>SAMEA3663023__coassemble_576_pt1 | contig 89912 bp, 65 predicted proteins | sample SAMEA3663023__metabat2_low_PE_009 | metagenome-assembled genome bin SAMEA3663023 (sample SAMEA3663023) | pig gut metagenome | biome: pig gut; feature: pig-associated habitat; material: faeces | place: France | collected 2012
AAGAAAATATAGACCTATACTACAAAAATAAGCCACGGATATTTGCAACTGTGCCTCTTTTTCCCAATCTTTAGAATCTAGGTTATCACTTTTCTACCGCTTAGTGCATAAACCATTAATATAAAACACTTTACAAATACGATGACTATAATACTGTAACGCGACAGGACTCCTAAAATAGCATTCTTTCTTTACATCATCATATTACTTCCCATTATTAGCGCCCCACACTTACCATTGCTAAATGTACGTATCACATCCCATGTAACTCCGTTAGAAGTCCCACGTAAGTCCCAATAATCATACAAGCAAGATAGGAGACTGATGGGAGCCACCACGGTCGTACAAATGGAACACTAATTACGTGGTCACATTTGCATGTTGAAATAGTAATCATCACCATAAAGATAAGACTGTAGCCTTGTACCACACATTTTTTGAGTATAATGTTCTTTGTTTCAGAGAAAAACGTGTAAATTTGTAGGCATGAATTAATTTAAAAAACCTATCCTTATGAAACAAAGGTATTATAGATTTGGAATATTGACCTGTCTGCTGCTTTTCCTACTGACTGGCAATATAGTTGCGCAAACCAATGAAGAGAATCAACAGACCTACACCAAGCTGATGAAACAGAAAAATTATGGCGATGCTATCAGGCTGATGGATAAGGTTCTGAAGGACAAGGAAAGTAAAACTGCCGAGAACTACTACAAACGGGCTGCCGCATACGCTGCCATAGATACCGACCACCAACACTACACCTTCAGCGAGATGCTCACAGACCTCGATTCCATCGCCAAACGCTATCCCGACTTTGTGAGTTACGAACTTGACAGCGCCACAACCCTACTGGGACATCGGTTGCCTGTGGTGACACTCGGCAACCGTTCGGCTCGTCACCACATCATGGTACAAGCCACCATGCACGCTCGCGAATATATGGCAACACAACTCACCATGGCACTCCTCGAACATTATGCCCAGATGTGCTATCAAGACATTTGTGAATATAAAGGCCAACGCATCAGCAATCTGCTGCAACAGGTGTGTTTTGTCATCATCCCGATGGTCAATCCCGACGGAGTGGAGATTGCACAAAACGGCAGCAACGGTCAACTGACCGATGAAGTGAAACAATGGGTAAGGCAAACTGAAGACAACGGCACCTCGCATACAAAAATCAAAGCCAATGCCAACGGGGTGGATATAAACCGCAATTTCGGCAATGGCTTCAACAATCCGTTTACTTCAAGCCGTAAGACTCATCGCAGTTTCAATTTCTATTCGGGCTTGTTGCCCTACTCCGAGCCAGAGAGCCAACTGATGCTCCGTGTGTCGCAGCGCTATGACTATGACCTTTTTCTCAACTATCACACATCGGGTAACATCATCTATTACGGATGTCAGAATGCAAAAAAATACGTCAACAAGTTAGCCCACGACTATGCCAAACTCATCCATCGCCACACCAATTATCCACTCTATGGTCCAGATAGTGCTCCTGCCGGCGGCACATGGGCTGACGACGTAGAGATTATCTACCAATGTCCCAGCGTTACCGTAGAATTAGGAAGTACCAATCCCGTACCCATCTCGGAGTTTCCTACCATATTCGAAAAGCATAAAAATGTTTGGGCTGACCTCGCTATCGAAGTGCTGGACAACCCATAGCCTCTATACTTTTTAATGCATTTCCCGTCAAGAATGGGAAAGTGCAATCTTGGTAGATTTTCTGTAAAGCAACATCAGACAGACAAAACCCAACAAACAGAAAGGAATACCGGCAAGTGCCGTATAACGCGGTGTGCAACCAAACGAGATGGGCAATCCGCCAACAAATGCACCAAGCGCATTACCAAGATTGAACGCCATCTGTACGCAGGCACCTCCCAGCATCTCACCACCTGGTGCATGACGCAGAATGAGGAATTGCTCAGGACCGCTTACGGCAAACAAACAGCCAGCCACTACCACCATAAGCACTACCGAGAGCCATCCATAATCGGCAAGGAAGAAAATCAATATCAGTCCGACAACGGCAAGAAGCTGTGTAGCTGGTGCAACACGATAGGCTGAATAGCGGTCGGAAAGCACTCCACTCAGTATGTTGCCGAGCACCATTCCTGCACCAGCGGCTATCATCAGCATCGGAACTTGAGTCAATGCAAATCCACTCTCTTGCGAGAGCAACGGAGAAATATAACTGTACCAACAGAACACGCCACCATTGCCAAGCAGTGTTGCCGTAAGAATCAACCAAGGAGCACTGGAGCTAAGAAAGCGAAACTGCCCTTTGAAACCTGTCACTGGCAAGCGATCCATATTGGGCACCCAGCGCCAGATACTGCAAAGGACGAGCAAGGCACATATACTGGTAATGAGGAAAGGGAATCTCCAAGACCATGTGGAACAAAGCCAAGACGACACCGGAACACCCATCAGGTTTGCCACCGTCATTCCTGCTATCATGGTTGATACTGCCTTACCCTTCTTATCTTCGGGTGCAAGATGCACAGCCACGATAGACGCTACTCCGAAATAAGCACCATGGGGCAGTCCTGAAATGAATCTTGCCACCAGAAACAACCAGTAGTTGGGAGCAAGCACAGAGAGTACGGCACCCACAAACATCACCAATGCCAAAAACAGCAAGACACTCTTGGGCTTGAATCTATAGCCCACAATGAGTAGCGGTGCACCAACTGCCACACCTAAAGCGTATGCAGAAATCAGGTGTCCTGCCTGCGGAATACTAATCGACAAACTTGATGCTACTTCCGACAAGATAGCCATCATGACATATTCAGTAATACCTAATGCAAAAGTGCCAAGAGATAAGGCAAAGAGAGCTTTCTTCATTTGTGTTTTCAATTTTCGTGCAAAGATAGGGTAAGAAAGTAAGGTATAATTGGTAGATATTATCAAATAATTGTCTAATTTTGCACCGACAAGCATTATACCTGATCGATTATGAGGAAATATTCAAAGTCAAAGGATATGGTTACCGACGAGAAACAACCTGCATATGAGGTGCTCGACTACGACACAGAGGGAAAGTCGTTTCGCTATCTGCATCATGAGGTGCCGATAAGCGAAGAGATTGCCATCCACTTCCATCCTGAATTGGAAATCAACTGGATAGTGCGTGGCTATGGTATGCGCATTGTTGGCACCTGCCATGAGTTTTTCTCACAAGGTGAAATGGTATTCATGCCAGGCAGCATGCCCCATTGTTGGATATACGATCCTGAGTCGTGTGGCGATACAGGTCGCAAGAAGTCGCATGTGTGTCAGTTGTCTGCCAACATGTTGTTGCATGCCTGCATCATATTTCCCGAACTGAAACCTGTAGTCAACTTTCTGCTTAGTCTGCGCCAAGCATATCTGATTACGGGCAGCAGCAAAGCTGTAGTCTGTCAGCAACTATTGGCGATGGAGCATGCTGATGATGCCATGAGGCTGTGTCATCTGTGGTCTGTCCTTACCTATATAAGTCATCACCCTGCCGATTTATTACCCATTGGTAAACCAGAAGACACCACGTTTGAAATGAATCAGAGTATTGAACAGATGCGCAAACTATTGGACTTTATATCGCTTCATTATAAAGAGGAAATCAGGCTCAATGATATTGCCCAGCATCTGAATCTCAGCACAGCGTCCTTCTGCCGATGTGTGAAGCAGGCCACTGGTCAAACATTCATTGCTTATCTCAACAGTTATCGGTTAAACAAGTTTTGCGAACTGTTACAATCTGACACAACACAGCGCATCAACGAATTGGCATGGGCATGTGGTTTTGGCGACATCCCCTATTTCAATCGGTTGTTTAAGAAAGTAAAAGGCATGACTCCATCCGCATGGATTGCAGAGAGTCGGAAGTGTGTGGAAACAAAGTCGTAAGATTTGAGCGAGTCTGAGACATCAGAATGAGACAAAACTGGCTGTTTCCAAATACTGTATGAAATATCTGTAAATTCGTCAAGGCTGCCCTTTAATAACGATATTCTTCACTTCCACTGCCATATCAAGGTCGTTGCGTCGGCAACGGGCAAGCCATTTTCTGAAGTTTTCTACTGTGGTCTCCCTGGGCATAAGTTCTGTGGTTGAACGGTCGATGGTCTTGGTCAGAGGATTGGGTGAGAAAATGATGTAGAGCTGATTATACTCTTTGCTTTCTTGACTGTTGAGTGTGTATTCATCTACTAACGACGCGATACTGCGGTCGGCATCCTTAGGCGAGAAAAGCACATAACGACGGTTTGCCTTTATTGGGAAATTGCCTGTCGTCTGTTGGCGATAAGGCAAGAGGCAATAGGCTTTCTGACTCTCATCGATGAGATAAACCAGACAATAACCATCAGTGGGCGACTGGAAAGAGAACACCGTGTACATGATACTGACAGCCTTCTGCATGAATTTCTTCGACTTAAAAGAGCGTTTTCGTTAAGCCAAATATGCTGAGTTAAGCTTGTTTTCACTATGCCATGGCGAGAATAGATGCACTTAAACAAATGCGCATTTAACATCATTTGCAGAAAAAAACTTGGAAGCTATCCATATATTTTCTATATTTGCAAAATCTATCACTCGTTAAGCCGTAGAACATCATCCTTATAGATCATCAATTCGGCAAGCGACAGATAGTGAGAGTAATTAACCCTAAGAAATAACTTTTTAAAAACCAAGAAACATGAAGAAGTATGTATGTGATGTATGTGGATGGATTTACGACCCAGAAGTAGGTGATCCCGAAGGCGGTATTGCACCAGGAACAGCATTCGAAGACATTCCCGATGATTGGGTTTGCCCTCTTTGCGGAGTTGGCAAGGACGAGTTTAGTCCAGTAGACTAATCTACGTTCTCAGACTCTATATTCATTTAACTTTTAATATTAGGAGGAACTATTATGACAAAAATAAGACAAGTATATCGCTGCCCCATCTGCGGCAACGTAGTAGAAGTATTGCACTCTGGAGCTGTTCTGAGTTGCTGTGGACAACCCATGCAACTGATGGAAGAAAACGCTACCGACGGAGCCTACGAGAAACATGTACCTGTTATCGAGCCCATAGAGGGAGGTTTTCGTGTCAAGGTAGGAAGCGTGGAACACCCCATGATTCCCGAGCACTATATCGAATGGATTGAACTCCTCACTCCTACCGATGTGCTTCGTCATGAATTGAAACCAGGCGAGAAACCTGAAGCTATCTTCATGACTAATGCCACAGAGGTGACAGCACGCGAATATTGCAACCTACACGGACTGTGGAAAGGCGAATAATACATTTCTCACTCATTTATACAAACAAGGACAACGAGTACTAATGCTCATTGCCCTTGTTTTTTATTTATTCTGTTGACGAATGGCATACGACTACAGATATAGAAGCTACTTAAAGAAACGATTCAGTTGCTTCACAGCCTTATCAAATTGCTTGACAGGCAAAGTATAGTTCTTCACAGGATTCATCTTGCTATCGTATACATCAAGCGATCCCTGTGGAGTCTTTTCCAAAATACTATCTTTGTCGATAATGAAAGCATAATTCAGATTGCTACCTACTATCTGCCATAGACGGGGTGAACTATCAGTCATAAGCCTGCCCATAGAATAGTCGTCTTCAGGATTCTTCACGCCTAAATATTCCTTCATCAACGTAGGGACCACATCATAATGAGTCGTACGATGTGCATACTGATGTGGCTGTTGTCCTGGCACATGCCATATCATTGGAACTCCTATCTGATGAATAGAGAAATTACTATTGTGTCCCCAGTAATTGCGATGATTCTCATTAAACTCCTGACTATGATCGCCAGTGATTATAACCAAAGTATTCTCCAACAATCCTTGCTTCTTCAAAGTCTCAAACACTCTGCCTAAGAGTAAATCATCTTGGTAGCAAGTATTGCGATAAAGATTCCAAAAAGGAGTGGGATCCATATTGTTGTTCAGTTTCGTGTAGTCGGCAAAGGCCCATGCTGGCTGAAAACGCGTATTCTTATCGGCAGGTAACTCAAAACTATGAGGAAGGTCAAAGAAGAGGAACGAGAAGAAAGGCTTTTTCTTGTCCTTTCTACCTTCCACATCGGAAATAAAGAGATTGGTAATACGAGTATCTCGGTCCAAGGCTGTCTTACCCTCGGTCTCTGTTCGTATACCAGGTACACCACCAAAGATAACCCTGCCGAAAGGAGGGTCTGCCCATGTAGCACTGGGATAAGTATGAATATCATAACCTAAAGCCTGCAACCTCTGTATCAAGAGTGGTTGCACATGAGCAGGTTCAAAACTTTCCCAATAATAGCAAGACAAACCGAAGAAAAGGCTAAACACACCACTCCTCGTACCATTGCTTCCACTCGTATGATTAGTATACCATTGATTCTGTTTAGCAAACTGATAGGTATGAGGCATGCACTCAGGAGTCAGCGCCCTGCGATTCCATGAATCAATAAGAATAACTACAATATTGGGTAAAGAATCGGGGTTTTCCGCTTCTAATGGGTGTATGGGATATTGCAAGTCAGTACTATGTCTGCCCTGGGTATTCCCCATTCCTCTTGGTTGTTTGAATCCCCACTTGAGCAGTAAACCATTAGAAGTAGTAGGAAAATAATAAGGTAATAAGGTGGCACTCTTCATAACCGACTGATGCTGATAGAAGGCTGCATATACATGCCAAAGATGCGCATAAAGCGTACTGCCTACAAAGATGCCTACCATCAGCCAAGCATAGGCTTTTCTTCTCCATAACCAAAAACGATGAGACAGATACCACACTCCCACTACGACAGCTGCGACAACAGCAAAGAGTCCTACTTCCTTAAGATAGAGCAAGATATCAAAATTGAATATCTCGCCTGCACCCTTGCCAAAAACCATACTCAACACAAAACCATTGATATGGAAATGATAGATGGAAAAAACCTGCGAGTTGAGGTAATTGAGCACACTGAGCAACACCACTCCAATTATCTGCACCACCAGAGCCGTCTTTCTGTATCGACACAACAGGAACAATAGACTTAAGAGATAAGGCACCAATGCAAACTGCGAAGCATGACTCACGCAAGATGCAGCAAAGAAAACCCATCCCTCCAAATCCATATAGTCGAGAATGGAACTATCCACAATATAAAAGCCAAACTGAATGGCTATCAATATTGTAAAAATGCATAAAACAAAAAACCTTGTTTTATGCTCTTTATCAATTGATTTTTATAAGTCATATTTAGGTAAACCTTAATTCCGCAACACTATTATAAATTAAACTTTTTAAGTACCTGAACAACAAAAAGTTCTTAGACTAGCTATGCGGCAGAGCCGAGCGGCCCAGGATTTTGCCATGTCGAAGAATTCACTTATCTTAGTGTTGCAAAAAGAAAACAAGCAAAAACTCCTTCTTTTTCTTTATATCCGCTTTTCTATGCGGCAAAGTGGTTCGTTTATGCCACCCATTTCCTTTTTATATCTTTCGTCGCCACGACACATGTCGAAGTCTACTATACCTTCGTTCATCCAAAGCTTTGTAGCCTCCAAAATAAGCAATATACCTGGCGAATAGCGACTAAAAGAGGTGTCGATAGCAAGACGTGGCATAAGTAGATTTTTGTTATGACGATATACAATCATAAATGCTGCAGGCTTTTTGTCTATTTCCAAAACATAAAGTTGAGCATCTTTTAGCTTTTTCAAGCTTGCTGTAGCGCAACCGTTTTTCACCTCGTAGACAGCCTTTAAGTAGGTGGTGATATTGCTGAAAGCATTATAGCTCTTGTGTCGCCAAGCCATCTTACGTTTGAAATAGAAATGCCAAAGATAGCGCAAATAGCTGTCGGAAGCCATATTGTCGTGGTTAAACACTTTTAGCTCCATTTTCTTACCATCTGTGGTAAGATGATTATACGACTTGCGAATATTCTTATATATATTTTTAGGTAGCGACGACACATATTCTTCGTGAGAAGCAAATTGTGTTAATGGTACATGAAAGCTTGTACGCTCGATAGTATTATTGTCGATTAGCTTCATTATTTTAGCAAAAGGAGTTTGACACGGCACATCAGCAAGGCTTAGCGTCATTCCCTTACATGAGGCTACTATATGGTCGGCAATAGCCTTCATTATCTCCTCGTTGCCTTCGTATGTATATGGGCAAACCATATTCAGCACACCTCCTACTCGGCATGATGGTATTCGTGCCTTTTTTGATGAGCGTGTAACAGCAAAAGGAATAATGGCGAAAGGTTTACCATCTACTGTTATTAAATCGTAGCGCATAATGGTAGTAAGTATTCCTAAACCATCTGTAGAATGGTGAGCAATGAAGTAATTCCATTCGTATGTCTGATAGTAGGTATAGTTGATGTATGCAGATGTTTTGTTTTCTGCTATCTTGTCGAGCACAAGCCATTGATTCTTAATGCTTTCTATCTTGCTATGTTGACTAATAGATATATTATTTTTCATAAGTCTTATACAATAGTTCGTTAAAATTTGAGTATATGGCTACGCAGCCTTAGGCTGCCAGCCAATGAGTTCTTAGACTAGCTAAGCGGCAGGGCCGAGCGTCCCAGGATTTTGCCATGTCAGAGGATTCACTTAATTTAGTGTTGCTGTAATAATCAAACAAAACCTCATCAGACATGACAAAAATACAAATAAAATCTGAGAAACTCACTCCTTTTGGAGAAATTTTTGCAATCATGGAGCAATTTAACCCAAATCGGTCTTTATAAAATTACAAGATGCTTGTTCTAATGATTTGGTTAAAACAAATGATATATATAACCACCAATAAGCCCAATTGGTATTGATTTTCTTCATTTTTCATGCCCTTTAATAACGATATTCTTCACTTCCACAGCCATATCAAGGTCGTTGCGTCGGCAACGGGCAAGCCATTTCCTAAAGTTTTCTACTGTGGTCTCTCTGGGCATGAGTTCTGTGGTTGAACGGTCGATGGTCTTGGTCAGAGGATTGGGTGAGAAAATGATGTAGAGCTGATTATACTCTTTGCTTTCTTGACTGTTGAGTGTGTATTCATCTACTAACGACGCGATACTGCGGTCGGCATCCTTAGGCGAGAAAAGCACATAACGACGGTTTGCCTTTATTGGGAAATTGCCTGTCGTCTGTTGGCGATAAGGCAAGAGGCAATAGGCTTTCTGACTCTCATCGATGAGATAAACCAGACAATAACCATCAGTGGGCGACTGGAAAGAGAGATAGAGTTGATCGTTGGTATTGAAGCGGTCGGTTTCAAACTTATCGTCGGTGCCATTACACAACACTTTTGCCATAAGCTCTACCTTGGCTCTTTTTATTTCGCGCGCCTTTCCCTTTACTTTTGCTGTGATGAGAAAACCATCATCTTGTGGTATTACGGTTATATCCGGTTTACCGACGGTCTCTATCCATTCGCCATTCACCTCGTATTCTGCCACCTGTACAAACTTATCGATAGATTCACTACTGGTTTCTTTGGCAAACGACGAATTGGTCATCGATACGGTAGTTCCAAATTCGTCTGCCAATGCTTTGATTTTAGCTCTTTGCAAGGCATAGTCCTTGGCTTCGCGCAACGTGACATTTTGTGGTGCTGCGTATGTATATTCACCTGCTACGGTTTACACCTACTGCGCCATCAGCATGATGGGACAAAACAACATGGCAAAAAGCATCGTAAACTTCATTCTATTCATCATCTTTATAGATATCAAATTTGTAATGGTTAGCATACTTATTGTTTCACGCTGCAAATATAAGGACTATTTCCGGTTTTACAAAGTCTATTTTCACATTTTTATTGTAGCAGTACGAGGATGGCTCATTCATACTCAACATGAAAACCAAGCTCTATATACTAATGTACGCACGCGCACATACGCGCACGCGACTCGTCAACTTTTCGACCACCGACCACCAATTACGCATAACAACCTACCATATAGCATCTTACAACGGTGGTCAAAAGATATTCAAATGAGTGATCGACCACCAATCGACCACCAATCAATATCCATGTCTGCCTATACAGTCTCCCCTTCAACACCATTCTTTATTACTTGATAACAATAGGGATAGTACCTTCTATGACAGGCCATATTGTTCATTGTGTTTGTACAACATTACACAACATTTGGCCAAGCGTTGGAAAACACCCTTGCCAAACGTTAGAAAATACTTTTATCAACGTTGGAAAACACTTTTGTCAACGTTGGATAATACTTTTATCAAACATTGGATAATACTTTTATCAAACGTTGGATAATACCTTTATCAAACGTTGGATAACACCTTTATCAAACGTTGGATAATACTTTTATCAAACGTTGGATAATACTTGAAAATAATATAGTAGTTTACACAACTGCTCGTTTTCCAGGTATTTGTGTCAACTGCAAGTGTTATTGCATCTATTTCTTTTATTTGTGCCAACAGCTATGTTCTGTTCATAGACCTAATAATACCACACTGGTTTTGTAAATGTTTAAGCCATAAAACAAACGCCACCATGTAAAATTATAATATATTTTTGCCCTAAAATCCGTTATTATTAGCAAAATCTTAACAGTACACATACATACTTGATAACTAAAGCGTTAGACGATATATAACGGCTTTTAACGTGAGAGGGGTGAGGCATAGAATTCAGAAAGATCTGTTGACAGAAGTTAAAATTTGAGAGAGCACTAAACTTAATGGAGAGAGATAGGTATTGTGATGTGTTTTATGTATATTAATAGGTTCGCGCGCGAGCTGTGTTATGGTAGGCGCACGTCAAAAATACCCATTGTGGCCATTTCTGCAACTTCAACTTGTCAGTGTACCACCTGACGGGTTGATTCGCCACAGACGCCTTGTAAATGCCTTAAAACGGGTATTATAATCACCAGATAGTATCGGCGATTTGATTATTGGCTGTTCGTCGCCACCTCGAACCATCTTCGTCGTGTTCTCGTCGTCATTCGCTGTTTTTTCGTTGTTTTCTCGTTCGTTTTTCGATTGGTTCTTTATCGGCAAACGAATGACGAGCGAGAGACGAACGAAAGACGAACGAGAACCGAGCGAAAAGGGAACGAGAAGCGATCGAGAACGGAACGAAAATGGACAGAAAAAAGATTAAAATTCAGTATGTTTTGTAAACAAGTATGCCTACACATCGCATTCATCTTGTTAAAAATGTTAGCATACTATATATAGACATGATAGTATGTTGGCTATTGTTTAGTGAAGAGGTATCATACGATTTGCTAAAAACTGAATGATATATATGTTTTCAGAGACGCAGAATGTAATAAATGTGAAAAGAAACAGAATAATCGCTATTTTTCTTTGTAATACGAAACAAAAAACGTAGATTTGCCAACGAATACTAATATTAAAACTATGATGAAACTCAACGACAAACAAACAGCTGCTGCCATTATCGCTGTAGGCATGGCATTCATGGGAATGGCCATCCGCAATGGCATTGTGACTTTTAAAGACCGCGACCGTACCGTGGCAGTCAAAGGATTGTGTGAACGCGAAGTGAAAGCTGATAAAGTGACGTGGTCGCTGACCTATAAAGAGATTGGCAACGACCCTTCCGCCATGTACGACCTGCTGGAACAGAAGAACCGCAAGGTGGTGGCTTTCCTCAAATCGGCAGGCATCAAAGATGATGAGATAAGCATCAATCCTGCAGAGATTGCCGACCGGCAAGCCGACAACTATGGCAACGAAATCATGAACTACCGCTATAAGGCGAAAAGTGTGATTACCGTCACGTCAAACAATATCGACCAAGTGAGACAACTGATGCGCCGACAGGCTGAACTGATGAAGCAAGGCATTGCAATCGTCAGCGAAGAGTATAGCAACAACGTCACTTATGAGTTTACAGGGCTAAACCGCATCAAACCAGAAATGGTGCAGGAGGCTACCAAAAACGCTCGTGCCACTGCTCAGAAATTTGCAGACGACTCCGGCAGTAAGTTGGGAGATATACGTAGTGCACAACAAGGACAATTCTCGATTGAGAACCGCGACAACAACACACCGTATATCAAACGTATCCGCGTGGTCAACACCATGGAATATGCCTTAGACTGATACAGAAGCAGTATAAAGCAGAACGGTAAAAAAAGTATCGTGCCCCTTCTGACCTACAGGTCAAAAGGGGCACGACTGTTATAGTACGACTACTTTATGCTGCAAAAGCAAAGAGTCCGTCGAAGATGCATGAGCATACACCGAAGAGCACAATACCAGCAATGGTAAGTACCAAAGCTACACGAGTAGCGCAATCGGTGGTAAAGGTAGGCAATGGGTTCTCTGACTTGTTGATATACATAGCCTTCACGATGAGCAGGTAGTAGTAAAGTGACACTACCGTGTTGATCAAGGCGATGAATACCACAAAGTAAGCCAGGAACGATCCCTGCTGAGCGGCAGCCATGAAGACGAAGAACTTCGAGAACATACCGGCAAATGGAGGAATACCTGCCAATGAGAACAAGGCGAGCGTCATGAGGAATGCCAAGCGTGGGTTGGTCTGATACAGACCATTGTATGCCGACATCATGGTAGAGCCGTTGCCACGCTGTTCAACAGTATTGATGACAGCGAATACAGCCATATTTGCCACCACATATACCAATACGTAATACATCAGCGAAGCCATGCCCATCTGAGAAGCACCAATCACTGCCAACATAATGTAGCCTGCCTGTGAGATAGAACTGAATGCCATGAAGCGCTTGAGTTCTGACTGGCGGATAGCGAAGAGGTTGGCAATAGTGATGCTGAGCACGATAACGATATAGAGCAGATACTCCCAATACTCAGTAAGAGGAGCAAATGCACGCGAAAGTACTACCAACAGAGCGAAGGCAGCTGCACCTTTTGACACGACGCTGAGATAACCAGTAACGGCAGTAGGAGCACCCTGATAGGTATCAGCAGTCCAGAAGTGGAATGGAACAAGCGAGAGCTTGAAACCGAGTCCGCTGAAGAAGAACACCAAACCCACAATAGCCAAAAGCAAAGAGGGCTGATAGTGTGCTACGCTGAAAAGCATCTGGAAGCGTCCTGCAACATCATTGAAATAGAGCGTGCCTACTGTGCCATAAATCAAAGAGATGCCATAGAGCATGACACCACTTGAGAATGTGGCAGTGAGTACAAACTTAGCAGCAGCCTCAGCTGAGCGATTCTTATACTTATCGAATGCCACGAGACAAGCCATGGGCACTGAAGCCATTTCAAGTCCAAGGAAGAACAGCAGGAAATTGCCGCTAGACATCATGACATACATACCAAGCAGTGTGGAAAGTACCAATACATGGAACTCACCTGCAAGTTTCTCTGCATCGCGCTCAAGCCATGACTGGGCTACAAGCACTACGAGAAGTGTACCGAGAGTGAGAATAATCTTCATCACCTGAGTAGCCTTGGTAGCTACATACAGTCCGCCAAAAGCTTCTGCAGGACCTACGAAAGCGCATGACACAATCTGTGCCACGAGCAATACGGTCATCAGCATGCCGAGCGTCTGCACCTTCTTCTTTCCCTTGCCAAGCATCAGGTCGGCAAAGAACATGATAACCAGAGCAAGCACGAGTGATGCTTCTGGTAGCATATGTAAGAATTGTCCGTAATTCATTGTTGTATCTTTTATTTAAGGGATTAAAGAATGTTTGCCAGAATAGGACCTACTGCATCGCTGATAACATTGCTGGCCCAGAGAGGGAACAGACCGAGACCTGCCACACAAGCAATGAGGCAGATAACAGCTACACGCTCGTCCCAAGAGGCATCGGTCAACTCCAGGAAGTGAGGATTCTTCACCTCGCCATACAGAATCTTGCCGACTACACGCAGAATATAAACTGCGGTGATAACAATACTGGTACAAGCGATGATGGTGCAGACACGATGGAACATGTCGCCATTCTCAAACGAACCGACGAAAATAGTCATTTCTGCAATGAAGCCTGAGAAGCCGGGAAGACCAAGGTTTGCCAAACCAGCAATCACATAACCCACTGCAAGGAAAGGCATAATCTTCATCAGACCGTCCAAATAACGAATGTCACGAGTATGGGTACGACCATAAATCATACCGATGAGGGCAAAGAAGAGAGCCGTCATCAAACCGTGTGACAACATCTGCAGAATGGCACCAGTGCATGAAGTCTTGGTCATCATCAGAAGAGCGAAAAGCACCAAGCCACAGTGGGATACCGACGAATAGGCGTTGATATACTTGAGGTCGGTCTGTACGCAAGCAGAGAATGCACCATATACCACCGAGATAGTGGTAAGAATCAAGAAGATCCAAGCCAATTCATTGGCAGCATCAGGCAGAAGGTACATAGCCACACGGAAGCAACCGTAGCCTCCCAGTTTCATCAGTACACCAGCGTGAAGCATTGATACTGCTGTAGGGGCAGAAGCATGACCGTCGGGTGACCATGTATGGAATGGGAAGATAGCACCAAGCACACCGAAACCTATAAAAATGAAGGGGAAGAAAATCTTCTGAATCTCTACCGGAATATTGTTCATGGCAGCAATGGCATTAACGTTCATCGTGGTATGACCACTGAAATAATAGATGCCAAGAATACCAATAATCAGCAGAGCAGATCCTCCCATCAGCATCAGAGTGAGCTTCATGGCTGCATACTCCTTGTTACCACTACCCCATACTCCAATCAACAGATACATGGGGATAAGAGCAACCTCATAGAACATGAACATAGTGAAGAGGTCGGTGCAGATGAAGAAACCATAGACACCAGTGGAAAGCAAGGTGAACCACAGGAAATACTCCTTTGTCAGTGGCTGCAAACGCCATGAGGCGAATGTTCCGGTGAAGACGATGATGCTCGAAAGCAACAGCATCACAACAGAAATGCCATCGACACCTACAGAATAGGCAATATTGAGAGGCTTGAACCATGGAGTGCTTGCTGTAAGCAACATCACGTCGGTATTGCCGGCAGCACGCTGCTGAACAAAATAGATGGTCAGCCAAACAGACAGTGCCAGCAGACACGAAGCGCCAGCCACCATCACACCACGCACCTGATTGAGGCTCTTGCTCAGCCAAAGGCCAAGGAGCATCAGGGCGGGGATTACTACGAATAATGTCAATATACTCATTGTTTCGATTTTTCTTTATTCATAATGTTCAGAGAGCACATGCCAACAAGATGAGGGTCAATGCTACAGTGCCGGTGAGGAACCATACGGCATACTGGCGCACATCACCACTCTGCCAAGGACGAATAGACTCGCCAGCCTCGTTGGCGCCCCATGCCAAGAAGTTGAAAGTACCGTCAACAATGTGGCGGTCGAACCAGGCAACAGGTTTAGAAATGCAACGGAAGATGATACGGTGAGTAACATACTGCCAGATTTCGTCTTGATAGAAACGCTTGTAGGCAGCACGATGCAAACGCGGGAACATCTTGTACAGACGATCGGCGACGGGCTGACTCTCACCCTTATATATATAGGTGGCGAGGCAAATACTCAGAATGGCAATGACGGTAGAGGTTAATGCTATCTGTACGTCGAAATGGATGTTGTACTCCTGACCGCTGGCGGTTACAAACGAACCGAAGCTGCCTCCCCATCCTGCAAATCCTGCAATGGTGGTGTAAACACCAACACCAACAGTGATAACACAGAGAATAATAAGAGGAATGGTCATGGTAAGTGGAGCCTCATGTGGAGTATGGTGCTCGTGGGCAACCTTGTTTTCGGTCCCCCAGAATATACCATAGTACAAACGGAACATATAGAAGGCGGTCATAGCAGCAATACCTGTCATAATCCATCCTACCACAGGGCTATAGGCAAAGCAGGCACTGATAATTTCATCCTTGGAAGAGAATCCAGAGAAGAAGGGAATACCAGCAATAGCCAGACAGCTGATGAGGAAGGTCATATGAGTAATAGGCATATACTTACGGAGGCCACCCATCATAGCCATCTCGTTAGAATGAACGGCATGAATGATACAACCAGCACCAAGGAACAAGCAAGCCTTGAACATGGCGTGGGTGAAAAGGTGGAACATAGATGCCATGAAACCCAACTGTGCATGGTTATCGAGCATCGCCTCGTGACCTGGCAGACTCACACCAAGAGCAACCATCATGAAGGCAATCTGCGAAATGGTAGAGAATGCCAGCACACGCTTGATATCGCTCTGGGCACATGCCACTGCAGCTGCATAGAATGCGGTGAAGACTCCCACCCATACCACAATGCTCAACTGAGGCTGTGCATATTCTATCCACAGTGGGAACATACGGGCAATCTGGAACACACCAGCAACCACCATCGTGGCGGCGTGGATCAGCGCAGACACAGGTGTAGGACCTTCCATGGCATCGGGCAACCAGATGTGCAAGGGGAACATAGCACTCTTACCGGCACCACCGATGAACATCAGCACAAGAGCGGTAGGAAGAATAAATGTTCCTGCAATCACAGCCTTGGCGGTATTGCCGGCAATGAATGGAGTGGTTCCCGCACCCATCTCGATAGTTCCTGCAAACGAGAAACTGAACGATTCGGTGTAGTAACCGAAGATCAGAATACCGATAAGGAAGAAAAGGTCGGCAAAACGAGTTACGATAAATGCCTTCTTAGATGCTGCAATAGCTGGCTTCAATGGATAGTAGAAACCAATCAACAAGTAAGATGATACACCCACGAGCTCCCAGAACAGATACATCTGGAAGATGTTGGTAGCTACCACAAGGCCAAGCATTGACATGGTGAAGAGACTCAGGAATGCGTAGTAACGCTGGAAGCCTTTTTCGCCGTGCATATAGCCAAACGAATAGATATGTACCATCAGACTGACTGTTGAAATAACGATGAGCATCATCACCGAGATGGGATCCAACAGAATACCCATATCAAAATGGAGATTGCCCAACGGCAGCCAGGTGAAGTTGTAAGGAACAATAGTAGCGAAAGTGCCATCAGCCAGACGGGGAGCAAAGAAATAGCTGAACGCCGTCATATAAGACAACACGGTCACAAGTCCCAACGAAGTGGTGCCGATAAGGCCTGCGACCTTATGCGACAGCTTCATGCCATAGAGTCCCAATACCAGGAACGAGAGAGCTGGCAGAAGCAGAATCAAAAATGTATAACTGTAATCCATCACTTCTTAATTACCATTTCATGTTTTTGATACTTTCAACGCTGTCGCTCTTGAAACGGCGATAGACATTGATGATGATTGCAATCGCAACGGCAGACTCGGCTGCACTTACACCGATAGAGAAGAGTGTCATAAACATACCCTCCATGCTATCAGGATAGAGCATACGGTTGAATGCTGCGAAATTGATATCGACCGCATTGAGCACCAACTCAATAGAGATGAGCATGGCAATCAGATTGCGACGGGTCACAAAACCAAATACACCGATAAAGAAAAGCAGTGCACTCAGGATGAAATAAAATTCTACTGGTACCATAGTCTTAGTCCTCCTTTCTTGATACTACCAATGCACCGATAATACATGCCAACAGGAACAGGGAGATGAACTCGAAGGGGAGTACATACTGATACTTGCCGGCACCTACCAGTGCATGACCGATTTCACGCATGGGAACTTCCTGATCGGGAGTTACCGTACCAATATAACGCGACATGCCGCGCAACATATCATTCTTAAGGAATACCAGCACTACAGTTGCCAAGCCCACAACGCTCAACAAGGCACCCATCACTACACGGCTGCCCTTGAGACGCTCTACCATACCCTGAAGGGTACGTTTGCTAACCAACTGGATGGCGAAGACATAAATCATCGTCACGCCACCAGCATAAACTGAAATCTGTGCTGCTCCCAGGAATGTATAGTCGAGCAGGAAATAAAGACCTGCTACGCCAAAGAGCACAAACAACATAAAGGTTGCGGCTCTCATGATTCGCTTCGTCGTCACACACATCACGGCAGAGCCGAGAATGACGACAGCGAGAATGCAAAACATTACTAAATTAGCCATTGTCTTTACTTCGTTTTAGTGTTAAACTTACCGATAGTCATGCTGGCACCACCTTCCAAGAGGTTGGGCAGAGAACCACCCTGATATACCTCCTTGTCAAGGTGGAGTACCAGACTCTTACGGTCGAATACGGCATTCTCGAAATCGTTGACAAACTCGATAGCATCGAAGTTACAAGCATTGGTACACAACTGGCAGAACATGCAGTCACCAAGGTCGTAGCGATAGTCATCGAGCACCTTTTTCTTCTTGCCGGTCTCGGGATCTTCCTGCATGTGAGAAGTGATCTTAATCGTGCCATTAGGGCAGGTCTTCTCACACAATGTGCAGGCCGTACATTTATAAGTTCCGTCTTCGTTACGCTTGAAGACGAGGCGTCCACGGTGGCGCTTTGCCACGTGGAGCGTAGTTTTACGGTTCTCGGGATACTGCTCCGTAGATTTGTTGGTAAAGAAGTCCTTGAAATATTCCTTCCAAGTAATCTTCATACCAGTCAGGAGCGTCTTTACTCCATGTCCGAGTTCTCCGAAATATGATTGGTTATTTTCCATTTCTATTCTTTACACCTTATTTAATATACCATCCGAGTGCCACCACGATAGTCATCAGCACAAGGTTGATGAGGGCCAGCGGCATGAGATATTTCCATTCAAGTTTCAGAATCTGGTCGATACGCAGACGTGGGAAGGTCCACTTAATCCACATCAGAATCCATACCAAGGCAAAAGCTTTACCCATGAACCATACGATACCAGGGATATAGTTCATCACCTGGTCGAATGCTGCTACACCAATGTTAACAGGAGCCCATCCACCAAGGAATACGGTGGCGGCAATACCAGCAATGATAAACAGATTAAGGAACTCTGCCAGATAGAAGAAACCAAAGCCCATGCCAGAATACTCAGTATGGTGACCAGCGGTCAGCTCACTCTCAGCCTCTGCCATATCGAACGGACCACGGTTGGCCTCAGCGTTACCGGCAATGAGGAATACGAAGAAAGCGATGAGCGCAGGAATGTGGCCCTGGAAAATCAACCAACGCCAAGGTCCTGTCTGAGCCTCAACGATGCCAGAAATCTGCATCGTTCCTGTCAGGATGACAGCTGTAATCAGACAGAGGCACAATGACATCTCATAAGAAATCATCTGTACGGCGCCACGCATAGCAGATACCACAGAATACTTATTGTTGGAACTCCATCCTGCAAGGAAGATACCTACCACACCGATAGAAGAAATGGCAGTCAACAGGAATACGCCCACATTGAAGTCGAGCACCGTTGCACCATTGTTCCATGGCAGGAACGAAAAAGCACCTACTGAACCGATAATAACCAGCAGCGGAGCCACGGCATAAAGCAGTTTGTCGGCTTTATCTACAAAGAAAATTTCTTTGATAAGCATCTTCAGTACGTCGGCAAACACCTGCATCAGTCCCCAATAGCCCACACGCATCGGACCAAGACGGCACTGGAAGTAGGCACACACCTTACGTTCCATGAAAATCAGCGCAATGGCAATCAGCGCATATCCTACAAGGATTCCCGCACCAATCAGCACGCACTCTATCAATATCGACCAGAAGTCGCCCAGTCCCAAAGTGACACGAAGCAACTGGTCTATCCAGTTTGTTATTATTGAAAAGTCAAACATGATATTTTACGTTCTTTTGTTGTTTAACGGTCAATGTCGGGAATCACAAAGTCGATGGCAGCACCAGTTGCCACAAGGTCGGCAATCTTCTGGCCACGAAGCATAGGATCAAGCGCACCGGTAAGCGAAAGTCCCATAGGACGCATCTTCAAGCGGTAAGGACTCTTGTCGCCACGTGAATCGAGATAGACACCAAACTCACCGCTGGCTCCCTCAACAGAGAAATACCATTGTCCTTCGGGTACCTTGATAATGGGTTTCTGCTTCACATAGAAGTCACCGGCAGGAATATTGTCGATGAGTTGCTCAATAATGCGCAGACTCTGATACATTTCCTGAATGTGACAGGTATAGCGGTCCATTGTATCGCAACCAGTCATAATAATCTGATCCCATTCAACCTTATCGTACATATCATACGGATGGTTCTTACGTACGTCGTTCTTCCAACCAGAAGCGCGACCAGCAGGACCAGTTACTGCATAGCTGATACAATTTTCGAGATCCATCGGACCAACTTTCTCAAAACGATTGTGAGTAATGATATTGTCACCAAACACATCAACATACTCCTGAATCATTGGTTTGAGATACTTCACGAGCGCCTTCACATTCTCCACGAAGTTGGGATCGATATCATCCTGCAGACCACCGATGCGGTAGTAGTTCTGGATGAGGCGTCCACCAGTGGTTTCCTCCATGCAGTTGAGCACATGCTCACGATCGCGCATAGAATAGAGGAAGGCAGTCAATGCACCCATGTCCTGTGCACAGCATCCCACATACAGCAAGTGTGAGTCAAGACGCTGCAACTCGTCCATGATGGTACGGATATACTTGATACGGTCGGTCAGTTCGACACCCATACCCTCTTCTATCACTCCTACCAGCGCATGACGATGCATCATAGCAGAAAGATAGTTCAGACGGTCAGTCAGTGCGAGCGACTGTGGATAAGTATAGCTTTCACACATCTTCTCAATACCGCGGTGGATATAACCCAAGTGAGGATATACACGCTTCACGGTCTCACCATCAACCACGGTCTGCAAGCGAAGCACACCATGGGTAGAAGGGTGCTGAGGGCCGATGTTGATGACATAATCGTCGTCGGTAAAGAGTTTATTCTGCTTCGAACAGAGATGACCATCCTTGTCGAGCCAGTATTCCATACCATAGTCAGGCTCTTTATCGTCTTCAAGCACATAGTCATCATTAAACTTCCAATCCTTGCGGAAGGGATGTCCTTTGAAGTCATTGCGGAGGAAGAGACGACGCATATCGGGATGATCGAGGAAGAGGATACCGAAGAAGTCATAGACCTCGCGTTCCAACAGATCGGCAACATGCCAGATATTGGTCACAGTAGGAATCACACTCTCACCGTCAACCACCTTAGCAAGCATTTTCACGCTGCAACGCTCATGGCTGTCGGTATTTTCGAGAATATAGACACAGCCAAGGCCTTCTTCAGCGCCGAAGTCCTCACCAACAATAGTTACAAGATAATCAAAGTGTTTCTTGTCCTTCAAGTTCTGCATCTCTGAGGCGAACTTGTCGAAATCGAATACTAAATGCTCAAGTTTCATGCGTTCTCCTCCTTCTCTTTCTTCATTTGTTCTACAAACTCCTGAGGCACATCGGTCACCACAATAGGTTCACGGCGATGATCACCCAGACGGCGTGCAACGAGTTCCTCGTTTGAAACACCCAGTTCGCGCTCAGCCTCCGACTGTTTGTGATTCGCACCACCGAAGAACTTCTCGATTTTCACCTTACGCTGCAACTGCATCATACCATACATGATAGCCTCTGGACGTGGAGGACAACCAGGAATAAACACATCCACTGGTACAATTTCCTCAATACCCTTCACCACATGATAGCTTGACTTGAAAGGACCACCGCTAATGGCACATCCTCCGACAGCTATCACATATTTTGGTTCAGCCATTTCATCGTACAGACGCTTCAAGGCTGGAGCCATCTTGTGGGTAATAGTACCGGCACACATGATCAAGTCGGCCTGACGGGGTGAGTTACGTGTCACCTCAAAGCCGAAGCGTGCGAAGTCGTAGCGTGAGCATCCACATGCCATAAACTCGATACCACAGCATGATGTAGCAAAAGTCAATGACCAGAGTGAGTTAGAGCGTCCCCAGTTGATCAACTGGTCGAGCGAACCTGTCACAACATTGACACCGCCTTCGTGCAGATCGTCAATAAGTTTCTCCAGTGTGGCATTGTCTTTGAATTCCTCGTAAGGAATACTCTTGATTTTCGGCTTTATTTCCATTCAAGAGCTCCTTTCTTCCAGGCATATGCCAGCCCGAACACTAATACAACCAAGAAGAAGCCGATGCTCAACAATGCTGCAACACCCATCTCCTTCACTACTACTGCCCATGGATAGAGGAAAACAGTTTCCACATCAAACATGAGGAAGAGGATGGCAAACAGATAGAAGCCTACACTAACCGGCAACCAAGAAGAACCATGAGTAGGAATACCACACTCATAGGGCTCGCCTTTTACCTTGTTGTAGCTTCGCGGACCAAGAAGTTTGGCCATCACATACGCTGCCACCACCAATGTAATAGCCGTCACGAGGACGGTAATTAACAAAGTAAAGTTCATAAAAGTTATAATATTATAATATCGATTTTGCTTAGCGCTTGCAAAGGTACTAACTTTAATCGAAACCACGAAACATTTTAGCATCGTTTTCTCGCTTTTTTCGTGCTTTTTCAAATAAGATACTGCCCGCACATTCACATTTCACATCACAAAGGATAAAATGCCACATTTACCGACCGCCAACTATCAAAGTGTAAAGTATCATCTACAACACGCTACCACAGTTTCTATTATCTGCTTACATTTTGCTTTCTCGCATCATTCAAGGTGGCACTACTTTAATTTTAGTTAATTTATGGTAGAAAAATAGGCAACGTCTTTGTTTTTTGAATAATAATTTAGTAATTTCGCAGTCGAAAAACAAAAATTCCAAAAACAAAAGAAATATGAAAAGAATCCTAACTCTAATGCTGATGCTGGCAATGGTTATAACCATTTCAGCAGAGAAAAAAGCCAAGTACGTGTTCTATTTTATCACAGACGGAACAGGTGTAAATACTGTGCTCGGTGCCGAGATGTATAATGCCGAAATGCAAGGCCGTATCGGTCGTGTACCATTCTGCATGACCTCATTTCCCATCGTAGGTGTAGCCTCTACATATTCTAACAATAGTGGAGTAACCGACTCTGCCGCTTCCGGTTCAGCTCTCGCCACAGGCGTGAAGACCGAGAATGGTGCTCTTGGTATGCGTCCCGACCTCAAGACACCCGTTACCTCTATTGCCGTATGGGCAAAAGAAGCAGGAATGAAGGTTGGTGTGGCATCAAGTGTTACCATAAACCATGCTACGCCCGCAGCATTCTATGCCCATCAGCCCAAGCGCTCATTGTCCTATGACATTGCCAAGGATATGATTGCTACCGACCTCGATTTCTATGGCGGTTCAGCTGTTGAAAAGGCAGAAGATCCCAAGAATCATCCTGGTGCTCCCTGCATTTATAAAGAGATGGAGAAAGCAGGATATGCTGTAGCTTTTGGTATGGCAGACTATCAGAAAAAAGCCAAGAAAGCCAAGAAGATGTTGTTTGTTCAGGATCCAAAGCACCTGAATCCTGCCTCAGACATATACTCTCTCCCCTACGCTATTGATGTTAAAGACGGCGAGATGACCATCGAAGACATTCTCCGCGCAGAAATTGAATTTCTGATGCGCGACAATAAGAACGGTTTCTTCTTGATGAATGAGATTGGCGGCAAGGTCGATTGGGCATGTCACGGACATGATGGCGCCACAGCATTTGCCGAGGTTGGTGCTGTAGATCGTTGCATCAAGATTGCCTATGAATTCTACAAGCAGCATCCCGACGAGACACTTATCGTGCTCACCGCAGACCACGAAACTGGCGGTTTAGTACTTGCCAACAACGGTCTCTATGCTTTGAACCTCAAAGCTCTGGGCAACCAAAAAGTAAGTATCGACGGATTCACACAGGTTCTCCGCGATCTCCGCAAGCAGACTTCCAATAAAGTAACATGGGAACAAGCCAAGCAAGCTCTGACCGACAACTTCGGTTTCTGGACTGCATTGGAACTCACTAAGGACGAAGAGGCATCTCTCCAAAAGGTATGGCATGAATCTTTCGAAGGCAAGGCAGAGGATGTGAAGAACGAATACACAGCCAATGAACCCCTTGCTGAAGAAGCCAGACACATCATCAACACCAAAGCTCTGATCTCATGGAGTACAAACGGTCACTCTGCAGGTCTCGTTCCTGTATATGCTATCGGTGTAGGTTCTGAGCAGTTCATGGGTCACAACGATAATGCCCAGATTCCTGTCAAGATTGCCAAGGCAGCTGGATACAATATTCCAGGATATCTGAAATAAGAGAAAATCACTTATCAGACTCCACCAATTGCAGAGTCGATAGATGATTGAAATACAATTCCCCAAACAACAATCCCAAGTGCTTGACACTTGGGATTGTTAGTTAATGCAACCTAAAATAATATCAAACCGTGCGCTCGATGATTTCGAGACACATACGGCTATTGTGATAAGGACACTTCCAGAATCCGGCTTTGTCATCATCCAGATTCAAAGTACCATCTTTACGACGGCTCCAGTGCCACTCGCCATTTTCATTGTCTATAAGGTTCTCCTTAATATATGTCCAACAGTGTTGTGCTTTCTGCAAAGCAGACTCGTCACCGAAATACTGATAGATATTAAAGAAACCTACCACTGCTTCAGCCTGTACCCACCAATGGAGGTCGCTATCCACATAGCCAGTGTCGAGATTAGCTTCATGAACCATAGAACCATCGGCATTAAGTCCTTTCTCTGAAGCTTTCGCCACCATTTCAACGATGGGCTCCACCTTCTTCAATACTTCAGCATCACCCAATACAAGGGCTGCCTCATGAATAAGCCATGAGCATTCGATATCATGTCCATAACTCTCCAATGCTCCTGCACCTCGTTTCCAATCCATATCGAAGAAAAGATCGAGATGATGAGTTTCAGGATTGAGGATACGGTCTGTGAAGATATCTATCAGATTATGCAGAGAAGCCTTCAGCTCATCTGATTTCCATACGCGGTACAGATTGGTATAGGGTTCGATGATATGGAGATGGGTATTCTGCGACTTAGGATAGTTGGCATCAAGTTCCGACAAACGCATATCGGCAATCGGTTGCCAATCGCGTGTCATAGCCTCGATATAACCATTATATTCATGGTCGAGAGCATGTTCCTCAATGCATCGGTAGAGATCAATTGCCACTTTCAATGCCTCTGCATCACCTGTTGCACGTGCATACTCCGACATGCCGTAGATAGCAAACCCAATGGCATAAAACTGTTTCTTGGTATCAAGAGGTTTGCCGTTGCAGTCAAGACTCCAATATACGCCACCATATTCAGGATCAATAAAATAATCGATGATATAATGCTTAGCGCGACTGGCAGCCTCTAAATATGTTTTATCGCCCAACACACGATAGGCAGCAGAGAATGCCCATAGGATACGAGCATTAAGGATAGCCCCTTTCTCGGCATCGGCATGCAAATGTTCATGTCCGTCGATACGTCCATAGAATCCGCCATGCTCTTGGTCCACCATCTTGTCAAGCCAGAAGCGCAAGATGTTCTTCTGTAGAACATCCTGCATTTCTGTTTTCATTGTAGATACAATATTACTCATCGTTATTTCTTAATTGGGAATTTATACGCCAACAGCATCAGCAGCAAGGCGATTGCTGCGGGGAACAGAGAGAATAGCGACCATACCATTGTCAGCACCGAATCGGTAACAGAAGCTGGATCGATAATCGTATTGCCAAAATCGTCTGTAATCATATTGGCACCTGCCCAACCAAGCAACAGGGCAATCAGCGAACCAGAGATAGCCGTACCAAACTTCTGCGACATAGTACCTGACGAGAATATCAGTCCTGTAGCCGAGGTTCCGAAGTGTTCTGTATGATAGTCCGCCACATCGGCATACATAGACCAAAGCAATGGTGAATAGATACCGATACCCATTGAAGTAAGGATCACCAGACCAACCATCACGCTGATATACGCAGGATCCATTGGTATGAAGAAGAATGCTACCGATGTAACCAGGCAGAATACCGCAGCCCAGAAGAATGCCATACGTTTTGATCCAACTTTCTTGGCAAACCAAGGAGCCACGCCACCGAATACCATACAGGTAACTTCACCGAATGCCATGAATACTGTGAAGTTGATAATCAGGTTATCGATGGTCACATTGCCATGCAGACAGTAGTCAAACATATATCCAGCTACTGCGTAACGGAATCCGTTGAAGAAGTTGGTACAAACAGCCATGGCAGTCATGTAGAGCCATGCCTTGTTGCGAACAAGGTCACCAAACTGTCCAAACGAGAATTTTTCAGCTCTTACTGGTTTCAGACGCTCTTTAGTAAGCAGTCCGCATGCCAGCGTCATGATGGCAGCAACTGCACCCAGTACAGCGCCAGTCACGGCATACTGATGTGCTACACTACCTCCAATCCATTTCTGGAGATAGGGAAACGAGAGCAGGGTGGCAAATCCCATGGCATACGCCCCAATCATGCGATAGGCAGAGAATTGGTTTTTCTCGTTGTCATCTTCTGTCATCACACCCAGCAACGATCCGTATGGTACATTGACCATGGTATAGATCGCCATCATCAGCAAATAGAGTGTATAAGCATAGATGCGCTTACCCATATCTCCGAAATCAGGTGTAAAGAGCAGCAAGGCAAACACCAGTCCGAACGGAATAGCTCCGAAGATGAGCCAAGGGCGATAGGTGCCCCATCGTGACTGTGTTCTGTCAGCAAGACTTCCCATCAAGGGGTCTGTTACGACATCGAACATACGCGCTACAAGCATCAGCACAGCGGCATCAGCAAACGACAAGCCAAACACATTGGTAAAGAACAACGGAAAGGCGATAGACATCACTTTCCATACTATGCCGCCTGCAGCGGCATCGCCCAGTGCATATGCTATTTTTTCCTTAACACTTGCCATAAATAATAAGGTGTTTATTTGTTCAACGACTTGTTTTTAGCCACCAGTTTTTTGATGGTTTCCACACTAAACTGTGTGCGGTATCCGTCAGCAGGCGTGTTCATGCAGTAGTCCACCAAACGATCGATGGTAGAAGTAGCCACATGCATGCGAGTATCGGAAGAAGCATAGTAGATGAACACTTTGCCATCTTCGTCGGCTATCCAACCATTGGTAAACACAACGTTCATCACGTCGCCAATATATTCCTCACCCTGTGGTACGAGCAGATATCCGCCTGGTTCTGCAATGACCTTTGTAGGATCTTCCAACGAAGTCATATACATATAGAGCACATAGCGCAGGCCGCTTGCACATCCACGTACACCATGGGCAAGATGCAACCATCCTTTATCGGTCTTGATGGGATGAGGACCTTCACCGTTCTTCACCTCCTGAATGGTGTGATAGTGGCGTGCGTTGATAATCTTCTCTTCTTTGATTTCTGCATGGGTGATGTCATCAACAAGTGCCCAACCGATGCCACCGCCTGAACCGGTATCGATGAATCCATCCTGCGGACGGGTGTAGAAAGCGTATTTACCCTCTACAAATTCCGGATGAAGCACCACATTACGCTGCTGGCTCTTGGTTTTCAAGTCTGGCAGACGTTCCCAGTTGATCAGATCTTTGGTACGTGCGATGGCAGCCGTAGCAGTAGCAGCGCTAAGGTCGCCGGGCTGAGCATCGTCGTGACGCTCGGCACAGAATACGCCATATATCCATCCATCCTCATGGGCGGTAAGACGCATATCGTAGATATTGGTAGCGGGAATCACATCTTCAGGCATCGTGATAGGCTCATCCCAGAAACGGAAGTTATCCACACCATTGGGACTTTCTGCCACAGCGAAGAAGCTCTTGCGGTCTGCACCTTCCACGCGAACTACCAACAGATACTTGCCATTCCATTTGATGGCACCAGAATTGAGGGTAGCATTCATCATGATGCGCTGCATCAGATAGGGGTTATCCTTTTCGTTAAAGTCATAACGCCACTCCAACGGAGTATGTTCTGCAGTAAGAATAGGATTCTTCCAACGGTCATAGATACCGTTACCCCACTCTTCCATTTCATTTTTCTTGGTCAGCAGCGCCTCATGATGAGCACGCAGAACCTTTACTTTTTCGTCAAAATTGCTCATTTTGTTTTGATGATTTATTGTTTTATTATTATTTAATTTTCTTAATATCTTTCAGAAAGAGCGTATTCTCAGCCTCATAGAGTTTCTTAAAATCCTGTGCGCAAGGCAACGAGGGAGACGGTCCGAAATATTCTTCCTTATAGTTGCGCCAAAGCAAGAAGTAACTGATGGGATAGCGATCCATTACAGGTTTCAACACGCGCGTCCACCAAGTTGCATCAGGCATATTCTTCAGTCCACACTCAGTCATGGCAAGCAGTTTACCGTTGCGCTTAGCAAAGTCGCTGAGGAAATTGAGGTCGGCTGTAACCTGGCTTACGAAGTCGGCTTCTGTCCCCCATTGGTAAGCATCTTCACCAATCAGCGTCACTCTATCATTACCGGGATAACGCTGCAGGAATCGTTCTTCGGTCCATCCACCATCAAGGTTTGGCGAATAGCTCCACAACAGATTGTCAAGTCCTCGACCGTTGAGATAGTCTTGCAACATATTCCAGAGTTGGCGATATTCGGTATCGGTACAGAGTTTCTGTCCCCACCAGAACCATGATCCGTTATTTTCATGCCATGGGCGGAAGATGATGGGTACGGGTTTTCCCTTCTTGGTCTTCAGGCTGACGAGGAAATCGCCTACGCGCTGCATCCATGTTTGGAATTTAGCATGACACTTTCCACCTGGCAATATGTTCTTTACTACCGTAGAGTCAGTAACATCCCATGCTGTTCCTCCCGTAAGTGGGTTGCGTGGGTGCCAACTGATGGTAACAATACCTCCACGTTCGTAGTGAGCAATGAGTTCATCGTGTATACGAGTAAAAGGCACACTATCGAGATTTTTCTTGTCGTCCATCTCTATGCCTCCGAGATCAAATCCCATCAAGGCAGGATAGTCGCCTACGGTTTCAAGCACATCACTTCGGTTTTGTTCCCATTCCCATGTCACTCCATAGAAGGGATCATCCTGATGTGCCATCATGTAACCTTTGGGTTGCAAGAGGCGCAACCGCTGTTCCAGTTGTTTGCCGCCATCAATTGTCTTCTTTGCCATGATTTGTAGTGGGCAACCTGCCAACATCAAGGCAGCCATGGCTATCATTGTCATCATCTTCATGGTTTAATATTCATTTGAGTGAGCAACCAGTTTTCCCATTCATCCCATTGTTCCTGATACCAGAAATGGGCTGTCTGCTGATAGGGCGTGATAGACTTCGGACCTTTCACTATATTATAGGTCGCCCATGCTGTAGTGGGTGGCACTACGTCATCATTATATCCAAAGGAGAACCATCCGGTTTGTGCATTGGTAATGCGGCGTGCGAAGTTCACTCCGTCGTAATAGCGTGAAGTCTCGATTTGTTTCTCCATTCCCTTGCCTTTGTTCCAATAGAAATAGTGGGGCCATCCGCAAGCCACGCCTTTCAGCGAAGCGGTATGGTCGCAAAGTGCTGCATGCACGGGAGCGTAGAATGTGATGCGGCGATCGAGTCCGGCTGTTGCCAGCGAGAGGAATCCGCCCTGACTTGAACCAGTCACACCCAGTTCTTTGCCGTTCCATGGGGTGTATTGTTCGATATAGTCGAGTGCACGAATACATCCCAACACCACATGTTTATAGTAGCTCTTATCGCGATTGTCCATGCCAAATTCCCAATATCCGTTGAGTGCACCCTGTCCGAGGTCGTCATAAACAGACTGCTGCATGGTAACGGGAATGCCATGAATACCTATTTCGAGCGTCACGGCACCTTTCGATGCGGTATAGATGTCGCCACCATAGGGGCGCACACCTGCACCAGGCACACGGAGCAAAGCGGGATACTTACCCGGCTTTACGGGTTCGCAGAGGATGCCATAAGTGCGTGATCCCCAGCGCACATTCTGGAAGCTCACTTCATAGACGTTAACGTCTTTGGTGCAACGTTCTGGCAATAGGCGCTTGGTAGGATTGAGGTCTGTATGGCGTGCTTCGCTAATGGCATTCTGCCAGAACTGGTCGAAATCGGCAGGATTGACCGTTGTAGGTTTCAACTGTTCGGGTGAGAAGGCTGCTGAACATGCGCCTTTATATTCCTTACCTCCGATAGTGGTCTTCACATCCACGCGGTAGAATCCGGGTTTGCTCATCTTGCCCTTCACGGTCAAGGTACCGTCTTTAAGCACTACGGCGGTTTTCTTCACATCTTGATACATCTCCGGCCCTGCCTCATAGTCGATAACGGCTCCGGCAAGGGGTGTTGCCGATTTGGTAACAGAGATACGGAAAGTTGCGGTCTCTCCTACTTTGTAGGTCCAATCCTGATGATCGGGCACTACGTTGACCTGGATATTGTAGCCTCTGATTTGGGCTGCCACAGGCAGCACGCAGACAGTAGCCAGCAACAGCAGGAGTGTCTTCATAAAATGTTTCATGTTCTTAGTATTTGGATTTTTGTTGTATTATCTTAATGGTTCGTGGGGAGTGTCACGACATTACTGTCGCTCATAGCGCTCTTCCACCAAGCATCGCTACACATGGTGTCTGTAGAACCTTGCTTGCCTTGGTACCACACCATGAAATGTCCCCATTTGGCACCAGCAGTCCAGCAGTTGCCGATATTTCCCTGCTCGCCATTATCACTCTTACCACATTCACCCAGTACGATCATCTTGGTGGGATAGGCAGCTTGCAGTTCGGTAAATTCCTGTTTGTTTTTCTCCACACTATAGCCATAGAGGTCGCGTGCCACCATATCTACATATTGGTCACCGGGATACCAGTCGTTATCTTGGTTGTACTTTGTGGCGTCGCCGTTAAAGTTTTGTGAGGTCCATATCCAGATCAGGTTTTTCACTCCTTTCTGCTTGAAATAGTCGAACATAGCTATCCAGAGTTTTTTATAGTTGGCAGATCCTTCTGCACCCCACCAGAACCAGGCTTTGCCCCAGCTGGCACCAGATTTCAAGGTAGCATTTCCTGCACCTTCATGGAATGGGCGCCATGTCGCAGCAATTCCTGCATCTTGCAGTTTCAACAAGACAGCCGCCACTTTATCCATTTCTTGATAGAACCACTTGTTTTCCCACGTGCCTTCTTTCAGCGCATTAGAGGCATTGAACGTGGTTTTTGTAGGATCACAAGTCACACCAGAACCATCCATCTTGACTTCTGTATTCTCACTTGTAGGCACATTGAAATGCCACATCAACTGAACAATACCGCCTTTGTCTGCCCAATTCTTCACGGGAGTAATGTCGTTATAATTAATCCATCCGTTACTACCCTGATTAGGCACATAGATATGGATAAAGTCGAAACAGTTCATGGCGGGATATTTACCTGTCAGCGCCTTGACCTTATCGGCAATTTTTGTATTCCAGTTCACATCAGCCATCACACTACTAATCACCTTTTTGGCATACAGACCCAGGAAATAATCATAGAGATCTTTTACCTGTTGGGTTTGTCCTGCCACGAGAGTCTTTGTGATGTTGACTGCGGGAGTTTTGTAGGTTGTGAAACTGAAACTGTAGGCTGCGGTTGTATTTTTCACCAATCCGGCAGGAATGGTTACAGCTACAGTAGTGCCCTCATCGGGGCAATTAGCTTTAATAGTGAGTGTACGTGCAGAACTCTTCAGACTCTTTACCGTACCGCCGGCAATCTGTACTTTGGCAACATCAGTAGAAGTCAGCGTGATGTTCTGGTCATATTTCACATCGATAGTCACATCACCCACAGCAATATCTTTTGCACCATTTGCAGGTGTGACCGATACCACATTAGGAACTGTTGGTTGATTACCACCACCGACATCATTAGGATCGTCACCACCACATCCCACTGCCAATACAGCAGCAGCAAGCATCATTAGAAGTTTTGAAATTTTCATGATTTATATTCTCGTTTTATGTATTTCGTAATATTCGACTGCAAAGTTAGTGGTTTTTTCTGAAACAGACCGATACTTTAATGACTAACTCGCGTACTATTACTTTTATCTTTCAGATTACACAATTCAACCTTGTTATCAACTGAATTTAAGTCCCATTCTTCACATGCCTCATCCCGAATCCATCCCGAAAGCATCCCGAAGAAAAAAGTATCATTACACCTATTATTTTTCAGATTTATGAAGTGGTAGAGAAATAGCGTCTGAACTCAAATCGCATACAGGAATTCTAGTTTTCAAAAAAATTCGACCACTCGACCACAGAGCAGTGCATCGTATTATCGGTCAACACGTTAGGTGGTGGTCGAAGCTATTTATATCGACCACCCTTCGACCACCGCCAAAATTTGTCGAATTTTACATCTCAGCCCAATATGCGTATTGTCAGATATCTCCAAACCTTTGGCAAAAGTATTGTCCAACCTTTGGCAAAAGTATTGCCCAACGTTTGGCAAAAATGTTTTCAAACGTTTGGCAAAAGTGTTTTTCAAACGTTTGACAAAGGTCTTTTCAACGTTTGATAAAGGTGTTATCCAACGTTTGATAAAAGTATCATCTAACGTTTGATAAAGGTGTTATACAAAGTTTGATAAAGGTATTATCCAATATTTGATAAAGGTTTTTGCAATATTGCATAATAGTTCTTATCTGCTAACGTAAAACAAACGGGGAACAGTAGGAACTTTGGCTTGCATCGTAAACAGGTGTTTGCAATCGATTTACGGTGGTCGATGGGTGGTCGATACAAACGCCTTCGACCACCACTTAAAATACTGACCAACAGCGCGATGCACAGGTCTGTGGTCGAGTGGTCGAAATTTCACGAAAACTAAAATTTCTGTACGCGAATACCTCAAAATCAAGAAGAGGCGCATCCTCGTCGGATGCGCCTCAATTCTTTATAATCAATTACTTAGAGTTTACTCAATAGTAATCTTCGTAATCTTCACGTTGTCACCATTGGCAAGGAACGTACCGCCCCAATACTGCTGTTTGTATGCAGCGTCAAGCATTGCCTGCGTGAGTGTGAACGAAACCTTACCGCCATTGGCTGCGAGATCCCATGCTGTGAACTTTCCTCCATCGTCGTTGCCAGGATTAGAGAAGCTTGCATAGGTACTTCCCCAGTGACCTTCAACGATTTGAAGCTGCCAATTGGTATCGGTTGGAGTGATGTAGAAGTTGATGGTCTGGCCAGCAGAAGCATCAGCATCCTTCAACTCAGCACCTCCATCAGAGAGGAGATTAGGTTGGTTGCCCCAATCATCGGCAATGGCCTCACCTGTCCACAAAGTTGTTTCCACAGAGATATGCTCTACAAGAGCCACCTTGGTAAGGATGAAGCCAGCACCGCAGATAACAAGACCATTTTCAGTCAGTTTGTCAATCATAGCCTGTGTGAGTACAAGACGATATTCCTTGGCATCATTAGGCATTGAGATGTTACCATCTTTGTCAGAGCCTTCCAGTTCTGTGGTTCCAGGCAGTGCTGCCCAATTACCGTTAGCAAAACGCATCTGACAGTAGCCAACAGCTGGATCTACACCAAATGTCACAACGAGTTCGGTTCCTGGAGTTACCTGACTCCAATCATAACCACCCCATGCCAAGGTTTGAAAGCCTTGATCCCATTTACCAGCAGAGAATGCACCGGTCCAGATCACTGTAGTAATCTCGGTATTGGGGATGAAGTCAATCTTATAAGTAATCTCGCCATTTGAAGAAATAAGGCGAACACTTGTACCCTTCTTAGCATTATCAGGAGCACCAACAGTCAACGTGTTACCGCTTACAATGAACTGGCAAGCTTTTCCGGCGATTTCCACACCTGTAAGCTTGTCGCCATTAGCAATAGGCAATACGAAGGTCTGACCTGCATGGAGCTCAGCGTCAGCACCAGGGAGTTCTGTTGCATAACAGAATACAGCCTCGTTTACAGTAAGTGCAGGAGCATTTACAGTAACACCATTGGCAAGTTTCATCACAGGAGTACCAGTCTTGGCTTCCATAGGAACTTTGATGCTCAGAGTAGTACCATCAGCAGAAACTGCATCTTTCTCTACGGTTGCTACAGCACCACCGAAGTCAACGCTCTTCACGAGGTCAAGGTCGGTACCTGTAATCTGGATAGTAGAACCAGCACTTGCAGGATTAGCGTTGTAACCTGTTGCGGTTGGCTTAACAAGAGTGAATTCAACTTCTACTTTCTGACCATTTGCCATCACGAGGCGGAGCTTGCCTTCGGTAGCTGTTTCAGGAACGGCTGTCACAACAACCTTATCGGCAGCTACGCTGATAGCTTCGCCAGACAGAGCGTCAGCATTGTCAAACTCTACTGCTGTTACCAGATCCATATCCTTACCAGAGATGGTCAGCGCAGCACCAGCCTTCACAGGAGCAGGAGCAGCTACACAGTCAGAAGGCTTAACAGTTTCAACCATAGCAGCAGGTACCTCTACGTCTGATTTGCAGACGAGATCGATAGCGCCATCGGGAGCTTCAGCAGGCAGCACGAACGAGAGGCTCTTGCCATCTTCAGCAATAGTGAATTCGGTAATCTCGACACCACCAACCTTAACGGCTTTGATCAGCTGCATATAGTCACCAGTAACGGTTACGGTTTCACCAGCCTTGGCAGTAATAGTACCTTCAGCATCAACCTCGTTGCGTCCCTTTACCTTAGCAACGGTAGGAGTACCAACGATGAGACGGTCGTCGCTCAATACAATCTGATAGTCGAGTTTTGCAGCATCGCCCACGGTAAGGTCGGCGGTGTAGAACTGCAGTTTACCAGTCTTGGCATCCTCAGGAACCTTCACCTTGATGGTGTAGCGGTCGTGCTGAAGGAAGTCTTTTTCGCTGACAACCACGTTGTCGGCAAAAGCCATAGAGTGGATGAGGTTGAGATAACCATCCTCGTCACCCTTGATTTCAATCACATCGCCAGGCATTGCCGATGGAGTGATGCTCTTGATAACGATACCCTCAGTATAGGTCAGTGTAGATTTGGTAGTAATCTCCTGGTCGTTGTTTGCCACAAGTACTACATTACCTACCTCAGGACCATCGTGAGGAACGGTTACACGAATTTCACTGGGAACACCGGCCTTCACCACTTCGATAGTGGTAATAGCATCAACACCAGGAATGCGCACTTCGCGAATCTGGTCGAGGTTGCTACCGATGAAGCGCAACTGACCGCCACGCATCACAGGAGAAGGACCGAAAGCATTGAGCGACACACCACCTTGATACTGGTTGGTGTCTAAATCGTCGTTGCTGCACGCTGCCAGTGACAGCCCCATAAGGGCCATCACCAACAGGGTGAATATGTTATTGATCTTTTTCATAATATCCTTTTAGTTATTGATGTGTTATTTGTTAGGAACCACACGGAGGTTGTCGTAACGGAAGATCGGGGTACACTTCGTGCCCTGAACACCACCGTTGATAGGCCACATGATGAAGCTATCGAAACTTGAGATGCTCATTGGAGACGGAGCTTTGGTACCATCGTCGTTATAAACGAACTCGGTGAGAGGAATAGTTACTGTGATCCACTCATCGCCAGTATCGAACGAACCGGTTGACTTCCAAGGATTGTAGAGTGCACGAGGCAGGTCCTTACCACCATCAGCAGAAGTATGGATGTAAGTATTGTTCTGCCAAGAGTCGTTAGCACAGAGCTTATTGTTCACAAAGAGAATCTGGAGTGCACCGGCAGACCAAGGATTGCTTGATGGGATGTAAAGCTCAAACTTGAACGACATATTCTCCCAGTCAGAGAAGTCGATGATGTTGCGCAGAGGCACACCGGCACCTTCCTTGATGCTCATAGGATCTCCGTTCCAGTTACCACACCAGAATGGGAGTTTCAATCCTTCAACCCATCCACCTTCTGTTTCAACAGGACCTAACTGACAGTAAGCACCGCTAATACCACCTTCGGTAGAGTATTTAGCATCAATATTCCATCCCTGAGGTATAACACCCTTAGGACCTGCATTGTTAGGACCGTCAAAGTCGGTAATGATGTTACGGCTGTCAGCATAATAGAATGATGAATTTCCTTCACCGTAAATGGTAGAAACCTTGATGCGACCTTCTTTTGCTCCCTCTGGAACGATGAATGAGATAGAAGACTGAGTAATCTTCTTGATATTCTCACGAGGAACTTCAAGATTCATTGAGTTGTCGATACCTGTGAAGGTCAGAGTCAGTGGCTGGTTGGGGTCATCTACAAAGTACTGACCGTTGATCTGAGCCAATTCACCTACGTGAACATATTCACACTTCATTGAAGTTACAGCAGGTTCTGGCACCATCACCTTGAAATCGTATGTAGTGGTATCCTGACTCTTGTTGACCATATAGATCTTACCAGTGTTGCTGGCAGGAATCTGGTTTGGAATAGTTACCAACATGGTATGGTCTGTGATATAACTGGTGTTGAGCACAGCCTTCACATCATTGAAATACATTTCCTTGATGCTGGTCAGGTTGTTACCGACAATACAGATACCCGAACCGGTGTATGCCGAAGTCAGCAAAGAGTCCTTTGCGGCAACATCCTGTGGGCGGATATAACTGATCGTAGGATTACCATCGGTCAGTTCGAATTTATCTGGCTCATCTTCACAAGCGGTGAAACCCAAACCCAGGGTCACAACGCCAATTGCAAGGAGAAACCGTTTCATATTTCTTTTCATAATATCTTTCTGTTTCTTAAATTACACATTAATAAGAATAGGTTGCACGGATGTCAACATGTACACTTGGAGAACCAGTAGCCAAATTCGGGTTCAGAGCAACGTCCTCTGATGGGAATGGCAGTGTGAAGCTGTTGGCTGTCACATTGGGAACTTCTGTATCATAGTCATATTCAACCTGTCCGTCGGTAGTGGTGAGGTTCCATGTACCAGACTTGTAGTATGCCTTATACAAAGGATCGCAGTTCCAGAGACGGTTACGGTGCTGAGCCTTAAGTTCGGCAATACAGCTGTTTACATCATAGTATGCACGACGTACGAAATCATACCAACGGTCGCCTTCACCAGCAAACTCCAGACGACGCTCCTTCCAGATCATGTCGAAGTTGAGCGAAGTAACGGCAACGGCAGTAGGAATAGCACGCTGATGAACAGCATTGAAAGCATCAAGAGCTGATTGCTCACTGCCACGACCCAGCAGCGTCATAGCCTCAGCGTGGATGAGATATACATCAGAGAGGCGGAGAATATGGGTTGCAAGAGCTGATGCCATACGTCCGTCGGCAATACCCATTTCAGCCTGGTGGTCTGCTGCATCACCGTAGAGATGCTTCACGTTGTTAGAACCGCAAGGACCTTCGAGCTGCTCTGTTGCAGAAGCATTGTATGACTTGTCATAGATGAATTTAAGATAGTCGAAACCACCCTTGTCGCGCCAGAAATAAGCGTACTTATCGCCAGCAATCATCATGGTAGCCTTACGACGGGTGTCGATATCGGCACGGCTTGCCGGGCTCTGCCACTCTACCAGACGAGAATCCTTGCCTGTGCCATCAATCTTGATGACACCGAAAGCTTCCATCAGGTCGGTAGAAGGACCACCCCAGCCTCCCCATACAGAACCAACCTCACACATGCCTTCGATACCAAGGTCAGATTGCAATGTGTTCTGGCTAGTCCAGTGTGCACCAACAGTCCAACGCCAAGCAATCAAGCTTTCAGGGCAAGTGTTGTTGGAACCACGGAAGATGTCTTCATAGTTGTCCATGAGTTTACGACCGGAGTTATCGATCACGTCTTTTGCATAGTCTGCAGCTTTCTGCAAGTCTTCGTTGTTGAGCGAACCACTCACACCAGCCTTGGTCAGATAAACCTTTGACAGAAGACCTTCTGCGCAGTAGTAGTCGATACGACCTGGATCAGATGATTTGGGCAACAGCTCCATAGCCTTCTCCAAAGTAAGGATGATATACTCATAGACGTCAGCTTTCTCCACTTTCGACAATTCATTGTATTTGCCAGATGCCAACATGGCAGAGTTGTCGTGAATGATGGGGACATCGCCGAAGGTACGAACGAGGTAGAAGTAAGCCATGGCTTTCCATGTCAGACACTCTCCCATGCACTGGTTCTTTACTTCCTGTGAAGCAGAGGCACCTTTCAGAGACTCATATACTGTTGAGCAGTGACCAATCTCAGCCCACAGTGAATATGACATATTGACGAGGTCCTGGTCAGTACCGTTTACTGAGAAGTTGAGGTAAGGAGAATTTCCCCAGTACATATTGCCAGAGAACACCTCACCCACCTTGATGAAACCACGTTGGAAGTCATACCAGGGAGAGTTGTAGAGATAGTTCACACCAGCAATACATGCTTTATCAGAACCATAGAAGTTCTCGGTGTTGTAGTTATCCTCCGTAGGACGATCGAGGAAGTCCTCACAAGAGGTTGTCAGGAACGATGCGGTGATCAAAGCACCGATTCCCAAAACATTTTTCAAAGATATATTAAAATTCATATTGTGTTCTGTTTAGGAGTTATCAGAATGAAACATTAAGACCGAAGGTCCATGATGTTGGTGAAGGATAACGACCATTATCAAGACCAAACACATTGGCACTGGTAGTAGAAGCACCAACTTCAGGATCGTAACCGTCGTAACCGGTGATAGTGAAGAGGTTGGTAGCAGAGATAGTGGCACGAACGTTTTCGAGTCCAATCTTACCTACGAGTTTCTTATCGAAGGTATAGCTGAGGCTGATGTTCTTCAGGCGAAGGTATGAACCGTCCTGAATGAAGCGTGAGCTCCAAGCGTCGTTGTCGTTCGGGTCGTTGATAGAAGCACGTGGGTAACCACCGTTTCCTGTAGCAACCACATTAGCAATGTTGTTGTACCAACCATCGGCATAAACGCCATCGGCAGGAGTCAGATGAACACGACCGTTGACGTCGGTCAGCTGGTTGGTCCATGCAGAGTTCATGTGAGTAAGCTTCATCTTGTTGTAGTTACCGACCTTGTTGCCTACAGAACCATTGATGAATACGGTCAGATCCCACTGCTTGTAGTGGAATGTGTTGTTCCAACCAAAGGTGAAGTCGGGCAGCGGAGAACCGATATTTGTCTTATCCTTTTCGTCGATAACACCGTCACCGTTCACATCTTTATATTTAATATCACCTACGAATGTGGTGTTGCGTGAGTTATACTTGGTAGGATCGGTGCTCCATTCAGCCTTGGTCACATTACCGTTTTCGTCACGTTCTACAGTAACAGGGTTGTTTGACTGCAGGGTGTTAACAGGTGAGTTGAGCAAATCTTCAAACGAAGTATAAACGCCTTCAACCTCATAACCATAGAAGTTGTAGAGTGATTCGCCAACTACTGAACGTGCAACGACGTCAGTCCACTGTCCATAACCAAGGAGAGCGGTTGAGTTAGAGAGACTCTTCAGTTTGTTCTTGTTGAAAGAAATCTGGAAGTCTGAACCCCAAGAGAAGTTCTTGGTTTCGATAGGACGGGTATTGAGGGCGATTTCAAGACCTTTGTTCTCGATGTCACCATAGTTTCCGTAAGGTGCAGCAAGTGCTGAAGAACCGTTACCTGATGTTCCCATGAATGAAGGAAGAATCAGCTGCATCAGCATGTCTGAAGACTTCTTGTTATAATAATCGACAACGAGGTTGACGCGGTTGTTGAAGAAACCGAGGTCAAGACCGATGTTCCACTGTTCCTGAGTTTCCCATTTGATGTCCAAGTTCTTGATGTTAGCAGGACGATAGCTGGTACCGAGACCTGTTTCCATTACTGACATGGCAGATCCCCATTTGTAACCACCGATATTTGAGTTACCGGTCTGACCCCAACCGAGACGGAGCTTACCATTGGACAGCCATTTCACATCCTTCATAAACTTCTCGTTGGTGAAGCGCCATGCAGTAGCCAAAGAGTGGAAGCCTGCCCAACGCTTGTTAGGACCGAAGTTTGAAGAACCGTCGTAACGATAGGTGTAAGTAGCGAGGTAACGGTCATCGTAGTTATAGGTTTCACGAGTGAAGAATGAAGCCATGGCAGTAGAACCGAATCCGCTACCAATCTGAGGATCACCTGTACCAAGAGATGGATTGTGTACTACATCGCTGGGAAGAGCGGTGTTGAATACAGATAGGTAGTCATACTTCGACTCCCATGCTTCCTGACCGACCATGGCGGTGAAGCTATGTTTGCCGATAGAACCATTATAGGTCAGATAGTTCTTGAAGGTCCAGTAGGTGTTGGAGTTCTTCTGTGAACGTGCCTCGTTCTGCTCTACGTTGTAGTTTCCGAGATGCATAGTGGGGTTGAAAGTCTCACCATGAGTCCATCCGAGATCCCAACCAAATTCAGTATGCCAGGTCACGTTCTTAATAGGTGTTACATCGAAGAAGATGTTACCATTCAGTTTCTGACGTTTCAAAGTAATATCGTTGAGCAGCGCCATAGCGATTGGGTTGGGGCTGGTGAATCCCTCTTTGCTCACTGATGAGTATCCGCCATCGATATTATAAATCTGAATATCAGGAGGTGTGGTCAGCGAATACATGATAATACCCTCTTCACCGTCAGCTTTCAACAGATCTTCATCGGTCTGGCTGTAGGCAACGTTAACACCCATCTTCAACCATGTCTTCAGCTGGGCGTCGATATTGGCACGAAGTGAAATACGCTTAAAGTCAGAACCGATGATAGTTCCTTCCTGGTTCATGTAACCAGCGCTGACATAGTACTTCATCTTATCAGTACCACCCTGAGCACCAATCTGATGCTGGTGCTGGAAAGCAGTGCGGAACACAGCATCCTGCCAGTTGGTACCCTTACCGAGTACTGAAGGATCAGAATATGCAGGGTCTGCCTTTGTGATTTCTCCCTGAGCAACAAGGTCGTTGTAATACTCTGCAAACTCGCGGAGGTTCATCATGTCAAGGCGTTTGGTCTGACGTGACCATGTGGTAGAACCATCATAGGTGAACTTAGCTTCACCGGCCTTACCACGCTTGGTTGTGATGAGCACAACACCGTTGGCACCTTGGGCACCATAGATGGCGGTTGCAGAAGCATCCTTCAACACTTCCATGCTTACGATATCGCTGGGGTTGATGGTTGACAATGGAGAAATAGTTGAAACCGAACCGTTACCGAGCTTATCGCCCAATCCGTAGTCGGCACCAGACTGACCTCCTGACTGGAAGATCACACCGTCAACAACATATAGAGGTTCTGCACCGGCGTTGATGGTAGCTTGACCACGCACGCGAATAGAAGAGGCAGAACCAGGAGCACCTGAAGTCTGTACGGCGGTCACACCAGTAACACGACCGGCAAAAGCCTGGTCGATATTGGTAACATTTGCATTCTTAAGTGCTTTTTCGTCCATGGTAAACGAAGCACCGGCAAGGTCGCTTTTCTTCATCGTACCGTAACCAACGACTACGACTTCATCAAGCATTTTTTTGTCTTCCTCCAGCGTAATGCTATAAGAGGTTTTGCTGTCAACCTTCACTTCCTTGGTAATGTAACCGATGTAGGAAATGACGAGGGTCTGACCTGGGTTAACGTTGAGTGAGAATTTACCGTCGAAATCGGTAGCAACACCATTCGATGTGCCTTTCACCACTACACTTGCACCAATCACAGGACCCATAGCATCGCTAACAGTACCCGTGATCTTCTTGGACTGTTGAACTGCCTGTACCGATGCTTCGGCATGAGCAGCCATAACTGGCGAATACGCGCCCAACAGTGAGCACGCACCCATCAACAGCGCAGTCTTTCTGATTTTTTGATTCATACTTTTAGGTATTTTCTTTAATAAAAATGAATTAACATCGTGTTAGTAAATTGTTGAGAATCATATTCTCTTGTCGTAGCCAAGTCCACCGGACCCGCATACGCTGGAGTATCATTTTGGTCTTTCTGCTGTAATTATTTTAGGGCATTTAATGTTTATTTTTTATTTCTTTAAGTTTTCAATGTACGGTAGTGATATCAAATCACGTTGCAAAATTAGCATATAAAAACGAGATTTGATAATATTATAATGCTTAAATATAATACTATTTCACCACTATGTTAAAAAACACCAAATAATTAACAAACGATTGCACAGTGTTAAGGCGCACAACTAATAAGTGTATTTTTACCACTATATAATTACACAATTTACACTTTAAGTGGTTTTCAACAGCTGCAAAAACATATCTTATAAATAATACTATTTTTCACACACGATATTTGGTCAGTTGGAAGATTATGCGTACTTTTGCGCTCAAAACCCAAACTATCATAAAATGAAGAAATATCTATTGATGACGTTGGCATCTGCACTGATTCTGTCAGCATGCGGACCCAAGAAGGCAAGCGACCCCTTAGCAGACTCAGGTCGTACACAGCGCACGGAGAATCTGCTGACCAATCTGATGGCGTATGGTGACAGTGGCGTCTATATGTTCGGACACCATGACGATACCGTCTATGGTATCGGATGGAAAGGGGACTCTGCCCGATCCGATATACATAGCGTATGCAACGATTATCCCGGGCTGTTGAGTTTCGACCTTGGACATATTGAACTGGGCGACTCGGTCAATCTCGACGGTGTTCCCTTTGATCGCATGCGCCAAGAAATCTTCACCCATTTCAACCGTGGTGGCGTAATTACATTATCGTGGCATCTGAACAATCCGCTCTCTGGTGGTACTGCATGGGTTGCCGACTCACTGAAGAACGTCGAAACCAAGACTGTGGCTTCGGTATTGGAAGGTGGACAGAAGCATGAGATGTTCTTAGGATGGATTGATAAAGTGGCTGACTTCCTCAACTCACTGGAAACACCATACGGCGTGAAAGTACCGGTTATCTTCCGCCCATGGCATGAGCATACCGGTTCATGGTTCTGGTGGGGACAGGAACATTGCACCGCTGCACAGTATAAAGCGTTGTGGAAAATGACCACCGACCGACTGAAAGACAAAGGAGTGGTAAATGCACTCTATGCTTATTCACCTGGCACAGAAATGGATGGCAATGAATCCAAATATCTGGAACGCTATCCTGGCGACGACATCATAGATGTCATGGGACTGGACTGTTACTGCTCCTCACCTGAGGCTGACACCGTAAAGATTGCCGGTTATGCTGCACAGTTGGATAAGAACCTTGCCACAGTATGTGCCGTTGCCAAGAAACACCATAAGGCTGCTGCTCTTACTGAAACCGGCTACGAGGGAATAAAGACTGCAGACTGGTGGACCAAGACATTACAACCGGTGCTTGACAAGCACCCCATCTGCTACGTACTGGTATGGCGCAATGCTTACGACAACCCACAGCATTACTTTGCTCCGTTCCCCGGTCAGATTTCCACTACCGATTTCGTGACGTTCGTCAACAACAAACATGTGCTGATGCGTAGCGATGTGAACAACATCTACTTTGTGAAAAAGAAAGAATAAGGCGACTTTCATACGTCCCTCTGCAACAAAGCCATCGTATGGTTCAATTCTGTCCCATGCGATGGTTTTGTTTTTTCTTTTGATTAAACTTACTATCTCACTTCTGCGGTAGGTTCCTTTTCTGACCGTAGTATCTCCCATCATTATCCTATTCCGCTCGTATATTGATTGGGATTTACTTGGGACTCATTTGGGATTCAATCGGGACTCATCACACACATGAATAAATGGAATTATGGGACTATAGCGACGAAAAGTAGCAACGCTATGTAATAATACTATACCAAAACTAAAGTCGTTACGCCATTACAGTATTACAGTATTACAGTTTTCAAAAACGATTTTTGATGCTCAACGAATAGAATTTTATGATTTTCAAGCGGTAAACAGGCTATAAATCCATATTTTTTTGCTTTTCGAAAACTGTAATACTGTAATACTGTAATATTGTAAAAATCACTGCGCAATACACAAGTAAACATTTTTCCAAAAGAGTACATCTGATTATGAAGGTTTATATCACATCAAAGAAACCATACCTAAAACAAATACACTGAATTTGCTATAAATTCAGTGTATTTGCTTGTATGATCAGCACAATGGCTGAGTATAGTCAGTGTGTCTGCTCAGTAAGCGCGGTGGCTATACTGTTTCTGCTTGGTAGCCACATCTGCGAAGCCACCTGCTTGGCAGTTTGTCCGCTAAAACGCCCTTCCTTCTTACTCTTAGCCTGCACGTCGGCCATAGTACTCCATGCAAGTGCAAGTACTACGAGGATAAAGAGAATTCGTTTACTCATGTCATTTATCGATTATTACAAATGCTATCAATACGGCCACTTTGCAGCAGCGACACCTTCGGTGACACCTGTCATCATATTGGTATTTAAAACTTTGATGTTTGAACGATCGATAATACTCATGCCATTGCCACTATTTGTATCCCATGCATAAGGAATACAACCGTTGTTGATTGCATAACTTGTCACAGCAGCATACCAAGCCTTGATAGATGCATCATGGATAGGATCTTGTCCGATGGCGAAACGCTGGTTGGCTCCAAACTCTCCGATGATTACGGGAATGCCGTTGTTAACAAACGCAGTCTTCAGCTTCGCCATCTGGTTTTTGACATAGTTCTCTGTATAATTGCTGTTGGCATTGCGATTGGCATCCGAACCGGTATTGCCTTTACCCCAATAGTACCACATTTTTCCCCAACTCTCATCTTTAGCCATCGCTGTGAACTGATAGGGATCATAGAAGTGAACTTCCATCATCAAACGACCGGTATGTTTGTCGTTCAACTTAGAATAATAGTTGTTCTTTACTGTCTTGTCGATATTGGTTTCTGGACCTTGAACCACCAATACGCGATATTCGTTATTACCGCCTGTGGCACGCACAGCATCGATAAAGGCCTGCTCATATTCAGCCAAACGGCTTGCCAACTTATCATCAGCAATATTCTTGCCGTTGTCCTGATAGGCTCCACCGACACCAGGCTCGTTGAGACCAGCAAAGATAACATGGTCGTCATAGTCTTTGAAAGCCTCTGCAATCTGTGTCCAGATCTTGGTAAGCTGTTGTTTCTTGAGTGCTACGGCAGCATTCGCTGTGAATCCGTCGTGCTCCAGCCAACCGCCATCCCAGTGCTGGTTGAGTACTACGTAGAGATCAGCATCAACACAATAGTTAACAATTTCCTTAACGCGTGCCATCCATTGTGGATCGATGGTGCAGTTGTTGGTATCGGTAATATGTCCCATCACCCATGCACAGGGGATGCGCACACTCTTGAAACCTTGCGCCTTTATGAAATTGATGAGTTCCTTGGTAGTTGTAGTTTTCTGCCATGCTGTCTCTGTAGAAACTCCAACGCTCTTCCATGAATTAGTATTGCTGCCAGCCTCCATGGTATTGCCGAGATTCCATCCGGGATACATCAACTTTGCCACTTGCTTGGCATCATATTTGATATTGCCAGAAGGATCGGGATTAGAATCAGGCTTAGTCTCACCCTTCTCCTGTGTAACACTTACGGTTTTGCTCTCTGCACCGGCTTTTACGGTAATTGTAGCAGTACGCTGTTCGGTAGTGGTATTGGCTTCAACAGTTACATTGATAGGAGTGACCTTCAGCGTAGGAGTTTTCTCACCAATAGTCACCACACACCATGCAGCATCACTTGAAGCTGTAACATTCTGACCGGCACGTGCACTAATAGACTTCTGACCGCCATCTTTAGTAAACGACAGTGAGGTTGGGGTTACGGTTAATCCCTCTACGGCAGGGCCATCATCCGGATCATCATCGCCACAAGCAACAAAAGCCACCGAACCCAACAGGCACATTCCGACCTTCATCAGATAATTTGTAAGTTTTTTCATAGTTTTATTTCCCAATCGTTAGGTATTTTTAGTGTTGCACTAATTACTTATTTTCCGCGAGACAACCAAGCATCACCTTGTCTTTTTTTAAGGCTATTGGGGCATGATTATCAAGGTTTAGAGGTGGAGAAGTCCCATCCTTAAGGTTTGTTTTTTACCTTAGCCATACGATCCACTTGTTCCTTGACCACTTGCAAGGTAGTGGTATCGCCGGCAAAGACTGAGTTGAGGCCTTGTGCCTCTTGTGCAGGATCGTTGGTGTAGGGATCGCCCACCACCCATTGTTCGTGTAGCGGTTTGGCAAATCCTCCCCATCCCCAGAAGTTGCATCCTGCAAATTTTCCGCCGCTCTCGGCATTATCTGCCACAAGCGAGAACACATATTTATAATAGCCATCGCGTCCCTTAGTTGGGGTGCCGAGGTCATATTTCATACCATCGCGGGGATAGCCAAACTCTTCCATAACAAGCGGTTTGCCCAACTTATCGCAGATGGCGAGATGCTTGTCTATATACTCTTTGGTATTCTGACATGCTCGGTCGAGGTTTTCGATGAGTGAGTCGGGCTTTGCCCATCCCCAGTTATAAGGCCAAAGGTGCACATTGCAATAGTCTATATTCTTATCAGCACAAATGCGCTCATAGCAGTCATAGTCGTTTTCGCATCCCCATGAGCCTTCGCTACCTATACTGATCAGGTGATTTTTATCTATAGAACGGATCAGTGCAGAAGCCTCAGCAAGCCACTTCTCAAAGGCAGGCAGTTGTTCTTTAGCAAAGGCGCGAGGCTCATTGCCTATCTGCCACGACATGATAGCAGGATCTTCTGTATATTTTTTACCCGTATAACGGTTGGTGCGTCCGAGGATAAAGCGCACGTAATCGTAGAAGAGTTCGTGGGCTTTGGTATTGCTGGCATACTGTGCCACAAAATTCATATAAGCTGGATATCCTTCTTCGTTAGGACGTGGAGCTTTTCCTGCACCGGCATGTTGCAGATAGAAGCTATATCCCCCACTCCATTCCCATGAATTGTTCAGATAGAGCACAGCTACCATATCGCGCTTGCCCATCTCCATCAACAGATAGTCGAGGCCTGCAAGAATTGTATCGTTATAAACGCCAGGTGCTTCCTGCAGTGTTGGTTCCACCTTGGTCGTCACACCACGCTCACCATCGCTACCTACGAGGATACGAAGATTGTCGATACCCATGCGTTTCATCTCATCGAGTTCCTTGACGAGACGGTCGCGGTCACCTCCTTGTCCTTCGCTACCGAGGATAGCACCATACCAAAAGTTGGTTCCTACGTAATAGTATGGTTTACCATTACGCATGAAGTGTCCGTTTTCAACGCTAATATACTGTGATTCTTGCGCTTGCTGTTTGCAGGCACATAATGCAATAGCCATTACAAAAAGGGATAATAGTTTTCTCATTACGAAGTTATTGGTTTCAGCGAATGCAAAGATAGGAATTATTTTTGAAACCCACAAATATATTTTGTGATATTTATCATATTTTTAACATCTCACACAACAAATCACCATTATTTCTTTGCGTGCTATAACATTTTGTTATCTAGCGTTATAAATGCACCTTAAAATCGTCTATGATATAGATTGGTATTCAACAAAGGTGGGGCATAGAGCCCGTCATGGCCCCAGCCCCACCTCTTTTATTTCAGAGAAACGCTATGCGTATGATTATTTGGCTGCATTGACTATAGCGTCAGCCACTTCTTCCATGCTCCATTTGAAGCTTGATTCCTTACGATCGTTTCCATCCACAATGCCCATCCAGTAGAAGGCTGCTGCATTATACTGTTTGCAAAGGGTAGTCATATCCGAAGCTTGTTTGCCGGCTTCGAGTTTTTCCTCATGGGTAGAGTTCTTGTTGATGGTGACTTCTCCCTTACCGTTTGAACCATATTCACCTATTACTACAGGATAACCTTGGTCCATGATATACTTTTTGAGCATCGCAAACATGTTGGTGATTTCTCTCGTACACTCGTCAGTCCAGTGTTTATTATAGGTATTCACCCAATCATAAGGAGCATAGGTATGTACCTCAACGGCGAGGTGGCTCTGATTACCGCAGGGATCGGTGGGTATTACGAGTTTCTGCAGATTCTTCTCTATAGGTGATGCGGCATAAGTAGTCACGATAAGGTTGCGATATTTATTTTTGCCACCAGTAGAGCGTACTGCATCTACAAAGTCTTGCGCATACTTATTGATATAGTCGAGGTTGGCTTCATTTTTTGGTGTGTTCCATTGGGCTGTAGCGTCACTACCTGTCAACATCTCGTTGTATCCTTCAAAAACGAGTTTTTCACTATAGTTTTTGAAATGGTCGGCAATCTGTTTCCAGAGATACTTAAACTTAGCATTAGACGATGCATAGGTAGTGCCATCGGCTTTCAACCATGCGGTTTTGTCTGCTCCAGTATCGTGGTGCACGTTGAGAATACAATACATATCGTTATCCAACACATAGTTGACCACTTCTGCCACACGGTTCATCCATGCCTCATCCACATTGCCTGCACTATCCATGTGGTCTTTCCATGTCACAGGAACGCGGATTGCGGTAAAGCCTTTTTCCTTCATCTTCTTCATCAGGAAAGCCTCGGTCTTGGGTTGTCCCCAACAGGTTTCTTGATTCAAACCTGTTGAACCTTCAGCCCATGCATCGAGTGTATTACCAAGATTCCATCCGGCTATCATATTCTTCACAGCAACCGAAGCCGACTCATATTCGTCGTTGCCAAGGTCTGGCTTTTTAAACATGGTAAAGCTGAAAGATACTGGTTCAGATGGTTTCGCACCATTATTAGATACTACATAACCTTGAGGAATGTTCACACCAATGGTCGCGCCTTCTTCCTGACAATCCAAATCGAATTCGAGTGTTGCCACTGAGAATTTCAAATTTGCTGGAGTTGACGTAGTTCCGGTGATTTTGATGTCATCGGCTCCTATTACGCGCTTTGACGGCGTGCTATAAACTACCTTCACGTGAACATTGCCAAGAGCAACATCTTTCGTTCCATTTGCGGGAGTTACTGAGATTGCTTTAGGAGCTGTTCCCGCAGGTGCAGGGTCTTTGGAATCGTCACCACCACAAGCTGCGACAGAGAGTATGATTCCAAAAAATGCCAAGAGGCACAATACTTTTTTCATAATAATATGTTTTTTGTTTGTGAATAATCGGGTGTAAGTCTTTCGCTATTTCATTTAGCGCCTGCAAATATACTCATTTTTGCGTCAACTGCCAAGCTTTTCCTATTTAAAATATATTAAGGCGAAATAACTCTGATGCTAATAATAGTATCGGCACAGCAGAGCATCTACCTATACGCATATAGTTTTCAATGTAATGTATTTTTTCACAGAGTAACAATTGTTTCTTCTCGCGCACACGTGCACGCGACATTTTATTTTTGCTACCATCGACCACAACATGTTTCTTAAGCACTGTGACTCATCTACTTATATAATTCTTGATAAAAATTTATGACCACCAATCGACCACCAATCTGCCCATTTTTGGAAGATTCGACCATTATGTGCCTTCAAGATGGTAGAAAAACGAAATGTTGAGCATTTCTCTTTTCGGTAGTAATCTGTAAACTGATTTCACACAAAATGAATACGTTTATAGCATTCTGACTATTTTGCCAGATTTTTTCCTACATTGGCAATACCTTTGTCAAACGTTAGATCATACCTTTGTCAAACGTTAGATCATACCTTTGTCAAACGTTGAAAAACACTTGTGTCAAACGTTGAATAACACTTGTGTCAACGTTGGAAAATACTTTTATCAAACGTTGGATAACACTTTTACCAAACGTTGGATAATACCTTTATCAAACGTTGGATAACACTTTTACCAAACGTTGGATAACACTTTTATCAAACGTTGGATAATATTTTTATCAGGCATTAGAAAAGAGCTGAAAATACTATGCAGGCTGGGGCTACCGCCCATCTACACATAAACCAATGCACATAAGCGGATGATTATATCTTTAGACAACGATGTTCGATGGGTGTTCGACAATTCGGCATTTCAGCCTTCAAACACAGACATAACCAACTGTTTGATTGGATGTTACGCAAACAAGATGTTCGATGTTCGATAAAAATCTGAAAACTGAAAATTATGTATGCGGCAACGGCAGACATCAGAAGTTTTCTGCCTGATGATAAGCAATCAATCCCTCCAACGGACTTTTCAAGACTGTGCCAATACAGTAACCTTCAGCCTCAGCAGCCACTTCCAACTCGCTACGATAGTGGAAAGCCATACTTCCAACAAATCCGACAGGCAAATCTTGTCGTTGATACGCTGTCAGATTACGACGAAAGAACTGTCTGAAATTATCAATCACCATGCTGCGTACACCATCTCTGTCAAGGTTTCGATGAATAAATGGTGACAATGATGCCAACCATCGATTAGCTAAAGGTTGGCGATAGACACGATCGATAACATCAGCCATCGTCAAATGAAACTCAGAAAGAAACGCTTCGCGCAAGGCGGATTGAGCAGACTCCTTAAATATAAGGTTGAGAAACTGCCGACCGAGCACTGCCCCACTACCCTCATCGCCAAGAATATAGCCCAACGGCGGAGTGTTCATCACAATATTTTGTCCATCGTACAGACCAGAATTGGCTCCTGTACCAAGGATACAGGCAATACCTTCTGTACGACCACATACCGCACGTGCTGCCCCCAGCAAATCGCCTTCTGCCTGCACATCGGTATGTAAAAATACCGACATAAGCAGTTGACGCATCATCGGTTGCAATTCGGGACGCAAACCGCTACCATAGAAAGCCACATGACCAACCGTAGCCTCTGGCGGAAGCGACGGAAGAAGCTCCTCACGCAACACGCGATCTATGACTTCAGCAGACTGATGAAAAGGATTGATACCTTGCGTCTGACATTGGCAGACAAGGGTTTCGCCAGCCAGCAGTGCCCAGTCGGTTTTGGTACTGCCACTGTCGGCAATGAGTTGGCAATGTGAATATGAGGTGGTCATCGGCATAGTTCTTATATTTCCTTGCAAAGGTACAAAACTTTTGTGATAATCATACGAAACAAAGAAATAATGAAGTTAAAAAGGAAAAATAAACCACTATCCTGAAGGATCTCATTGGATGTTTACGAATTTTTGTAGGCAGAATAGCGTTAAACTTCTTCATTCGCTTTATCGTCTCGACTTTTCTTTGTAACTTTGCGCCAATAATTACCCAATACAGAACCATCCGATTGAATATGAAAAGAATACTGACGGTGCTCATCGCACTGACCATCACGCTCGCCAGCCATGCTGTGCTGAAAGAGAAAGACCTTCCACAGACCCTACATATCCTGCGATCAGAGCTCACTGACTTTCATCGTGAGCTGACAGAACGGTTGGAGTTGAGCAAAACGCAAAACAAGAAAGTGCGCGACCAACTATTTGCAACCATGGAGCGGTCAAACCAAAATGCACTGATGCTCTACTCGCAAAAACAGGATTATGTATTTGACTTGACCTATGCTTGCCATGAAGCCACCGAACAGTATCATGAGTTTAGGCAGCAACAGTTGCCTTTTAACACGTGGATAAACAAGCTTAATAGCAACATAGCACGCTACGATTCACTCATCGTGTCACTTCGATCTATGCCTGTAATGATGCTCGACGACCATGCAAAAACCGACCGAAGCGTATGTCTCACCCTCGCCACCAACATTCGCAACAATTTGGAAGAAAGTCGTGGAACAATGAAAGAATACATCACCTTCTACGACATGACGGAGAAACGGCTCGCCTATCTCAACGACTATGCACAGAAACGATACAACGACATACAAACAAGTATCTTCCGCAATGGTGGCGACAGCTATATTTCCATTCTTACCAATTGGCCGCAACAGTGGACTACCACCATGCAGACGGTCACAAAGAAATACCAACCCAATGACAAATCGCAATGGGATAGCCGATGGATTGTGGGACTGCTTGTTTCTATCCTCATCTATGCCATCATCGCTACACTACTCAACTACATTGTCATCCACTACGTAGTGCCGAAGCGATTCCGCACCAAGGAGTTTCTAAAAAAACAAGCCTGTATCACTATGGCCACCACCACGGTGACTTTCGGCCTCATTCTCGCCATCATGCTAACTGTATCACAGCAGCATTTCTTCATCATGGCATGCGGACTGTTGGTCAATTTTGCATGGTTGATGGGTGCCATCCTTATCTCACTCTTGCTACGTGTCAATGGCAGTCAGATTAAGAGCGCCTTCCGCATCTATACACCACTTTTAGCTGTAAGTTTCCTGGTCATCGTATTCCGTATCATTCTGATACCTAACGAACTCGTCAATCTGATATTCCCACCCATCCTCGTGCTCTGCGCCCTGTGGCAATGGAGCGTGATCAGACGCCACAACAAGAACATTCCGAAATCGGACATGTTCTACACCTATATCACACAAGCGGTATTTATCACATCTGTGGTATGCTCATGGATAGGCTACACCCTATTTGCCGTGCAATTGCTCATCTGGTGGACGATGCAGCTCACATGTATCCTCACCATCACCTGTGCGTTGCAATACCTTAAAATTTATGGTATCAAGCACCACTACGAAGAGATGCCCATCTCCAAAACATGGGCTTACGACCTACTCTATCAGGTATTACTGCCTGTGCTGGGGGTAATATCGGTCATGATCAGTTTCTATTGGGCTGCAGATGTATTCAACCTGACAGACCTATGCTGGAAGATATTCTATGCCAAGTTTGTTGACCTCAGCAATCTGAAACTCAGCATCGTATCGCTGGCATTTGTCATCAGTCTGTGGTTCCTATTCTCGTACATTTGTACTACTGTACTGCAGTTTCTACGCATGCATTACCGCAGTTCCGACCCATCGACAGCAGCAAGCCGAGAAGTAATGGGAAAGAATGTAACACAGGTTTTGGTATGGGGCGCATGGTTCCTCATCACGATGAGCGTACTCGGTGTGTCGCTCGAATGGCTGATGGTAGTGACAGGCGGACTGTCAACCGGTATCGGATTTGCATCGAAAGACATCATCGAAAATATCTACTACGGTATTTCTCTCATGACAGGACGCATCAAAGTAGGCGATTGGATTGAAGTGGATGGAACCATGGGAAAAGTGACTACCATCAACTATACATCGACCATTGTAGAGTCAGTATATGGTGAGGTGATTACCTTCCAAAACTCACAGTTGTTCTCAAAAAACTATAAAAATCTGACTCGCAACCATGGGTATATACTGACAACTATACACTATGGGGTGGCATACGGAAGTAACTTGCAACAAGTGATGGAACTGGTTGACACGGCTGTCAACAATATGCACCACCAATGGACAGACCCTACCAAGACAGCCAAATCGGTTGTGGGCGAACTGGCTGACTCAAGTATCAACCTCAAAATATTCGTATGGTCGGAAGCTACCAAGCGTTCACATGTGACAAGCGATGTGCTCAAAACCATCTACGACACACTCAATGCCAACGGCATCGAGATTCCATTTCCACAACAAGATATACATCTGCACAACAACTAATACTCATACAGAATACAGTTCGCCCGGCAGTTCCGATGGAATTGCCGGGCGAATGATTATTGTAACGTATTAACTGTCGCTATACTTTAAAAATTGTAGTAGAGACCGAAAGTCAGATTGTTGCCGTCAAGAGCTACACCATAAGTGTTAGTAGCTTTGGCACCATCGTAATCATCCTTTGAATTCTGATAACCCAACCAACCGAAATGGGTAACAAAGCTCAGTTTATCGTTCAGATTAACTGCTACTCCGGGACGTACACCAAGACCGAAAGTATTGTTCTTCACGCTACCATTATCAGAGTGGATGCAGTCGAGACCAGCATCAACAAAAACGTCAACACACTTAAATTTCAGAGCGGTATAGCGCAAATAAGGGCTGATACGAAACTGCTTGTCCTTCTGAGAAACAGTAACTGTAGATCCTGCTACTGTCTTTTCAACAGACACTTCATCCTGAGCATAGCCAAGAACGATACCTACGGCAATGTTATCCTCAAGTTTGAAACCAAGTTCCGGCAGAATTTGGAAGTTGTTCTTGGTTGTTCCATCGTGTGAACTACCAATAAATCCAACACTACCACCCACATAAACCTGGGCACTTGCCACTGTAGCCACTACAAGAGCTACGAGAGTCATGAAACACTTTTTCATTGTTTTGTTGTTTTGAAGTTTAACAATTGAAGGATGGAAAAACCAACCTCCGAGAATAAAATCTGTTGCAAATATAGGGATTCTCACTATAAAAATAGCATATTTTGCTTTTTTTCGAGTGTGGCAATCATTTTGTTGACACAAAATAAGATTATCCGCGTTTTTTTGCTTAACTTTGCCACGTAATATAAATATAAAATAATTTGCTTAACTTTGCGTCTTAAAACATACAGGACAACATGAAAGCAACATTCATTGCAGGGCCTTGCGTTATCGAGTCAGCCGAACTACTCGATACTGTGGCTAAAAAACTGGTGGACATCAACAACCGATTGGGCACCGACATTATTTTCAAAGCTTCGTTCGACAAAGCGAACCGCACATCGATCCACTCTTTCCGTGGACCGGGTATTGACCGTGGACTGCAGATGCTGGCAGATGTAAAAACCAAATATGGCCTACGCCTACTTACCGATATACACGAAGCATGGCAAGCCAAACCGACAGGCGAAGTGGTAGATATAATACAGATACCGGCATTCCTCTGTAGGCAAACAGACCTTCTCGTAGCAGCTGCACAGACCGGGCGTATCGTCAATATCAAAAAAGCGCAGTTCCTAAGCGGACAGGACATGCGCTATCCCGTAGAGAAAGCACGCGAGGCCGGGGCTACAGACGTGTGGCTCACAGAGCGTGGCAACATGATGGGATACAATAATCTGGTAGTGGATTTCAGAAACATACCCGACATGCTGGAGATCGTTCCCAACGTCATCATGGACTGCACACATAGCGTACAACGCCCAGGCGGTGCAAACGGAAAAACCGGCGGTGACAGACGTTTCGTACCACAGATGGCTATGGCGGCAAAAGCCTTCGGAGCCACAGGATGGTTCTTTGAAGTACATCCAGACCCAGACAACGGACTGAGCGATGCTGCCAATATGCTGGAACTAGACCGTCTGGAAGAACTGATAACAAAACTTCTGAAAAACGACTAACAACAACCAAACGAGCAATGACAACAAGAGAATACGCCATACAATGTATTAAAGACGAGGCACAGGCTGTGCTCGACATGATACCACAACTGGATGACAACTTCGACAAAGCCGTAGAACTCATCTACGACTGCCATGGAAAAGTGATTGTCACCGGTGTTGGCAAAAGCGGACACATCGGTGCAAAGATTGCTGCCACACTGGCATCTACAGGCACACCGTCGTTTTTCATCAATCCACTCGATGTATATCATGGCGACCTTGGCGTCATGTCGAAAGGCGATGTGGTACTCGCCATTTCCAATTCAGGACAGACCGACGAACTGCTACGCTTCATACCAATGGTACTCCACATGGAGATTCCTATCATAGGAATGAGCGGTAACCCAACGTCATTACTTGCAAAATACTCCACCTGTCACCTCAATGTCGCAGTAAAAAAAGAGGCTTGTCCACTCAATCTCGCACCAACCAGCAGCACAACGGCAACACTTGTTATGGGCGATGCACTGGCTGTGGCACTGATGGAAAAACGCCATTTCCGACCACAAGACTTTGCACAATTCCATCCCGGTGGCGAACTCGGCAAGCGATTACTGACCACTGCACAAGATGTGATGATTACCGAAAAACTCCCTATCCTATCACCCGATATGCATTTGGGCGATGCCATTATACTGGTAAGCAAAGGTAAACTCGGACTGGGAATAGCTATCGTAGACGGACAAATTGCCGGACTTATCACCGATGGTGACATTCGACGCGCCATGGAAAGATGGCAGGCCGAATTCTTCGACCGCACTGTGGCAGACATCATGACACGTACGCCAAAGAAGGTTTCGCCACAAGCCAAAATCTCTGAAGTACAGAAAATAATGAATCAAAACAAAATACATAACGTGCTCGTGGTCAATGAACAAAACCAACTCTTGGGAGTCGTTGACCGTTATGCTTGCGTATTGTAATAACAGATACTGACAATGAAAGTGCTGAAAAAACTATTAATCATCCTCATGCTGGCCATGCCAATCGCAGCAGCCGGCATCTATTTGTTTAAAACGCTTGACGTGCGCAACGGACTGACCAGTAGTCAGATTAACTGCATACTTAAAGACTCAAGAGGATATGTATGGATGGGAACACCTGCGGGGCTATACCGCTACGATGGCTATACCTTTAAGAGTTTTCAGAGCAACTCACAGGATGGTTCATCACTACCCGACAGCTATATCATCAGTCTGCAGGAAGCATTGGACGGTAACATCTGGGTGCAAACCCTCACTGGATTCTGCGTCTATCACCCACAAACAGAAACATTCGAACGAGATATGAAACAGGTTTATACCGCTATGGGCATTGAAGGACAACCCACCGTGGTATATTTCGATAGACACAAAAACCTGTGGGCTGCCATTCCAAACAAAGGTGTGGTAGCCTATAACATGCAACAACAATTGCTCTATGAATTTGGTTATACCAACGACGCACACGGCGTGCCACAGGGAACTATATGTTCAATCGGTGAATGTCGAGATGGCGCAGTCATCGTGTACAACGATGGACGATTGGTTTGCTGCGACGTAATGCACCAACAGCATACCGTATGGCAGACTGACTTTATTGCTCAACAACATCTGCGCCATACCTCTTCACTCAAAGTCTTTGCTGACAAAAACGATGTGATATGGCTCTACGGACAAGGCACACTGATGCGCTACAATAAAACCTCTAACACTTGGGATACTACCATAGGCAATCAACTGGGACTCACTGGTGTATCGGTGGATCACAGCGTCAATGGCATAGTGGGCGACAAAGCTGGAAATATATGGATAGGTACAGACCGTATGGGACTCATCAGAACAAATACTGAGGCACAAATCATGGAACCTGTACGTCCCACCAACGGTATCGATGCACGCACACAACAGGAAACTATCGGCATACAAAGCCTATACGTAGATGATACAGACCTGCTTTGGGTGGGAACAGAGAAATCGGGTGTAGCATTCTACGGCGACAACATCTATAAATTCCAAAGCAATTTCAATGGCGATATCACTGCCATCGCACAGGACAACAGCGGTCGCATATGGTTTGGTACAAGTGACCATGGTGTAATAGGCTACGAGGGAACTCTTGCCAGCCAGAAGGTTTCGTGCATGACAACAACCTCTGACGGAAGCCTTTGGGTGGGTTCACGACAGAACGGACTGACTCGCATCAAAGATGGATATGCTAAGATCTTCTCTGTTGCCCGTGATAGTGCAAAGACGCTGATCGATGACCATGTCAATGCACTAACCAGCGATAAGTTCGGCAACGTATGGATTGCAACCAACGGTGGACTGCAGGTGTTCAACCCACAGATGAATACCTTCTCCTCATATACACGTGAAAATGGTATGCTCAACACCAACAATGTGACCTGTCTGTTCTACGGGAAAAACAACACAATGCTGGCAGGAACGGCAGAAGGTCTTATCGTATTGAACCTCTCTACACGTGACAAAACCGTGCTGACAGGAAACAAATCAAATCTAAAAACGTTTACCAACAACTATATCACACAGGTATACGAAGACTCAAGAGGATTGATCTGGGTTGGAACACGCGAAGGTTTGAATATTCTGAACTTGGAAAACGACACGCTCAACTATCTCACAGAGAAGAACGGACTCTGCAATAACTCTATATGCGGTATTACAGAAGATAAAAACCACAACCTATGGGTGACCACAAGCAATGGTATTAGCCGTATCGTAGTGCAGCGTAACCATGAAAATGGTACATTCAACTATGGTCTCTACAACTACAATACCAGCGACGGACTGCAAAGCAATGAATTTAATATGGGTGCCATACTCACTAAAGCAGACGGAAATGTGCTCTTCGGAGGTCTCTATGGAGTGAACTGGGCAAGACAATCGGGCAAGAACGACCAGGAACGTTTACCAAAAGTGATGCTCACACAGCTCTTTGTAGGAGAAGAGGAAATACAGATAGGTCATGAATACGATGGACATGTGATTCTCGTACAAGCTCTCAACGAGAGTGGGCGCATTGAACTGAAGAATGGTCAAAACAACTTCACCATCAAATTCGCTGCAGGTAACTACAACCAAGGCGAGCGCCTGCAGTTCATGTACTGGATGGAAGGACGCGACAACTACTGGCGCAACGGCGATGCACTGCTTCACGGTGTGAAATTCCGCAATCTCAGCAGTGGAACATACACCCTTCACGTTAAAGCAGTAAGCGCCAATGGTGCTGTCAGCAATAAAGAACGTACCCTCGAAATTGTTATCGACCGCCCATGGTGGTTGTCATGGTGGATGCTCACCATATACGTTGTCATCGCCATCATCATACTATGCACTTGGCGATATGGATTCAAGAAGATGAGAACACTGATGCTCCACAAACGCACCGTTATAGACGAACTGAAACGACAGCGTGAAGAAATAAAACTGGCAAGTGATGACCTACGTCAACCTATGGCCAGAATGACAACAATCATCGGAAATCTTTCTGAACAGGAACACTCTCTTGAAGGAAAAGAACAACTCAACTCTCTCCACTTCCAAATGCTACAGGTCATCACCCGTATCTCAGAAATGCAAACAACACTGGAGCATCCGGAAGAAAAAGCCGAGAACAAAACCCATGACAGACTGGAGTTGGGTGCAAGAGGTAGTCTCGATTTGTCGCAAGTAGAAGCTCCTGCACTGACGGCAGATATCAAGCCTATACGCATCGAAACTACCACTCAACAGGATATTCACGTGATGATAATCGATGATAACCACGAGTTTTTGTTGTTCCTCAAAGCCCATCTGCGCGAAATTTACCATCTACATCTCTATGATGATATTAAGAAAGCACGGGCTGAAGTCGAAGCATTGCACCCTGACCTCATTGTCTGCAAAGATGACATGAACTATATGACAGGTAGTATGCTCTGCAACCAGTTGAAGAGTAATCCACGTACCGAGCGCATCAAATTCGTACTATTGACAGATCAAGTGATGTCTCAGGAAGATATGAACAACAATAATATCACGCTCTCGGCTGACGATTATATTGCTAAACCGTTTAACGTACAAGAGGCTGTCTCACGTTTCAACGTACTACTCGGACTGGGTGCCGCTCTGGTAGATCACGACACTATCGAAGGCTATGAAACACGCCGACTGGAGAGTCAGAACTCCAGCATGACAACAGCTACGTTGACCAGCAAACCCAGTAGAAAGCCGATTGATGAAGAAGCTACAACTCCTGAGCCGTCAACAACTGACGAGCAAGAGCAGAAGCAAGAAGACAACCCCGTACAGAGCGGCAAGGAAATTGCACGTCAATACTATGGGGACGGTACTATCGGCGACTACTCTATGAGTAGCATCATGGACCAACAACTCATGAGAAATGTGGAACAATATGTACTGCAAAATATGAGCCGCGGACAAATCAGCGTAGAAGAGATGGCTTCGGCGATGGGTATGGGACGTGTACCTTTCTTCCATAAGATACGCAATATCACAACCAAGACACCTGCTGAACTGGTTCGCGAAATTCGACTGAAACATGCCTGCACACTGCTGGTCAATACCAACCTCAACCTCAATGAGCTGGCTATCAACATCGGATTCATGACTGCCGAAAACTTTATCAATATCTTCCAATCCAAGTATGGCATGACTCCACTGGAGTACCGCATGAAACACAGCAAGTAATAGTAACAAAACAATCCAGCAAGCAGCAAGAAAACAAACATGTTACGACATAAGGTTCTAACCCTGTTTTTCCTACTATCACTATCAGCGAGTGCTCAAACGAGCGACTCGCTGATTGTTCGTACACTCAAAGCAAACGGAATACGCTTCTCCCACGACAATAGTGTAACACTACTCATGTCGGGACAGGAGAAATTCGACGATATGTTCAAAGCTATCCGACAAGCAAAAAGCAGCATCCACCTGGAATATTTCAACTTCCGCAACGACAGTATCGCATCGTTACTCTTTGATATTCTCAGAGAGAAACGTCGCGAAGGTGTTGAAGTAAGAGCCATGTTCGATGGATTCGGCAACGACTCCAATAACCAGCCGCTACGCAAACGTCACCTTAAGAAATTGCGTGCCGACAGTATCAATATCGTAGAATACTCCCCTATCCGCTTCCCTTGGATTAACCATATCTTCGGTCGCGACCATCGAAAAATTGTAGTTATCGATGGTAAAGTGGCTTATACTGGTGGCATGAATGTGGCAGACTATTATATAAAAGGTACGAAACAAGTAGGGGAATGGCGCGATATGCACTGTAGAATAGAAGGCGATGCCGTCAACGAACTGCAAGCCATATTTATCAGAATATGGAACCGTACTACTGGCGAAAATGTACATGGCGCAAAATACTATCGTGGCGGTACAGACACAAAATTTGCAGGACTCAAGCCCGATACGACAGCAACAGCAGGCCGAAAGACAGTAGCCATTATCAACCGCGAGCCCTATCGTACGCCAGCAATTATGCGTACCTTTTATATTAATGCCATCAATCAGGCACAAGATTCTATCAAGATTATCAATCCCTACTTCACACTCATTCCCAAAGTGACAAAAGCATTGACACGTGCTATCCGCCGAGGTGTAAAGGTAGAAATTATACAGTCAGCGAAAAGTGACATTCCCCTTACACCAGACTGTGCCTACTATCAGGCACATAAACTGATGAAGCGTGGTGCCACTGTATGGATGTATAAACCCGGTTTCCACCATTCTAAAATCATGATGGTTGACGGACGTTACTGCACGGTAGGTAGTACCAATCTCGATGCCAGAAGTTTGAAATGTGACTTTGAAGAGAATGCAGTCATTGTAGATCGTTGTACCACACGCGAACTTGATGAGATGTTTATACGCGATACAAAAAAGAGTTTCTTGTTAACTCCAACAACATGGAAACAATTCCGTACCCCATGGCAGAGATTCGTTGGTAAGTTTGCCCATCTCTTAGCTCCACTACTCTAACTCCATTTCTATGCCACATAATACTGTCATATCCATTTGCAAAGCATTGGCCATCATACTGATGGTCATCGGACATGCCGACTGTCCCGATGCTTTAGGAGCGTTTCTTTATGAATTCCACATGCCACTGTTTTTTATAACAGCCGGCTATTTCTTCTCTGTGCGATACATCAACGACGAGGCGACCTTTGTCAAAAAACGCTTCAAAGGACTATATCTTCCTTTTGTCACATGGTCGGTATTCTTCCTTATCCTCCACAACACGATGTTTGACATCGGTATTCTCAATGAGCAATACGGCAACTGGACCGGTGGAGTGACCCATCCCTATAGTCCTCATCGCATACAACAAAACCTTTGGACTATCTTTACTGCTATGGGGGGATATGATGAGTTTCTGTGTGGAGCATTCTGGTTTTTCCGCGGTCTGCTTGTAGCAAGTATCGGTTTCTTGGTTTGCTATAAGATTTCAAATAGAATTATAGGTTGGACAGACAGCACGCTGCAACAGCATACAGCGGACAATACAACTGACAATACTACATGGAGTTCAAGAATAAGGCTGGTAATCTGTAACCACCGAACAGTCATTACCACGCTCTTGGTATGCTTGATTGCATTACTGCTTGCAGGATGGAAAGCCTATGAAGGCCTTCGCATTATCACTTTGGTACAAGGAGGTTACAGAGAATTGATGGGTATGTTCTTCTTCGGATGCGGATTTCTGTTTCGCCAATGGGAAGGACATTATAAAGCCACATGGTGGTCAACACTTGTGTTTGGTGTTGTAGTATGGTTGTTTTCCCATTATCTTACTGCCAACATGAACTGGCGTTCCACCTACACACAGTTTTTATCACTTCCGATTCCAGCCTTTTGTGGTTTTCTTATGACCTATAATATCGCACGATGGCTTGACCGTCATCCTGGACGTATTCATCGTTTTCTTGTATATTGCGGTGACCACACCCTGCCTATCTTCGTATTCCATATCATCAGCTACAAGGTTGTAAGTCTATTGAAGATTGCCTACTATGATTTGGATTTCGCACAAATCGGTTGTCACATGGTAATCCACTACAATGCCAAGGAAGATTATTTCTGGATACTTTATGCCATCGCAGGAGTTGGCATCCCATTAGGATGGACCTGGTGTTACCATAAGTTGAAACCCGTATTAGACGGTTACATCAACCGATAACGGGTATATCCATAATCCCTATAATATAACACAATCAAAATAATCCCAAATGCTGTCAGGAGAAACGCTGACAACATTTGGGACGAATATACTTAGCTTATGAATATCAGTTGTTAGGAGAATACAAGGTCGAGCATAAACTGTATCTCCGTAGGGTCAATACCTCTTTCGCCTAACATCTGTCGGTCGAAATAATCAACATCATAGATTTTCTTATCTATCAATGAAAGATGCTTTCTAAAACTATCGACAGCATCCTTTACCTTTCGTTGCAACCAAAGACAATAACCATGGTTCAGATAATCGTCTGCTTGCATCATCTCCATCTTTATCAGCCGTTGGTAGAAAGTATCAGCCTGTTGCTCCCGATGGTCACAAACCAGAGTCCATGCCAATATGCGCATCACGGCAGCATCATCGGGGTGTTCATAATTGAGGCGATAGAGTAGTTGAAGACTTTCTTCATATCGTTTCTGATATAACAGACACACAGACTTATTGAGCATATAGCCCATTTTCTCTGGGCATTGTGCTATCAGTCGATCGTAGAGTTGTTCTGCCTTCTCATAGTCGGCATTGCCAAACAACTGTCGGGCATAGCCTGCTTCAGCGCGTTCATTATTGGAATCACACTCATAAGCCTTCTCGTAGTCACCTATCCACAGATAATACTGCAATCCGCGATAACTTTCTGCATAACTGTCGAGCAATCTTCTGCTACTTTCCGCCATCTTGCGTCGGCGCAACAGTTGCACTACATCATCCTTAAGCGACTCTATCTTTGTGTCTCTAAATACCTCTCGATCCATAAAGAGACATTCACCCATTTCGTGGTCATCGGTTACATGAAATGGGTTGCGATATTCGCTACGATAGGAATAAAGGCGGAAAAAACGATAAAGGTCCATAAGATATGATCGGCGCAATCGTTCAGCAGTGGGCTTAATACCCTGGTTGAGCATATCCAGCGGAACATCTCCCTGGTCCATAGTTTTCAACACTTCGGCAGGCATTGCATGGACAAACTTCTCAAAGCCTAATGCCATCGAGTATTTGTCACTATTGCAAAACTCGCCATTTGCCACTATCTGTCGGAGGAATGGATGCTTATCGCATGCCGCTTTGAAGGATTGCAACTGCGGATGGTCTATAAAAAAAGGTACAAACCAATTGCTCATATCTCGGAAGAAATCGAAACGTTTCATCTGTGAGAAACCACCGAAGAATACATCCGAGCCTTGTTTCTGCATATCCACCATGCGTCCAAACGATTCTTCCATCTTCTGCATTTTATCATCAAACTCTTCCGGATGGATCATCTCTTCGATATCTTCCTCTTCAAGCGCCTCAGGTTTGATGTGTAGCGGTTTGTTTTTCAGTATATCTGGAATTATTTCCTGTTGTATTTTTGTTGCGTCGCGCTCCGTACCCATACAATAGACCATCTGCATCTGCAGTTCGGTAAGTTCACGACATATGGTGTCTGACTGCAAGAGTTCTTCTATCATTTGGCGCTGTTCCGGATATACCTTATTCCACTGTTCGTCCATTCCCAGCACCCATCCCACAAGTGCTCTTTGCCGCACAGCCTCGTCGGTGCCATGGCGATAGACACGAATCATGGTTTTGAATTTTACAATATCAAACTGGATGAGCAACGATAGCGTAATTGCCGATACCAATATTTGCTGATCGTTTGTATCAACTGCAGGTGAGAGCAACAGTTCCTCTATATCTTGCCCCACCGAAGCTGGCCATGAATTGGTAGTCAACAAGAAGTTGAAAAGATTATTTATACGATTTTGGTGCTCCGCATAGAGTTGTCGGCTCTTCTGTTCTCTGACATGCGGCTGTTCGAGCGACAGCATGGCGGTATCTGCCACAAAGGATTCCAATTCTTGTCGCATTTGCCCAATAGAGAGTTTTGCTTTTTGGCTTCTTACCTCTGCGTGTATGGCTGCGAGATTTTGTGTATTGCTAATTTTATCATACAATGCGAGATTGGCATAAAGCACAAAGACACGTTGCAACAATTTCTGATAGATTTCCTTATAGACGGGCACATCCATATTGTCCTGCCAATCAGTACACAGTTGACTATATTCGTCCTTAATGGCATCAAGTTTTTGGGCAGTATGCACCTGTGGCCACGCTGCCAACAAATTCTCCATTTCTGCAATGGCCATACCTACACTTCCGTATCTAAGTGGTATGGCTACCCTTGCCAAATGGCTGCCCAGCAAAGAAGTTTTGTCGGTCATCGGCATTTTTATCGTTAATGTTTTTTCTTCCACCAATTCTCCGCACGTGCCACATCCTTGTCTCTGACACCAGCAGCATGGCGATATTTCATTTCTGGTAGAGAGTCAACTACCTGCTCGGTTGTCCTGCAGTATTTTACTATCAGCGGTTTATAGTGCTTCACACCATATTTATTGATAGAGTCACATGCTGCATTATAGGCTTTCATAAAGAGTTCAAGCTGACGATGGCGCTCTGGACGACGCATCTCCACTTCTCTGAAAGCAAGTACACCCATCCATGCATCTATCTTACGCGTATCAAGCAATACATTGTTTTTGCCAATCCTTGCTGCCGTAGCCTGCGGTTCGGTCATGAAAAAAGCATCGAGTTCATTGTTGCGAAGCATTTGCAAACGCACATCCACATCGTTGATTTGCACTCGGAAGAGCTTTTCTGACTTGATTTTAGTTGAATCAACCACATAGTCGCAAAGCCAGTCAGTAACAGAATAGCGCGTCATTGCCACCATTTTATCATCCAGCTGTTTGAGATGTTTGAGACGTGCATGACGATTGGCTACAAGTTGCCAATAGGCATTAGTAGCCGCCATATATCTCAATGCCGTACCTTGACGGGTCATACGGGTTGCTCTTATCAAATCGGTCATTACACCTTCCACGCTTCCACGCTCAATGGCTGTATCACAATCCATCTGCGCCATAAAGTATTTCAATCTGACACCGCCGTTCAGCGTATCATATAATTGGTGGTGTTGGGCTACAAAGAGAGGCAGACAGTCCATGGTGGGCATAACTGCAATCTTCAGCGCAGCCGAATCTTTGCGCATTGCTTCAACACGCTGTTTGCGTGTCAGTTTCTTCGTTTCCTCATACGATTGTCCACATGCTGCTACAAGCAGCACAAGAACCAAAGCGGGTATAATTGTTCTCATGTTAATCATTTGCATGCAAAAGTACGAATAAATTTTGTAACACCGAAAAAAAATCACTAACTTTGTGCCTATTATGGCAAAGGATAAGATAGCATACGTCTGCTCTAACTGCGGACAAGAATCGGCAAAGTGGATTGGCAAATGCCCATCATGTGGACAGTGGAACACATTCAAGGAAATCCGTGTGACTGACACGCGCCAACAGGCAGCGTCGGCTGCTGCGTCTGTAGGACATCAGTTGCGTAAAAGCAAAACACTGACCCTGCGCGACATCAGTGCAAAGGACGATCCTCGCATCGATCTGCACGATAACGAACTGAACCGTGTACTGGGTGGCGGTCTTGTACCAGGTAGCATTGTATTACTGGGTGGCGAACCGGGTATTGGCAAATCTACCTTATCCTTGCAGACCATGCTCCACCTGACCGATCGCCGTGTGCTCTATGTCAGTGGTGAAGAAAGTGCTCACCAGTTGAAAATGCGCGCTGAACGTATTCCACATGAAGAAAGCGACAATTTCCTGATACTATGCGAGAACTCATTGGAGGCTATCTTTGAACATATTCGTGATGTACAACCCGAAGTGGTCATTATAGACTCCATACAGACTATTTCCACCGAAGATGTGGAGAGTTCTGCTGGTAGCATATCGCAAGTTCGTGAATGTGCCTCATCGCTACTTCGTTTTGCAAAGACCAGCGGTGTGCCTGTCATTCTTATTGGCCATATCACTAAAGAGGGCACACTGGCTGGACCGAAGATTCTCGAACACATTGTAGATACAGTGGTGCAGTTTGAGGGTGACCAACATTATATGTATCGCATTCTTCGCAGCATAAAAAATCGCTTTGGCAGCACCAGCGAACTGGGTATCTACGAGATGCAACAATCTGGTTTGCGCCAGGTGGCAAACCCTTCCGAACTGTTGCTCACCGAAGACCACGACGGTCTTTCGGGTGTTGCCATTTCATCCGCCATCGAGGGTGTTCGCCCATTTTTGGTTGAAACACAGGCTCTGGTTTCATCGGCTGCATACGGCACGCCACAGCGCTCTGCCACTGGTTTCGACCAGCGTCGTCTGAACATGCTATTGGCTGTTTTAGAGAAACGCGTAGGCTTTAAACTAATGCAAAAAGACGTTTTCCTGAATATCGCCGGTGGTCTTCGCGTCACCGACATGGCTATGGACCTATCAGTCATTGCCGCTGTACTGAGTAGCAATGTCGATACACCAATAGAAGAAGGTTGGTGTATGGCAGGCGAGGTAGGTCTTAGTGGCGAAGTGCGCCCAGTGGCTCGCATCGAACAACGCATTTCCGAGGCTGAAAAGTTGGGATTCCAACATATCATCATCCCCCGCTACAACCTCAGTGGACTGAATCAAAAGAAATTCCACATAGACCTTGTCCCGGTGCGCAAAGTAGAAGAGGCATTAAGAGCCTTGTTTGGATAATACAGAAATTTGAGTTTTAGAAAAATTTCGACCACACGGCCATACAAAAAGCATATTCACCTATATAGCAAACACTTACATTTGTAATCGAGTGGTCGAATATTAAAAAAAATCGAATTATTTGTATCTTCGCCTAATAGAATCACAATAGATTCAACAGTTGAATATCTCTATATCACTATCGCATGGACATTTCCACATCATATCAGTCATCATAAACGGTAGTATCCTCAATACCAGCCTCTGCTAATGCTTCGCGACGCTCCACACAAGTACCACATTTTCCACAATGGTGCTCAGTACCCTTATAGCAACTCCACGTTTCTGAATAATCTATGCCGAGTTCTTTTCCACGTCGGGCAATATCCGCTTTGGTCATGTTGGTATAAGGCGAACGCAGCCTTACGCCAACAAATGTTCCTGCCTTAGCAGCTGCATCGAAAGCCTCAACAAATTCTGGACGACAATCGGGATAGATAGTATGGTCACCGCCATGATTAGCCATCATGACATAAGCCAACGAGTGACTTTCTGCCACACCAACGGCAATGGAAAGCATGATACCGTTGCGAAACGGCACTACTGTCGATTTCATATTGTCATCATCATAATGACCTTCAGGAATAGCATCGGCACCTTCCAACAAAGAACTCTTGAAATACTTCCCCATAAAGTCGAGGGGAATGATTACATGGGGTATGCCCAAGCGTTTACAATGCAGTTGGGCAAACGGAATCTCCTTGGCGTTGTGGTTACTACCATAGTCAAACGAGATGGCAAGCGCTATGCGTTCGTGCTCATCATATAATAAGGTGACGCTATCCATACCGCCACTCAAAATCAATACTGAATCTTTCATCCCTTTATCTGTTTTACACAATTTGGGTGCAAAAATACAAAAAAAAATTGTACCTTTGCGCCGTTTAATTTTTTTTTCACACAATGTACAAACCAAATTACAATCAGTGCAAGGCCATCCGCTTCCGTCATTTTTCACGGAAGGGATATGCACTCTTTGCCTGTGTTGGACGTGTGGTTACCATCGGTATACTGAGCGTAGCGACCTTGCAATCTGCAAGTGCTGCTGAAGTTTCAGCAAAAGAATCCGATACTGCAACCACCGACTCTATCCCAACCACCAAAGAGGCTCAGCTCGACGATGTTGAGGTGACTGGCTCACGCGCTCCACTTGCCAACGGGCAAGCTGCGAGAATGGTTACTGTACTGAGTCGCGACGAAATTCAAGCGGCGCCAGTACAAAGTATTAACGACTTGTTGAAGTATGCCGTCGGTGTCGATGTGCGTCAACGCGGACCTATTGGTGCGCAGACCGACATTGGTATTCGTGGCGGAACGCAGGAGCAAATTGCCATCCTGCTCAATGGTATCAACATCTGTGACCCACAGACTGGCCACAACGCATTCGATTTTCCTGTAGATATCAGCGAGATTGAGCGCATTGAAGTGCTTGAGGGTCCTGCCGGCCGTGTCTATGGCACGTCATCTCTGGCAGGTGCCATCAACATCGTGACAAAGCGCGAGAAACAATCGTGTGCCGATGTACATGCCGAAGGTGGTTCGTTTGGTTATCTCACCGCCGGTGGTCGTTTGGTGTTACGCCCCGATAATTCGCCACTCACTTCGAGTCTGTCGGCCAGCATGACACGTTCAGATGGCTATAGTCGCTCTAAAGCTGGAAGTCTGAATAGCGACTATCAAGGAGGAAAAGTGTTCTATCAAGGACGGTACGACAGCAATCTATTGAACCTCAACTGGCACGCAGGGTTGAGTTCCAAAGGTTTTGGCAGCAACACATTCTACAGCGCCAAGTTCGATAACCAGTATGAGCGTACCACCAAATTCTTCACTGCACTGCAAGGAGAAACACGTTGTGGCGCTCTCAATTTCCGTCCCTCGGTATATTGGAACCGTAGCCAAGACCGCTTCGAACTGATTCGCGGTTCGGAAGAAGCTGTGCCCTACAACTATCACAGAACCGATGTGTTCGGACTAAGTATCAACAGCTGGTTTGATTCACCACTTGGTCGTACTGCTTTCGGTGCAGAATTCCGTAATGAAGACATCATCAGTGGTAATCTTGGCGAACCACTCAATACACCCGTACACATCCACGGTACAGAGCGTGACTACAAATATGGACTCAATCGTTCAAACCTCAGTTTCCACTTAGAGCATAATATCTTGCTGCGACAATTCACGTTGTCAGCAGGATTCATTGCATTCAAAAACACTTGGAACGAAATGCCGTTCACACTCTATCCCGGTGTCGATGCCAGCGTGCGCTTGGGTGATCACTGGAAAATCTATGCCAGCTACAACTCATCGCTACGTATGCCTTCATTCACCGAACTCTATTATAGTGTAGGTGGTCACAAGGCAGACAAGTATCTCAAACCCGAAGAACTGCGTGCCTTAGAAGGCGGCGTCAAGTTCTATTCTGCAGCACTTTTGGTTCAAGCCAGCATATATCACCACCACAGCCGTAACCTCATCGACTGGGTGCTTGACCCCACAGCCGAAGAACCAGTATGGCAGAGTGTCAACTTCACCAAGGTCAACACCATCGGAACGGAAATTTCTGCTCGACTCGATTTGGAACATCTATTCCGTCTGCCACAGTCCTATCTGTCGGTAGCCTATAGCTACAACGACCAAGACAAGGCCGACGAACATCAGTTGGAGAGCCAGTCAAAACTGGAATATCTGCGCCACAAACTGGTAGGAACACTTCAACTGACTCCTATCGACCATTGGAGTTTCCTTGTCAACTACAGAATGCAGAAACGTACAGGCACATATCTCACGGTAGATGGCGTCACCAAGCCCTACCATACCTACGACCTCGTTGATGCAAGACTGACTTGGAGTCAACCCACTTACAGCATCTATGCCCAAGCCAACAACATCTTTTCGCGTAACTATGTCGATTACGGCAATGTAGAGCAACCCAGTGCATGGATTGTGGTAGGAGCACGTCTGCACATCAATCTATGAGAAACAACAAACTTCCTTATAAAATATAGCAAAAAGGCGGAGTTGACTACATTTTGTCAACTCCGCCTTACATTATATCAGTAAATCGTCTAAAAAACTTAAAATTATCTATCGAAACAACCGCAATGTTTAATCTTTTTCGTAACTTTGCGTGCGATTAAATGGAAACATTAAATTCAACTAACAATATTATAAAGCATTATGAAAATCAAAGATTACAACTTTGCCGGTAAAAAGGCTATTGTCCGTGTAGATTTCAATGTACCCCTCAAAGAGGGTAAGATCACAGACGACACTCGTATTCGCGGTGCTGTTCCTACACTGAAGCTCATCCTCGACGAAGGTGGTGCACTCATCATCATGTCACACATGGGCAAACCCAAAGGAAAAGTAAAGCCCGAACTTTCACTGGGTCAGATTAAAGACGCCGTTGCTGCAGCACTCGGTGTACCCGAAGTAAAGTTTGCTCCCGACTGTGCAAAGGCTCAGGAGGCTGCTGCCGCACTGAAGCCCGGCGAAGTGCTCCTGCTCGAAAACCTGCGCTACTATCCTGAAGAGGAAGGCAAACCCGTAGGCATCGACAAGGAGGATCCCGCATACGAAGAGGCTAAGAAAGCTATGAAGGCCAGTCAGAAAGAATTTGCCAAGACTTTGGCATCATACGCTGACTGCTATGTTATGGACGCTTTCGGTACTGCACACCGCAAGCATGCCTCTACCGCTGTTATCGCTGACTATTTCGATGCCGACAACAAGATGCTCGGTCTGCTCATGGAGAAGGAAGTAGCTGCTGTAGATGCCGTTCTCGGCAACATCAAGCGCCCATTCGTAGCCATCATGGGTGGTTCAAAAGTATCTTCAAAAATCGGTATCATCGAGAATCTGCTCGGCAAAGCCGATAAGCTCATCCTCTGTGGTGGTATGACCTATACCTTCGCTAAGGCACATGGTGGCGAGATCGGTCAGTCTATCGTTGAGATGGATAAGCTCGATGTAGCGCTCAACGTAGAGAAGCTTGCTGCTGAGAAGGGTGTAGAGTTGGTAATGGCTCCAGATGCTGTTTGCTGCGACAACCTCGACTTTGCTACCATGACCATTAAGCCCAATTCTAAAATTGAGGTATATCCTTCAAATGCTATCCCTGCTGGTATGGAAGGTCTCGATGCAGGTCCAGAGGCACAGAAGAAATTTGCAGAGGCTATAAAGGGTGCTAAGACCATCCTGTGGAATGGTCCTGCTGGTGTATTCGAGTGCGATGAGTTCACCGCTGGTTCAAAAGCTATTGGTGATGCCATTGCTGCCGCTACAGCAGAAGGTGCATTCTCTCTCATTGGTGGAGGTGACTCTGTTGCATGCTGCACCAAGTTCGGTCTCACCGACAAGGTATCTTACATTTCTACTGGTGGTGGTGCATTGCTCGAAGCCATCGAGGGTAAGGTTCTTCCTGGTGTTGCAGCTATTCAGGGCGAGTAATCCGTCGAACAACATCATATCAAAATGGCTGGACTTTGGTTCAGCCATTTTCTTTTGTGTATTCATCAGATTCAATCTATACAATAAGTATTTTTACCATTATCGGATAATAACGAAGTAAATACTTGTTTACGTTATCTAACAAAGAAAAACAGCGGACTTACTCCCATTCAAGAGCAGTATCCGCTGATTAATTGTTCTTATAAAAAACTTATTATGTCCGTTAGAATATTATTCTTCTTCCTTAGTTTCAGCCTCATGCTGTTGGATAAGCTGCTGCTGAATTTCGTTCGGAACAAGCTCATATGACGCAAACTTAGTGGTGAACGAAGCACGACCGCCAGTGATAGAACTGAGAGCTATAGAGTAGTTACTCAGCTCCTTCAAAGGAATCTTAGCAGAAAGCTTCTGATAACCAGCTTCGCTGTCCATACCCATAATAAGTGCACGACGGCCTTGCAGGTCACTCATGACATCACCCATATAGTCAGCTGGTACATATACCTCGAGGTCATAGATAGGCTCAAGAACTTTTGGTCCTGCCTCACGGAACGCAGCCGAGAAAGCATTGCGAGCTGCGAGCATAAATGAGAGTTCGTTAGAATCTACTGGGTGCATCTTTCCGTCATAGACAATAACACGTACATCACGAGCATAAGATCCTGTCAGCGGTCCACGCTCCATACGCTCCATTACTCCTTTGAGAATTGCAGGCATGAAACGAGCATCGATAGCACCACCTACTACAGAGTTGATGAATACGAGCTTACCGCCCCACTCCAAGTCAACAACTTCCTGGTTTTTGACGTTGATACGATATTCCTGACCGCCAAATTTGAATACTGTAGGAGCAGGCATACCGTCGGCATAAGGCTCTACGATCATGTGAACCTCACCAAACTGTCCGGCACCACCCGACTGTTTCTTATGACGATAGTCAGCACGTGCAGCCTTAGTAATAGTTTCACGATACGGAATCTTCGGTTCAATATACTCAATCTTGATCTTCTCGTTGTTTTCCATACGCCATTTCAGTGTACGTAGGTGGAATTCACCCTGTCCACGAACGATAATCTGACGCAATTCCTTTGACTGCTCAACCACCCATGTAGGATCTTCTTGACGCATCTTAGTCAGGGCTGCCATCATCTTTTCGGTTTCTGCCTCGTTAATGGCTTTAACTGCACGTGAATATTTAGGATTTGGATATTTGATAAAATCAAAACGATTGTCGGTATCCTTGTCGTTGAGTGTGTTACCAGTCTTCACGTCCTTCAGTTTGACGGTACAACCAATATCACCAGCGTGCATTTCATCAACAGCAATACGGTTTGCTCCTGCACAAGCATATATCTGAGCAATGCGCTCCTTCGAGCCACGATCAGCATTCTGCAAATCTGCACCAGCCTTAAGTGTTCCGCTCATTACCTTGAAATAAGACACCTCACCAATATGCGGTTCCATACCAGTCTTGAAGAAATAGATAGAAGTAGGACCTGCGGCATCTGGAGAAATTTCCTCACCACGTGTATTGTGCAGTTTAGGCATTTCGCTAACAAAAGGTACTACATTGCCCAAGAATTCCATCAAGCGGCGTACACCCATATCCTTGCCTGCACAAACGCAGAACACAGGGAAGATGCTGCGAGTAACAAGTCCCTTGCGGATACCTTCACGCATTTCATCTTCTGTCAGTGATTCACTCTCGAAGAATTTCTCCATCAGTGTATCATCGTTGGCAGCGGCAGCCTCTACCAAGGCAGCATGCATTTCCTTTGCTTTATCCATCTCCTCTGCAGGGATGTCTTCAATGGTTGGTGCACCACCTTCGGGATTCCATGAGTATTTCTTCATCAGCAGCACGTCAATTACTGCATTGAAGCCAGGACCAGTGGCAATAGGATATTGCACAGGCACACACTTGTCGCCATAAATCTCCTTCATATTGGCCAACAGCGAATCGAAGTCGCAATGTTCGCGGTCCAACTGGTTAATGAGGAAGATAACAGGCTTGTTTAATTTGTCTGTATAACGGAAGGCATTCTGTGTGCCAACCTCTGGACCATACTGTCCGTTGATGAGAATCACAGCCTGATCGGTAACGTTGAGGGCGGTAATAGCACCTCCGACGAAGTCGTCAGAACCTGGACAATCGATAATGTTCAGCTTTTTGTTATTCCACTCCACATGGAAGACGGTTGAAAACACCGAGTAACCATACTCCTGTTCAACAGGGAAATAGTCGCTAACGGTATTCTTTTGTTCTACCGTTCCGCGGCGTTTGATAATACCGGCTTCGAAAAGCATACTCTCGGCAAGGGTGGTCTTGCCGCTACCCGCACTGCCGAGCAGTGCAATGTTCTTAATTTCGTTAGTCTGATAAACTTTCATAGGACTATAGTTTTATTAGGTTTTTACGTTTTAAGTTATCGGAGGCTAAAGTTATGAAATTATCTGCGAAAAACAAGCGTTTGCTTTTAAATATTAAACTTTATTAGTACTTTTGCACCCATTATGGCTGGTTTATATCTGCATATTCCGTTTTGTGCGAGCCGTTGTATCTATTGCGGTTTCTATTCTACTGTTGGTCTTGACCTGCAGCAGCGCTATGTTGATGCGCTATGCAAAGAGATGTCACTTCATCCTACCGAAGAAACCATCACTACCATCTATTTGGGTGGAGGCACACCGAGCCAACTCAGCATCCAACAACTACGTCAGTTGTTCTCATATATAAAAAAGGTGTATCGCCTCCAGTTAGAGGAAGTGACCATCGAATGTAATCCTGATGATGTGACAGCACAATTGGCAGAAGCACTGAAGTCACTTCCTGTCAATCGGGTGAGTATGGGTGTACAGACCTTCGACGACCATAGATTGCAGTTTCTTCACCGTCGCCATAAAGCCAGTCAAGTAAGTACAGCGGTCAAACTACTACGGCAAGGGGGTATTGACAATATCAGTATCGACTTGATATACGGTTTCCCCAAGCAGACTTTACCAGAATGGGACGATGACATCAACCAAGCCATTGCACTCAATGTGGAACACTTATCGGCCTATGCCCTGACCTATGAGGAAGGTACCCCACTCTATCGCATGATGCAACGCGGTGAAGTGGAAGAAATTAATGAGGAACTGTCGAGACAGATGTACGAGCGTCTTATAGACCGTCTGACCGCAACAGGTTTTGAGCACTACGAGATTAGCAATTTCGCAAAACCCACACGTCGGTCGCGCCACAACAGCAGTTACTGGCAAGAAAAGCCATACATTGGATTAGGAGCCGCCGCCCACTCCTTCAATCTTTATGAACGTCTATGGAATGTGGCAGATATCCGACAATACATCGATAGTATAGAGAATGGGTATTTGCCTGTTGAGAGTGAGTCCATCGACGGAGATACCCGTTACAACGACCGCATCACCGTGGCCCTTCGCACCTGCGAAGGACTCGATCTTAATATCCTCACACCGCAACATCGTCAATATTGTCTCCAAGAAGCACAACCGTTTTTAAGCGATGGCCTACTGGAGCTTACCGGCCACCACCTGCGTCTTACCCGTCGCGGACTGTTCGTAAGCGACTTAGTGATGAGTTCTTTGATGTTTGTCTGACGACAAAACAAGCCTTTGTCCGTCTTAAATATAAAATAGATATTAAGACTGACAAAAAACAAGTATATGAAGAAAACGCTTTGTGCATTCCTCTTGACAGGATGCACCATGGCCATACAGGCACAAGGACTGACCGACACACGCAACAGCCAGCAAACCCATGCCCATAATTTGCCTATTGGTGCTACCCGATGGACAGGAGGTTTTTGGGGAGACCGTTTCAATGTTTTTGCATCAACCGGTATTTGGAACATGTGGAACACTTGGAACAACCCCGATCTTTCTCACGGCTTTCGAAATTTTGAAGTGGCAGCAGGAACCGTCAAAGGAGTACACCATGGACCGCCATTCCACGATGGCGACATGTATAAATGGCTGGAAGCTTGCGCTGGTGTCTATGCTGTGACCAAGGATAAAAAGCTCGACGAACTGATGGATCAGTTTATCCAACAGGTAGCTTTGGCACAGCGCAACGATGGCTACATCCACACACCAGTAGTTATCTCAGAACGTAATGCCGGCATCGACTCACATGCTGGCGACCATACCAATATCGGCATTGAAATAGGCAACGACCATAAAAAGGCCTTTGCCTCAAGGCTGAATTTCGAAACCTACAACCTGGGACATCTGATGACAGCAGGTATCATACACTGGAGAGCAACGGGAAAGAAGACACTTTTCAACTGCGCACAGAAAGCAGCCGACTTCCTTTACGACTTTCTTACCAACGATGCCGCCGAACTATCGCGCAACGCCATCTGTCCGTCACACTATATGGGTGCCGCCGAAATGTATCGTGCCACTGGCAATCCAAAGTATCTGCAACTCGCCAAAGGGCTTATTGCCATACGCGATTCGGTAAAAAACGGAGAAGACCACAACCAAGATCGCATACCTTTCCGTCAACAATATGAAGCCATGGGACATGCCGTACGTGCCAATTATCTCTATGCAGGTGTGGCAGACCTCTATGCCGAGACCGGAGAGGCACAGTTGATGAAGAACCTGACAGCGATCTGGGATGACATTATCCAGCATAAAATCTATATCATGGGAGGATGCGGAGCGCTCTACGATGGAGTATCGCCCGATGGCACAACCTACGATCAGCCCAGCATCCAACAGATACACCAGGCTTATGGTCGTCAGTTTCAGCTGCCCAATGAGGCTGCCCACAACGAAATATGTGCCCAGATTGGACAACTGCTTTTCTCTTGGCGTATGTTTGAAAGCACTGCCGATGCCAAATATATAGATAATGTGGAGAACGAGCTCTACAATGGTATTCTCAGTGGCATATCGCTCGACGGCAAGCGTTTCTTCTATACCGAGGCACTGCGTCGCACCGCCTCATTCCCCTACACCATGCGCTGGCCCAAAGAGCGACAGGAATACATATCGTGTTTCTGTTGTCCGCCCAACACCCTGCGCACACTATGCGAAGCTCAGGAATATGCTTATGCAGTAAAAGGCGATACACTTTATGTCAATCTCTTTGGCGAAAATCGTCTGAAAACCGACCGTATCGACATCGAACAGCATACGGCTTATCCCTACGACGGACAGATAGACCTCCATATCCATCAGGCTAAAGGCATCCACACATTGATGGTACGCATGCCGTCATGGGCAAAGTCTGCCACGATAAACGGTCAACAGGCTACAGCCAACAGCTACACGGCGGTAGCTATAGACCAAAAGAAATCACAGACTGTCAGCATCAATATTCCATTGCGCCCACGCTTGATGGAAAGCAATCCGTTGGTTGAAGAAAATAAAAACCAAGTGGCCATCATGTATGGTCCGTTGGTATATTGTTTGGAAAGCAACGATATTGAGGGTGGACATCACATCAACGACATCATCATTCCCGCTGACATCCTACTGACTCCCGTCAAGATGACCATCGACGGTCATGAAGTGACAGCCTTGGAAGGAGAGGCTTTGTTGCGCCAAGGCGAAGCATGGAACAACAATACCCTTTACCGAGAAATCACACAACCAGCCACAAAGACTGCCAAGATCCGTCTGATTCCATATTATGCATGGGACAACAGAGGCAAAACAGATATGAGTATCTGGTTGCCGCTGGACCGTACAGCACCTGTCAACCGCCAACAAACAGCCCATATCGCAGTAGGCCAAAACGAGTCGTTGACAGATGCCATCAGACAAGCCAGAGAGATGCATCGGTTGGGACAAGCCTCCAATGTCACATTGCAGTTGGCTGATAGTGCCACCTATTATATTGACCAACCCATCACCCTGCGACCAGAAGACAGCCATCTGACCATCACTGGAAAAGGAGCTACCATCAGTGGAGGTCTCAACCTGTCCGTATGGAAACGGGAAGGGAAACTACTTGTGGCAGATGTTCCCGAAGTGAACGGTCGCCCCATCGATTTCCGACAGTTGTGGACCAACGGCAAGAAAGCTGTTCGTGCACGCGATGTGGCAGACTTTGAGCAGATGAACCTCATCATGACCTACGACAAGAAACGTCAAGAGTTGTGGATTCCGCGACAGGCAGCACAACGCATAGCCAAGGCGTCACATGCAGAAATGGTGCTTCATGAAATGTGGTGCACCTCAAATCTCCGCATCAAATCCATACGCTATGAGGGCGATTCTGCAGCTATCACCTTTCACCAACCCGAAGCACGCTTGCAGTTTGAGCACCCCTGGCCTTCGCCCATGACACCCGACACCAAACATCCATCGCCTTTCTATCTGACCAATGCCAAAGAACTCATTGACCAGCCCGGTGAATGGTATCACGACATACAGACCCACAAACTCTACTACATGCCCCGACAGGGCGAGACAGCCTCGTCACTGAAAGCCACCATTCCCCTTTTGGAAACATTGTTTCGTGTGGTTGGCACTGCCGAACATCCAGTGGAAAACATCACAATCCAGGGTATCAACTTCTCACATACCACATGGTTGCGTCCGTCAACACAAGGTCATGTGCCCTTGCAGGCAGGAATGTATCTGACTGAAGCCTACAAACTGCGACCACAGATTGACCGTCCCAACAACCACAAGCTCGACAACCAAGGATGGTTGGGACGTGCAGCCGCTGCTGTAGAAATCTATCACGGCGATGATATTAGTTTTAGCGACTGCCGCTTTGAGCATCTGGGAGGTTCTGGTCTCGACTATCAAATCGGCTGTCAGGGCGGTCGTGTCAGTCAATGTGTATTTACCGATATTGCCATGAACGGTTTGGTCTGCGGTTCGTTCTCACCTGAAGGACTGGAGACCCACCGGCCCTACAAGCCAATGGACCAACGAGAAGTATGTAGCATGCAAACGGTAGCGCAGTCCGAATTCTATGATGTGACCAATGAAGACTGGGGCTGTGTGGCTATTGCCGCCGGATATGTCAACGGAATGAATATCGAACACAACACCATCCACGACATCTCATACACCGGTATCTCGCTGGGATGGGGATGGAATCGCAACCGCACCTGCATGGGTAACAACCGAGTGAAAGGCAATCTCATCTATAATTATGCCCAACACATGTACGACTGTGCTGGCATCTATACCCTGGGCAACCAACCAGGCACTATCATTGAAGAGAATGTAGTGCGCGACATTGCACGCCCTTCCTACGTACACGACCCTGCCCACTGGTTCTATCTCTATACCGATGAAGGATCAAGCCATATCACCCTGCGCAACAACTGGACACCAGAAGAGAAATATCTGAAGAATGCCTGTGGACCGGGCAACACATGGGAGAACAACGGTCCATCAGTAAGCGAATCCATCAAACTGTCTGCAGGACGTGCCAAAAACTAATAGTAAATCCAATAACAAACACTTATAACACTTCGAAACAATGAACAAGAAAAACAGTTTAAAGAGTACTATCGCTGTATCACTGACCAACTATCTCGATGCGGGAGCCATTGTGGCTGGAGCCGCAGGACTGACACTCTGGAAAGACTATTTGCAACTGACCGAAGGTCATCTCGGATGGCTCAATGCCATCAGTGCCAACTGTCTGGGAGCAGCCATTGGTGCCATTATCGGTGGTGTACTTGCCGATAAATATGGCAGAAAAGTGATATACACTTACAATATGCTGGTATATATGACCGGTGTGTTGCTCATTCTCCTGTCCACCAATTTTCCCATGCTGCTGACAGGATTTCTCATCACGGGTGTCAGCGTAGGTGTGGGAGTGCCAGCCTCATGGACCTATATCTCAGAGAGTAGCGAGATAGGTAACAGAGGTCGCAACATCGGCATTTCACAGATGGCATGGGGTGTAGGTCCTACTTTTATCCTGCTGTTTGGAACCCTTTTGGCGCCACCCACAGCAGGTGCAGGAACAGAAGGAATCTGCTTTTATATGGTAGAAGAACTGGCTGCCATGTTTGGTGTAACGGGTAGCGGAGCCGAGCTCAACGTGTATAGCTCACGTATCGTATTCGCCTCATTGTTTCTCGTTGCACTGGTAGCATGGCTTTTGCAGCGCCAGCTCGACGAGTCGGCAGAATGGAAAGCCGCACAGGAACGCGAACAAGAGAAACCTTCAGTGGGTTCGGCATTCTCATTTGCCAGTTTGTTGACCAACCGTGTCAACATAGTGACCATCGCATTCCTTGCTGGCATGTATCTCACTTGGAATCTTGTGGCATCGGTGATGGGATTCTTCCAACCCCATATTTTCGAGACAGCCGGTGGCTTGTCTAATGCCGATGCCAACCTATTGACCGTAGGCCAATGGACGTTGATTATCATCACCACTTTCATCTTCTCCATGCTTGTAGATCGTGTCAATCAGCGCTGGCTGTTCTTCATGGGCGGCATATTTGCTATTGCTGCATGGGGAATGGTTATTACCGTAGGGGTGACAAGCATCTGGGGATTGATTATCTATACCGTATTGTGGGGCATACAGGCTGGTTTCTCTGCACAGGCTTTCTATGCGTTGTGGGCATCAGAATTGTTCCCTGCCAAATACCGTGCCGCAGCACAAGGAGTGATGTTCTTCATCGTTCGTAGCCTGTCGGCAGTATGGGGCCTGTGCTTCGTATATATATATGGTGAACATGGCGAAGGCTTTACCGTAGCTGCCTACTGCATGGTTGCCCTACTTGTCATCTCACTGCTCATAGGTACTATCGGTGCACCTGAGACAAGAGGAAAATCACTTGAACAAATCACACACGAACGCTATGGCGATGACATCTAACCCTATGCCGCACGCTACATGGATATGGTATCCTGGTGATTTTGAAGTGTGGCTCGGCAATCAATTCAATAACCGGCGAACAGAACGGGGGGCTATGTTTCCTCCGTTCTGGAAGCAGGATTCCCATTGGCCCACGGTAGAGTTTTCCACTACTGTAGAGTTGGCGGAGGCAGAAACCATCCACATCAAGGCCGAAGGACTGTTCAACTTCATGCTCGATGGCAAATTGCAGTTTGGCATGCCTGATGAATTTCTGATTCCGGCAGGAGCCCACCGACTGAATTTCAAGGTGTGGAATCAATCTACCCCACCCGCACTCTTCATCAAAGGTATGACCATACACAGCAATTCATCATGGTTGGCTACCTATGAAGATAAGATATGGATTGATGAAAACGGAGTGGCTCACGGTTCTGGAATCTATGTTCCGGCTGCGCAATGGAACTTTGACCGCATGGACACTCCACCGTCTGCCTACCGTCTGCCTACACTACGGCAAGAACCTGTAGCACAAGAAAGTATTGGCGAAGGCATGCTCTACGACTTCGGACGGGAAACTTTCGGCTACGTCCGTCTGTCTGGACTGGTCGGTGTGGCACATCTATACTATGGTGAGAGTCGTGAGGAAGCACTCGACAAAGACCACTGCGAAACGCTCGACATTGTATCGACCCGTCAAGAACTGGGTAGCAAGGCTTTCCGCTATGTCTATGTGAAAACAGCAGACAATAGTCATTACGACAGTTTATCAATGGACTATGAATATGCGCCGTATGACGAAAGCCACAGCGGTACATTCGCTTGTTCCGACAAACTGCTCAACAAGATATGGGAAGTGGGCGCTTACACGATGGATCTCACCACACGAGAATTTTTCTTGGATGGTATCAAACGCGACCGATGGACATGGTCGGGCGATGCCATACAGTCTTATCTGATGAACTATTATCTGCGTTTCGACATCGAATGTGTGAAGCGCACCATCCGTCAGCTACGGGGCAAAGACCCTGTCACAGCACACATCAATACCATTATGGACTACACCTTCTATTGGTTTAAGTCCATTCTCGACTATTACCAATATACGGGCGACCTCACTTTTATCAGCGAGATGTATCCGAAGATGTGCACACTCATGGACTATGTTTTAGAGCGTACCAATAGCGATGGACTGGTGGAAGGCAAGGCAGACGACTGGATTTTTGTAGATTGGGTGGATTTCCCCATGCACAAACGAGGGGTGTTGGCTTTCGAACAGATATTGTTCTACAAGGCTCTGATGACCATGCACACCTGTGCTACCCTACTCCATCAGACAGACCCCTATCAGCAACTGGCTGAAAATGTAATCGGCAAGACCCGACAACTCTTATGGAACGATGATTGCCAGGCTTGGGAACATGCCATTGAAGAAGGTGAGATAAACCATCAGATTACGAAGTTTCCCAATATGTTTGCCATTCTCTACGATATTGTAGATGATGCTACGAAGCGCAATATCGTGGACAGCGTGATGGAAAACAATAAAATAGATCCTATCACCACACCCTATATGCGCTTTTACGAACTGGAGGCACAGTGCATGATGGGCAGGCAAACACAGGTTTTACAAGAGATACGCAACTACTGGGGTGGTATGCTTCGAGAAGGTGCCACTTCGTTTTGGGAAAAATACATTCCTTCTGAACAAGGCACAGAACATCTGGCGATGTATGGTCGCCCTTACGGTAAGAGTCTGTGCCATGCTTGGGGAGCGTCGCCAGTCTATCTGTTAGGGCGTTATTTTCTCGGCATACAACCCACCCAACCGGGTTATGCAACATGGGAAGCACGCCCCTACTTGGCTGATTTGGAATGGATGGAGGGTCGCGTGCCCACGCCAAATGGCATTATTCATATCCGGATGGAACGCCATTATATCTGCATCAGAAGTGATGAAGGACGCGGGCGACTATACCTTGGCAACCGATGCTTCGACATCGAACCCAATACGGATTACCACATTCCCATCACATCTGTTTGATAACAGCAAAGCAATCCCACCCATCGGCCATCATACCGAAAGGTGGGATTGACTTATACTTATAGACTACCAAAAAATTAAGTTTTCACATAATCTTCGTGTGTTTAAATGATATGAGTTAATTATGACTGCAAAATTAGCAAAAAACGATAGCGAAAGCAAATCTATACATACCCCATAACTACCCTATCAATATTGTTTGGGGCAGCAAATCAATTGATTTTCCTCAGCAAATCAATTTGTTTTCCTCAGCAAATCAATTTGTTTTCCTCAGCAAATCAATTTGATTTGCTCACCCACACACCATCTAAAGCGCACCAACAGCCTTTGTCTCTGCTTGTTACACAGGTTCTGCAACCTATTGGCAAATATCACTTATACTTGTGTCAGACGTTGGATCATACTTTTGTCAAATGTTGGGCAATACCCTTGTCAAACGTTATCAAAAGAAAATTGCTCAGTTTATTTCTGAGCAATATTCTTAATTCTTGATGGCTATATATGAGCATCGCGCATACGCTTACCATTTGGTAGTCGAGTGATCGAATATCTTTTTAAAAATCAAATTTTATGGGTCTCCGCCTGCGCGTTACTGATTTGATTTCAAACAGTCGCTTCAAGACTATTGGTCGGGATTTTCCACATAACCCTGATATTCTGGAGTCAATGACGACATCACCGAATCATAGGCCTGGTGCATCGTGGCTTGAATATTCTGACAACCCTGTCCAATAGGATAAATGGGCTGATGGATAGTGAGTTTGAGCGGATGCCATGTAGCAAAATGACAATCTTTCATGCGAGGCATGACATTGAAAGAACCATTGATAGTCAGCGGAACTACTGGCAACTGGAGTTCATCAGCCAATGCAAATGCACCTTTCTTAAACTTACCCATGTGTCCGGTGAAGCTACGCGCACCTTCAGGGAATACCACAACACTACAATTGCCATGCTGCAAGGTTTCGCGTGCTTTGTCGTAGGTGGCTTTCACATGACTCGGACCGCGCTTATCTACAAAGATTTGGTGAGACTTTCTGCAGGCATAGCCCACAAAAGGAATGCGGCCCAACTGATATTTCATCATCCATTTGAAATTACGGCCAAGGAAGCCATAGATGAGGAAAATGTCGAAAGCACCCTGATGGTTGGCAACAAAAACATACGACTGGTTGGGTTCCAGGTGCTCACGTCCCTCTATAGTGACGGGCAACAGGAATATGCGGGCAATGACTTTTGCCCACCAACGACCGGGGTAATAGCCCCAATAGTGACCATTGCCTAATGTGCAACCTACGCCAACAAGGAATGCTGTCCATATAGTCATCAGCACAGTAACGGGAAGTGCTACCAGGATTTGGTATATACGATAAAGGTATTTCATCATTTATAGTGTTTTCTTTAATGTGATTACTACTATTTCGCCTGATATGCCAAGGCGGAAAGGAATGAGTCCGCCAAGTCCTGTGGATACAAACAAGTGGCGACGGCCTTCATGGTAAAGACCTCCCCACTCATCGTATGTGAAGGATACAGGTGACCACCCGAACAGTCGGAGTTGACCGCCATGGGTGTGTCCGCTAAGGGTCAGTTGTGCCCATGATTCGGGCAGTATGCGCGCGCGCCAAGCCGACGGGTCGTGCTCGAGCATAACAACAAATGCACTGCGCTGCAGTCCGGCGAGTGTCTTGCCTACATCGCCACGATGGGGCATGCGCTTGGCCACACCCCAATTTTCCATTCCTGCAACGATAAGCGAATCGCTGCCACGACGTATCGTGCGGTGTTCGTTCAGCAACAGTTGCCATCCGGCACGGCGCTCGTATTCGCAGGTCAACCGGCAGTTGGCGGCTTTTGTTGCCGAATCTGCCTTTTGATAAACAGCATAGTCGTGATTGCCCAAAACCGAATAGACACCATCGGGAGCCTTCAGTCGCGAGAGCTGGGCAAGATGTTCGGGGAGTTCGTGTGGTTCGATATTTTGCAAATCACCCGTAAACACGATCATGTCGGCTCGTTGATTCATGATACTGTCCACCGCCCGTTGAAGCATGGCTTTGCGCCAACCCGTCATCGTTCCGACATGGGCATCGGAAAACTGCACGATGCGATAGCCGTCAAAAGCCTGGGGAAGGTCGGAACAGACTATCGTCACAGGACGTACTGTCAATTGTTGCGAACCAAATGTCCAGCCATAAGCAGTCAAGAGGATGATCACTGCCGCACCAGCGACGCCTATCTTGCATCGCCAGCGTCGTGGCAACAGCCAGCGACAGACGCCATAACACAGCAAAGGTGCAATAACGAAACCTATCAGCAGGAATATCCCATTAACGTATTGAACCATCATAGATTAGAACTCAAGAATTTTCTTACTACCTCGACAGGAAGTCCACGTCTTTTGGCATAGTCAGCCAACTGGTCATGGCCTATACGGCCTATAGAGAAATAATGTGCTTGGGGCAGGGAAATCATCAGTCCGCTTACACTGGCATGGGGTTTCATCGCCCCACTCTCGGTCAGTCGGATGCCTATCTGCTTGAGGTCTATCATTTCGTCCAACACGAAATTGACACTCGTGTCGGGCAATGACGGATAGCCGATAGCCGGACGAATACCTACAAAACGCTCGGCATGGAGTTCGTCTATCGACAATTGTTCGTCGGGAGCATAGCCCCAATAGGTGCGTCTTACCGACTCGTGCATCTTCTCGGCAGCAGCCTCAGCCAATCGGTCAGCCAACAACTGCACCATCATTTTCATATAAGGATCGGTATCGAAATCACGCTCTAAACCATGGTCAACACTGGTGGCAAAGACACCAATACGGTCTTTCACCCCAGACGAAGACGGACGGATAAAATCGGAAAGACACAGGCAATCGCCCGACTGCTGTCGCAATAACGGGATACGATGACCTCCTGCCATGATGTCATCGCCATCGGCATTGGCTTCCAACAGTTCAAAGAGCGCATAGACCTGATACTTTCCGTTGAGTTCTGCCAACACGGCTTCGGCATCCTTGCGTTGCCGCTGTTGAGCCTCAGCATCGCGCAACTGCCATGCATAATAGAAATAAATCCAATTGATGTATGGCACCAACTCACTTATCTCGTAGGTCAGCTTCATCGGAATGCAATCTCTTCTCCTATATAATTTGTATCAACCTTACCGTTGGCATACACCGTATGACCATTGCACAGGGTGCGTTCCACCTGCCAGAGATAGGTGTGTCCTTCCATGGGACTCCATCCACACTTGCTCTGTATGCAGTCGCGAGTCACTGTCCAGGCATGATCGGGACGTACCAATACCATATCGGCATGATAGCCCGGACGCAGGAATCCACGTTGACGAACGCTGAAAAGGCGCGCAGGCTGATGACACATCAACTCCACCAGCCGGTCGATGGTGAGTATGCCTTGATTGACAAGTTCGAGCATGGTGACCAATGAGAACTGTATCATCGGCATTCCACTGGCAGCCCGTTTGCATCCGCCTTCTTTCTGACTCAACAGATGGGGCGCATGGTCTGTACCTATAACACTGATGCGACCATCGGTCAATGCCTGTTGTAAGGCATGGCGATCGCCAACGGTTTTGATGGCTGGGTTGCACTTAATACGGGTACCAAGGGCATTGTAGTCGCGGTCACAGAAGTAAAGATGTGCCACAGTAGCCTCTGCGGTGATATGTGGATAAGCCACAGGATCGATAAGAGTCAGTTCCTTGGCTGTAGTAAGGTGTGCCACATGGAAATGAGTATCATACTTGCGAGCCAGTTCTACAGCGAGACGGGTACTCTCGTAGCACGCTTCTTCACTGCGTATCTCTGGATGATGCGTCACTTTGGGGTCAGGCCCATAAAGGCGCTGAGCCTCCGCCATGTTACGGCCAATGATTTGCGTATCTTCACAATGTGCCATCAAGGGCAACGGTGACTCTGCAAAAATGCGCTCCAAGGCCGCTCGCTTATCTACCAACATATTACCGGTAGAAGAACCCATGAAGAGTTTGATACCCGGTATGCGGTGGATATCGAGCGAACTGAAAGTATCTACATTGTCGTTGGTAGCACCATAGAAGAAGCTGTAATTGACATGGCTTTCTTTACTGGCGCGTGCAAACTTATCGGCAAGAGCCTCAGGTGTGGTGGTCTGCGGAACAGTGTTAGGCATGTCGAAAAACGAAGTAACACCTCCGGCTGCAGCGGCACGGCTCTCGCTGTCGATATCTGCCTTGTCGGTCAGTCCGGGTTCACGAAAATGCACATGGTCGTCAATGACACCTGGTAATACGTAGCATCCCGAAGCATCGATACACTCGTCATACGATGCTTCGGGATGATGGTCTGTCACTTCAAGGATGCGCCCGTCGCTGATGATGATATCAGCATCAAATACGCGTCCTTCATTAACAATGGTTCCTCCTGATATGATTGTTTTCATACTGTTACTTTTGTGGCACAGTAGTCAGCCGTGCTGACGGTTGCTGCGATGCAGGAGGGGCTGGAGGAGTTGGCGCTTCTTCCAGTCCATTCATGCGCTGCTCGTTTTCCTGTGCGGTCTTATAGTAGTTCTTGACATAAGGATCTTCCTTGAAAACCTTTGTGGCTTTCGACATCAAGTCTTCAATCTGCGGGGTAAGGATAGGATAACGATACTGGCTGGTAATCATCATAAACACACCAGGACCCAGCACATTATCGAAGTTAGCCTCTATGAATTTGGTGACAAGACGGTCTTCGTCGCTGGCTATCTTGGCGGCTTCTACCGATAGTTGCTCATTGATCGCTGCCTCGTCTATGCCGTCAAGCAACATCTGACTCTGCTTGTGCGAGAGCTCGTTCATCTGGTTTGACAAGCGGTTGTGTTCTTCTATAAACACATAAAGTGAATCGTTGAGCGGAGTGCCGCTTACGATCTGGCGACCAGCCTCAATCTTCACTACGATGTCGCCCTTCTCCAGTACGATGGGCATCACACTCTCATCGTCCATATACAGACTGGCCATGCGAATACTGTCGAGTGTACCCGAGAAGTGAAATTCACCATGTACCACCTCACACGAGTCGAGATTTTTCAGTTGATTGTTCTTGATAGCTTTCAGATAAAGTTTACTGCCATCAAGGGCGGTAATCGACGATGAACCTTCCACATTATACGATCCGACACACGAAGTAAGTGCGGCCGCAAGAGCAAGAGTATATAGAATTTTCTTCATAGACAATTTCGTTTGTTGCTACAAAAGTACTACGATGGTATGAAAACACGGAATATTTTTGCGCAATTTAATATATTTGTGCAAATATTTAGAGTTTTTTTGCCTCTTTTTCCAGTTCGTGAGCTATTCTATGGGTTGTATAGAGTTGCAGTATGGCACCCAAAAGCACCAAAACAATCCAGTTGTTGTGCACATATTGCAAATAGACCAAGAAGTCGAGACCGAGGAAATTGGAATTATTCGCCAACATCATCAAGCCTGCCAACAAAAACAGCACATCGCTGATGAGCATGATGCGGCGAAGGCGGCGCACAGTGATATTGGTTCCGTCATAACGCTGCTGCATCTGCATCGCAGCATACAAAAGTGCACCGGGGGCAAAGGCATAAGCCGCCCACGGCTGCAAAAAAAGGCTGGCGCCAGCGCCAACCACCATCAGCATACCACCTGCTAAAAGGAGGTAGCTCTCTATCTTATTCAGTTGTCTCATTATTACTATTAAATGGTGATTGCGTCCGCGGATCGTCACTCAACACAAAGATATCCTCATCGTCAGCCTTCATAAAATAGCGTTCACGGGCTATCTTTCTCATTGCATTAGGGTCACTGTCCAACAGGCGTATCTGCATCTGGTCATTATTATATCGGTCAGTATATTCTTTGATTTCGTCTTTCAGTTCAACGATACGGCGTTTATTGCGGTGAACATTCCACAAACTATTCTCGCCGACGACGCCCAGCAATAGTATTGCGACTATCGTTACGATGCCGTATTTCAACCACTTACGGTGGTACAAACTGATCATTATCTCTTTCAGATGCTTCATCGGGAGGCAAAGTTACGAAAAAAAGTTGTAACTGATTACAGATTTTAGAAGATTAACGTATTTCCTCCTAAAATATACCGTAAAACTATTCCACTGCGCTGCTCGATATAAGTGTTGGCGTCCCCCCTGTGGAGATTATGGAGAAGGAGTAGAGGGGAATGGAAAGGCATAGGCATGGCTTACACCATTTGTCACTTGTCACATGTCAGATATGCTAAGTTATATTTGGCTGGTTCGCAGATTTTCGCTGTCTTTACCCCAAATGATAGAATATATGAAGAAACTACTATGTATTATTGCGTTGGCATTGGATGTCCTGATCCGCTTGGCTGGTATAGAGACAAACCTGAAGACAAACGCTTTTATGCGACTTGTTGTATTGAGTCCGAACCTCTTTACGTCAAAGTCTTTGGATAATGGTCTTGTAGAAGTTACGTCAATGACCTCTTGACATGTTGGGGGTGATGCCATGGACCAGTCCCCGTGACACGTCTAAAAAAGCTAAATAATTAGCATATTCTTGCAACACTTTGCGTTTTTATTTGTATTTTTGCACTTTCTAAATAACATTATTTGCTTTTCTTATTGAATAATAATTATATGGATTGGATCTGTAAAAAATGCGGTACGAAGAATTCTTCGTATAGAGATGTATGTGAGGGGTGTAATGGGCATGCTCCTCATTTATCCGTATATTATGAAACGGATTTGGTTTTTGATCAAGTAATTTTCCATTTGTTTGCAGAAAATTGTGACTCCGTACATTATCTAAGCCAAGATATAGATGAAGATATAACAGGCAAGGATAAATATTATCTTAAGTTCAAGGATATTAAACCAGAAGGGACTGATGGATGGAAAAGATTTAAAAAGTGTAAGTTTGTTGCGACAAATGACATTGCAGAAATGACTATAGATCCCAGAACGGGACTTTATGACGTAGTTATAAACAAAAGCCCACGTTGTTTTACTGAATATGCATTTTCCTCCGTTTTTGAGTATTGTGGTCTTAGCCAAATTTGCATACCCGATGTCGTTACAAGAATGGATTCAAGATTTTCTGGTTTTAGTAGTTTAAGGAACGTCATTTTTTCTGATGCCATAATAGAGATTGCCCCTAATGCTTTTCGTGGTTGTAAAAAATTAGAGAGCGTAATTTTCACAGGAGAAGAGTCGTTAAAGTATATAAAAGATATGGCTTTTGAAGGTTGTGAAAAGCTACAATATATTAATTTCCCATTAAATATGGAAGGAATTGGTTATTGTGCGTTCCAAGGCTGCCGATCTATACATTTTATCAGTTTTAGGGGTATAAGAGAGATTGGTGTTAAAGCTTTTAGTCGATGTACATCTCTACAGGAAATCGACTTTAACTATTCTGCTGTTAAAACTATTTGTGACAGAGCGTTTGAGGAATGTACAAAACTAACGCGTGTTACACTCCCTGATTCTTTAATTGAATTAGGTGAAAACGTTTTCTGTGGTTGTAATTAGATATGCGTACCAACCATCAATAACAAGAAATACTTGTAACTAAAC
>SAMEA3663023__coassemble_592_pt1 | contig 80557 bp, 61 predicted proteins | sample SAMEA3663023__metabat2_low_PE_009 | metagenome-assembled genome bin SAMEA3663023 (sample SAMEA3663023) | pig gut metagenome | biome: pig gut; feature: pig-associated habitat; material: faeces | place: France | collected 2012
GCAAAAGAAAAGCGTGTTTTTCTTTTCATTCTCGAGCGAAAGTACCTAAGAGGCACAGCCTCAAAGGTACGAATAAGCGAGCAGAATGCAAAAGAAAAGCGTGTTTTTCTTTTCATTCTCGAGCGAAAGTACCTAAGAGGCATGGTGTCAAAGGTAGGAATTAGTGTGGCGTAGATATAAAAAAGGTGACCGCTTAATTGCGATCACCTTTAGTCTTTGTCCAGAAATCTGTGAGCCAAATGTCGAACACCAGCGTGCTGTATGCTGGTATTACTCCGCTGGCGGTTTCTCCGTATGCCAGTTGATATGGTATGGTCACTCGCCAATGGTCACCTTTATGCATGTTCATTAATGCTGTGCTGAATCCATCGACGAAATCGGAAGCAACGGGCAGTCGGTATCCTGATACAGAACCGTATGAGTTGTACTGTGCTATCTTGTAGGGAGCGGTAACGGCAGGGTCGTATGTCCCCTCAAAACTTTGGTCGAACACATATCCGTCTTTGTACGACTTTGATGGCAGGAGGCGTCCGCGATACTGCATACATAGTGAGTCGTTGTAGTATGGCGATGTAGTGCCTTCTCCGCGCTCTATTACATCCACGAGGATGCAGTCGGTCTGTGGGATGTTGATGGAGTCGGAAACCGACCATTTGCGTACAACGAACGATGAGGCAGTGGCAGAGGCATGTAGTTTGTATTGTGTTTCAAAATACTGTTCATTGGTATTTTTCCAATCAACAAATTCCTCTTCTGTGCCATCGTCTTCGCTGCATGATGCCGCAAAGAAGGGCATCAAGGCAAACAGGCAACCTGCGAGGATTGTCTGTTTGCTGCGTATCATCATGTTGTAGATGCTCATTATTATATAATAGGTGTATTTACTGAATCTTCTTGAGCAGGCTGACGATGCTCACCTTGTCTTCGATGATGCTTGCCAAGTCGCTGATATTGACGCGCTCCTGTTCCATGGTGTCGCGGAAGCGGAGTGTCACCTTGCCATCGTTGAGTGAGTCGTGGTCAACGGTAACGCAGTAAGGAGTACCGATGGCATCCTGACGACGGTAGCGCTTTCCGATAGAGTCTTTCTCGTCGTATTGGCAGTTGAAGTGGAACTTCAGGTTGTTGATGATTTCGCGTGCCTTTTCGGGTAGTCCGTCTTTCTTGACGAGTGGCATGACTGCCAGTTTTACAGGAGCCAGGGCGGCGGGCAGTCTGAGTACTACGCGTGTTTCACCGTTTTCGAGTTTCTCTTCGCAGTATGAGTGACACATGACTGAGAGGAACATACGATCTACGCCGATCGAGGTCTCGATGACATACGGAGTGTAGCTCTCGTTGGTCTGTGGATCGAAGTATTTGATGCTCTTTCCTGAGAATTTCTCATGCTGTGAGAGGTCGAAGTTGGTACGTGAGTGAATACCTTCCACTTCTTTGAAGCCGAATGGCATCTTGAATTCGATGTCGGTAGCTGCGTTGGCATAGTGTGCAAGTTTATCGTGGTCGTGGAAGCGATAGTTTTCTGCACCGAAACCAAGAGCTTGGTGCCAAGCCATACGAGTTTGTTTCCATTTGGGGAACCATTCGAGTTCAGTACCTGGAGTTACGAAGAACTGCATTTCCATCTGTTCAAATTCGCGCATGCGGAAGATGAACTGGCGTGCTACAATCTCGTTGCGGAATGCTTTACCAATCTGAGCGATACCGAATGGAATCTTCATGCGACCGGTCTTCTGCACGTTGAGGTAGTTGACAAAGATACCCTGTGCGGTTTCTGGGCGGAGATATACTTTCATAGAACCTTCAGCGCTGGCTCCCATTTCGGTAGAGAACATCAGGTTGAACTGGCGTACGTCCGTCCAGTTGCGTGTGCCGCTGATGGGGCAAACGATTTCTTCGTCAAGGATGATCTGCTTCAGTTCTGCGAGGTCTGGTCCTTGCATGGCTTTAGCGTAGCGCTCATGTAGTGCGTCGCGCTTGGCAATATGCTCTTTTACTCGTTCGTTGGTTTCGAGGAATTTGGCTTCGTCAAATGCTTCTCCGAAGCGTTTGCGTGCTTTTGCCACTTCCTTCTGCACCTTCTCATCGTATTTTGCAATCTGGTCTTCAATCAGCACATCGGCACGATAGCGCTTTTTTGAGTCGCGGTTGTCGATGAGGGGGTCGTTGAATGCGTCAACGTGTCCAGAGGCTTTCCAAATTGTGGGGTGCATGAAGATGGCAGAATCGATACCGACAATGTTTTCGTGGAGCAGTACCATTGATTTCCACCAGTATTCTTTGATATTGTTTTTCAACTCTACACCGTTCTGTCCGTAGTCGTAAACGGCTCCCAATCCATCGTAAATATCGCTGCTTGGAAATACGAAACCATATTCTTTACAGTGGCTTACGATTTTCTTAAATACATCTTCTTGTGCCATAATGCTTTTACTTCTTTTCAAAAATTATGCGTGCAAAGGTAGTGCAAATCGAGCGAAATACAAAAGAAAAACGATTTTTTCTTTTTATTTCCGAGATGCAGCCTACCTAAGTACAAGGTTACAAAGGTAGTGCAAATCAAGCGAAATACAAAAGAAAAACGATTTTTTCTTTTTATTTCCGAGATGCAGCCTACCTAAGTACAGGGTTACAAAGGTAGTGCAAATCGAGCGAAATACAAAATAAAACGTGTTATATTTTGTTTATTCGAACGTGATGGGGCTTACATTGTGCGTAAGTTTATGGGAGTTAGTTGGGAGTTGCTTGGGAGTTGCTTGGGATTTACAGACCTTGCGGAAAAGCGCAAGAAACAGGGATGGCTGCATCCCGAATGCATCCCGAATACATCCCGAATGTTTTTTTTGCTTTGCAAATAATCTTTTTTGGGGGTAATGTTAGAACATTCTCGCAAAAAAATCGTATTTTTGCAATCTAAAACCTAAAATATTAAAGTATGAAGAAGCTGCTTTCGATACTAATGTTTATGGCACAACTCTCGGTAGTTGCACAGCCATTCGATTTTCAGAACACTCGATTGAAGGATGACCAGCGTATCAATCTCTTTATCGGTCAGTTGACACTCGACGAGAAGATTTCTCTTCTCTCCACACAGATGGGGGTACCACGTTTGGGCATTCCGGCTATCAGTTGCTATGAAGGACTCCACGGGGTGGCTTTGGGTGGACCTGCAAACAATAACGGAATGATTGAGGTGAATGGTGAAAAGCGCCCCAATCCACTACCGACTTCCATCTTTCCACAGGCATATGGACTGGGAGAAACGTGGGATCGTGAGGCTGTGCGCATGGTAGGTGAGCAGATGGCTGCCGAGGCCCGCTATTATATTCATCAACCCAATGCCCGCCGCAAGGGACTTGTCATCTATGCGCCCAATGCCGATTTGGCACGCGATCCCCGTTGGGGACGTACCGAGGAAAGTTATGGTGAAGATCCGTACCTAACCGGACAGCTCACCGTGGCTATGGTGCGCGGACTGCAAGGCAATCATCCTCGCTATTGGAAAGCAGCCGCGCTGATGAAACATTTCCTTGCCAATAGTAATGAATATGGTCGCGATTCTACCTCCAGCAATTTCGACGACCGATTGTTTCGCGAGTATTATTCCTATCCTTTCTATAAAGGAATCACGCAGGGAGGGTCACGTGCCATGATGGCAGCCTATAATTCTTGGAATGGAACACCTATGGCCATACACCCCTGTCTGCAAAGTATCGTTCGCAAAGAGTGGGGGAATGATGGCATTATCTGTACCGATGGTGGTGCGATGGGTATGCTATCGACCGCCCATAAGGCATTTGCTACTAAGACAGAAGCCGCAGCTGCCGTGGTGAAAAACCAGTTGGGACAGATTCTCGACCGCTATCAGGATGAAATCCGCGAGGCGCTTGCCAAGGGAATGGTTACTGAACAAGATATCGAAGTGGCTATTCGGGGTAATGTGCGCGTGATGCTCCGCCTTGGACTGCTCGACGGAAAGAATTCGCCCAACCCGTATGCAACCATGGGAACAGATACAACCGCCACACCGCCCTTTATGACCGAAGAGGCACGGAATGCTGTGCGAGAGGTGACCAACAAGTCGGTAGTACTCCTGAAAAACAACGGACTCCTGCCGCTCGATAGTAAGAAAGTGAAAAAGGTGGCTGTTGTCGGACCTTATGCCGACGAGATTATCTATGACTGGTATAGTGGCACACCTCCCTATGAAGTAACTGTCTTGAAAGCACTTCGCGAACTGGGAGCACAACAGGGATTTGAAGTGAGCTACGTGAAAGACAACCGTATGGGTGAGGCAGAACGTCTGGCACGTGAAGCCGACGCTGTGGTAATATGTACAGGCAATCATCCTTATGGTACCAAGGCTGATTGGTTCTTCTGTCCTGTACCCAGCGACGGTCGCGAAGCCGTTGACCGCCTATCGTTGCAATTGCCCGATGAAGATCTCGTTCGTCAGCTCTATCGTGCCAACCAGAACACAGTACTTGTGCTTGTCAGCAGTTTCCCATATACCATCAATTGGAGTAATGACCATCTGCCTGCCATCCTCCACATCACCCATTGCAGTCAGGAGCAAGGCCATGCCGTAGCCGATGCACTCTTCGGACGCATCAATCCTGCCGGTCGCACCACTCAAACATGGGTGAAGGATATTCTCGATTTGCCCGCCATGATGGACTATAATATCCGTAATGGCCGTACCTATATGTATCAGCAAGGCGATGTGCTCTATCCTTTCGGCTACGGATTGAGTTACACGACGTTCCGATATGGTGAGCCAAAGGTTAATCTGAAAGACAAACATACCGTGACCGTTACGCTCCCTGTTACCAATACTGGCGGTCGTGATGGCGATGAGGTTGTCCAATGTTATGTGCGCTATCCTGATTCTAAAGTTGAACATCCACAGAAACAGCTCAAAGCCTTTGAACGAGTGGCTGTCAAAGCTGGAGAAACACGCGAGGTCAAACTCACCATCGACCGTGCCGACCTTACCCATTGGGATGAGGCTACCCATCGTTTTGAGGCAGAAAAGGGTCGCATCCAACTCATGATAGGTGCGTCATCAGCCGACATACGGACGGAAATATCGTTTGAAGTGAAGTAAAACCGAGCATCCAACTTGCAAAATTCGAATATTTTTCGTAATTTTGCAAGAATTAAAGGCGTTGGCAGACAATGCCTATAACTTAAAAGGATAAACATCAATGGACGACGAAATCAAGGACGACGAAATACTGAACGAAGAGCAAGACATCACCGAAGAGGTTGAAGCCGAGGCACACTCAGGCTATAAACCCGTGGATAGGTTTGATGCGGCAGCCGTACACCATCTTAGCGGAATGTATCAAAACTGGTTTCTGGACTATGCTTCGTACGTAATCCTGGAACGTGCCGTACCACATATTGAAGATGGACTAAAGCCTGTGCAGCGCCGCATCCTTCACTCGATGAAGCGAATGGACGACGGTCGCTACAACAAGGTGGCAAATATCGTAGGACACACCATGCAGTTTCACCCACATGGCGATGCTTCTATTGGCGATGCGCTGGTACAGATCGGACAGAAAGAATTGCTGGTGGATACCCAAGGAAACTGGGGAAATATCCTCACCGGCAACCGTGCTGCCGCCCCTCGTTATATTGAGGCACGCCTGTCGAAGTTTGCCCTCGATACGGTTTTCAATCCGAAAACTACCGAATGGCAGATGTCCTACGACGGACGCAACAAGGAGCCCATCACATTGCCCGTAAAGTTTCCGTTGCTTCTGGCACAGGGAGCCGAGGGTATTGCCGTAGGTCTGTCGTCGAAAATCCTGCCCCACAATTTCGTTGAACTGTGTGATGCAGCCATCAGTTATCTGCATGGCGAGGAGTTTCATCTCTATCCCGATTTCCCCACAGGCGGCTCTATTGATGTTTCGAAATACAACGACGGACAGCGAGGCGGTTCGTTGAAAGTACGTGCGAAGATAGAGAAACTCGACCAGAAGACTCTTGTCATTCGAGAGATTCCCTTCTCCAAGACTACCGAAACCATTATTGACTCGATACTCAAAGCCATCGAGAAAGGAAAGATTAAGGCACGTCACGTGGAAGACCTCACCGCAGCCAAGGTGGAGATACAAATACAGTTGGCACCCGGTGTCTCGTCCGACAAGACACTCGATGCGCTCTATGCTTTCTCCGATTGCGAAATCAATATTTCGCCCAACTGCTGTGTCATCGAAGACAATAAGCCGAAATTCCTCACCATATCCGATGTGTTGCGCCATTCAGCCGACCGCACTAAGGATCTTATCCGGCAGGAACTCGAAATCCGCAAAAACGAACTTCTTGAGCAGTATCATTTCGCTTCGCTTGAAAAGATATTCATCGAAGAGCGCATCTATAAAGACCGCAAATTCGAACAGGCACCCAATGTCGATGCCGTATGCGAACATATTGACGAACGCCTCACTCCCTACTATCCACAACTGGTTCGTGAGGTAACCAAGGATGATATTCTCAAGTTGCTGGAGATTAAAATGCAGCGAATCCTTAAGTTCAACAAGGATAAAGCCGACGAACTCATGGCACGCATCAAGGAGGAAATCGAACAGATTGACCGCGACCTCAACAACCTTGTAGAGGTCACCGCCAATTGGTTTAAGTTCCTTAAAGAGAAATATGGTAAGGATCATCCGCGACTGACCGAAATCCGCAACTTCGATACCATCGAGGCTACCAAGGTTGTTGAGGCCAATCAGAAACTCTATATCAACCGTGCCGATGGATTTATAGGTACAGGACTGAAGAAAGACGAGTTTGTCTGCAACTGTTCCGATATCGACGATGTCATCATCTTCTACAAAGATGGTAAGTTCAAGGTCATCCGTGTGGCAGATAAGATATTCGTAGGAAAGAATATTCTGTGGCTTGGTGTGTTTAAGAAAAACGACCAGCGCACTATTTATAATATGGTGTATCGTGACGGAAAGAAAGGATTCTATTATATCAAGCGTTTCAACGTGCCGTCGGTTACTCGCGATCGCGAATACGACCTGACCATTGGAACCCCGGGATCGCGTGTCGTTTATTTCACCGCCAATCCCAATGGCGAGGCTGAAGTTATCAAGATAACACTCGACCCTGCACCAAAGCTCAAAAAGATATTCTTCGACAAGGACTTCTCCGAGGTGCTCATCAAGGGACGTGCTGCTAAGGGTAATCTGCTGACCAAGTTCCAAGTGCATCGCATCGGACTAAAGAGTCATGGTCACTCCACATTGGGCGGACGCAAAGTGTGGTACGATCCCGATGTCAACCGCCTGAACTACGACGAGCACGGACGCTTGTTGGGCGAGTTCAACGATGGCGACCAGATACTCGTATTCCTACCCAATGGTGAATACTATCTCACCAATTTCGATGTCAACAACCACTTCGAAGACAATATCGTAAGACTGGAGAAATACGATGCCGACAAGGTCTGGAGCTGTGTGCTCTACGATGCCGACAATCAAGGATATCCCTATGTCAAGCGCTTCTTGCTGGAAGCATCCAAACGCAAACAATGTTATCTGGGCGAGAATCCCAATTCCAAGGAGATATTGCTCACCGACCAAGTCTATCCGCGCATCCTTGTCACCTATGGTGGAGCTGACGAATTCCGTGGATCAGAGGAGATTGACGTAGAACAGTTTATTGCTGTTAAGGGCTATAAAGCAAAGGGTAAGCGTCTCACTACCTACCAGATTGCCAGCATTACCGAACTGGAACCCACTCGTCTGCCTGACCCACCCAAAGAAGATGAGGCCGATGAAATGGAAGAGGAAGAGAATCTGGACCCTGATGCTGGAAAGAGTCAGCAACAGGTGATTGACGAACTGACTGGACAACAAACGCTTTTCTCTGATGAAGACTATCAATAGAACGCTCTTCGTACTGGCACTTATGCTGAGTGCAACGTCGGCAACGTCACAAACCGCTACCGATTCTCTCCGTATCTCTACGGTAAGTCACATGGTGGGAGGTGGCGCATCCCAGGTGCTTGACACCTATCTGTCTGCCGAGCATTTTAGCGGACCGGGAGTCACTTATCTCTGCACCGTCGAACGACAGCGCCCACAACGAAGATGGGGCACGGTCATGGAACATGAAGTCAACTTCTCGTCGGTTAGCGACCGTACCGATCAGCGCGACGAACTGGAAGGTGCCTACAATTTCTATTGGGGACGTTTGCGCCGTTGGCAACTGCTCGACAATCGCCTGACCCTACAGGCAGGAGGCATGGCTAATGCCTCGTTGGGATTTATCTATAATAGTTCCAATTCAAACAATCCTGCCCAGGCTCGTGCACATCTTAATCTGATGCCTACCGGAGTGGCTTCCTATCGCTTCTCGGTCATGCGCCATCCGGTAGTGGCACGCTACGAACTCGCCTTGCCATTGGCAGGAGTGATGTTCTCGCCCAACTACGGACAGACCTACTATGAGACTTTTGTCAGAGGCGAGTATGACGGCAACGTGCGGCTGACCACCTTTGTGTCGGCACCTGAGTTTCGTCAGATGTTGACACTCGAAACGCCATTATCAGCATCTATCGCCCTTCGCATCGGCTATTTGGGCAACTATCAGCAGTTTCATGTCAATCATCTGAAGCAACATGTCTATACTCATCGTTTCATGGTGGGCATCACCCGTCGGTTCTCAATCATTTCGCGCCGGCTCTGAATACAATTCAGACAGCGTAAAACAATCAATCCCGTAACGAATCATGATGACAGTTCTATCCCATAAATTGAATATCGTCCATCGGCTTTGCCCATTTGGTTTCATGCAGACGCTGAACCGTTTGCATACCGTCGCCCTGATGTTGTGCGCCATATTCATGGTCACGATGTTCACTTCTTGTATTGACGAAGACGAACAACCCAATACGCCAACCGGCAATTTTGAGGCACTTTGGCGTATCATCGATCAGCATTACTGCTTCTTCGACTATAAGCAACAGCAGTATGGACTCGATTGGCAGGAGGTCTATGTCAAATACAAGGAGCGCGTCAGCGACCGCATGACCGATCGTCAGCTCTTTGAAGTGATGACCGATATGCTGTCGGAATTGCGCGACGGACACGTCAACCTTGGTGCCAGTTATGATTACGGGCGCTATTGGGCATGGAAGGAAGACTATCCCTCAGATTATAGTGATTCGCTCGAACGCATTTATCTCCGTACAGACTATAAAATTGCCAGCGGCATGAAATATCGGGTGCTCGACGACAATATCGGCTATGTGCGCTATGAGTCGTTTGCCGATGCAATAGGAGAGGGCAACCTCGATGAGGTATTGTCTTATTTCCTGCTTTGTCGCGGACTTATTATCGACATCCGTAGCAATGGCGGTGGCGAACTGACCAATGCCGAGCGCTTGGCTTCCCGCTTCGTCGATGAGAAGACGTTGGTGGGATATATGCAACACAAGACAGGTACGGGACATAATGATTTCAGCGAACTCAAAGCTCAGTATCTCGAACCCTCCAGCAGGCTGCGTTGGCGCAAACCGGTATGTGTTCTTGTCAACCGTGGGGTGTTTAGCGCTGCCAACGAGTTTGCATCGATGATGCATGCGCTCCCAAATGTCACTCTGGTAGGTTATCGTACTGGTGGCGGTTCGGGCATGCCGATGAGCAATAGTCTGCCTAATGGATGGATGGTTCGCTATTCAGCCTGCCCCATGTACGACAGTCAGAAGCGTCAGACAGAGTTTGGCATCGAGCCCGACATCTCCCTCCATCTCGATGATGCAGATACGCGTCGTGGTGTCGATACCATTATCGAAACCGCACGAAATGTGATCAAAGGAAAGTGAAATCAGCTTTCGCTCTCGTCATGGAGCATCGCTGTAGCATCTGTTTCTATAAATAAGGAGTCGTTCATGTCGTTGAGCGACTTCTTCTTTTTATTCTCTTTGGCACCTGCCTTAATCAGGTTTTTGGCAGCTGTGATGATGCTTGGCCCGCTGTCGGCGGTGGTAATTTTCAGCTTGGAAATCTTCTTGATGGTATCGTTCATGCTCGATTCCACCTCCATGAAACGAATACCAAAGTCCTGCACACGGTCTATCACGGTATTGGCAGCATTCATCATGTCCTGCTGGTTTTGGAGTTGTCTCACCTGTGTCCACATCATCTCCAATACGCGCAAGTTCATATACATGGTCTGCGGACCGAGTATCAACACCCCTTCATCGTAGGCTTCGCGCCATAGCGAGTTGTCGTTGAGTAGAGCCAGATTGAGTGCCCCTTCTATCGGCACATACATGATAGCGAAATTGAGTCTGTTGTATCCGCTTGGCAGATATTTGGTATATTCCTTTTTTGCAAGTCGCTTCACCTGTGCTCTTACGCTGGCGATGTGTGCTTTAAGATAATCTGACTTCTCGGTTGTGCCGTCTTCTGCATTCATATATCGCTCATAGTCTGTCAGCGACATTTTTGAATCTACCACCACATGGCGGTTGTTGGGGAAATGCAGAATGAAGTCGGGTATCAGTCCCTTTCCGTCTTCGCCTTTAGCCGTTTTTCCTGCTTTGTCGCGTAGTGTTTCCTGCGTGTCAAACTGTTCACCCTCTTTCAGTTCAAGGTCTTCAAGGAGTTGTTTCAGTTTCAATTCGCCGAAGTTGCCCTGCACTTTCACCTCACCGGTAAGAGCTCTGGTCAGTCGGTCGGCAGTTTCTCCCAGTTCTGCACTCTTCTGCATATTGATTTTGATGGTCTCGTCGAGTCGGGTGAGTGCTTCGTTTTGTTGTTCCTTCGATTTATCGAAAGCCTCCTGCATATCCTTCAGGCTCTGTTGCAACGGGTCGATAATCTTCGACACCTGTTCTTTGTTTCTCTCTCCCAACTCTTCCTGTCTGCGCTTGAGCACTTCTTCCGATGTGGTCTGCATCTGCTCTTTGATGAGTTTTATCTGACTGTCAATCTGTTCGCGGTTCATTTGCTTCAGCGCTTCTATTTGTTTTTCGGCACCCTCTTTGGTTTGTTCCAGTTGTTTCTCGTGCGAGGTTTTCAGTTCTGCAATCTGTGTTTCGTAAGAAGCCTTGAAGTCGGCGAGTTGTTTCTCAAACGTTTCTTTCAGTTCGCTTTCCCTTTTGACATTGCGATCCCTTTCGGTATTGATAGTTTGTTGGGTATTTTCCTTTAGGGCGCTCATCTGTTTTTCGAAGTCAGTTTTCTGTAAAGTCAACTGTGCACAGAAATTCTCAGCGTGAGTTTTCTGCACATCGCGCTCCGATGTAAGTGTTATGATTTGATTCTGTTGATTGGCAATGGTGCTTTCCTGTGCTTGTATTTTCCTGGTCAAGTCAGTCAGTTGTGCGTGTAGATTGTCAATCAGTTCGGTATTGTTTTGTCCGTTACCTTTGCTTTTGTTGCCTAATGCGAAGCCTACTGCCACCATGATGACAGCTACCACAGCAATAATGATGAGATATGTTACCATACGTTTTGATGTGTTGGGAATGTTGCGGGTTATATTGTTTAATCTACAAAAATACACGTTTTTGGTGAAAAGTCTATACGTCCCAACGAATAATTATATTATTTTAGGATTATGAGAGTGGTAAGAAAATATTTATTGTTTTTTTTTATTACAGCCAGGGAATACCATAATTTGCGTTGATTTCGTCAGCAACAAAGAGGGTATCATTATCAGTTGGGAGTATATGTTTGGCTTTGGCTAATCTATTAAGATAGTCATTACGAATAGTTATACTTTCAAGTTCTTCCCTTCGTGCCTTACTCATGACAAGGAATTCATCTTCGATTTCAAGTCCAAGATAGCGCCTCCCTAATAGATTTGCTGCAATACCAGTAGTAGCACTTCCGCTAAATGGATCGAGAATCCACTCCCCAGGCTTTGTGCTTGCTTGAATCAATCGAGTCAAAACCCCAAGAGGTTTCTGGGTAGGATGCTTTCCACATGACTTTTCCCATTTTCCGATAGCAGGAAGTTGCCATACGTCAGTCATTTGTTTATGCCCATTCAGCTCTTTCATTAAATCATAATTAAAGTAATGAGCAACCTTGGGAGACTTGCGTGCCCAAATGATAAATTCGGTGCTGTACGTGAAATATCGGCATGAAATATTAGGTGGAGGATTTGTCTTTGCCCACGTAATGACATTCAGAATTTTAAACCCCAGTTTAAGTAATTGTTGCTGTACGCTGAAAATATTGTGGTGTGTGCCTGAAATCCATATTGTTGCATAGTCTTTCATGTGTTCTCTACATGCTGCAAGCCATCGAAGATTGAAGGCATCCATCTCTTCGGGTGTTGTAGGTTTATCCCATTCGCCCTTATCCACACAGACTATTTTACCGCTTTGATAACTAATTCCGCCACCTGATAAGAAATATGGTGGGTCAGCAAATATCATATCAAAGTCAAATTTAAACTTTGATAATGTTTCAACGCAATCACCTTTGATGATGGTGAAATCGTTGTTGGGGGATTTATAGTATGAGGCAATAGCCATAATTTAGGAATAACAAAATCGTAGTATTCTATATTATAATCGCGAAAAAATTTAGTCCATGCTATTTCTGAGGCACTTTACAAATTCCTTTATACTCGTTAAATTATAAATTTTTGGTATAATATTAAATGCTTCCTGTAGCTTGTTGCGTGCAGATTTCCATCCAATACCGTCAGTAATCCATACAAATTCAAAACCTTGTACAGAATTAATCTTTGGAGAAAGATCAGAATAAGAGCGTGCAACTTCGTTAAGTTTTGAGCCACCACCACTATAGAAATTAACTTCTATCAAGTATGTTTTAGCAGTTGTTTCTATTACGAAATCAAATCGCTTCTCATCATCACCAAGTACATTTTGAAGTTCGAGCCATTCTTTAGAATATACTTCCTGACGAAATTTTATATTATTCTTTTTAAAGATGTCAGCAACGACCCCTTCCATAAGATGACCACTTCGATTCTTTCTGGCATTGCTATCAAGCCCTGTTTCAATACCGAATACGTAATCAACTAAATCATTGATTCTCCTATTAAGGAAAATGTCTGCAAGTCCTGTTCCTTCAAGATACTCCATAACTCCATCAATACTTGTAAAAAGTCTATCAAGAATTACACATTGCCCTGTGGTATTTAGAACAAATTTCTTTCCTTCACTTCGGACGGCAATAAGGATATCCATTACGCTAAATGCGGTAGGATCACGATTCCATATAGTTTCAACGCTCTTCCTTAAATCGGTAGAACCAATCAGGCTGTTAAGCATACATAAGCTTAATTTGATGTTATCTACATTCGTTGCAATTTTATCGAAATCGCAGAAGAAGTCGAGAGTTTGATTCGTCTCTTGGAGTTGAGACATAAACTTGTCAAAGTCGTTCATGTTAAATTATTGATTTATAGTCATTGTAGCAATTTTAGCATTTTTATTTGGTACAAGTCGAAATAGGTCTTGCTGATTATTCTTTTGGGTTTCTTGATAATTGTGAACAAGTATTTCAGTTAACTTTCCACGTTTGTTCGGGTTAGCATTTATGCTTCTTGCTGCCCAAACTCTTTCAATTATGTAAGAACTATATAATACATCAAAAAAATTGTCTTCTTCGTTTTTACCTTTGCAATCAGAATTGCTGAGCATGAACTTAAAGCCAGTTTCATGGATTCTATCACAAAACTCTTTCAAGCGAATCTGAGCATCATCGTTGAAAGCTTCCTTTGCATAATCCTTGAAACTTGATGTGTCACTCAGAGGTCGATATGGAGGGTCAAAGTAGAATAATGTATTGCCATTTGCATGTGCAAACGTTTCCTCAAAATCACCTGTCAATATCTCAACGCGCTGAAGCAACTTACTATCTTTGCGGATAGTTTCGGGATCGCAGATAGTAGGATTTGCGTATTTTCCAAAAGGTACGTTGAACAGTCCCTTTTTATTCACTCGATACAAACCATTAAAGCAAGTCCTGTTCAAAAAGAAGAACTTAGTGGTATTCTCGATAGGGTCGAGATTCTTTTCGTTGTATCTGTCACGTGCAGCCATGAAAAATTCTTTTCTTGCCTCTTCTGATGGAAGGGTAAGATACGCATTTTCAATGTTCTTCAGAGATTCAATAAGAGACTCTGGGTTATCTCTAACAGTACGATAGCATGTTGCTAAGTCTGGGTTGATGTCGTTGATTACAGCATGACGGATATTAGGATAATGTTGAAGCATATAGAAGAGCATTGCTCCGCCACCTATAAATGGCTCTATGTACGTGACTTTTTCCCAATTACCAAAGTCAGCTGGAAGTTGTGCATCCAGTTGTTCAATGAGTTGGCCTTTCCCGCCTACCCATTTGATAAAAGGTTTTGCTTTGGTCATATTACTAAATCTATAAAGAAATCTTATTTAATTGAGGAATATAAAACAGGTAATGTCTCATAATTTGCATGCAAATATATAAAAATTAAATGAGAGAGGCGAAGATGTTGACATAAAAATCTTGCTTTATCATTATTTTCTTTAGCTGAATCCTTGTTGAAGATAATTCTGTGAAACAGAAAATGCCCAGTTTACTTTTTGAAAACTGTTATATTGTCATCTGTAACGCATAGTTTTAATAGTATCGAATTCGGTACAATTAAGAATCTGATTATAGAACTGTCCCTTTTAAAGAAATGTAATTATAGAGACAACTATCGTCTTGAATAGACGATACGGTTTCCGTACTTGGAATCCATTAAATTTTTGTTTTCTAAAAATTTCGACCACACGACCACAGGTATAGTGTAATGTATTGTAAGATAGTGATTTGTTGCTGTGGTCGATTGCTTCGAACCCGTATTTTCGACCACACTTCGACCACACATGATTTTCCAGATAATCATTGTTGATATTTGCGCGAAGTAAATAAAAATTATTATCAGGCATTTTCAAACGGCTGACAAAATTATTATCCAACGTTAGGTAAAGGTGTTATCCAACGTTTGACAAAGGTGTTATCCAACGTTAGATAAAAGTATTGTCAAACGTTAGATAAAGGTGTTGTCAAACGTTGGATAAGGGTGCTGTCAAACGTTAGACAAGGGCCTTTTCAATGTTGGAAACAAGTTGTTTCAAATATCAGAAAGGAGTGATGTCAAATATTGTGCAATAGTGTTGTCGAATGTATGATAAGGGTGTTGTCGAGCATCTGAAAATACCAAGCCTATATTGGACTCTATTGCGGTTTCGCAGCTTTTATGGTTGCAACAGCAGATTGGGCATGGTGTTTGGAGGGTGGTCGAATGGTGGTCGAAAACCATGTTTTTTTGGAATCGACCACCGCTGTAAGTTGTTGAAAAGACGAATGATATGCGGAAATGGTGGTCGGTGGTCGAAAAAGTTGAGACTCGCGTGTGCGTGTGCGCGAGGAAATGTTGATCCAGAATAGAGATGTGTGCGCAATGGAAAATAAATTTGTTTGGGTCGAAAAAAATAATGGAATTTGCTTTTTCGTATCGATATATTTCGTAAATTTGCAGTATCGTTTTCCTAACGATGATTGCCGTATATAATTATTAATCTAAAAACTATATTGTTATGAACAACATTCCATTAGTGTTTTGGCTGATTCCGATTGCCAGTATAGTTGCATTGGGAATGGCATGGTATTTCTTCCGCACCATGATGAAGGAAGATGAAGGTACAGAGCGAATGAAAGAAATTGCAGCACATGTGAGAAAAGGTGCAATGGCTTATCTGAAACAACAGTATAAGGTAGTGACTATCGTCTTTATAGTGCTTGCCATCGTATTTGCTTTCATGGCGTACGTACTGAAAGTGCAAAATCCATGGGTACCCTTTGCATTTCTCACCGGCGGTCTGTTCTCCGGACTGGCAGGTTTCTTCGGTATGAAAACCGCCACCTATGCATCTGCCCGTACCGCTCACGGAGCGCGCACCGGACTGGACAAAGGATTGCGGATAGCATTCCGCAGTGGTGCGGTGATGGGACTCGTTGTGGTAGGTCTTGGACTGCTCGATATCGCCATTTGGTTTGTTGTACTCAATGCCGTTTATGAAGGCGAAAATACTGCACTCATCACCATCACAACCACCATGTTGACCTTTGGCATGGGCGCTTCCACCCAAGCACTCTTTGCCCGTGTGGGTGGAGGAATATACACCAAGGCTGCCGATGTGGGTGCCGACCTCGTGGGCAAGGTAGAAGCCAATATCCCAGAAGATGACCCACGCAATCCAGCCACCATTGCCGACAATGTGGGCGACAATGTGGGCGATGTTGCCGGAATGGGTGCCGACCTCTACGAGAGCTATTGCGGTTCGATACTGTCAACCGCCGCTTTGGGCGCTACAGCCTTTGCCATGAATGGCGATATGCAGTTGCGCGCAGTCATTGCCCCGATGGTGATAGCCGCCATAGGCATATTCCTGTCGCTTATCGGCATATTCTTGGTGCGCACCAAAGAGGGAGCATCGATGAAAGAACTGCTCCACTCGCTGGGGCTTGGCACCAATGTCAGCGCCGGACTCATTGCCGTAGCCACCTTTGTGATACTCTATCTGCTGGGCATAGAAAACTGGTTAGGACTCAGTTTCTCCGTTATCAGCGGTCTTGTGGCAGGTGTGGTAATCGGTCAGGCAACGGAATATTACACCTCACAAAGTTATCGACCGACACAAAAGATAGCAGAGGCATCGCAGACAGGACCAGCCACCGTTATTATTAAAGGAATAGGTACGGGAATGATCTCTACGATGATACCCGTAGTCACCATATCGGTGGCTATCATGCTGAGCTATCTCTGTGCCAACGGTTTCGATATGTCGCTCTCGGCAAAGTCTATCAGTATCGGCCTTTACGGTATAGGTATTGCAGCCGTGGGCATGCTGTCAACGCTCGGCATCACCCTTGCCACCGATGCCTATGGACCCATTGCCGACAATGCCGGCGGCAATGCTGAGATGAGCGGACTGGGTGAAGAAGTGCGTGAGCGCACCGATGCCCTTGATGCCCTTGGCAATACTACTGCTGCTACAGGCAAGGGCTTTGCCATCGGATCGGCTGCCCTTACGGCTCTCGCTCTACTTGCTTCCTATATCGAGGAAATCAAGATTGCCATGATACGTGCCGTGGAAAACGGCAAACAGTATTTTGATACAGCAGGAAATGTGTTCGACCCAACGAATGCAACGACCATAGACTTCATCAATTTCTTCCAAGTGAATCTCATCAATCCGAAGGTCCTGGTAGGTGCTTTCCTCGGAGCAATGGCTGCCTTCCTGTTCTGCGGATTGACCATGGGTGCCGTAGGTCGTGCTGCCGAATCGATGGTGCAGGAGGTGCGCCGGCAATTCCGAGAAATCAAAGGAATACTTGAAGGCAAAGCCACACCCGACTATGGTCGCTGTGTGGAGATAAGCACACGTGGTGCCCAGCGTGAGATGATCATTCCTTCGCTGCTTGCCATCGTTATCCCCATCGTGGTGGGTCTTGTGCTTGGTGTGGCTGGTGTGCTCGGTCTGCTCACTGGCGGACTTGCTGCTGGTTTCACCCTTGCCGTGTTTATGTCTAACTCAGGTGGTGCATGGGATAATGCCAAGAAGATGATAGAAGAGGGCCATTTCGACGGAAAGGGCAGTGAGAACCACAAGGCCACCATTGTTGGCGATACCGTGGGCGACCCATTCAAGGATACCTCTGGCCCCTCGCTCAATATTCTTATCAAGCTCATGTCGATGGTAAGTATCGTGATGGCAGGACTGACCATCATATTCCTGTAACGGCGTGTTGCCGCAGCATGACCTATGGACTGATCAATCAAAAAACATCAAACAACTGAATAATACATGAAGGTCGATGCTAAAGTGCCACCCAAGGCTGAAGTTTCTTCATTCTATGGTATCGTGCCGGGAAGCGTACAGCTGATCGTGCCGAAAGGCAGCGAGAAGGCTTATAGCAAAGCTACAGGATGGAGCCGATTCTATACAGCACCTGTATATGCTAAGGAAGTGAGCAATCCGAAACAGTGCATTGCCCCTATGCCACAGGAAATCAATGTGCAGATGCGTGCCAAGGCATTGCCTGTGCATACGGCATGGCATATCGTTCTCGATGGAATATTGACGGTAGAAACCAATGGTAGAGACAGACCGTCTGTATGGCAGCGGCATCCGTCTCTGCCTCTATCCATGATATGAATTAAACCCAAGTTGGTCACCATGCCGATTTGGGTTTGATTCATTCCTCTGTTTTTAGTATAATGTGTATTCCCTTTGCGTGTCATGCGTTTCCCTTTCCGGTATAAAGTGTATTCCATACCAATATCATGCACAAATGAAAAGAAAAACGGATATTCCTTTTGCAGTTCGCGTCTTTTTTACTAATTTTGCAGCCGAAATGCGCCTGTGGCGGAATTGGTAGACGCGCTAGACTTAGGATCTAGTGTTTCCGACGTGCAGGTTCGAGTCCTGTCAGGCGCACCCAGAAGAATCCTAACTGCTTGATATTGAGCAGTTAGGATTTTTACTTTTATAAAATTGCCAACATTTTGGCAACATAATTCGTCGCTAATTTGTTGTGGTTGGCAAAGTTTATGTTGTTTTCATCCGTATTTCTCATGATTTCATTGCATTTCACTTGACGTCGCCCATTTTATGAGTCACCAAATGACAAACTATAGTCAGATAGATTAGCTCACAGATTCTATAAATTGATGTATATATCATCTATATAATACAAATATCACTATCTAACATAATAATTCAACACCTTTATTCGTTATTCTAACAGGAAATCATTACTTTTGTACAATCTAACAATTAAAGACTGATATGAGCAAAGATATAAACAGACTAAAGGTTGTCCTGGCTGAAAAGAAACGAACCAACAAATGGCTTGCCGAACAATTGGGCAAAGACCCTGCCACTGTTTCAAAATGGTGTACCAACACCATACAGCCGAATGTCGAGACATTGGTGGAGATTGCCAAATATTTGAATGTTGAGATACAAGACTTGTTTTGGCCAATTGAGAATATTGCCATTAACGATTTGTCTGAAGAATAAAAAGAAATCTTATGAAAAAAGAAGAAATACAAGCATTGTTCTCTCAATTTGAACAAGTATCATGTGTTACAAATGGCATAGAATGTTGGAGCGCAAGAGAATTATGTTCTCTATTGGGATATACCCAATGGCGTAATTTCTTGAAAGTCATTGATAAAGCAAAGGAATCGTGCAAAAATGCAGGTCATGATATAAAAGACCATTTTGCTGACGTCAGCAAAATGGTTGTACTTGGTTCAGGTGCTGAGCGTCAGATAGATGACATTATGCTAACACGCTATGCTTGCTACCTTGTCGCCCAAAATGGCGATCCTCGCAAGCCACAGATAGCATTTGCGCAAACTTACTTTGCTGTGCAAACTCGTCGCCCAGCATTACGGCAGCCCATTGTCGGTCGCTCATAGATCCAGTTCCAGAGTCGGTAAGCAGGTCGATATACACCTGTTCGGCTTTGAGTTGAAACACGTTGTAGTGCGCCTCCTTAATCCATTGTTCACGTTCTTCGCGAGTACTTCTGCGGATAGGCTCCACCATTTTGATTTTCCAAGATTCAGCAAAAGGTAATTCCATAGTCTTTGTATTTTTAGTTAAATAGGTTAAAATGATACCCCTTGAAGGGATACAATCTGTTTTCAGCGCCAAATTTAATAAATACTTTTCATCCGCGTCCTATCTATCGACAACTTTTTTGCGTTTAATTTGTTTTTTTTTTTACAAGTGACTATTACTTAACTTGTTCAAGATAGACCACAACTTGGAAATAAAAGGAAAACTCGGTTTCCTTTTGTATTTCGCTCGGTTTGTACTACCTTTGCATAAAAATAAAGACGAATGGCAAAGGAAGACTCTTGGCTTGATAGCGCACATCTGGCGCGGATGGATAGTACGGATGACAATGTGGAGTGGCATCCGTTGAAACCTTTTCTGCCGAAACGGGGAGAAATATTATTCTTGGGCAGCTTTCCTCCGCAACGTAAAAGGTGGTGTATGGACTTCTATTATCCCAACTTCATCAACGACCATTGGCGCATAGAGGGGGAGGTGTTCTATGGTGACAAACAGCATTTTGTGGATCAAAAGCGCAAGACATTCCGATTGGATGATATTGTCAGCCATTGCGAGAAGTATGGCATCGGTTTCTTTGATACCGCAACAGCTGTGAGACGGTTGAAGGATAATGCCAGCGATAAGTATCTTGAAGTGGTGGAGCAGACTGACGTTGCGGCACTTGTGGCACAGATGCCGATGCTGAAAGCTATTGTGGTGACGGGCGAGAAAGCTGCTGAGACCATATGCCAGCGTATGGGTATAGCCCATGTGCCGAAGGTCAATAGCCATATCATGCTCCCTCTGCAGGTGGAACTATATAGGCTGCCATCTTCTTCGCGTGCCTATCCTTTGGCTTTTGAGAAGAAGGCAGCAGCCTATAGAATGATGTTTCAACGCTATCTGTCGAAGCCTCTGCTATAATACGATGTGGTAATCTACTGATTGATTTGTGTTGAAATCCGGTGTTCACTCTCGATATCGTGTTGTAGCTTGAAAGCATCGGAATCTACAGGACGGAGGGTGAAATCGGGCGTGTTATAGGAATAAAGCAACAGTCGATAATATTCTTTTGGATGACGTTGGGGAAGCATGAAAGGTTTGGTGGCTCTTCCTTGGCGGTCGATGGAGGATAGGTAGATACGCGTATAGAGTCCGTCGTCGCGCCGTGAGGTGAAGAGAAACCATTTGCTGTTCTTTGTCCAGGCATGAAGACTCTCGGTGCGCTTGCTGTTAGCAGCTGTGAGCGGATAGGTCTGCATGGTCTTCAGATTAAGTATCCAGAGGTCGCTTTCGGGATGCCATACGGAGAAGTAGCCATAGTCAATCTGAGTATATAGGAGATAGCGGCCGTCATAGGAAGGACGAGGCCATGTGACACTTTTGCCCATTGTCCTAGCGTTGATGAGTGTATCTACTTGCGTTCCGAAACGTCCCGACATACTGTCGAAAGCCACGCGACAGAGGCTGTAACGTTCTTTATTGTAGTCGGCAGGATAGTTTTGTCGACGCGCTGTGATAAAATATAACCATTTGCCATCAGGAGAAAACACAGGCGTGTTCTCTGCCCATTCCTTTCTCATTAGCAGTGTGTCGCGAAGGATAGAATGTCTCTGAGTGTCATAGACAAAGATGTCCGATTCGGAATCATAGACCTCGATGCGCTTGCTTTTAGCTGCAGCATGAAACATCTGTAAGGTCTTGTTGGTGGAGAAGGCACAGAAACGCCCTTTCGGATGCCAATAGGGATAGACCATCGAACCACCCAACAGTTCGTTTTTTGCCTTCAAAAGTTCAATCTTCCCATTTCTCCTAATGACTGTAGCTCCATGTTCTCCACGTACATGAAAGACATATTGGTCTGGATTGGTTTGGTTGGGTGTATGACAGTTGACGCATTGGTTGGGGATGGCTGTGTTGACGATAAGAGGCGTCTCTTCAAAATTGGAAAGGTCGCGCTGGTAGATTCCCATCTTGCTGTACATGGCATAGCTAGGTGGGATGAGGCGGTAGGTTAGTCCCCATTCATCGAGCGGCTGGTTGCTGACGTGGATACGGAAATCACGATAACGGGTCCACCTACCGTCACGTTCGGCACATACTTCCACGTAGAGGTCTGCACCCTTATTCTGTGTGAGCAACTGATGCCATTTTTTGATGTTGAAGTCGGCATCCTTGCCATTGGCATGCAGTTTGCCACCATGGGCACCTCTTACCACTACGTCAACTGTGGTTACCTGCGGATCGGCTATGGCAAAGTTGAGGGGAGCGATACCGACAGGGATGGTGACGTCAATATAGTCGGGATAGATCTTAGGCAGACGATTGCTCTCCTGCACATCGTGAGGTGTGGAGGAGCACGCTAAGACGAGCAATAGGAAGGCTGATAGAAGATATTTGTTCATTTGCGGTATGCTTGGAAGTTAGAAAAATGCATCTGGAGTGGCATTATAGACCAGTTGCAGTTCATGATAGAACACATGATTCCGGATGCGTTGTGGATGTTCCACCAGACGGCGCATCTTATTTGCCCAGGAACGATACATGAGTGTATGTTCAAGTATAGTGATGTATTTTAGCGCCACTTCATATTGCCCAGTAATCAGGTTAGTCTCTACCAGTCGATACAGTGAACGGGCACTCTTGTTGCAGTTGGGAATGCCCTCCATGGCTTCAAAGGCATTGCGTTGTGACATGGTGATGAATCCCACACGAAGATATACCTCGCTAATCATTTGCATGGCCGGGATGGAGTTCTGGGATCGGAAAGAGGGAGCAAGGCCCTGAAGAAGTTCTTGCCGTTCAATCATCCCTTCATGATAAAGGGCATATTTCGCCACAGCCAGAATGGCAGGATTGTCGGATGGGTGGGTATTATAGCGGTTGGCTATCGTTGCCCAGCGGTGACGTCTGGACAACATGTCGTAAATCATTTCCTCCTCGTCGCCCATCAACTCAGGAGCCCAATGGTAGTCGATGCCATGGACGAGCATGCGGAGCGGATAAGCCACGACGCGACTGCTCGCCACTACAGAACCTGCCAACAACAGCAAAGTGCCAAGCACTACCGTAACGATGTGAAATCGCTGTGCTCTATGCAGGAAGCGTAGATGGTAGAGAGGTAACAGAACGATGGCTGGTCCTAACAGCCAGTAGCCCGTAGGGACGAGGACAATAGTCAGCCACATACTACTGCGAGGGTTGTCGGGTAGTATTGCCATTAGGGTTATGGTCAGCAACAATGCTACGGGAACTGTCATCGGTATGGTGGGCACCGTAGTAATATACCACAAGACAAGCGGAGGCAGGAGCGTAAGCCAAGACCAGCGTACTTTGTCGGTTATAACCGAACTCAGAAGACGGGCAGAAATGATCTTGGTCATGACAGCCATCAAGGCGTAGCAACCTGCGCCGATGGCAGGATTGAGAAACAACTGCACGATGCACTCGCCAAGATACTGTGCAAATCCACCCGGCACGGCAAGGCGTTCGCTCAGATAGTCTTCTGTCCAAAGAAAAAGCTGCATGCTTTCGCGGAAAAATAAGAGATGAGGAGCTATCCACATCCAATAACAGAACACTGCCACTGCCAATAAAGCATTCTGCAGAGTTGGAAGAAGTTGCAAGTGCTTTTCTTTTATGTGCATCTTCGTTCTTTATTTAGCGTATAATCGATACGAGATGAAAATCTATAAAATGACCCGCCATCAATGAAAAACCGACCACAATGTCACATCATTATTGAGTGACGGAGTGGTCGGGATGGTTTCGGGATGCCTTCGGGTTATTTTACGTTGCCCACCTTGATAAGGTATTCGGCAATCTGTACTGCATTGAGGGCGGCACCTTTGCGAATCTGGTCGCCGGTGAGCCACAAGGTGTTGCCATTGTCGTCGGCAAGATCCTTGCGGATGCGTCCTACATAGATATCGTCTTTGCCTGCACTCTCCAAAGGCATGGGATATACGTAGTTTTGGGCATCGTCCTTAACGGTTACGCCGGGAGCAGCTTCAAGTGCTGTGCGAATCTGTTCGACGGTAAGCGGACTCTCGGTTTCAAACCATACGCTCTCAGAGTGAGAACGAAGAGACGATACACGTACACAGGTGGCACTTGTGCGTACATCCGAGTGCATGATTTTACGAGTTTCGTTGAACATCTTCATTTCCTCCTTGGTATAGTCGTTGGGTGTCATCTTGTCAATCTGTGGAATGACGTTGTATGCCAACTGGTGGGGGAACTTACTGATGTGATCGGTCTTTCCTGTCTCGATGAGGTCTTTGTACTGCTGTTGCAGTTCTGCCATAGCAGCAGCTCCAGCACCCGATGCACTCTGGTAGGAAGCGATGTGAATCTTCTTGATATGGCTCAGATCGTCGATGGGCTTGAGCACAACAACCATCATGATAGTGGTGCAGTTGGGGTTGGCAATAATGCCACGTGGACGGTTGAGGGCATCCTCGGCATTCACTTCGGGAACTACCAAGGGTACATCGTCGCACATACGGAATGCACTCGAGTTGTCGATCATCACGGCACCATACTTGGTGATGGTTTCGGCAAACTCCTCAGAGGTGCCGCCGCCTGCCGATGTAAAGGCGATGTCGATGTCTTTGAAATCGTCGTTATGCTGAAGCAATTTGACGGTCAGTTCTTTTCCACGAAATGTGTAAGTGGTACCTGCACTGCGCTTTGAGCCGAACAACACCAACTCGTCCATAGGGAAGTTGCGCTGGTCGAGTATTCGAAGAAATTCCTGTCCTACGGCGCCACTGGCGCCAACGATTGCTACTTTCATAATTTATCTTTTTCTTTGGTTATGTTGAATATCCGGGTGCAAAGGTACGATTATGTGAGCAGAATGCAAAGAAAAAGTGGTTTTTTCTTTTGTTTTTGTTGGTTAAAATCCTGTTTGTGGTTACATTCTTGTACTTTTTGTCATGTAAAAGCTTGAATCTATTTGAATTGGAAACGGTTTTTCGCTCGCTTATTCGTACCTTTAATCTTTCAGATTTTAGGTACTCTCGCTCGGAAAAGCTCAAATATATTTGGTTTTTCGCTCGCTTATTCGTACCTTTAATCCTATGGATTTTAGGTACTCCCGATCGGAAAAGCTCAAATATATTTGGTTTTTCGCTCGCTTATTCGTACCTTTAATCCTATGGATTTTAGGTACTCTCGCTCGGAAAAACTCAAATATATTTGGTTTTTCGCTCGCTTATTCGTACCTTTGAACCCTTGTAAAGACAAATATGCAGATGCTGTTATCATATTTCCCCATTACTGATCCCACGCTGATATTCTGCGTGGTGCTGCTCATCATTCTGTTTGCCCCTATCATTATGAGCAAACTGCGCATTCCACACATCATCGGTATGGTGTTGGCGGGAATGATTGTGGGTAAATACGGATTCAATATCCTACAACGCGACGATTCGTTTGAACTGTTTGGCAAGGTCGGATTGCTCTATATTATGTTTCTCGCAGGCCTTGAGATGGACATGGAGAGTGTGAAACGCAATAGCAACCGATTCTTGATATTCGGACTGCTGACCTGTTTCGTCCCTCTATCACTTACGTGGATTATGGCAGAGCATATTTTAGGGTACTCCTCGCAAGCCTCTTTCCTGCTGGGATGTATCATGGCATCGAACACACTAATAGCCTATCCTATAATCGGACGCTACGGACTGCAACGTGAGTCGAGTGTCATGCTGTCTGTCGGTTCGTCGATGATCTCACTCTTTCTGGCACTCCTTATGTTGGCAGCCTTGGCAGCTTCCTATGGAGAAGATGTGGGGGTAGGGTTCTGGCTGTTGTTTCTTACTAAGTTTGTGTGCTATTGTGGTGTCAGCGTATGGCTTATTCCAAAACTGACCCGCTTCTTCCTGCGTCGCTATAGTGATGCCGTCATGCAGTTCATCTTTGTATTGGCTATATTGTTTCTAAGTGCTGCGGCTTCAGAAGCCGTAGGAGTGGAAGGTATTGTTGGCGCATTTTTCTCAGGACTGATACTTAACCGATATATTCCCCACGTATCGCCTCTGATGAACCGCATAGAGTTTATCGGTAATGCATTGTTTATTCCCTATTTCCTGATTGGAGTGGGTATGCTTATCGATGTGAGCAGTCTGTTTGAAGGACCGCACATGCTGTTTATCGTGACGATGATAGCATTCTTCGGAACCTTCGGTAAGGCAGTGGCAGCCTATCTGTCGAGTCTGCTGTTCCGCTTGCCACAGGTTGCAGGCCGTATGATGTTTGGTCTGACCAGCGCCCATGCGGCTGGTGCCATCGCCATGGTATTGGTTGGCATGCGTTTGGAGATAAGTCCTGGTGTGTATTTGGTCAACAACGAGATACTCAACGGCGTAGTTATCATGATACTCGTCACTTGTCTGATCAGTACGATGACCACCGAACAGGCAGCCCGACAAATCGTGTTGTGCGATAAGTCACATCTGCCTGTGACCAATCAGCAGCGCGATGATGAGCGCATCTTCCTTTGTGTGAAGTATCCAGAGATTGCACCGCAACTTCTCGAACTTGCGGTGATGATGCGCAACCAGAAGTTGAATCGTGAATTGGTGGCGCTCAATGTAGTGTATGATGACCAAAAAGCAGCCATCAATAGGGAACACGGATTGCAATTGTTAGAGAAACTGGAACAACGTGCCAGCGGTTATGATGTGAAGATGCAGACCCAAGTGCGCCTTGCCACCAATATTGCCAATGGCATCAAACATGCCTTCCGTGAGTTTGCAGCCTCAGAAATTATCATGGGTATGCACGTTCATACCGATAACAATCCCAAATTCTGGGGCGATTTCATACAGAGCTTGTATAATGGACTGAGCCGGCAGATTGTGCTCACACGATTCATAGAACCCCTCAATACGCTGCGTCGCATAGAAGTGGTCGTTCCGTCGCGAGCAGAATTTGAACCAGGATTCCATCGCTGGCTCGAACGCTTGTGCCGAATGGCAGGAAATCTTGATTGCCGTATAGAGTTTCATGGACGTCAAGAGTCGTTGGCACTCATCAGAGAATACATCACCAACTGGCATCCCAGTGTGCGCAGCGAATATACCTACATGGCACATTGGAACGAACTGCCCCGATTGGCAGAGACCATACGCAGCGACCACATGTTTGTAGTGGTTACTGCCCGTAAAGGAACCATCTCTTATAAATCTGCACTTGAACGCCTGCCCAATGAGCTTATGCAACATTTTTCGGGCAAGAATCTAATGATAATCTTCCCCGATCAGTATGGTGACATCAAGGAGGAGAATATGACCTTTACTGAGGCCCAGCACCATGAGGAAAGCAGTATCTATGACGCTATCCTGCGCTGGATCAACAAACAACGAACAAAGAAATTTCTGAAGAAATGATAGCTATCAACAACATCACCAAGAGTTTTGGCAAACTGCAAGTGCTCAAAGGCATAGACCTCACCATAGGAAAAGGTGAGGTGGTCAGTATTGTAGGACCAAGCGGAGCCGGCAAGACAACCTTGTTGCAGATTATAGGAACGCTCGACCGGCCCAATACTGGTTCGGTACATATAGACGGAATCGACGTGACGAGTTTGTCTAACAAAAAACTGGCAGACTTCCGCAACCGTCATATCGGTTTCGTGTTTCAGTTTCATCAACTGCTGCCCGAATTTACAGCGCTGGAAAATATCATGATACCAGCCTATATCGCAGGCACATCAAGTAGCGAAGCCAAACAGCGAGCTTCTGAACTTCTACAGTTTATGGGACTGGCAGACAGAGCCAACCACAAACCTAATGAACTTAGTGGCGGCGAGAAACAACGTGTGGCGGTGGCACGTGCATTGATCAACAATCCTACGGTCATACTGGCAGATGAACCCAGTGGATCGCTTGATTCGAAAAACAAGGCAGAACTGCATCAGCTGTTTTTCGATTTGCGCGACAAGTACGGACAGACCTTTGTCATTGTTACCCACGACGAACAACTGGCCACGCTTACCGACCGTACCATACATCTGCGTGACGGAGAGTTGGAACAGCCCGAAACTGTTGAACCGTCGGAGCAACCAGTGGAAGGTGAAGACGCTGTAGCAGATCAACACAGCGCGGCAGAACAAACAATAGAGCAACCACAAAACGAAGAAATAAATGAAGATTAAACTCGGTGACTATAATACGCTGACGATTGTCAAGGCCGTTGATTTCGGCCTGTATCTTGATGGAGGTGATGAAGGTGAGATACTTCTCCCTGCACGCTATGTGCCTAAAGATGCCAAGATAGGAGACCAACTCGAAGTGTTTATCTATCTCGATCAGGACGAACGCCCAGTAGCTACAACCCAGAAACCGATAGCCAAGGTAGGCGATTTCGCATGGCTTGAAGTGGCATGGGTCAACGAATATGGTGCTTTCCTCAACTGGGGATTGATGAAAGATTTGTTTTGCCCATTCCGCGAGCAGAAGATGCGCATGCAGAAAGGACAATATTATCTGGTCTATATCACCATCGATGAAGAGAGCTACCGACTGATGGCTACAGCCAAGGTTGACAAGTATCTTTTCCCGACCAATGATGAAATCAAACAGACTCCCTATCATGTCTATAAACATGGTGACGAGGTGGAAGTGCTGGTGTGGCAAAAGACAGATCTTGGTTTCAAGGTCATTGTAGATAACAAGTATCAGGGTCTTATCTACGAGGGACAGATTTTCCAACCCCTTCATTCGGGCGATCGCCTCAAAGCGTATATCGACCATGTGCGCCAAGACAATAAGATTGATCTGACGTTGCAACCTACTGGACGACGCCAGACCGAAGAGTTCTCCGACGTGCTTCTCCATTATCTACAGGAGAATGGCGGACATTGTGATTTGGGCGATAAGAGTCCTTCGGAACTCATCCAAGATCGATTCAAAGTGAGCAAGAAGGTGTATAAGAAAGCCATCGGCGACTTGTATCGCCGCCGGCTGATTACTATTGCCGATGATGGTATCACGCTGGTTTGACGTCATCACACATATCCAACGGCAATAACGCAACATCATCAATAGAAACAAAGGTAGGCAGCACCCATGTGCTGCCTACACCTTATTAATAGATATGCCTCATTAGAGAATGCGACCTACGAAGCGGACGTTGAGCGAAGGATAAACAGAAATCTTACTGATAACCTTCAATACCTCGCCAGCATCGCTATTGGTTGTAGTCTTCTCCAGTTTGTTGTCGCGCAGATAAACTTCAGGTGTGCCCCAAAACTGTACACCGAGGTCGAAATTGCAAGTGAAGCGATGCTTCATCGGTACGGGACGTCCAAAGCCTAAACCCACATAGGGGCGAAACTTGCTCACCTTCAGCGTGGCATCTACATTACCATTCTGATCGGGAGTCAGGAAGAAATCGCCCAAATCCAAACCAATCATGTTTTCGTGGGTATTGGGGTTTGCTATTCCCTCGTTGATCAATATCTGGTTGGCCTGATTGATGACTTTCAGCGCACCATCTTCTTTGTTGTAGAGGCTGACAACCTTGTCTTTACCGAAATAAGCACCGGCAGTCAAGTGGAAACTGCTCTGTTTGAAGGGGAAGAAATCAAACAGGACGTGGGCATTGCCACCTATCATGTCGGTCTTGCCCTCTACCTTCACATCTTTAGGGATAGTAAAGCCGCTGATATAATGTTCGTACTGCTGATCTACATTTACATCAATATCCAAATCGGTCTTCACCTTAATGTTAGGGAAGATATCAACACCAGCGCGTACGGCTACATAGGGGGTGACGGGCGCAGCAAGGTCGATAGTGATACCGGTGGTACCCACTCCCGCACCAATGCTAAGGTGGTTGAAAATTCCAAGATTATCGACATCCTGTGCCGAAACATGGGTAAGGCCCAACAGAGCCATGGCAACTAATAGAAGAGTCTTTTTCATTTTTTGTAGGTTAATAATGTCTTTACTTTGCAAAAATAGTAAAAAAGTTTGTGATATACAACATATCTTCGGAAAATATGTGTAACTTTATCGACACAAATACATCAAACATTATGGAACTGAAAGAAATCTATACGGCCGACAATAGCCGTTACGCCGATGCAGAGGCACTCTATCAGCGCTGTGGACGCAGTGGAGTGATGCTTCCAAAAGTCAGTTTAGGATTCTGGCATAATTTCGGAGGCAACGACTCTTATGAGCGCAGTCGTGCCATCACTCACTACGCTTTCGACCATGGTATCACCCATTTCGATCTTGCCAACAACTATGGACCGCCATACGGTTCGGCAGAAGAAACTATGGGCAGACTCATGGACGATGACTTCAAGCGCTACCGCGATGAACTGTTCATATCGACCAAAGCTGGTTACGATATGTGGCCTGGACCTTATGGAGAGTGGGGCTCGCGTAAGTATCTTATGGCGAGTATCGACCAGAGCCTCAAGCGCATGCACATAGACTATGTCGATTTGTTTTATAGCCATCGCTTCGATCCCAACACCCCGATAGAGGAAACACTACAAGCCATGGTGGATATTGTGCGCCAAGGCAAAGCACTCTATTTGGGTATCAGCCGTTGGCCACTGGATGCATTGAAGAAAGCAGTGGACTATCTGAAAGCACACGACACACCATTGTTGATATTCCAAGACAAACTCAACATGTTGGACCGCACACCGCAGGAGAATGGCACGCTCGACTATTGTGCAGCAGAGGGTATCGGTTTCATATCGTTCTCACCGTTGGCGCAAGGATTGCTTACCGACCGTTATCTCAACGGAGTGCCTGCCGATAGTCGCATGGCTCAAGAGCGTTTCTTGAAACATTCGGCATTAACGCCAGAACTCCTGGCACAGTTGCAACAACTCAATCAAGAGGCTGCTGATCGTGGAGAAACATTGGCAGAAATGGCATTGGCATGGATTCTCCAACAGCATGGCGTGACAAGTGTATTGGTTGGTGCAAGTAGTGTTAAGCAGTTGGCTACCAATATGAAATGTGTGCATGCATAAATTTTAGTTTTCAGAAAATTTCGACCACTCGACCACCACTATAGTGTAAGGTGTTATTACACAATACTTTAAGTGGTGGTCGATTGCCTTCGTTTCGACCACCCATCGACCACCGACCAACGTTTTACTATCAACAACCCAAACTACCAAGTGTGAGTCAGCGAATACATTAGGAAACGTTGTATAGCGATGTTGTGTAATATTGTATAAGAGTGCATAATAGATCAAAGTATTATCCAACGTTTGATAAAGGTATTATCCAACGTTTGATAAAAGTGTTATCCAACGTTTGATAAAAGTGTTATCCAACGTTTGATAAAGGTGTTTTCAACGTTTGATAAAGGTGTTTTCAACGTTTGATAGAGGTGTTGCCACTGTTTGAAAACTATCCTGTCATCATCGAACACCCACGTAAGTCGATGTCCTATAGGATATTATGCAGTTAGGTGTTTGATGTTAACAAAATCATAACGTCGCGTGTGCGTGCGCGTACGTACATTATATATATGGTGCATTCGATAGCATCGAAACATTTTTCTTTTGTCTATCAACGAAAAAGACGGCATCCCGTGAAGGATGCCGTCTTTCATCTTGCTATGTGTGATTTAAAAATCAGCTGTCTTTGGAGTACGTGGGAAAGGAATCACGTCGCGGATATTCTGCATGCCGGTGACAAACAGGATGAGGCGCTCGAAACCGAGACCGAAACCGCCGTGAGGACAACTGCCATAGCGACGGGTGTCGAGATACCACCACATATCCTTCATAGGAATCTGGCGACGCTCGATTTCAGCCATCAGTTTGTCGTAACTCTCCTCACGAACAGAACCACCGATGATTTCGCCAATCTGTGGGAACAGCACATCGGTGCCTTGAACGGTACGGTGTTCTTCGCTGTCGTTGTTCTGCTTCATATAGAAAGCCTTGATGTCGCGTGGGTAGTCGGTCATGATGACTGGCTTCTTGAAGTGTTCCTCCACAAGGAAACGCTCATGCTCGGAAGCGAGGTCCATACCCCATGATACGGGGAATTCAAACTTCTTACCGTTCTTCACAGCCTCTTCCAGAATCTCAATACCCTTGGTGTAGGGCAGACGCACGAAGCTATCTTTCAATATGCCCTCCAAGCGCTCAATCAGCGTCTTGTCGATCATCTTGTTGAGGAAAGCAAGGTCATCCTTACAGTTTTCCAATGCCCAACGCACGCAATACTTGATGAAGTCTTCCTCAAGGTCCATCAGATCGTTGAGGTCGATGAAGGCGACTTCTGGCTCAATCATCCAAAACTCAGCCAAGTGGCGTGGAGTATTGGAATTCTCAGCACGGAAGGTCGGGCCGAAAGTATAGATGGCACCCAGTGCGGTGGCACCGAGCTCACCCTCCAACTGTCCGCTGACGGTCAGTGAAGTCTGCTTGCCAAAGAAGTCATCGTCATAGATGATGCTACCGTTCTCGTCCTTTTTCAGGTCGTAGAGATTCTTGGTGGTCACCTGGAACATCTGTCCGGCACCTTCGCAGTCGCTGGCAGTAATCAGTGGTGTGTGGAAATAGAAGAAGCCATGCTCATGGAAGTATTGGTGGATGGCAATAGCCATGTTGTGGCGTATGCGCATCACAGCACCGAAAGTATTGGTACGCAGACGGAGGTGTGCATTCTTGCGCATCACCTCAAACGACTGGCCTTTCTTCTGCATGGGATAAGTGTTATCGCAGAGACCATAGATTTCCAAGGTCTTGGCCTGAATCTCACTGCTCTGACCAGCACCCTGACTCTCTACCAAAATACCAGTGGCACAGATACATGCACCAGTGGTAATCTGCTTGAGCATTTCTTCATCAAACTGTGAAGGGTTAACAACGATTTGTACGTTGTTGATGGTGCTTCCGTCGTTGAGGGCAATGAATTCAACGGCCTTCGAACTACGGTGGGTACGCACCCATCCCTTTACACAAACATCTTTTCCAAAGTCTGTACTCTTCAGTACATCTACTATCTTAGTTCTTTTCATCACTTGTTATATTTTCAGTGAGTCGTTGTTGGTTTATTCGTAAGCACCCATGCGCAGACGATCTACCTCTTCCTCTGTCAGGTAGCGCCAGTCGCCACGACGCAGGTTCTTCTTGGTAAGTCCGGCAAACTGTACACGGTCGAGCTTGGTTACTTTATAGCCGAGGCTCTCGAAGATACGGCGTACAATGCGGTTTTTACCAGAGTGGATCTCGATGCCCACCTGCTTCTTGTCAACAGGGTCTGCATACTGGATGTCGTCGGCTTTGATGTCACCGTCGTCGAGGGTGATACCTTCGGCAATCTGCTGCATATCATGGGCAGTCACGTTCTTATCGAGATAAACGTGATAGATCTTTTTCTTGAGGAACTTAGGATGGGTCAGTTTCGATGCCAAGTCACCATCGTTGGTGAGCAGAAGCACACCGGTGGTGTTGCGGTCGAGACGACCTACAGGATAGATGCGCTCAGGACAAGCATCCTTGACGAGATCCATCACAATCTTACGCTGTTGAGGATCGTCGCTGGTGGTCACGTAGTCTTTGGGCTTGTTAAGCAGCACATAGACTTTCTTCTCTGGAGTGACAGGAGTGTCGTGGAACTTCACTTCGTCGGTGCGCAATACCTTGGTGCCCAATTCGGTTACCACTTCTCCGTTGACGGTCACTACACCTGCCTGGATGAAATCATCAGCTTCACGACGGCTGCAAACACCGGCGTTGGCAAGGAATTTGTTCAAACGGATGGGCTCGTTGGGATCGTAGTTCTCCTCTTTATATTCTATACGCTTCTTGAAGCTGTACTTTGCATTGGGATCATAGTCTGCAGTGCGCTGACGATTATATCCGCGGTTGTTGTTATATCCGCCACGCTGCTGGTAACCACCCTGCTGCTGGTATCCGCCGCGGTTGTTGTAACCGCCACGCTGCTGATATCCACCCTGCTGCTGGTATCCACCGCGGTTGTTGTAACCGCCGCGCTGTTGGTAACCGCCACGCTGCTGGTATCCGCCTTGCTGCTGATAACCTCCCTGCTGGAAGTCGCCTTGCTGGCGTGATTGGTAGCCGCCCTGTTCACCGTCCTGCTGATTGTTGTTGTATCCGCGATTATATCCACGGTTGTTGTTGTAACCGCCGCGCTGCTGATATCCGCCACGCTGTTGGTAACCACCGCGGTTGTTGTTATATCCTCCACGCTGCTGGTATCCACCTTGCTGACGTGGCTGGTATCCGCCCTGTTCACCATCCTGCTGATTGTTGTAGCGGGGACGATAGGAACGCTGGGCGTTATTGTTCTGAAGTCCGGCACCGAATCCTTCTGGACGGAAACCGCCTTCATCATCGTTCTGACTGCGGTTGTAGCCGCCCTGGTTATAGGTGCGTGTCTGTTGATGAATACGGGGACGTGGTGAACGCCCCTGTCGATAAGTGTTCTGTTGGTTGGAGTAACCCTCTCGGTTGCTGGCGCCCTGCTGGTTTGCAGATTGTTCTTCTGTCTTCTTCTCGTTTTCGAAATCCATAATTGTTGTTTCCTTTCTTTTTCGGGAACCTCACGGTTCCTCTTTGGGGGTTAATACTTTAAATGCCTGTATAATTCATTGGCGTAATAGCCATAAGTTCCTCTTTTACCTCATCGCTGACATCCAGACCTGCAATGAATTCGTGAATCAGTTCTGGGGTCATCTTCTGGTTAGTACGAGTCAATGCCTTCAGAGCCTCGTAGGGGTGGGGGTATGCTTCGCGGCGCAGGATAGTTTGGATGGCTTCTGCTACCACAGCCCATGTGTTGTCGAGGTCTGCCTCTATCTTCTCTTCGTTGAGAATGAGTTTGCGTAAGCCTTTCAGTGTGCTTTGTATGGCAATGACAGCATGTCCCATAGGCACGCCGACGTTGCGCAATACAGTAGAGTCGGTCAGGTCGCGCTGCAGGCGGCTGACGGGCAACTTCTGGGCTAAGAATTGCAGAATGGCATTGGCAATGCCGAGGTTGCCTTCTGAATTTTCATAGTCGATGGGGTTCACTTTATGAGGCATAGCGCTCGAACCAACCTCTCCAGCCTTGATCTTCTGCTTGAAGTATTCCATAGAGATATACATCCAGAAGTCGCGATCGAGATCGATGATGATGGTGTTGATGCGGCGCATGGCATCAAAGATAGCGCCCATCCAGTCGTAGTTAGAAATCTGAGTGGTCCACTGTTCACGCTCTAATCCGAGTTTCTCAGCCACAAACTTGTTACCGAATTCGCGCCAGTCGTATTGTGGGTAAGCCACATGGTGGGCGTTGTAATTACCGGTTGCACCACCGAATTTGGCGGTAATGGGAGTGTCTTTCAATCCACGCAACTGTTCTTCAAGGCGATAGACATATACCATAACCTCTTTACCCAAACGTGTGGGAGAAGCGGGCTGTCCGTGTGTCTTGGCGAGCATAGGAACGTTTTTCCATTGTTCGGCATAGTCGTTGAGCTGTTCGATGAGCTCTTCAACCATAGGATAATACACCTGTTCGAGTGCTTCCTTGATAGAGAGGGGAACGCTGGTGTTGTTGATGTCCTGTGAAGTCAGTCCGAAATGAATAAACTCCTTGTACTTGTCGAAATTGCCAATCTTGTCGAGTTCTTCCTTGATGAAATACTCCACAGCTTTCACGTCGTGGTTGGTTGTCTTCTCGATTTCCTTTACGCGTCCGGCATTCTCTTCTGAGAAATTGCGGTAGATGTTGCGGAGTGTTTCGAATAGGTTATGGTCAAAATCCTCCAATTGTGGCAAGGGTAGCTCGCAGAGTGTGATGAAATATTCAATCTCTACGCGCACTCTGTATTTGATGAGTGCATACTCTGAGAAAAATCCTGCCAACTGTTCTGTTTTGTTTCTGTAACGTCCGTCAATAGGCGAGATGGCGGTCAATGTGTCTAATTTCATTAGTGTGTTACGCTTAGTTGTTTATATAGCTATATTACAATTACAATATATTGTCTCTATTAGGTTGCAAAGTTACGAAAAAATGTGCTAACTGATGCATGGCAACGAATGATATTTGCGGTCTGTGGCTGGTTTTTGTGATATTTTAGCAATTTTGAATGAAATAATAATGGGCAGAACTGAATTTCTGCCCATTATCCTTTGGTTTTGTATGATAACTGATAGGTTTTTTATCTACTATCAATCATTGGAGTTTTATGCTATGTTATTGTTTCTTATCGCTAAGCAGACGCACATTGGTCAGTTTTACGGATGCACTGGATGTATCAATGTCTTCTCCCTTTTTGCTATAGACGAAGGTGGAGTTGCTGATATTGATATCGCGTACGCATTGCATGCCTTCTATACCATGGGCTTTGATGGCTGTCTCTGCACCACGGCAGATGATATTGTCGATATGGATATCTTGGAAATGGGGCACAAATTGTGCTTCATCACCCTTTGGAGCCAATGCTTTGGCATCGGATGCTCCTGCTGGCCGATTGACATAGTCGCACTGGAAAACAACGGCTTCGTCTTTGATGTCTGTCATGACGATATTGCTGATGTAGAGTTGGCTGGTCTTACCGCCACGGCCTACACCGCTCTTGAAGCGCAAACCGGTATCTGTTCCGGCAAAACGGCAGTTGCGTGCCACTACACGACGCACACCGGCTGCTGTCTCACTACCCAGTACAAAGGCTCCATGTGCGTGATATACTGTGTTGTTCTCTACCAGAATGTCTTCACATCCTGATACAGCGGAAGCTTTGGGACGTCCGCTCTTCAGGCAGATACCGTCGTCACCCACATTGACTGTGGAATTGACAACCAGCACACGTTGACAGTCGGAGAGGTCGATGCCGTCGCCATTCTGTGCATTCCAAGGGCAACGCACGGTGATGCCGTCGATGATGATGTCTGAAGAATAGCATGGATGTACGTGGAATCTGGGCGAGTTTTGGAAGGTAACGCCTTGGAACAAAACTCTTTTGCATTTTTCAAATCTCACAAGGTCGTTGCGCATCTGCTCCTGTGCTACGGGCGATTTGGCAATGTCAGGATAGCTGTTGCGCATCTGCCAAGGATACCAGAGTGTGCCATCTTTCATCTCCTGTCCGCCCATACTCTTAAACTGGCTCCATTCAGTATCGCTTACTTTTGATCGCTTTACGGGACGCCATTGGGCACCGTTGCCGTCAATGATACCTTCTCCAGTAATGGAAATGTCAGTACGTTTCTCGGCACGGATGCATGGATATACTCTCCGGGCTTTGGTATCTGCATCGCGATAGATGCTTTTGTCAGGTGAGAAATAGATGATGGCATTCTTTTCCAAATGCAGATCGATGTGGTCTTTCAGTTCGATAGGGCCAGTCAGCCAAACGCCTGTTGGTACTATGAGGTGTCCACCGCCTTGTTGTGCCAACTTGTCGATGGCATTCTGGATGGCTTTGGTGCAGAGGGTAACACCGTCGCCTATTCCGCCTGTCTCTGTCAGTGTGATGCTTCGGCTGGGGATGTTGACCTGTTGTGGTTGGTTTAACGTGACTGGAGTCTGGTTGTAATACTTCTGATAGTCTTGTGCTGACGATAGTGCTGGCATGCAGAGTGCCAACAAAGTCAGCATAGATGTGATAGTTTTTTTCATACTCTTTTTTTATTTGTTTATAGTAGTGTTTATTTTCTTATTGTTGTTCTTCTAACGTTGTAGCTGTTTGTACCACAACAGGGAGAGTCAGGATGAAACGCGCTCCGGTAGTATAGTTGGGGTCGAGTGTGATTGATCCGCCCAGTTTTGTAGCAATGGTATGGCAGATGTAGAGTCCCAATCCGGCACCTTGTTTGTTAGAATCGAGTTTGACGAATCTTTCAAACAACTTCTTATGATGTTTAGGTGCAATACCACATCCTGTATCGGTGACGCAGAAAGCGATACTGTCTGTTCCTTGGTCATTTTTTATCTTGCGACAATCCAAAAGGATACTTCCCTTCGTGGTATTCTTAATAGCGTTGGCAAGCATTTCATTGATGGCCTGTAAAGTGCGGTGACGGTCAGTCTCTATAGTGTCGGTGTCCTGCTATTGCCTTTTCGCATAGTTCGTTTACGTTGGTCTCTTCTATCTTCAAATACAGAATAGGTGTGTGGTATGTCGGCTCCTAATTGGTGAATGGCAGATCACCGCATAGTAAAAAATGTTATTTCCCCGCTTTAGCACATTCGGCACAGATGCCTTTTACGATATATTCCGCCTCTTCCATTACAAAGCCATCGGGTAGTGGAACATGGGGTATGCGTATGCTTGTCAGACAATAGGTGCGGTTGCATTTGCGACAAGTCAGATGAACATGGCCGTCACACTGTCGGGTGTCGTCAAAATGGCAGACGCAATATTTCTGCATGCCCGTTCCATCGTCAATATCATGGAGCAGATGCACATTGGCAAAGAGGGTGAGTGTGCGAAACAGGGTGGAGCGATCAACTGTAGGCAGGGCCTTTTCAACATCTGCCAGACTAAAAGCATCACTGAAACCATGGCGTATGGTGCGCCATACCATCAAGCGTACGGCTGTGACACGGATGCCGGCATTGTCGAGTGACTGTTCGTCGGAGATTTCAAGGTGGTGCATACAGTTGTGATGAATAAAGAATAACGGAAGCCTAAGCTGTCAGCTGTTATGAAAATAGCTGTGACTCAGGCTTCCGTTTATAGAGTTATACTAAATGTTCGATAAGGTCTGCGCGTTCACCGGGCAGCATGTCGATGACTGGCAGTTCAACCATGGTGTAGCAACCGGGTTGCTGACGCATGGAGGCACGAGCCACATTGACCAATACCTGAGCAGTGAGCGCAGGGTTGTTGATGCTCATATCGAATTCAAAACGCTGGTTCTGAGTCTTTCCACTTACACCTTTGCGCACAAGATGTACGCCATGACCCATATCGCGAACAGCATCCACTGATTCAACGGCAAAGACGTGTGTTTCATCGTTGGCAAAGTATGGATCGGCTTTGATGGCAGCTGTCACCTCATCAAGCTTGGCACCGTCTTCCAATTCTACATATACCATGCGGCGATGTATGCCCTCGCCCAAAGGAATAGTCATAGAGAGTGCATTCTTTACACCCGCTTTCGAACGAACGCATACAGAGTGTCCCATAGACATTCCTGGTCCGAAATTGGTATAGGTCAGACCTTTTGGTGCGAGGCTCTGCATGAGCGTACGTACGATAGAGTCTGATCCTGGATCCCATCCCGCAGCAATCACACTGACGGTACCGGTTTTCTTGTTAACCTCCATCAGTCTTTCGCGATAACCACGGATATTGGTATGTATATCAAACGAATCGACGGTGTTGATGCCCAGAGGCAGAATCTGCATGGCATGTTCTTCACATGATCGAGTAGGAGTGGCAAGAATGGCTACATCTACATCTTTCAGTTCCTTGATATCCTTGACCACAGGGTATGCAGCCAGTTCTGCGGGTTTGTTGTCTGCTCCGTTTCTGCGGACGATTCCTGCAATCTCGAAGTCTTCAGCGGCTTCAAGAGCTTCTACGGCGTATTTGCCGATGTTGCCGTAACCAACTACGGCAGCGCGAATTTTCTTCATGTTTGTATCTTGTTTTGAGTTGTCTTATTGTCTGTCTGTGTGCAAAATTACACTTTTTGCATGAGAATCGTTACAGTTTGGCGGAATATTTTTCTTCTCTGACCTTCAATTCTGACAATTTGAAGATTTATGGGCGTCTCACACAATAAATCGTCACCAACAAGCGTTATAACTATTGTATTAATACAAAATTATAAGTTATGATAGATTATATTAAAGGCGAACTGGCAGAGCTCAGTCCTGCCTCAGCCACTGTTGAGGCTGCCGGTGTGGGCTATGCCATGAGCATATCGCTCACCACGTATAGTGCGATACAGGGAAAGAACACCGTGAAACTCTATGTCTATGAGGCTATCCGCGAAGATGCTTATGTGCTCTATGGATTTTCAGGTAAGAAGGAGCGCGAGATGTTTCAACTGCTTATTACTGTTAGCGGTGTGGGGGCAAATACAGCCCGAATGGTGCTGTCATCGATGAGTGTGGCAGAATTGTGTGCTGCGATCTCCACCGGTGATGAGCGACTTATCAAGAGCATCAAGGGTATCGGACTGAAAACTGCCCAACGTATCATTGTTGATCTGAAAGATAAGATTGTAGCCTTGGGCATTGCCGACGAACTGCCTGCTGGCGGATCGGTAGCTGTCGCTGTTGATACTGCTGTCAGAGACGAAGCAGTGGCAGCCCTTACTATGTTGGGATTCTCGCCTGCTCCTACGCAGAAAGTCGTGGTGCAGATATTGAAGGATCAGCCCGATGCGCCAGTGGAGCAGGTTGTGAAACTGGCATTAAAACAAATCAAATAAACAAAACAAGAAGCGATTGGCGTTTAGGGTAGGGCATATCGTCATGGTGATGCTGAGCATTGGTGCTTTTGCCATGGCTCAACAGCACAAGCAGGCACCGTTGGAAGTACCGACGGTGCCGTTGCCCGTTGTTGCCGACAGCGTGGTCGATAGTGTGGTAAAGCCCCGATGGACTCCGCAGCGCACCGCCCCCAGGTCTGTTGCCGACCTCGACACCATCCCCCTTGACCTTCGTATGCCGCGCAATATTGCGCTCCAGGTGGACTATGACGACACCGCCAATACTTATGTTGTAGGCCAGAAGATGGGAGGGCGCTATCTGACTACTCCCCTGCTGATGTCCCCTGATGAGTATGGACAGTGGTCGCTCAAACGAAGGATGGGCACCTTCTTTCGCCAGAAGAATGCCGAAAATGTGGCAACCAAGGGAAAGAACAAGTTTGATTTTGCCGACATGCATTTTGATCTCGGTCCAGCCGACAAGATATTTGGTCCCGGTGGTGTGCGCATCAAGATGATGGGAACGGCAGAACTGAAACTGGGTGGCAATATCAAGAATATCGACAATCCGTCGTTGCCAGTACGCAATCGCCGAACAAAATCCATAGACTTTGACGAGAAGATCAACCTTAATGTGACGGGAAAGGTAGGTGATAAGTTGAATATGAACCTCAACTACAACACCGATGCCACCTTCGACTTCGATACCAAGAATATCAAGTTGCGTTATGAGGGAAAGGAAGATGAGATCATCAAACTCATTGAGGCAGGCAATATCACCTTCCCTTCGCAAAACTCACTGATCAAGGGTGCATCGAGCCTCTTCGGCGTACGTACCGATATGCAGTTTGGACGGTTGAAACTGCAGACCGTCTTTTCGCAGAAGAAATCATCAACCACCAGTGTCTCATCAAAGGGAGGCGTACAGCTGACACCTTTTGAAATCAATGTGGCAGATTATGAAGAGAATCGTCACTTCTTCCTTGCCCAGTATTTTCGTGAACACTATGATGCCGCCATGCAACAGTTGCCCAATCTCACTACAGGCATCCAGATTACAAGAGTGGAGGTGTGGGTGACCAACAAGACGGGTACTACCGCCAATACTCGCAATATCATAGCCCTTGCCGATCTTGGTGAGAGTCGTTCGACGCGCTGGGGCAGTGGCGGAACCGTTTCTTCTGTTCCTGCCAATACCGCCAATGGCGAATATCAAGCCATGACCACTGACTATGTCGCAGCACGTCAGTCGGAACAAACGACGACGGTGCTTGATGGAGTGCCTCAGTTTACGGGCGGTAGCGATTACGAGAAACTCTCTTCCGCCCGTCTGCTCAATAGTTCGGAATATACAGTCAACAGTGCCCTTGGCTATATATCGCTCCATACTACCTTACAACCCGATCAGGTGCTTGCCGTAGCTTTCGAATATACCTTAGGCGGTCGGGTTTACCAAGTGGGTGAATTCGCATCCGACCATACCAATACTTCAGAAGCAATATTCGTTAAATCGCTGAAGAATACCAGCAACCATCCGATGCAGCCCAACTGGCGGTTGATGATGAAGAATGTGTATTATCTGGCATCTCAGGTGGAGCGTACTAAGTTTCGTCTCGATATCAAGTATCAAAGCGATACTACTGGTGTATGGCTCAACTACATCCCCGTGCAGCAGGTTAAAGATACTCCCCTGTTGCGGGTATTGGGATGCGACCGTCTTGACAACAACAATCGCCCCAATAGTAATGGTTATTTCGATTATGTTGAGGACTACACCGTCGGCGACGGCCGTGTATTCCTGCCAGCAGTCGAACCCTTCGGCCAGACCTTGCGTCGCTATCTCACCTCTCATGGTGTCAGTGCCGATGAGGCTGAACGCTATGTGTTTGCCGAACTCTATGACACCACCCGAACGGCAGCACGGCAGATGGCAGAGAAGAATAAGTATATGCTTGTCGGTCAGTATCGGGGAACGTCAGCCAATGTCATCTCGCTCGGTGCTTATAATGTGCCGCAAGGGTCTGTGGTGGTGACTGCCGGCGGTGTGGTACTGACTGAAGGATCAGACTATAGTGTTGACTATGCTGTGGGTGAGGTGACCATTCTCAACCAGAACATTATCGATGCCGGCACCAATGTCAATGTATCACTGGAGAGCGATACCGACTATGGTATGCAGCGCAAAACCATGTTAGGACTCAACTGGCAGTATGACGTCAGTAAGGCATTGCAGTTGGGCGGCACATTACAGTATCTGACCGAGCAACCGCTGACCTCGAAGGTGACCATGGGTAGCGAACCGCTGCGCAACATGTTGTGGGGACTCAACATCAACTGGCGACAGGAGAGTCAATGGCTCACCAATATGCTCAACCGTCTGCCCTTCCTCCATTGCACAAAACCCTCGCAACTCTCTTTTACTGGCGAGTTCGCCCAACTCTTGGCAGGTCAGGCAGGCGGCACGCAGAGCCATGCCTCGTATATTGATGATTTCGAGAATGCCAAAAACGGCATTGACGTCAGCGACCCCAAGGCATGGGTGATGTCGAGCGTGCCGAGCATGTTTCCCGAACATGCCGACCGCGACTCAGTGACAAGTGGTTTCAACCGTGCCTTGCTGGCATGGTATAATATCGATCCTATCTTCACCTATCGCTCGTCGTCGCTCACCCCCAGCCATATCAAGAGCGACCTCCAGCAGTTGTCTAACCACTATGTGAGATCAGTCTATGTTAGCGAACTCTATCCCAATCGTCAGCAGAGCACTTACAGTGGTGTGACAGCCACGCTGCCCATCCTCGATTTGGCTTATTATCCCGAAGAGCGCGGAGCCTACAACCTCACTACCGACCTCACCGCCGATGGACACTTGCGCAATCCGCAACAGCGATGGGGAGGCATGATGCGCCGCCTGGATACCAATGATTTCGAAACCGCCAATATTGAATATGTGGAATTTTGGTTGCTCGACCCCTTTATCTATGCCGACCGCGATGGCGGTGCTGCTGATTACGGTGGCGACCTCTACATCAATCTTGGTGAGGTGAGTGAGGACGTCTTGCGCGACGGCAAGAAATTCTCGGAGAGCAATATGCCTGTTGACGGACAGGGATCGTTCATCCGCACAGCATGGGGTAAGGTGCCCCAGCAGCCGACAGAGACCTACGCCTTTGCCACAACAGCCGGAGCACGCCTCAAACAAGATGTGGGACTCAACGGACTGACTGATGAAGAGGAACGCTCCCAACCAGCGTATGTCCGCTTCTTAGAAGGTGTGCAGGTCAATGACAGTGTGCGTGTCGCCATCCATGCCGATCCCGCAAACGACAACTACCACTATTACCGTGGCCGCGATTACGATGAGCGCAAGACCTCCATCCTTGAACGCTATAAGCGAATCAACATGCCGCAAGGCAATTCGCCCGATTCCGACAGTCAGACCGAAGGCTATGATACCAGCTATAAGACCACGCCCGATGTGGAGGATATCAATCAGGACTATACGCTCAACGAATACGAACGCTATTACCAGTATCGTGTCAGCATACGCCCAGAGGATATGCGCCTGGGATATAACCATATCACCGACATTCGCGAGACAACGGTGCCGCTGCGCAACGGAACGAGTGAAACCGTCCGGTGGTATCAGTTTCGCATTCCCCTCAGCCAGTATGACCAGCGGGTGGGCAATATCAACGACTTCACCAGCATCCGCTTCATGCGCATGTTTCTCACCCAGTTTCGCCGCCCGGTGGTGTTGCGCTTCGGTTCTCTCGATTTGGTGCGTGGCGAATGGCGCATCTATCAGCAGCCCCTGACCAATGGCGCGACTACAGGAACCATCGAGGTCAGTGCGGTGAATATTGAGGAAAACAACGACAAGCGTCCCGTCAACTATGTCTTGCCGCCAGGCATCAGTCGTGTTACCGACCCCTCCCAACCGCAACTCGTGGAAGACAACGAGCAGGCGATGAACCTCGTGGTGCGTAATCTCGCACCCGCCGAGTCGAAGGCGGTCTATAAGAACACTATGCTCGACCTGCGCCGTTATAGAAATCTGCAGATGTTTGTCCATGCCAACCACCTCATCGATGATGCCACAGACTTGCAACATGGCGATTTGGCAGTATTCGTGCGGTTGGGTAGCGATTATAAAAACAACTATTATGAGTACGAGATACCGCTGACGCTGACTCCCGATCGCAACGACTACAACAAATACAGCATCGACGATCGCAGGGCTGTGTGGCCAGAGGCTAATATGCTTGATGTCAACCTCTCCGCCTTTACCCGTCTCAAGCGACAGCGCAACAAGTCAAGGGCACAGGGTGGGGCGGTGTTCACGCAAATCTACTCAGAGCCCGATGCCAGCCATACCGGTTGCACGGTAAGCATCCTTGGCAATCCGTCGCTCGGTGAGGTCAGAACGCTGATGATCGGTGTGCGCAACAAGTCGGGCACGCAAAAGTCGGGAGAGGTGTGGGTCAATGAGCTCCGTCTGCGCGACTTCAACGACAATGGAGGCTGGGCTGTGAGTGGCGCCATGAATATGCAACTCTCCGATGTGGGGACGGTCAATGTCAGTGGAAGGATGATGACCAGCGGATTTGGCGGACTCGAAGAGAGCGTGTTACAGCGCTCCACTGACGATTACAAGACCTATTCAGTCACCGCCAGTATCGAACTGGGACGCTTCTTCCCCGACAAAGCCAAGGTGTCGGCACCGCTATACTATTCGGTGACGAAAGAGGAAACCCGTCCGAAATACAATCCGCTCGATACTGACCTGACCCTCGACGAGGCACTCGATGCCGCAGCCAACAAGCAGGAGCGCGATTCCATCGAGCGTATCGCCGTCACCCGCACCACCAATACCAATCTGTCGCTGTCTAATGTGCGTGTCGGCATCCGTTCAAGAAAAGCCCCCATGCCCTACGACCCTGCCAATTTCTCGTTCTCCTACAGCCACTCCCACCGCCAGACCAGTGGCGAGACCACGGTCTATGAGAAGGAAGATCAGTGGCGTGGTGCTTTCAACTATGTCTATGAACCCGTGGTGAAGCCCTGGGTACCGTTCCGTAAGATCAAGGGCCGCTCCCAATGGGCGCAATATCCCAGACAGTTAGGAGTGAACTGGCTACCGCAGAGCATCTCGTTCAATACCGAGATGCTGCGCAACTACTACGAACTGCAAGAGCGCGACATGGAGAGCATAGGTGGCCAGCAGCTGCCCCTAACCTTCAGTCAGCAGTTTCTGTGGAATCGCGAGTTTGCCGTACGCTGGGATCTCACCCAGCGCCTCCACCTCGATTTCCAGTCTGCCACCCACGCACAGATAGAAGAACCCTACACCCCCGTCAACAAAGACCTCTATCCCGAACAGTATCAGGCATGGAAAGACTCGGTATGGCAGAGCATCCGCCGCTTTGGCGAACCGCTCGACTATCAGCAGCGCTTCTCAGCTACCCTGCAGTGGCCACTCAGCCTGTTGCCCGTCTTCGACTGGGTGACCGGCACTGCCAAGTACGACGCCCACTATAGTTGGCTGCGCGGCACAGAACTCGACGACGGTACCAGTCTGGGACATACCATCACCACCAACCGACAGGTCAGCCTCTCTGCCACATTCAATATGGAGACCCTCTATAACCACGTGCCCTTTCTGCGCCGCCTCAATCAGCAGCGTGCCAAATGGCAGACTGTCGGCAGACAGCCGACAGTGCGTGGCAGAACTGCGGCAAAGAGGCCGCAGCCGAAGAGCAGAGAAGAGCGCATCCTGCCCAAAAACCAAGGTACGTGGCAACGCGAAGTCAGACTGTCGGCAGACACTGTTACCATAGTGACCCACGACAAGGCCACGCGCCGACTCATTGTCACCGCACGCACTCGCGACGGGCGCACCTACCCCCTGCGCTATAAGCTGCTTGACCGCCGCCAGTTGCGCATCGACTCTCGCGACACCGCCACTATCCTGCTGTCGGTAGCCGAGCGCCCACCCTTAGACCGCCAGTGGTGGTATCGCTCCCTGCAGTCAGCCACCCAGGTACTCATGATGGTGCGCTCCGCCAGTCTCACTTATCGAGACGACTACTCGCTGTCGGTGCCCGGCTTCCTTCCCACCATAGGTGATGTCTTCGGACAGCGAGGCGGTCACCTGATGGCACCTGGTCTCGCCTTCGCCTTCGGCACGGTAGATGATGCCTATGTCAGTCGAGCCCTCGACCGCGGATGGCTGCTCACAGCAGACAGCATCGCATCGCCAGCCACTGCCAACCACACCACCGACTTGCAGTTGCGCGCCGTGCTGGAACCCCTGCGCGGGTTGCGCATCGACCTCCATGCCAGTCGCACGCATACACGTGCGCGTACCATACAATATATGTATTCCGGCATGCCCACCACGCTGAGCGGATCATTCTCTATGACCACCCTGTCGCTCAAGTCGGCACTGGAATCCACGGGCAGTGCCACAGGCGGATACCGCTCCGCTTCGTTCAGCCGCTTCTGTCGGTCGCTCGAAGGCTATCGGCAGCGAGCCGCCGCGGCCTATGGTAGTGTGCCCGATGCCTATCATGCCACCGTCATGATACCCGCCTTCCTCTCCGCCTATACCAGCAGTGGAGGTAGTGGCAGCTTCTTCCCCTCGCTGGCATCGATGCTGCCCAATTGGACCGTACGCTATACGGGGCTCTCTGCGCTGTCATGGGTGGCAGACCATTTCAAGAGCATCACGCTGTCACACGCCTATCGGAGCATCTATGCCGTAGGCAGCTACTCCGCCACCAATGCTGCCACGCTTGCCGACTATAGTGTGCCGACTGTCAGTCTGAACGAAGCTTTCTCGCCATTGCTCGGCATCGACGTGTCGCTGCACAACGACCTCAGTGTGAAACTCGAATACCGCACCACGCGCATTGTCAGCCTATCCACTACGAGTGTCCAGATCAACGAGAGCCGTTCCAACGACTGGGTGCTGGGCATGGCATATACCATCAGCGACTTCAACCTCTTCGGCACCGCCGGCAATCGTAGGGTGAGCCGCGCCCAGCGCAGCCAGCGCCAACAGCCCGACAGTCAGAAGAGTGTCAAGACAGGTGTCAACCACGACCTCTCGTTGCGTCTCGACCTCTCGTTGCGTCGTCAGGCATCCCTCTCTCGCGATATTGCTACCGCTACGAGTGCCGCCAACAGCGGCAATACCGCCCTCCGCCTGTCTTTTGTGGCAGACTATACTTTGTCGCGCCTGCTCACCCTCAGCGCCTACTACGATCGGCAGACCAACACCCCCTTGCTGTCATCAGCAAGCTATCCAACCACTACCCACGATTTCGGACTGTCGCTTAAAGTCAGTCTGTCGAGGTGAGGGCGAATGGCAACTCCGCTTTCGCGTACAGTTATTTTAGTTTTCAAGAAATTTCGACCACACGACCGCGGATATTTGCAATGTTTTATCTGTTAGTGTCTTATGGTGTGGTCGAAAACCTAAATCATGGGATTACGACCACACTTCGACCACAGAATGGCGTAAGCATATCTGCGATGCTCATATCTATCCATTAAAATAACAATTGTCATTCAGAAATAAAACTGATCGGTATTTGGAAATAACGTTTAAATAGAGGTCCTGTCCAATGTTTGATAAAGGTATTTTCAACGTTTGATAAAGGTGTTTTCAATGTTCGAAAAAGGTGTTATCCAACGTTTGACAATGGTGTTATCTAACGTTTGACAATGGTATTGTCTAACGTTGGACAAAAATATTATCAAGGTTTGAAAAAGCGCTGACAAACTCAAATACCCCACTTAGACATAGATATATATGCTTGTTCAGAGATTTATGATGCTGATAGATGGCAATCCGCGTGGTTGAAGAGCTGTTGAAGTGTGGTCGAAGCGGTGGTCGAAGTGTGGTCGAAATTTAAGGATTCGACCACCACTTAAAGTTCTAAACCACTGCGTGTTAGGTTGACGTGGTGGTCGAGTGGTCGAAATTTTTTGAAAACTAAAATAACTGTATCTGAAAGCGGTGCTGTTGATTCACCGCTCTCTTTCATCAACTAACCGAGGAACAACAGCGTGAATAGTCGTTTACCGACGACAGTCTTTCGTGTACGCGTATGTATCGCGCTGTGTATCATCAAGGTGCACAAAGTGCATTGCAGACTCGGTCTTGGAATCGTCGTGCGTTGCTGGTGTGCATGACACCTTGGTTGATGATGGAGAAACACAGGCGATGGTCGTTGGCAGCGGTGCAATAGCCAGCCAGTGCCGATACGCCTTCGAGTGTTCCGGTCTTTGCCTTGACATTGTCGGCGGCAAACGAGCCGCGCATGCGGTTGCGCAAGGTGCCATCGCTGCCCGCCACAGGGAGCGAGGGCAGAAGATGGAGATAGACCGTGCTGTTGCGGTAGGCATAGCGCAGGAGGCGCACCTCAAGGTCTGCAGAGAGATAGTTGTAGAGCGACAGTCCACTGCCGTCGGCTATGCGGTAGGGACGATGGCCCAGTCCTACCTTGGAAATCAACCGCTTGACAATGGCGGCGGCATCCTTGGCGCGCGCAGGGCGGTGGCCCTGATGGGCTGCCAACTGGTAGAACATGGCTTCGGCATAGAAATTGTCGCTCTGCTTCATCATGCGTAACAGTATCTGGTCGATGCTGTGGAAACGTGAACAGAGGTGGAAGGCGCTGTCGGGCAGTGTGCCGTCGGATATGCGCACATCGAGCACCACTCCGTCGTCAACGAGCTGGCGGATGAAGCGATCGACAAACTGCGTGTTGCGACCGATGGTCAGTGGCGACAGCGGCGGATTGTCGTCGTCCCAACACCATCCCTCGCCCAAGAGGTCGGCATCCTTCATGCTGCGGTCTGCCACGATGCTGCCGCGGATCGTGTCTACGCCCATGCAGCGGATACTCTCCACGAAGGCATTCATGTCGTCAATGTTGAAACGCGGATCGAAACCGCCCACGCAGTAGAGATCGCCCGTCAGGGTGTGGTCTTCTACCTTTCCGGTATAATAGAGTTGGGTGCGAAATTGGTAGGAGCCGCCCAACTTGTCGATGGCGGTGATGGCGGTGAGAAGCTTCATGGTCGATGCCGGACGCAACATCTGGTGCTCGTTCACCTTATATAATATAGAGTCGGCTGTCAGGTCATAGACCTCCAGACCCACAGTGCTGGTTTCAAACATAGGGTGGCGGAGCAGCGAGTCGAGGCGATACTGGATGTTCCGCGGCCATGGCAGTGCCACATCGATGGTATCGACCTGAAAGGTATCGGGCTCCTCTGTTTCCTGGGCAGAAGCAGCCACTGCTGCCCACAATAATAACAGTATAATCTTAATCTTACTCATAATATGGGTGCAAAATTACAAAATAATATGGTTTGATGGTCGATTTTCCATAAGAAATTAGTATTTTTGCACCAATATTATAACGAAACGTTATGGTTTATAAGTACGATTATCTCATAATAGGTGCAGGTGTGGCAGGTATGAGCTACGCCCTGAAGATAGCACGTGCCAATAAGGGACGCGTCTGTATGATTTGCAAAAGTTCGCTCGACGAGGCCAATACCTCGTTTGCGCAAGGTGGTGTTGCCTCTGTCACTAATCTGAAAGTGGATAACTTTGAAAAGCACATTGAAGATACAATGATAGCCGGCGACTACATCTCCGACCCTAAGGCCGTGGAACAAGTGGTGCGTAATGCACCGTCACAGATTGAAGAACTCGTCAACTGGGGAGTCAATTTCGACAAGAAAGACGGGCACTTTGACCTGCACCGCGAGGGAGGCCACTCTGAATTCCGTATTCTCCACCATGCCGACGATACCGGTGCGGAGATACAGCGAGGACTGATGGAAGCGGTGCGAAACAATCCGAACATCGATGTCAAAGAGCACCATTTTGCCGTGGAGATCATCACCCAGCATCATCTTGGTGTGCGCGTCACCCGACGGTCACCACACATCCAGTGTTACGGAGCATACGTGCTCAATCCCGACACAGAGAAGGTAGATACCTATTTGGCGAAAATCACCGTGATGTGTACCGGTGGATGCGGAGCGGTATATCTCACCACGTCGAACCCCGTGATAGCCACTGGCGATGGTATCGCCATGGTCTATCGCGCCAAAGGTACGGTGGCAGATATGGAGTTCGTGCAGTTTCACCCCACCGTACTGCATAATCCGAAAGAGACACACCCTGCCTACCTCATCACCGAGGCGATGCGAGGCTATGGCGGCATACTGAAACTGCCCAACGGCGAAACCTTCATGGAGAAATACGACGAAAGGCTGTCGCTCGCACCACGTGACATCGTTGCACGCGCCATAGACAAGGAGATGAAGATACACGGACTGGACCACGTCTGTCTTGACGTGACCCATAAGCCCGCAGAAGAGACGCGCCACCATTTCCCCAATATCTATCAGAAGTGCCTGTCGATAGGTATCGACATCACCACTGACTACATCCCCGTGCGCCCTGCAGCACACTATATGTGTGGAGGCATCAAAGTAGATCTCAACGGACAGTCGAGCATCGAACGGCTCTATGCCCTTGGTGAGTGTTCATGCACCGGACTGCACGGCGGCAACCGACTGGCAAGCAACTCGCTCATCGAGGCGGTGGTCTATGCCGATGCCGCTGCCAGACACTCGCTGCAGCATATCGACGAATACGACTATAATACCAATGTGCCGGAGTGGAACGACGAGGGCACTATGACCAACGAAGAGAAAGTGCTCATCACGCAATCGGTCAAGGAAGTGACGCAGATCATGTCCAACTATGTGGGCATCGTGCGCTCTGACCTGCGCCTGCACCGGGCATGGGACCGACTCGACATGCTCTATGAGGAAACCGAACGGCTCTTCAAGCGCGTCAAGGCAAGTAGGGACATCTGCGAACTGCGCAACATGATCAATGTGGGATATCTCATCACACGATGGGCGTTGGAACGCAAGGAGTGCAGAGGTCTCCACTATACCACCGACTATCCGTTGCATGCCTACGACAAGAAATAATATGCAAATAATTTGCAGTATTCAAAATTTCTTGCTACATTTGCCTCTGATTACTAACTAAGAATGCTAAGACATGCTGCACATCGCACTGCCCGACAATAAGACAAGGAGACTGACCTTCTATCTGGCTATGGAAGAATACGTGGCCAGACACCTGAAGGCTGCCGACTGCTTCTTTATCTGGCAGGTGGAGCCCACCGTGATATTCGGCAGAAACCAGTTGATCGACAACGAGGTGAACCTTGATTTCTGTCGCCGCCATAACATACAGACCTACCGCCGTAAGAGCGGTGGGGGCTGTGTGTATGCCGATATGAACAACCTGATGCTGTCGTATATCACCGACGACGAAGGGGTGGGATTCACCTTCAACAAGTATATGGGCATGCTGGTCACGATGCTCCATCGGTTGGGCGTCGATGCCAAAGCCAATGGGCGCAACGATGTGATGCTGGGCAACAGAAAACTGTCGGGCAGCGCATTCTATCGCATACCGGGCCGGAGTATCCTGCATAGCACCCTGCTCTACGACACAGATATCGTCAACATGGTGGGGGCTATCACACCGGGAGGATTGAAACTACTCTCAAAGGGTGTGGAGAGCGTACGCCAGCGCATTGACTTGCTCAAAAACCATATCACTCTCAATGTTGACGAACTCAGAGAGTTTGCCATCAAGCACTTCTGCGACGAGACCTATTGCCTCGGAGAGAAAGAGATTGAAGAGATAGAACATATCGAAGAGGAATATCTCACCGACGATTTCATCTACGGCAACAACCCACGCTACACCGTGGTGAAGCACAAGAGGATAGAGGGCGTAGGAGAATTTGAGGTGAGAATCGATATGCGACATAATGTCATACACGATGTCAACCTGATGGGGGACTACTTCCTCATCGGCGATCTCGACAACGGACTGCTCAAAAAACTGCGGGGTGTTCCGCTTACCAGAGAGTCTATCAGATGTATTCTCCCTGACCGGATAGACGACATCATCTACAACCTTGAGAAAGAGGACTTCGTCAACCTACTGGCAGGTTGAGCAAAATACTAAAAACCCAATAACAACAATATATAAATATTCAAACAGCCTATGAACAACAAACGCACCTGTCTTTACGACAAACACGTGGCACTGGGCGCTCTCATTTCGCCCTTTGGTGGGTTCGACATGCCCATACAGTATTCCAACATCACTGACGAACACCAAGCTGTGCGTCAACATTGTGGTGTGTTCGACGTGAGCCACATGGGCGAAGTGCTCGTCAGCGGTACAGACGCTGAGCGCTACGTTAACCATATCTTCACCAATAATGTGGAAGGTCTTGCTGTCGGCAAAATTCTCTATGGCATGATGTGCTATGAGAATGGCGGAGTGGTCGATGACCTGTTGGTATATAAGATGGCGGACGACCGCTTTTTCCTGGTCATCAATGCTGCCAATATCGACAAAGACTGGGCTTGGATCCAGTTGCAAGCCGAGGGGTTCAACGTGACACTCGACAATCAGAGCGACTACTACGGACAGTTGGCAGTGCAGGGGCCGGAAGCGGAGCGCATCATGGAAGAGATACTCAATCTGCCATGCAGCGAACAGACTTTCTACACCTTTAAGACCATGGGCGACGTCATCGTGTCGCGCACCGGATATACCGGTGAGGATGGCTTTGAGATATATGCCACTCCCGATTATATCAACCAGTGTTGGGATAAACTGATGGCTGCCGGCGTGACACCTTGCGGACTGGGATGCCGCGACACCCTGCGCTTCGAAGTGGGACTGCCGCTCTACGGTGATGAACTGTCTGCCGAAATCACTCCTATCATGGCTGGACTGGGCATGTTTGTCAAACTCGATAAAGAGGAGTTTGTGGGACGTGACGCCCTTGCCAAACAGAAAGCTGAAGGTGTAGCCCAGAAACTCGTGGGTATAGAACTCCAAGACAAAGCGATTCCCCGTCATGGCTATACCGTGATGAAAGACGGACAGCCCATCGGTACTGTGACGACAGGATACCATACCATCTCTACCGACAAGAGCGTATGTATGGCACTTATCGACAGCCAGTATGCGCCACTCGGCACAGAACTGGAAGTGCAGATTCGCAAAAAGGTGTTCCCTGGAACCGTGGTCAAGAAGCGCTTCTACGACAAGCATTACAAGAAATGAGAAAATATATACAATAACTAAAAAGAACTATACGATTATGGCAAAAGTAATTGAAGGACTCTATTATAGCGAGTCACACGAGTATGTACGTGTTGAAGGTAACACCGGTTTTATCGGTATCACAGACTATGCACAGAACGCACTGGGCAATGTGGTCTATGTGGATATGCCCGATGTTGACGATGAGATAACAGCAGGTGAAGACTTCGGTGCGGTAGAGAGCGTGAAGGCTGCCAGCGATTTGCTGTCGCCCGTAAGCGGTACTGTACTGGAAGTGAACGAAGCACTCGAAGACCAGCCCGAACTCATCAATCAGGATGCTTTCGAAAACTGGATTATCAAAGTGGAACTCAGCGATACCGGAGAACTGGATCAGCTGATGGATGCCAAGGCTTACGAGGCTTTCTGCAATCAGTGATTCACGCAAAAAGCCTATATGCCTATGTCCTATAAGTATTTTCCACATACCGACGACGACCTGCAACAGATGATGCAGCGCGTCGGTATCAGCAGTCTCGATGACCTCTATGCAGAAGTGCCGGAGGCTATCCGTTTCCGTGGCGACTATGATCTGCCTGACGAAATGAGCGAGACCGAGGTGCGCCAGGTGTTTGAACAACTGGGCGCCATGAACCGTCCTATGATGTGTTTCGGCGGCGCAGGGGTCTATGACCATTATACACCGGCGGTGATTCCCAATCTGTTGAGCCGTTCTGAACTGCTGACCAGCTATACGCCGTATCAGGCGGAGATATCGCAGGGAACGCTCCACTACATCTTCGAATATCAGTCGATGATGGCTGAACTGACGGGCATGGATATCTCCAATGCTTCCATGTATGACGGCACGACTGCCTGCGCTGAAGCCATGATGATGGCGGCGGCATCGGGAAAGAAGCAAAACCGATTCTTGGTGAGCGATACAGTCAATCCCAAGACGCTGCAGGTGATGCAGACCTATGCACACTATCATGGCATCCAGCTCGGAACTGTTGCCTCACGAGACGGTGTTACCGACCGTGAAGATCTGGAACGACAGTTGGCGGAAGGTGGTGTGGCTGGTGTTCTCGTGCAACAGCCCAACTATTTCGGCATTGTGGAGGACTATAGCGGTTTTGCCGATCTCATCCATACCAATAAGGGTCTGTTTGTCATCGATAGCATTGCTGCCGACCTCGCCCTACTGAAAACACCAGGCGAATGGGGGGCTGACATCGCAGTAGGCGATGCACAGTCGCTGGGCATCCCAATGCAGTTTGGTGGTCCATACGTGGGATATCTGTGTTGCACGGAGAAACTGTTGCGTAAGATGCCGGGACGCATCGTCGGACTGACACAGGACAACAGAGGACAACGTGCTTTTGTGCTCACGCTGCAGGCACGCGAACAGCATATCCGCCGACAGAAAGCTACATCAAACATCTGTTCTAACCAGAGCTTGATGGCGCTCTTCGTCACCATATATCTATCGCTCATGGGCAAGGAGGGACTGCGCGAAGCTGCACAGCTGTCGTATGCCGGCGCCCACTATCTGTGTGACCAACTGATAGCAACAGGTCGTTTCCAACTTGTCTATCAACAGCCTTTCTTCAACGAATTTGTGGTACGCTACGACGGTGACCTCGACGGACTGCTCCAATGCCTTTCCGACGAAGGTATCTTCGGTGGTGTGAAAGTGGCAGACGACCAACTGATGATTGCCGTCACTGAGCAACGCACCAAGTCTGACATTGACCGTCTGGTCAGCCTTATCAACCTCTAATCCACAGCAAAGCCTTATGAACAACAAGTTATACGGAAATCTCATCTTCGAATTGTCGAAGCCTGGCAGAAAGGGCTATTCGCTGCCCAGAAACGAGTATGGCAACTATAACATGCCGGAAAGTATGCAACGACAACATCCTGCCGAACTGCCGGAATGTGACGAGCTGACCGTGGTACGTCACTATACCAATCTCTCGGCCAACAATTTCGGAGTGGATAACGGATTCTATCCTCTGGGGTCATGCACCATGAAGTATAACCCTAAAATCAATGAGGAAGTGTCTGCTATGCCACAGTTCACACGCTTGCATCCGCTACAACCCGCTGAAACGACACGGGGCGCAAAGGAAGTATGCCAACGGCTGAAGAAAGCGCTCTGTGCACTGACCGGACTGGCTGACTTTACACTCAAGCCTTTTGCTGGAGCGCACGGTGAACTGACAGGACTGATGGTAATCAGAGGGTATCATGAAAGTCGTGGTGATATGGCGCGTACCAAAGTCATCGTACCTGACTCGGCACATGGCACTAACCCAGCTTCGGCTGCTGTATGCGGACTGGAGATTGTGGAAGTGAAATCAACTGCCGACGGTCGTGTGTCACTCGATGATCTGAAAGCTATTGTAGAAGCGGAAGGCAACAATATTGCTGCCATGATGATGACCAATCCCAATACATTGGGACTTTTTGAAACTGATATCCCTGCTATTGCTAAACTCATCCACGACTGTGGCGGACTGATGTATTATGATGGCGCTAACCTCAACCCTATGCTCGGTGCATGTCGGCCGGGCGATATGGGCTTTGATGTGATGCATATCAATCTGCACAAGACATTCTCTACCCCTCACGGTGGTGGCGGTCCTGGCAGCGGTCCTGTCGGAGTGAGAAGCGGATTAGAACCTTTCCTTCCTTTTGTCAGTCCCTATGAAGCTGGCAATTTCGGAGTGGTTATGAAGGCTTATGCCTATATCCTCTCACTGGGTCGCCAACAGATCAAGATGGTTGGACCGTTGGCTACACTCAATGCCAACTATATCAAGGAATGTCTGAAGGATGTCTATCTGTTGCCTATCGACGGACTCTGCAAACATGAGTTTGTGTTCGACGGACTGAAAGACAAATCTACAGGGGTGACAACAATGGATGTGGCAAAGCGGTTGCTTGACTATGGGTATCACGCTCCGACCATCTATTTCCCATTGCTCTTCCATGAATCACTGATGATTGAACCTACGGAGAGTGAGTCGAAAGACACGATCGACGGATTCATCAGTGTGATGCGACAGATTGCAGAAGAAGCCAAGACTCAACCCGATACGGTCAAGTCGGCACCGCTCAAGACGCCTATCGGAAGAGTTGATGACGTCTTGGCAGCCAAGCATCCTATTGTCAACTACAAACAGATGATTCATGACAACAACTGATCTTATCATCGTCGGTGCGGGACCTGGTGGTTACCGCGCCGCACATCTTGCCGCGCAACGAGGATTGCAGGTGGTTGTCATCGAAGCCGATCAGGTGGGTGGCACTTGCCTTAACCGTGGTTGCATACCTACCAAAACGTATGTCCACGCTCGTTCCTTCGACGAGGCTGTGGGCAGACAGCCGGAGGTGGTCACTGCATTGCGTAGCGGTGTGGAACAACTCATGGCTTCGCCAGGCATCACTCTCGTACGCGGTCGTGGTGAGTTCACCGGACCTCATACGGTTAAGGTTGGCGATGCGGAATATACCGCTCCACACATCATCATCGCTACGGGAAGTAGTAGCAAGATGATTCCTGTAGAAGGTATCGACCTTCCACAGGTGATGGACTCTACCAAACTCTTGCAGTGTCAGGAACAGCCTCGTCGCTTGTGTATCATCGGAGCTGGTGTAGTGGGCATGGAGTTTGCCAGTGTGTTCAACCGCTTCGGCACAGAGGTGACAGTCATCGAATACCTCAAGGAGTGTCTGCCTATGCTCGACAGCGATATTGCCAAACGACTCCGCAAATACCTGGAGCGCCAAGGCATCACCTTCCGCATGAAGACTGCTGTCACCTCGCTCGCAGATATTGATGCTGATGCCATTCTCATTGCCACAGGTCGCAAACCCAATGTGTCGGCTGACCTTGCCGTTGCCGGCATCACCTACGACGAGCGTAAAGGCATCAGCGTAGATGAGCACTTTGAGACTAATGTCAGCGGTGTTTATGCTATTGGTGATGTCAATGGCAAACAGATGTTGGCTCATGCAGCAGAGATGCAAGGCATTCATGTGGTCAACCGACTGACGGGACATCAGGACAATATTCGTTTCGATATCATGCCTTCTGCCATCTTCACAAGTCCTGAAGCTGCGTGTGTGGGCTTGTCGGAAGATCAGTGTAAAGCCACATTGCCTGGCTACCGTTGTCGCAAAGCATTCTGGCGTGCCAACGGCAAGGCTCTGACGATGGATGCTGCCGAAGGACTGTTGAAACTGTTGTCGGATGTTGACGACCGCATAGTGGGGTGTCATGCTTATGGTGCTCACGCTGCCGACCTGATACAGGAGGTAAGTAGTCTGATGTGTCTCAATGCTACTGTCGCTCAGTTGCGCGACATGGTACACATCCACCCAACGCTCTCTGAGGTGTTGCATGCCGCATCAGAACAGGAATAACATCATTTTACCCCAAATCAAAAGCCCCGTCCATGCTGACGGGGCTTTTGATTTGGGGTATGCTCGGCATGAGCATACAAAAAAGCTCTTATCCGGAGACAAGAGCTTTTATATGTGAATCTTATTTCAATTCTGTGATCTTCACCACCTGCATGTCGTTATAGATGAGGTTCTCGCCAGCCATACCCCAGATGAAAGTATAGTTGGAAGTTCCTGCAGCGCAGTGCACACTCCACTCTGGATTGATAACAGCCTGTTCGTTGCCTGTCCAAATCAGACGAGTCTCCTGTGGTTCACCCATGATATGGCAAACGCTCTGTCCTTCTGGAACCTTGAAGTAGAAATACACCTCCATGCGCTTGAGGTGGGTATGAGCAGGCATTGTGTTCCATACCGATCCTGATTTGAGTTCGGTAATACCCATCTGCAACTGGCAGGTGCGCACACCAGCCACACCGTTGAGAATCATCTGATGGATAACGCGGTCGTTGCTCTCGGCAGCACTTCCTGCTATAATATTCTTCGCGTCTTTCAGACTCACCTTTTTGGTGGGATAGCTCTGATGGGCACATGCACTGTTCATATAGAACTTAGCAGGATTCTGTGCGTTCTTACTTGCCACAATGATTTCCTTTACACCCTTACCTACATAGATAGCCTCCTGGAAAGTGAGGTCATAGCGCTTGCCGTCAACCGTCACGCTACCGTCACCACCTACGTTGATGATACCAATTTCGCGATTGTCGAGCAGATTGCGACCATTGTCACTCTTGCTGAGATCCACATAGAGTGGTTCGATTGATGTGAGTTTCAGTGGAGTATCGGTTGGCATAGCACCTCCCACAAGGAAACGGTCGATGGTGGTGTAGGTCCAGTTTACTTCACCTGGTGCCATGATTTTCTCAATGAGATACTCGCTACGCAAACGCTGTGTGTCGTAGCTCTTGGCATCTCTGGGGTTTGAAGCCTGTCGCACACAATAGTTTGTGTAGCTGTTTTCTGCTTTTACTTCATAGCCTTTATACTTGCACTGTGCATTCACCGAAATGGCTGCCAGGCAAATGGCTGTAGTCATTAAAATCTTTTTCATTACTTTCTATAATTATTAGTTGTTTACTTTCTTTTTCTCGTCAGCGATAATGCGCTTGCGGTTGATCAGCATCATGGCGAGGGTGATGACTACCAATACGGCAGCACCTATATATTTGAAATACTTCACCAGAGCATAGATGACATAACTAAACAGGGCGGACACGAAATCCATACTACCTGCAAGGAATCCTTCTGGAACATGAGCGGCATTATCTTGGGTCTGCGCATATACCGAAGCGGCGGCCTTGGTAAAATCGGGAGCCATATCGGTGATAAACCAAAGTCCTATGAGCAATGCTATAAGTCCTATGATGAAACTCTTCACCACATTACCCTTGGTATAGGGAAGCATCATGGGGAAAATATAAAATAGACCTGCCAACGATGCAAGGGGCAGAAACTGGTTGCCTGGCAGAATTACTGCTATAACGATATAGGTAGGAATCAGAAACAAAGTACCTACCAACGCGGTGGGGTGACCGATAACGAGTGCAGGACTCATACCGATGTGGATGGTCTTGCCCTTCATCTTTTTGTTGACCACCTCTTTGGTCTTCTCTGAGATAGGCATCAGTCCGTCGATAAACAGTTTGGTGATACGGGGTATCAGTTCCATCACGGCTCCCATCGTTACACCAAGGAAGAGAATATGCTTCACAATGCGCATCACACCATCGGTAGCGGTAGAACCTGCGGGCATGGTTGCCATAAACTGATCGAACTGGGTGATGTCGCCCCAATGGGCTACAGTGGCTATCAATGCGCCTACTACCACACCGAGTACAAGGGGTTCGCCAATAACGCCGAACTTTGACTTTAAGCCCTCGGCATCGATATTGAGTTTTGAGAATCCCGGTATTTTGTCGAGCAGCCATCCAATAGCAATGGCAAACGGTGTGAAACTCTGACAGAAAGGCTGTGGCACGGAGATGCCTGGAAGGTTGTAGTATTCCTGAAAGCGCTCTGCCGTAAGGTCTGCCATCACGAGTGTGATGATGTAGCACACGATAGCTGCAAAATACCCCCATACAAGACTCTCGCCGCACACAAAATATACCACAGCACCTATGAAAGCGAAGTGCCAGTAGTTCCATAGGTCGATATTGACAGTACGTGTGGTTTTGGTGATTACCATGAGGAAGTTAACACCGAGGCACACAGGGATGATGAGTGCACCGACAGCTGTATTGTATGCTACAGCAGCGGCAGCAGGCCATCCCATATCAAATACACTCAGGTTGAGGTTGAAGATATCCTCAACAGCCTGCAGCGGATCCTTGAAATTATTGGTAAGCAAAGCTGTAACAATACCGAGGCCCACAAATCCTACGCCCACATACAGACCAGATTTGAGTGCCTTGCCAAATTTCATGCCGATACACAGACCGATAATCGTGAAAAGAATGGGCATCATCACCGATGCACCCATTTGAATGATGTAGTTGAAAATATTCATTACTTTACTTTTTTGTTTGTTTCTAATTATAATGTACCGTGACTGGCTCATGCCACGATATTTGATTTGTGATAGTAGTATGACTGCGTGACCGATATCGTGTGCCATCTTTCATCAGCGAAGAAGCATGCCACGGGATATTATCGTATCACGAATTTTATATGCACCTGCAAAATTACTTAATCTTTTTGTAAAACTCACCTTTTATCGTTTTTAAATGCGTTTTTTCGCTTACCATACCTCTTTTTCACCCGAAATCATGCTTGCCAAAGACAAATGTCATGCCAAAAGTGTTGTGTTACACAACGTGGCTTTTTCGTTCTTGTGCGCAAGTGTCTTAAATTCCGATTGGCTCTTTGCGTTAACGCGAGGTTAAATTCCAAAAGTTTATATGATGTTAAAATAGTGTTAAATCGCGTTGCCTGTCATTGAGTCTGCTGTTTTTTCTCGTTATTTGTATAAAAGACGCAGGGAAAAGCCCCAAATCGTTATCAGCAAAAACAGAATAAAGACAATGACTATGAACAAAAGATGTATCACAACAACACTGGCGCTACTGCTGACAGTATTGACTGTCGCAGCAGGAACGAAGATTGTGGAAACCAAGCCACTCCAACCTTTTACTGTTCTGAATATCCTTGGTAGTGCCAAAGTGGTTTATATCCAAGGTAGCGGACATAGTGTGCGTCTGGAGGGTGACAAAGAAGAAATCGATCGCCTCGAAATCAAACAAACAGATAAGCACCTCAATATCGGTTACAAGACCACCAAGATTGGCGGCATTTATTATATGGGCAATGGATCAAACAACGGTTCGGTTACCATCTATGTCACTTCGCCTGCAATCAATGTGATCAATGTGACAGGCAGCGCAGAGGTTGAAGTCGATAAGTATAAAGTTCAAACATCCATGCTGACTATGAATGTGACAGGGTCTGGATCCATACATGTGAAAAATGCCAGCGTAGGAACTGCCACATGCAATGTAGCAGGGTCAGGTTGCATAAGTGTTGATGAGCTACAAGCTGTCAATGCTTCTCTCGTTGTGAGTGGAAGTGGTATGGTCAAGGCACAAGTGGATTGCAGTGATAAACTGAATTGCGTAGTGGCAGGATCAGGAGACGTTAGTGTATCGGGAAGAACTGCTAACTATAGTAAATCGGTCATGAGATCAGGAAGTGTTAGTGACAAGAAACTGAAATATACCAATCTCAGCAATGCCACAAGATATGACGGAAAACAGTCGTATGTGATTGACAGAACAGGAAGAAGCCAAGGCAATGATACGGTGAACGGCATCGTGGCAAATCCTTAAAACTATACGGCATAAGACAAGGAAGGATACTGAAGGTGAACCAACAGCAGTTTGAACATACGGCAAAACAATTGCGCATGAAGGCCTGGCAAACGGCATCGCGCATGCTGAACGATAGCGATGATGCCGACGATGTGGCGAGCGAAACAATGCTTAGGCTATGGGCTGTGCATGATACGCTACACGACGAAACACATGCCGTCAGACTGGCTGTTGTCGTGGCTCGACATACTGCCATTGACCACCAACGACGACGGCGACCATCGGTCAGTATAGACAGCGGGACAAGAGTCATTCCTCTCGATATTCCCACCACCGATACACCTGACCGGAAGATGGAATGGGAGGAAAGCGAACAATGGCTGCGACAACGCATCGAACAACTGCCACCCAGAGAAATGCAGGTGTTGAGACTCAGACAGACTGAACGACGCACCAACGCTGAGATTGCAGCACTACTGGGAATAGGCGAAGCATCTGTGGCAACCATGCTATCGGCAGCACGCCGAAAACTGTTTAATGATATCAAAGAAAGGAACCGACAATGACAAACCAACAACTCATCAATCTGCTCGAAAGCTTCATGGATGGACAAACGACAGTTGAACAGGAAACACAACTGGCTGACTTCTTCCGTCAAGCAACAGATGCCGACCGTCCCGAAGGAATCTCGAACGACGATTGGCAGGCCTATTGCGAGATGTTCCGCATGTTTGAAAACGGAATGGAAGATCATACGGCAACCATTCGTCCTGTAGAAACAGACGCTCCTGAGAAGAAACATCGCATCTTGCCACTGCGCTGGATGACGGCGGCTGCCTCGGTGGCTGTGTTGCTGGTTAGCGCACTGACACTTTGGAACCATACTACTGACCAACCGCAGCCGATAGCACAAAGTCAACCGGCCATCACTCCTGTTGAAACCGATACCGTGGCAGTGGATCGACGTCAGATACCATTAGACAGTATCACACCGCCCGCCAAAACCACTAAGCGGAAGATACGTCGACTACACAGCGTTCCACCGCCTCCTAAAGAATATCTGGCTGAGACTGGAACTACCAAGACGGTGGACAAGGCCATCAGTCAGGCTGACCTCGATGAAGCCGTGGCACAGGCAGAACTCTTGCTCCAAGCCATGCAACTGCAACAGATGGTTGAACTCAACGATAGTAAGATGCAATACCTCCAGGCTATGGATGCCCTTGATGCCGAAGAGGAAGAATATGTAGAACAATAAGCAAATAACTATACAACAATGAAACAAATAATACTTACCATGGTTGCCATGTGGGCAACTATAAGTGCCTCGGCACAGGAAACAATCCAGAATGCCTATCAAAAGGTTATTGGAAACTCGACGGTTGAACTGTTGTCGCGTTCCGATTATCAGGATCGAACCGACTCGCCAACCACTTACTGTAAGTTTACGGAGTTTAAAATACCGGAGAGCAATAAAAACCTCATTAAACAAATGGAACAAGCCATGTTAAAGGATCAGGACCGTGCTTATTCCTTTTTTATAAGAAAACCTGAAGCAAAGATGAACACACTCAACACCAAGAAAGTGGTGTATGGGCCAAACAATGAGTATGGGGTGACATTGGGAAGCAATAAGTCACACTATTACTATTCTACCTTTTTCAAGGAACCGTCTGACTCTACTCGCCGCCATGCCTATGCCTTCGTGTGGTTTAAGGAAGGAATGGATTTCCACTGCTACTACTATCATATCTATGGTCTGACTCCAGAAGCTGCTAAAAGCGTAACGATGAACAGCCTGTCGAGTCTCGCCAAGGGAAATCGCATACGTAGCACTCTTTCTGGCAATACGCTCATCATCGAGCGCTATGACGAACAGGGCAATAAAACCCTGCAACAGGTTAGTGTGTCAGACGACAGCAAAACAGCTGACGATCTGTCGGAAAATGATGTGACTGCTAAACCGTCGAAGGTCACCAATGATGTGGAGTTTATGACTCAGTTCGGACTACTCAGAGTGGCTTTCCTCGATGCCATCAAAGACCCTAGCCAGAAAATGCTGCAGGTGGGGCTCGCTACTAAGATAGTGGCACTGTGTAAAGATCACAGCAGTCTCTTGACCTATGGCGAACGGACAACATGTAAGAATACTATTTTGGATATGACTAATATCATGAACAAAACCGTTCGCGGAGATATCTATCTTGAGGGAATGCTCAAACAAGCCATAGATTATCTCGGAAAGAAATAAACATACACAACATAAACACAAAACAATGATGAAAAGATATGTATGGGCAGCCATACTGCTACTCCTATGCCCTGTAGCGAAGGCGAAGAGCGACTCTGCTGTAGTAGCCACCGACACTACTGATGTCTATAAAAATGTGGGTTTGGGCGAACTGACCGTTAAGGCACAGCGACAAATGGTGAAGACTAAAGACGACCGCGTCAGCTATGATGTGGCTTCCGACCCTGAGGCAAAGACCAATCCGCTGATAGAGATGCTTAAGAAAGTGCCGTTTGTTACCGTCGATGCTGATGGTACGATCAAGGTCAAGGGTTCGAGTGATTTCAAAATATTCAAGAATGGCAGACCTGACCAGTCTTTTACCAACAATGCCAAGGAACTTTTCAAAGGACTGCCGGCAAGTATGGTGAAACGCATCGAGGTCATCACCGAACCTGGAGCTAAATATGATGCGGAAGGACTGGTGGGCATCCTCAATATCGTGATGGACCGACAGAGCCAGATGAAAGGACTGACGGGTACTGTCAGTTCGAACGGGACATTTGGAGATAGTGGCAATCCATACAATGGCAATCTCTTTCTTACAGCACAGACGGGCAAACTCACCATCGCGCCGTATTTCGGTATGGCATTTCAGAAATGGCATCAGACAGAAACAACCGACTATGTCTATACCGACACCAACAATCGGTACCACGATGAACGGAGAACATACAATCCGGGAAGAAACATGTGGTATGGCATGGATGCCAGTCTGGAACTCGACTCCTGCAACCTCTTGACTCTGGCGGCAAGTGGATTTGCCTATCGGGTGAAAGATGATGCAATAAAAAACACCCGACTGACCGATGCTGCTGGAAATCCAATCTATAGCATGCAGATGGACAGTAGAGATGTGTTGGCGCGCTATTTCGATATCGACTTGCAACTGTCCTATCAGCATAATTTCAGCAGAAAGGGCGAACTCCTTGCCATCGACTATCTGTTTTCTACCACCCGTTCTCATAGTGACGGAAGCTTAGACCTGTCACAGTGTTTGAACTATGGGGAATATGACAGCCAGTCTTTTGACAATCATACTACCTTCAGCGAACATACCCTGCAGATTGACTATGAACGTCCGTTTGGCAAGCATCATTCATTAGATGTGGGTGGTAAGTATGTGATGCGATTCAATAATAGTGATAACCTCAGGAGGGAATACCTCAACAGCGAACTCCTACGCTCGCCAGCTACTAAGTTTGACCATAAGACCGATGTGGGGGCTGCCTATGCTGAATATAAATATCGTCTCGGTGGATTTACCCTTGCTACCGGACTGCGCTACGAGACGTCACGCATGAAGGGATCATGGCCAGACGGTTCACAAGATGATTTCAGCAGACGTTTCAACGATATCGTTCCGTCTATTCGCACGACATGGCGCATCAATGATCAAAACTCGCTGAAACTCGCTTATACCATGCGATTGTCAAGACCGGGCATCAGTTATCTGAACCCGTATCATAACGAAACACCAATTTCCGTCAGCTACGGAAATCCGCATTTGGGCACGTCGAAAGCTAATAATTTCACACTCGGATATAACCTCATGACCACTAAACTGACCATCGGTCTCAATGCCTCACTCAGTCTCTGCGATGATGCTATTGCCGGAGTGAAATGGGTGGAAGACAATCGCTTCATGTCGAGTTACGACAATAGTGGTAAGGTTAACTACTTCCAGGTCGTGCCTTATATCCAGTGGCAGATTACTCCAACCACTAAACTCGTGAGCAATAGCACCGTCACTTGGGTGGACAAAGCCAATACTTCACTTGGACTTGCCATGCATAGATGGAACTTCGATTCCTATAATCAACTGACACAGGAACTGCCTGCCAAACTGGCTTTGACCCTGTCTGCATATTTCGATTATGGCACTCCGACAACGCTTTACAGTTATGACTGTGCATGGCAGAACTTCTCCGTGTCGCTCCGTCGCTCCTTCCTTAAAGAAGATCGACTTACCACCTTTGTGCGTTGCAGTTATCGCAATGATATCAAAACCCATTACGTGAAAGGTGACTACATCGGCAGTCAGCGTGTTGATGGTCCTAACTGGAATCTGCAGTTTGGAGTGTCTTATCGCTTTGGAAGTCTGAAAGCATCGGTCAAGAAGACTGCCAAACAAGTGAGCAACGACGATTTGATGGGACGCAAATAATAGCATAAACACGCTCAATTACCCTGATGACTGATTATGAATAAACACTCTCAAACAATATGATGCTTCCATGCTATGTCTGTGAAGATTTGCGGAATGCATCCTTTTTCTACTCCCATGTCGGATGACATGGGAGCTTTTTTATCTGAAAAACGATAGGAAAACCAACGAAATGTTGTATCTTTGTAGATTGAATGATGATGATTAAGTATGGACAAGGTACTGTCGCCAGGCGATGCAGCCATTGTCCGCCAACGTATGAATACTAATAGACAAGATATGGAAAAAACTTTTGAACAGCGGTTGCACGATGACCTGCACCGTTTTCTGCTGGGAATGAAAGTGGTGGATGAGCGTCTGCCTGAATGTCCTGATGTAGAAGGACGATGGAAACAACTGATAGAGGCTTATCTCCCTGATGGCATCAGGGAGTTTGCAGCCTATCCTACCGTTTCGCTGGGATGGATGATGTTTATCGGCATGGCTATCGCATACATGTGGGACAAAGACTGGATGCGCTATAATGCTGATCCACAGCTTTACGAACTGTTGCGCGATGCGCGTGGCTACGATGCGATGGATGATCATATCATGGAGGATGTGCTCAGACTCGATGAGAATGGACGCAGAAAAACACAGGACATCGTGGCGGAGTGTGCCTCGCGCACCGATAATATGTTGCGTCACGAACATATACAGCCTGGCACCAAAGAGGCTTTTCAGGCCTATACACAATGTCTCCACCAACTCTATCTCATGGGAATGGCCATGCAACTCTCTGCCATGGGCTACCACATGACACCGCTGAATCCTGTAAACTGATGCGGAGATTTTTAGTATAAGAATCTTGCAAAGCACAATAACTCTTGAAAACAATAATGACCGACATCGTACCATGTCGGTCATTATTGTTACAGGTGATGGCTAATCCCCAACTCGGACAGGAGGGTTAATAGCGAAGGATAGAAACGCCTGCTGAACGCAGATTGGGCATGGTCATACCGATGGAAGCTCCAATATAGGTGGGGTCGCATACGGTGTAACGCTTGCCATCGACGGTCAGAAAATCGCCTTTCACATCGCCTTTAAACTGTACGGCGGTGGCGATATGGTTGGGATAGTCGAGGTAAACGACATCAAGGCCAAGCAGTTCGCGAACCAACCAACCGAAGAGCACTGAACGGTCTTCGCAGTCGCAGGCAGGATAATAGAACAGTTCTTCAACAAAGAAGGGCTTCTCAAAACCAAACTGTTCTTCATCCGTAGCATATTTGAAACCGGTCTGCACAAAGTTCAATAGCAGATTGGCAGCGTCAACTTCACTCTTTCCCTGTACAAGGGGACGTAATGTGCCGAGCACCTCTTGAGCTAAACTGCCTGCTACGGGTGCCTTGGCATAGACGCCATAGTCGCATTGGGGCATGGAGGCATAGAAGTCCATCAACGATTTGGAAACATTAACGCTGACACTGACATTGCCGGCTTTGTTGGTGCGCTGCCTACTGACCACGCCGCTGTTGAGGGCTGGAACATTGTTGAGGCGCATGGCAACGGGAGTCTTGGCTTTCTTCGAATCCTGATTACACATATAGAATGTGCAGGCCTCCGTGCCGTTGATGTTATAATAGTTCAATCCCTCTTTGGTGAAATAGGGGTGACCATAGACCATGCAGTCGGTGGCAACAAACAATAACAACTGGTTGCGATCGCCACGACGTGCCATCTTCGCACGGTAACCCAGTTCGTTGAGCAAGAACTGTTGCATGACAATACAGCTGTTTTCATCGTTGCATAAGGCTTCGGCTGCGGTTTTCACAAAGAGGAATACTCCCCAGTCGTTGAGGCGGAAGTCTTTCTGTGCCTGCTGGCAGTTGGCAATAAGGGGCTTGTAGTTGGAACGGCATAATGCTTCGTAACCGTCGGCAACGGCACATTCCTGACTGCTGGTGATATTGATAACGCCTTTCATTGATGCGTCAATATAGAGTTTGGTGTTGCAATAGTTGATGGCTACACTGGGGTAGAATTCCTTTTGCAACGAACTCTGCATAGCGGGTTTGGCTTTTGGCTTGGGTTGCGGCTTAACCGGTGTCGCCTGTGGTTTCGCAGGTGTTGTCGGTTCTGCTTTAGGTGCTACGGGTTGCGGCTTGACTGGTGTCGCCTGTGGTTTCGTCGGTTTCGTCGGTTCTGCTTTAGGTGCCACGGGTTGTGGCTTATCTGGTGTTGCCTGTGGCTTTGCAGGTGTTGTCGGTTCTGCTTTAGGTGCCACGGGTTGTGGCTTAACTGGTGTTGCCTGTGGCTTCGCAGGTCCTGCTTTTGGTGTATTACCTCCAATGATCGTGGGTGTATTTTGCTTAGCCACGATCACAGTAGGTTTTGGAGTTGGCTTGGGTTGTGGTTGCGCTTTGGGTGTCGGCTTGTCGAAGGTCAACTGATCCACATTCTTCACCTCTACCGTAGGACGTTGCTGTCCCTCGATGGTGGTCTGATTGAGAATATCCTTGATGGTCAGTTCCACTGGTGGAGTATCTTCAGGATGTTTTTGCTCGTCGTAGATGACAGGTTTCGGAGGTTCGGGTTTGGTATGTCGCTCCACGGGTTTCTTGGCTTCTGCCTTTTTCCATGGGTGGCGCAGAAACTCGATAAACTCCTTGTTGGCATCGTCGATGAATTTGTCGAACGAGGCATTCTCTTCTTGGATGAATTTGTCAAAATCGTCAGTAACGACTTGAGCAGACAAGGGAATACTTGCCAACGCTGTGACGGCGAGAAAAACGAGTCTTTTCATTGTTGAAGGTGTTAATGGTGAACAGTCTGTGAATAATGAAAAAATCGACAATCCGAAGCATACGACTGCCTTGCGGTCGGCTTTCGGATTGTCGATATGTGGTCGGTTAATCCTGAGCTACAGGTTCACCGATGAAGTCTTCTACTTCCTTGCTCAGATCCTTGAGAGCGGCTTTCTGCTTGGCTTCGCGTGCTGCGGCCTCGCGGGCTTTCTTGGCCTGTGTCTCGTCGATAGAAAGGAACACCTGGAATTCTTTCTTACCATCCACGTTGCGAACCATGGCGAAGTGTTCTTTTACCAAACCGGCAATCTTGGTGTTGACAGCCATTTCGTAAGCCTGACCGAATTTATCAATTTCCTCGGTGGTCATGCTGCTATTGTCTGAAGAGGCAATGCTCTTGGCTTTACCTACTACCTGAGCCTTCGCACGCATAGCATAGTTGGAAACGGCACTCATTGTAGCATTGTCGCGACCAATCTTGGGATTAGAACCTATTGCAATGCCGATGAGGCTGATACGGTTTTCCTCGTCTCCTTCAATATAGGTACGATACTTGGTCAGAGCATAATCCATGGTTGAGGCTGATGCAAGCATGGTCCAGCCAGCCTTCTTCCATTCCTTGGTGGTTTTCTTAATGTCCTTTGCCAGGGCTTTCGACTGTGCCGAAACCATGGTTGAACCACACAGAATCATGGCTGCAAGGAGCAGCAGGTTGATAATACGCTGTTTCATAATCTTCTTGTTTTTTGAGTTATTATTTAATAGTTTATAAACGGTTGCGGGTTATTCTTCCCAGTTGGTGGTGTAGGGGAGTGACACCTTGATGCGCTCCACGCCATTGGTGGTGGGGTTCACCACGGTGATGATGCCTTTGACGAAAGCGAAGTGCGACTTCTTGGTGGTGCGGGCTTTCATCGTGCCTTCTGCCAGTGCTTTGACCTGGATAATGCCTTTAGAACCGAAGATGGCGTCGATGTCGTCGAATACCAACGGGGCGGTCAGTTCGGGCACTTCAAGTTCGATGCTCTTCAGACCGAAGGTAATGCCTTGACGGTTGTTGAGAGTCATGCGGATATTGATGTCGGTCAGGGTGCGGTCTTGCTTGTTGACAGCATTGGCGGTGAGGATGATCTTGCCTTCGGGCACTACGGCTTGCGCTATATTAATGGTGGCATCGGCATCCACACCGATGATGGCACGCTGTTGCAGCTTCTTGTTTTCTATGCGCAACTGTATGTCGAGGAAGTTTTCTTCTTCGGGCAAACAGTCGGTGGCGTCAAAACTGATGAGGAAGGCACCGTCCTGTGGCTCTACGCTGATTTGTCCGGCGCAGTTTGATTTAACGGTGGGCACCTTGGCTACGCGCACGGGTTTGCCTTTCAGCAATACTTGTACCAGATAGGCATTGTCGTCGGTGAAGCGTCCGGTGATGGCGAGAGCGTCATAGAGTTGGCGGTAGCGCAACATGAGCCCTTCCACTTGTTTCACGCGGACATCATCAAAGAAGTACTCCTTCAATGCTGCCAACTGGGTGATAGCGGCTTTGATGTCTGCCACATCGGCAATATCGTCAATACCGTCTTCCAGGGCTTGGTATTGTGCCACTTTCTCGGCGTCAATCTTCTCAAACTGACTTTGCAGCGTGCGCTGTTCGGCACGGGAGTAGGGGTAGAGCACCGAATACTCGTAAAACTCCTTCTTGGTTTGCTTGTCGCGCATGCGACGCCAATAGACCTCTTCCACCTTGGCTTGCGAGATACCTTTGAGGAACGGCAGGTTGGCAGACTTCATCTTAGCGATGCGGTTGTATTCGTCGCGCGATTCCACACCGTCGTTGGTCACGGTTTCGCTGGCCACGTTGCGTTGTGTCACGCTGACATTGCTGGCCACCGAGAGGATGATGCGCTCAGTCACTTCGTTCATCGCCTTGACCTGTGCCTGGGCTAAGGTGGGGGCTGTCACGCTGACCACGAGTTTGCCTTCTACGGCTGTGCCGAGCCATGTGGGCACTTTCTTGGCACTACTCTCCACCACCTTGTTTTGTGCATAGATCGTCACGATGGCGAGTATCATGCATGCGAGGGTTATCAGTCGTTTCATAATGGTCTGTATTTATAATAGGTGTTGTGCTACCATTCTACTGGCAGATTGCGAATCTCAATGATGGCATCGCGCACTTTCAGTTTGATGTATGAAATCTTGGGGATGAAATGGTCTGCCTTGATGAGGTAGAAGTCTTGCTTCATAGCCAGTTTCGGAGGCATATTGCGCCAGTCGTAACTGCTGTCGTTTTCGTTGACGGAGAAGTTGTAGCGCTCCAACTCCTTGGCATTCTCGTCGAAGGCTGATTTGATTTCAATATCACCTTTTTCCGTGTTCATGCGGCGGTTGCAGAATTCTGTTTTGATGGTGATGCGGTTCTGTTCTTTATTGCCGTAGCAACGCAATATGCGGAAATCGAGGTCGTTCACCGAGATCGTCAGTTCGTAAGGAGGCATCTGGGGTGCCTTCTGGTCGATGACGGGAGTGGCGGGCTGTGGCTTTTCCACTTCCACGATGACGGGCTTCTCCACTTCCACGATGACGGGTTTCTCCACTTCCTTCTCTACGATGACGGTATCTGGACCGGCAGGGATATTGGCGGCAATCTCTTGCTGAAGGGCATAAGCCTGATCGTAGCAGGGAATGTTGCCTGTCACAGCCGACAGATAAATGACAGCCTCTTGATAGCGGCGTTGGTTATACAGTGCTTGTGCCTTCTGCAGGATGATGGCGCAGTTGGCGGCATAGTAGTCGGCTATCTTCTGACGGGTGGTACGTATGAATCGGGTGAAGGCGGGGTTGGTCACCTTGATATTCTGCACCAGCTTCATCAGCGCCTTGTCTTTATCGCCTACGGCATCAGCCTCCACGGGGATGGTCAGACTGTAGTACTCCGTGCCGTCGATGATATTCTTGGCGATGAGCACCAGTTCGCCTTTGGCAACTGATACGTTGCGCACCATTCCCTCGGTAGAGAGCACATCGCCCAGCGAGAGGGCTGGTTCAATGGCAAACACATTATACACGTCGGCTGCTGCTGCGCTGTTGCGGTTGAGCACCTGGTGCATCTTGAGGTCGAGTGCATCAATGACTTCTGCAGGCAAATTCTTATCCGTGGCTTTCACGGTTGAGAAATGGATGTCGCTCTGCGCATATCCTACGATGGCAAGCGTCATCATTGCTATTTGTGTGAACAGTCTTTTCATACTCTTGGTAATTATTGTTGAAACTCAGTCCCTGGAATTTATTCAATGACAATCTCCAGCTTCTGTCCCTGTGCGGTAATGGTGGCTTTGTAGTTGTCACCAAACTGTGTGCGGAAGAATTTGCGGAGGTCGCTGCTGAAATTAGAGATGGTGTATGAACGTCCGCGCTCTGCATTCCACAAGGGGATGTTGAGGGCGATGTGTACAAACTTATCGGTACTGTTGCTCATGTCATAGACACTCTGCTGGGCATGTTCGCGCAACCAGTCGTCGAGGGCGTCTTTGAAGTTGTTACCCGATTCAGGACTGTCTTGGTCGAAGTCCCAGTCGCTGATGCTCTGTGAGAGGGTCAGGTCAATATAGATTTCACGTCCGTCGGCTACCATCTTCTCAAACGAGCTCTTGATCTGCTCGAAGAAGTCGGCAGTAATCTTTTTCATAGAATACTCCACGAGTTCGGTATTGCCTGTACTTCCCTTGTAGTATTTGCCACTGGGGAAGGTGGCTGCAGCGAGGTTGCCGTTGGTCTGATTCTCCACAGCACTCAGGTTGAGGTTACACTCGATGTGGTTCTGGTTGTCTGCCAGTACTTTGGCATCAACCTTGACAACGATGTCGCCTGGCAACTGCTGCACAATCTTGGTCTTCAAGTCCGACTTGCTGCCCATGCGCATCATCTCATCTCTCTTGGAGTTCTGCAACTGAGTGATAAAATTGCGAGTCTTGTAACCGTGCTTGGCAAATTCAGCAGTGACACGGGTGAGGGCATATTTCAACGCCTCATTATTCTCTGCTGCTTTGCGCATCGCCTCAAAGTCGGTACCATTGCTGCTGTTCACTTCTGGCACAATGACGATGGTGGGATTGAGGGCGGCGGTAGCTTTCACCTGCTTCTTACCATCCACCCATGTGGGCGAAACAGCAATGCTGTTGTGCTGGAGGTCAGCAATCAGCGACTTCGTATTGATGGTCACCGTCACAACCACTTTCTTTTTCTTCGTCACCTTCATATCATCAACCTCCTTGGGTTCGTCGGTGAGATAGTTGATGTATCGTGACTCAGAGAAGAAACGGTAGTCGTAGTCCTTGCGGGGTACGGCTATCATGGGAGTACCACCTTTCAGTCCTGCCACACCAGAGTGAAACAGCGTGTTGAATGCTGACTTGATGGCGAGGGCGGTAGCTTCCTTTTTCTTGTCGGCAGTGCCCGATGATCGTAATGTTACATTACCGTTTTCCTCCGACACCAGTTCGGCATCGTTGGAATATACTTGTGCGAAAAGGTTGGGGCAGAGCATCAGTCCCAACAGGAAACAGATAATCTTTTTCATATCTATACTCTGTGGTTTATTGGCTTAAAATCCTCATCGGTCAGCAGGCCGACGAGAGGTGATGGCTGCATAAATCAATTTTCCTCGTTGGTCTTAGATACGGATACCGAAGAGGGTGCTGACGAATTTTGACTGAAGGGTAATGGTGACCCCCTGATCCATAGCCGCTTTGAGCTCTTTACCACCCTTCTTTACCTTGCAGAGCGAGATGTCTTCACCCTCTACCGAGCAGACTTTCAAGAGACCGATTTCTTTGTTGGCTGTACGTCCGGCAATCTGGCGACTTACCTTGATGCTAAACCAAGTTTCGGTGTCGATACCGTGTAATGTGCCCAAATCGATATAAACCTCTTTGGCTTCGTCCTTCTTCAATTTGCTGATTTCGAGGATGTGACCGTATAGGGGAGCTATGCTTTCAAGCAGTCTGTCGATAGCATTCGAGGTACTAACGCTTGTCACTGCACTCAGAATGGCTTTTTCCTCCGATGCATCGTAGCCGGTATTTTCGTTGGTCTCACTGGCAACGATGGTACCGTTTTGTGGATTCACAAATTTAAGGGTGTAGCTACAGGTGGCAGTATAAGTGCGCTTACCTTCTTTATCAGTTTCAGATTTAGTGGCAATCGAGTTGATTCTACCTTGAAGAATGAGGTTGGCACCAATGGTCACCATGGTCTTCATACGATCCATATCGCCTTCTGCGGAGGCTTCAGGACTCTCGCGTCGTGATTGCTCCAGTTTGAGCGATTTGTCAGAATCCACGTCAATCAGAATAATGCGCTTGCGATACTGAATGTGTTCAATCACTTTGTTGCGCAAAGCTTCAGCTTGTGAAAAACTGAGGTTCTGTGGACGGTTGAAATACTCGATGTAAACAGTCTTCTTTGCTTCCGACTGTTCGTTCTGTGCGCATACGTTGGCGCAGAATCCTAAGAGAAGAATTACTGTGAAAACGAAAGAGTTGCGCAAGATGTACTTTTCCATATTTATAAATCCTTTAAAATTATTAAAATTGTTATTGATTCTTAGAAAATCGTTATTGGTGGTGCAAATATACGTTTTTTTTATTGATTAATAAAATTTCAGTCTTTAAAAATTACTCCTCAACATGATTTTTATACGCAATGAATATGTTTTTTACCGTATGATAATTGTTTTGTGGCGTTTCTCATGCGGTTGCAATCCTGTCTGAAACGGTCTCATTTTCCATCGCATGACGATGACCCCTATATAAAAAGATGTAGTGTAGAAATCCTGTGGATAAGTGTTATATTTGATGTAAACTACTGATAGTTCATCTGTTATCATGCGCGTGTAACATAGATTAAGGTATTCATTCTTTTTTTTAGTAACATGCAATCCCATTTTTTTTTCGCCCACTTTGATATTTTTCCCTTTCTTCTTTTTCCTGATGTGATGATGCGAGCCTACGAGATCATGAAGGCCCCTGTGCCTGCAGAACTGCTTGGCAAGTGGGAAACCATCCACTATACGCACATGATCAATGGCGAGAATGTTACCGATATTGATATTCTCAATGGCGATGAATGGAACAAGCAGTTTTACCACACATTAGCTTTTTCAGAAAATCACAAAATAAACAAATGGGATAGATTTGGAAGCCAACTCTACGACCAATGCTTCATGTTGAAGGGTGACAATATCACTATTGCAGGAAACTTGACTGATCTCCTTTTCCCACAATACAATTATACAGAAACATGGACTATAAGCGACAAGACTGAAAACAGTATGAAGCTTACGCGCGAGCAAGGTAATACAACAGAATGTTATACTTATAAACGAAAATAATTGCAATGAAACATATCATAGCAGTCGCTATCATGATGTTGTTGCCTATGTGGGCAACAGCTCAAAACGAAAGTCGCCACGTGTCTGTCATTCCACATGCAGGCGTAACAATAGCCAAGATGAATGGTACTGCACTAACGGCAGCAGAGAAATGGAAAACCGGATATACTGTTGGAGCAAGCGTAGAGTTTCCTTTGTCGCAGAAATTTTCTCTGCTTACGGGAGCCGACTTCAGTCTGATAGGCACTGGATTCGAGAAACAGAAAGAGAAATATGCGTCTGCCGACGAAAAACTTGACGTGACGTATCTCTCCGTGCCGCTGCAAATCAAGACATATTTCTCTGGTGTGAAAGGTTTGGCTGCACATATTGGTGTGCAGGCTGGCATACTCCTCTCGACAAAGGATAAGATGACTATACACAGCATACGCACGATGAACCTCGGCAACGACGTATCATCAATGTACCTATGGGAATCGTACAAAGAGAAGAAATCGGAGAATGTAAGCAGCAAATTCCGCAATGTCGTTATTGGCATTCCCCTTGGAGTGAGCTACGAATGGCGACACATCACCCTCGATGCCTCCTATTGTTTCGAACTGCGACAAGCTATCAATCTGGAGACAGACAACCCCGGTGGCTGGGACTTCAACAACTCTCGCACCGCCCGCAACCATGCCATCTATATCACAGCAGGATATAAGTTCACGCTATAAGCAGAACCACAATATCTAATGTCCCACACGGATTTTTAATGCCGCACACGGACGACACGGATTATAGTTAAAGATTATTTTTAAGATTCTATTTAAGATTTACCATAGGTTATTTTTCTCGCGACTCGGCAAAGAATAAATTCTTGGATTTATTCTCTGCTCTCACTGCTCCAAAAATTCGAGCCTGTAAGGCGATCCTCATAAAAACTCTTCCCAGAAGCGAGGAACTCGAGCGCATTTTGGTCAAGGATTTTTATTTAAAGATTATTATTTCTGGCCAAAGGCCATATTTCATTAAAGATTTCCTCCAAAGATTTCTTGCGCTCGCGCAACCCCCCAAAAACATCCGTATAAATTCCGTCTAAGATCCGATGATTACCTTCAAAGATTTACCTATGGTTTGTTTTCTCGTGACTCAGCATAGTGAAAGCGAACGTTTTCGTTAAGCCAGATGAGCAGAATAAAGCTCGCTTTAATTCTGCCATGGCGAGAAAAGGTGCCATGAAATGGAACTCTCACTATGTCTTCGCTACTCCAAAACATCTTGCCGTAGGCAACTAAAAAACATCCGTGTACTCCGTGGATCAAAAAAATATCCCCCGATATTTTGTTTTTCGCAACCGATTCAGTAACTTTGTCACCACTATGAGTTTCACAACCACCATACTGCAATGGTACCAGAAAAATGGACGGATGTTGCCTTGGCGACAGACACGAGACCCGTATGCCATCTGGCTCTCGGAAATCATACTGCAACAGACACGCATTGAACAAGGACAACCCTACTGGCAACGCTTCATCGAACGCTGGCCTACCGTTGATCACCTCGCACAAGCCTCTGAAGACGAAGTACTGCGCTTATGGCAGGGACTGGGCTATTACAGTCGTGCCCGACATCTGCTGCAGGCAGCCCGTCAGGTGGTGGCAATGGGAGGATTCCCCAAAGACATGAAAGCGCTGCGCAGCCTGAAAGGAGTAGGCGACTATACCGCAGCAGCAATAGGAAGTATAGCCTTCGACCTCCCCGTTGCCGTGGTCGATGGCAATGTCTATCGCGTCCTTTCAAGATACTACGGCATCACCACCCCCATCAATTCCACAGCAGGCAAACACGAGTTTGCTGCCTTGGCACAACAGCTGCTGCCCGAACATCAAGCTGCGGATTATAATCAGGCGATGATGGATTTCGGTGCATTACAATGCACCCCCAAAGGACAACAGTGTCAGCGGTGTCCGCTCCAGGAAACGTGTGTGGCATGTCGTGAAGGACGTGTCGATACCTTACCCGTAAAACTCAAAACCGTCAAGGTGAGTGAACGCCTCATCACCTATATCTATATAAGGTGTAACGGACAGACCGCCATCCGCCGACGTCCCGAAGGCGACATTTGGCAAGGACTCTGGGAACCGCCAATGATCTCCCCCGATGCGTTACCCGCCGAAGGCGGCCACCTGACCCTCGTGTGCAGTAGACTGCGCCACGTACTGACCCATCGCGTCATCCTGGCAGACTGTTGGCTGTGGGAAACAGCCACCCGACCACCTCTGTCCGACGACTACATCTGGATAGACGAGTCAGCCATCGACCACTATGCCGTTTCACGATTGGTAGAGATGATGCTACAAAAGATACATACCAACAACGATTGATCATATATAAGTCTATGGCAGAACATAACGAACTCGGAACATGGGGAGAAACCCTTGCTGCAGAATATCTGGAAAAGAAAGGATATCAGATTCTCGAACGCGATTGGAAGAGTGGCCATCGCGACCTCGACATCATCGCCATGGATGGCGACACCATGGTGATAGTAGAAGTCAAGACCCGTCGCAACCGACTGTTCACCGACCCCGAAATGGCAGTAGATTATCAGAAGATCACCAACCTCCAGCAGGCAGCCAACCATTACGTCAAGATGAAATATTACGATGGCGACCTACGTTTCGACATCATCTCCATCGTAGGCACCCCCGATACCACCCATACCATCGACCACATCATCGATGCCTTCTGATCCTCCCCATCATTCAACACCGCACACGGATTGCACATATTTTCACGGATTTTATTTCCGTCTAAATTCCGTTTAAATTCCGATGATTATTTCTTGCGAAGCAACATCTTAAAAAAGATTTCCTCCAAAGATTTACCTATGGTTTGTTTTGTCGTGACTCAGCATAGTGAAAGCGCGCTCTCACTCTGTCTTCGCTACTCCAAAACATCTTGCGAAGCAACTAAACATCCACGGAACACACGGACGACACGGATTATAGTTAAAGATTATATTTCCGTATAAATTCCGTATAAATTCCGATGATTAGTTAACTAAAGATATTTAAATATTTAAGTCGATATTTGGAGATAAATAAAGAAATAACTATATTTGCACCATGATAACAGAATATGGAATAGAAGCAAAGTCAAATTCAGAGATTATCTCAGAATTGGGAGGACGATTCAAGCAATATCGTCTGTTCAGCAATCTCACTCAGAAAGAGGTGGCTGTAAAGGCTGGTGTGAGCATTTTCACCATTAGCCAGTTTGAAAAAGGCGAAGCTAAGAACATAGGCTTTGGCACTATTCTTTCTCTGTTGAGGAGCATCGGATTCCTGCAGGAAGCAGAGAAATTGTTGCCGCCACTGCCAATGCTGCCTAATCAAGTGAAGAAAATGAATGAAAGGGTAAGACATGAAAGATAATGTAGTACAAGTGAATTTATGGAATAAGAATGTGGGCTTGTTGTCTTGGGATGACAAGCGGGGCTACTCTGTCTTCCAATTCGACCAGGATTTTATGCAATATGGATGGAATATCGCACCATTGATCGCACCATTAGATTCCGTTTTTGTTCAAAGATTCTTCCCTATGTCAGGAAACAGAGAAAAACTTTATGCAGGTTTGCCAGAGTTCATAGCAGATTCTCTGCCTGACCATTGGGGAAATGTGGTCTTCCAGAAATGGATGGAAGCCAACCATTTGCAAGCCAAAATGGTAAATGCGGTGGATAGACTCTCTTTTATTGGTAAGAGAGCAATGGGTGCCTTGGAATTTCAGCCTGCTCATATCCAGGAGGATGCATCTGTAAATATCGAGTTGGCATCACTTTACGAACTCGCCAATAAATTATTCCTGGATAGGCAGGGTGTGAGCATTGATATGAGCAACAGTCTTATTATGGAAGATCTGTACAAGGTGGGAACATCCGCAGGTGGTCAGCGTCCTAAGGCAATTATCGGTATTGATGAGGCTACAGGCATTATTCGTTCCGGTCAAGCCGACTTGCCAGCTAACTTTAAGCACTATATATTGAAGTTTGATACAAGCAGGAAAAACGAACTTCCTTTTACCAGGCTAGAAATGGCATATTATCTGATGGCCAGGGATGCCGGTATCAACATGATGCCGTCTCGTTTGGTAGAGATAGAAGGAACTCAGAATTTCCTGACACAGCGCTTTGATAGGGTGGAGGGCAAAAAGATATATACTCAGACTTTAGCTGCCATGAGTTCCTTGGCTGATGCTTACGAAGATTTGTTTGTTGTGGGTAGAAAACTGAATTTGTCGGCAGAAGAGCAGAGTCAGCAATATCGGAGAATGGTGTTTAATGTTCTTGCAGAGAATGTGGACGACCACACCAAGAATTTCTCATTTGTGATGTATCCCAATGGAGAATGGCATATATCGCCCGCTTATGACATTGTGTTTTCCTCCGATCCTGATTCACATTTCTATCGTAATCATGAACTTACGGTTCTTGGCAAGCGGAAGAATATCACGAAGCAGGATTTAATACTCTTTGCACAAAGACAGGATATCAGAAAAGCATCTACTATCATAGAAGAAGTAGAGGAGGTGGTGATGAACTTCAAGGCTTATGCAGAGAAAACGGGAATCGACGAGTGCTGGACACGTAAAATAGAACAGGTTTTGGAAGAAAACCGTAAGTAAACGATTTTCTCCACAGGTTTACCAAAGAAATCACAGAAATTCTGGAGCAACGAAGACAGGGTGAAAGCTCCATTTCACTCTGTTGAGTCGTGACAGAATTAACCAAAGGCAAATCACAGAAAAAAAATTGTTTAAAGATTATTTTTAAGATTTTATTTTAGATTTCGAGCATCTCCGATGCGATCCATAACAAATTCTTCCCAAAAGCGAGGTACTCGAGCGCATTCTCGTAAGGATTTTCGTTAAAGATTATATTTCCGTATAAATTCCGTCTAAATTCCGATGATCCGATGATTGATTTCTGGCCAAAGGCCATATTTCATCAAAGATTTCCTCCAAAGATTTCTTGCGCTCGCGCAAACCCCAAAAAACATCCGTTTTCAGAAACAGTAAAACTATAACGCCTGGTGTGAATTGGCGTTGTCCAAGAAACAGGAACAGTCCTCGCGAAACCTATTTTCCCTTTCCAAAATCAGTAATTCTATAAGCTGTAAGAATTGAAAGTCATGATGTCAATGACCTGCCCCATGGCATCTATTTTTAAGCACTCGATGGATTGCCACAAAAACATATGATAGAATGCCTCAAAAATTACAAATGGATTACATTAAAAATTTAAAACAAAACACATCAAAAAATTAAAATTTGTTTGGTAATCAAAGTAATATGAGTACCTTTGCACAGAACAAGTTTTAACTATAAATATTCTTAAAATGCCTTAATTCCGCAACACTTTGATTTAACTTTATTTATAAGTACCTGAGCAACAAA
>SAMEA3663023__coassemble_595_pt1 | contig 76515 bp, 60 predicted proteins | sample SAMEA3663023__metabat2_low_PE_009 | metagenome-assembled genome bin SAMEA3663023 (sample SAMEA3663023) | pig gut metagenome | biome: pig gut; feature: pig-associated habitat; material: faeces | place: France | collected 2012
CGAAGAAGTCCTGAGGACGAGGACCGAAGGTGATAATCTTCAAGCCCTTGAGACCAAGGATGACGCGAGCTATGGGAACAAACTCTGCCATCATCTGAGCCACTTCCTCTGCTGTACCTACAGGATACTCAGGGATATAGCCCTTCAAGTGGCGCATGCCAAGGTTGTAAGAGCAGTTGAGCATACCGCAGTAAGCATCACCACGGCCGTTGATCATGTCGCCGTCGCCTTCTGCTGCTGCGACAAACATGCAAGGACCGTCGAAGTTCTTAGCAATCAAAGTTTCAGGAGTCTCAGGACCGAAGTTGCCGAGGAATACAACCAATGCGTTGCAACCTGCAGTTTTTACTTCTTCAATGGCCTTGAGCATATCTTGTTCGTTCTCTACTGTTGTCTGGCAGTTGAAAACTTCGCCTTTGTAGGCTTTAACGATGTTCTCACGACGCTGTGTTGACAACGCAATGGGGAAACAATCACGGCTAACGGCTACGATGCCGAGCTTGACTTGAGGAATGTTGTTACTTGTCATAATGAATTTGTTGTTTAGTACTAATATTGTTTTTTTTGTTTTATGGTTACAAAAGTACACAATTATTTGATAATACAATGCATTTTAAGATATTTTATATATAAAATAAATGCAAATCCCATGAGTATGTAAATAAATAGTGTCAAAACCACACCAAAAGGCTCAAAATTGAGGTGGCTGTATGGTATTTCTGTGACTAATTGAAGTAGGTGGTTCATGGTTTTTACCACGAACGAAAGGGCTATGACAAATAGGTCGGATAGCCACGGAAACCATATTGTTGTCAGGGCGAGGATGGTGAGGATAATGGTTAGGGTGGCAAGGGGTATAAGAAAGAAGTTTGCCAACAAGGCGCAGGGGTTGAAAACTCCGAAGTGATAAGCCACCAAAGGGGCCGTTCCTATTTGTGCTGCAAGGGATACAAGGGTTATGCCCCATATCCATTTGACTATCCGATGGTTCATGAGCCATTCGATGGGGATGACTTTTTTAAAGAAACTGTTTCCTAATAGTATTGCGCATACGGCAACGTAGGAGAGTTGGAAACTGACGTCGTATAATGCTAATGGATTGATTATTAGCATGACAATGGCTGTGAATGATAATGTGTTGATAGGGGCAGAGTCACGATAGCCAACAGAAAGCAAGGCATAGACAGATATCATGAATGCCGAACGTGTGACACTTGGCGATAGTCCTACCAGTAAGGCATAGGCCCATAATGTGGTCACGATGATGGCTTGGGAGATGAGTTCTGCTTTTCGCCAGTTCATCAAAAGGTTGATGATGAAGAAAATGATGGTTAGGTGCATGCCGCTCAGCGCGAGGATATGGGAGGCTCCAGCCTGAGTATAGGTGGTTTTGACGGTAGGAGAGAGGTCGGAGCGGTCGCCTAATGTCATGGCTTTGATGACTCCTTCTGTTGCTTTATCCAGTTTCCATTCTTGGATATGCTTGAGTAGGATGCTGCGATAGGTCATGAAGCGCAGCCGTAGGCGTTCGATGCGCGAGAGGTGGCTGATATCCACAATTCCCCAGTCCCAATCAAAGGGGCGTACGTATGCTTCGCCTGTGAATCCTCTGCTTGCCATAAATCGTTGATAGTCGAAGGTGCTGTGGTTTTGGTTTTTAGAATGATTTTGTTGTTTCAAATGATCAGAAGCGATCTTGTTAGAGTCTTGGCGTGTTGTGGAATGGTGTAAATTGGATGTTTTGTTTCTAATCTCATGGATGTGTGTTGTCAGAATCAGTCCGTCGCCAACGGATATTTCTAGGCTGTCGTTGCTTTTGGCAATATGGCAACGTACCTTTTGTCGGGAGTTTGCCAGCAATACATCAACCGTCATGGTCTTTGTTTTCTCTATCGGTTCGTCAATTACTACAGCTTGCCATTCTGCAGGATATTCCGGCCACCAGACTTTCATGTTGTTTTCTTGGTATTGTCGTATGATGCAACCGAACAGCGTTACACATATTAATATAGTAGTGGTCTGCCAACGGGGATGATAACGGAGGAAGAGTGTTATGATAAGTATTCCCGCCATTGCGGCGAAAACCACTATTGGGGCTTTTATCCACTCGCCTATGACGATGCCGACTATCAAAGCAATGGCTACGGGAAGTAATGGTGCTTCTATTCTCAACATCATGTAGCCGTTGTTTTTGAGTTTTGTAGTTAAGTTGCTATTCTCTTTCAGAGGCAAATAGTGGCAAGTTCATGACTTTCTCCACGATAGGTGCCATGTCGTAGTATTTGTATTCTGCCAAACGACCACCGAACATCACGTTGGCTTCTTGTTTTGCCAGCGTTTCGTATTGTAGGTAAACAGCAGTATTTGCTTGGTCGTTGATGGGGTAGTAGGGCTCCATGTCATCTTTCCATTCTGTGGAATACTCTTTGGAAATAACTGTTTTGGGCAGGTCATATACGGCCTGTCCGAACATCTCGAAGTGCTTATGCTCAATAATTCTGGTGTATGGTACATCGCGTTCGGTATAGTTTATTACGGCATTACCTTGGTGGTTGGGAGTGTCTAAGGTCTGATGTTCAAACCGTACGGTACGATAGTTGAGCTTTCCGAATCGGAAGTCGTAGAATTCATCGATTCTTCCGGTAAAGAGAATTTTGTCCGCTTGCGCTTCCCAATTTTCACGATTTTCAAAGAATTCTGCGTTGACTTGGGTGTCGATGCCTTCAAGCAGACCGTCAATCAGTTTGTTGTATCCTCCGATGGGGATACCTTGGTATTTGTCGTTGAAATAATTGTTGTCGTAGGTCAGTCGGATAGGTAGGCGTTTGATGATAAATGCGGGCAGTTCTGTACATTTCCTTCCCCATTGTTTCTCCGTATATCCTTTGATGAGTTTCTCGTAGATGTCTCGGCCTACAAGCAATTGTGCCTGTTCTTCCAGATTACGAGGTTCTGTCACTCCGTCGGCTTTCATCTTTTCTACGGCTTGCTGTTTCTGCTCGTCGATGATGTTTAAAGCCTCTTCAGGTGTGTTGATTCCCCACATTTCGTGGAAGGTATTCATATTGAAAGGCAGGTTGTAGAGCTTGCCTTGGTAGTTGGCAATAGGTGAATTTGTGTATCTGTTGAATTCTACAAATGAGTTGACGAAATCCCATACCTTCTTGTTGGATGTATGGAAGATATGTGCTCCATATTTGTGGACATTGATGCCTTCTATATTTTCGCAATAGACGTTTCCACCCAGTTGTGGGCGTTTATCAATCACAAGGCAGCGTTTTCCTTGTTGTTGGGCAAAGTATGCGAAGGTGCATCCATATAGTCCAGCTCCCACAATGAGGTAATCGTATTTCTTCATGCTCTAAGTTTTTTGTATTGATACTGCAAATTTACATGTTCTTTCCCGAAATTCCAAACAATTGTCGGATGAATTGTTATCTTGTGTCGTTTTTCGTCTCAAATCCAAAGTGCGGTTATTGTTTGTCGTCCAATGAATTGCCCTTTTCCGTCTTTTGCCAATAGTTTGGTGGGTTTTGGTAGCTTCTCGATAGCTTTTCGTTGTTTTTTCGTTGTTTTCTCGTTGTTTTTTCGTTGTTCTCTCGTTCGTTTTTTGCTTGTTCCTCGTTCGGTCCTCGATCGGTCTTCGATAGACTAACGAATAACGAACGAGAGAACAACGAGAGACGAACGAGGACCTAACGAGAAGTGAACGAGAAGTGAACGAGAAGAGGTAGGGCCTCAAACAAAAAATTCTGTTCTTGACGTCGGAGTTCTGTCTTGTCATTGGAGATGTTTTTTCTTTGAGATTTTGTCATAATTCTTTAATTTGTTGTGGTGGTTTGACTTTTTGTGAAATAATCTCTTGATGTAATGAATGGCATGTTATGTCTTGCAAATATACAATATTCCAAAATTCAATTGTCCGTCTTTGTCCGTCTTTGTCCATCTTTGTCCACCTTTGTCCACCTTTGTCCACCTTTGTCCGTCTTTGTCTTTGTTTATCTTGGTCTGTTAGGAAGGTATAAGTTGTTAATAGAAGCTGAAAAAAGACATTTTATGGATGAGGCTTTTGCTTTCTTACGTCTTCGGGATGCATTCGGGATGCGTTCGGGTTATAACTATCCTTTTTATGTGCGTAGTTCTTCCCAAGTAAGTCCCAAGTGAGTCCTCAAAAGATGCTCATTTATGGGAGACAGGTGGGAGTGACTTCCCGTCTGCAACGTTTTAGACTATTTGTACAAGTTGACGGCTGCTTGCCGGGAGTTTTTTTGTAAACAAAAAAAGTGTTTATTTAGCCTTTGATACTATCATTCAACAGTCTGTGTCTTGCCATGAGGCATGCTCCTGTAATGCCGGCAAGTCCTTTTAGACTTGAAGTCACAATCTGCGAATCTTCATTTACAATATTGAGAGAGAATTTTTTGATGCCCATTCTTGCAGGGAGGGTGAGGTAGTCGCCCGTTGCCGACATTTCGCCGCCGATGACCAGCATTTCAGGATTGAAGATGTTGATGACACCAGCCAGCTGTTTACCAAGTTCGTCAGCGATGTTCTGTAACGTTGCAAGGCTGAGCACATCTTCTTTGTCGATGGCTTCCAGTAGGTCCTTTAGTGTGAGTTCCTCTTTTTGGTTGAGCACTTTATCCGAGAGAATAGAGGTCTTGCCATTTAAGATTTTTTCTGTCAGTTTTCTCTTAAGTGCCCTTCCTGAAACTTCTGTTTCTATGCAACCGATCTTTCCGCAATGGCAGATGATGTTATTATTATAGGCTGTCATGTGTCCAAATTCGCCAGAATATCCCGACTTTCCGTAGTAGAGTTTGCCGTCAATAATAATGCCGATGGCTAAGCCCCAACATACATTGGCAAAAATGACATTCTTCAGTCCTTTGCTTCGTCCCTTGATAAACTCAGCAAATGTCATGCTTCTTGTGTCGTTTTCGATGCAGACGGGAATCTGAATGAGTTTGGTGAGTTTACTGGTCAGCGACTCCTCAAGGAAGGTAAACATGTTATAGGCATTTCCCTCAAAAGGATTCACACGCTCTGCAATATTCACGCAAATTTGGAGGATTTCTTCTTTAGCGTAAGGAAGTGTAGCAATGAAATCGTTGATAATCTTAGCCATTTGCTCCAGATTCTCTGGAGTATTTTCGTATGTATAAGGAACTCTTATCTTTTCTGTAATCAGATTGCCGCAGAAATCGCTTGCAGCAAGAGCAAGACAGTCCATTTCAGGGTTTACACCAACAAAATAGCCTGCGTTAGGAACAAGATCATAAGCCATAGGAATGCGACCGGAAGAGATGTCTTTTTTTCCGACCTCTCTTACGAGTCCTGCTTTGATGAGTTCGTTGATGGCGCTTGTCGCAGTAGGCAGACTAACGCCAACAGCCTTTGACATTTCTGGAATAGTAAAAGTACCTTGTGATACAAACTGTTCCAAGATTCGACCCTGAACTGATGATTTTTTATTTATGTTCCTAATGTGTTTTAGTAACTCGTCCCTCATATATAAAATTTTTGCTTATACAAAAGTACTCTATTTTGTGTCCCTTTGCAATAGTTTAAGAGTTAATAAAGTTTAATATCGCGAAAAATGCCTCATATTTTGTGTTTTTAAGTATAATATCGGCTATCAAAGCTCTTCATGTTTCTATGTGGATGGATAACAGCCTCTCTATTCATTTAAGATTATCAACACAGATCATGTCTTTCCCTGGAATGAAGTATTGGTACAGCTCTATGAAATAGAAATTATAGAAATTTATAAGGTAGAATCGTATTTTTTACCCAGAATGTTTTCTATTTACAACCTTTTTCATAAATTTGCAACATAAAAGTAATAAGAGTTCATGATAATTAAATTTTCAGAAACAATGAAAACAATACTGCTAACCATTCTAATGACAATTCTTGGTGTTGAAGGTCATGCGCAAGAATACTTTCATGTCCAAAAAACACAACTGATTGATGCCGCAGGACAACCTTTTATTATTGCGGGTGTCAACAACCCGCATGCTTGGTTAGGTGAAAAAGCCTATCAAGCACTTGATGATATTGCTGCTACAGGAGCTAACACGCTACGTATCGTATGGCACACAAGGGGGCAAGCCGCAGAATTGGAACGCGTCATAGAGCGTTGCATAGCGCTGAAGATGATTCCGATGGTGGAACTTCACGATGTAACGGGAAACTCGTCGGGCGAGCGGCTGCTCGATATGGCGCGATACTATGCTCGTGAAGATGTCAAAACTGTACTGATGCGTTACGAACGCTTTCTGCTCATCAATATTGCAAACGAGTGGGGCGCTCATCGTGTTACCACGAAACATTGGCAGAAAAGCTATGAAAAGGCTATCGCATTACTTCGTGAAGCTGGCTTCAAAACGACGTTGGTTGTTGATGCTCCAGGTTGGGGACAGAATATTTTACCCATATTAAAAGGTGGTCAGCAACTTATAGACTGCGACCCTTTGCACAATATTTTATTTTCTGTCCACATGTATGGTTCTTGGAATGACTCCCAAAAAATTATCAATAAACTGACAGAAGCCAAGAATAAACAATTGCCTTTGATCGTTGGTGAGTTTGGCTACAACTATAATGATGGCAAAAATAATCTCGGTTGTAAGGCCGACCATCGTACAATCCTAAAAACATGTCATCAGTTGGATTATGGTTTTATGCCTTGGTCATGGACAGGAAATAACCAAGAGAATGCTTGGCTTGATATGGTAGATCATCGTGATTGGAAGACGCCGACAGCATGGGGAACTGATGTGATTGAAGGTGCGTATGGCATCCGGCAAACAGCCATTCCCGCCAAAGTGTTTGAGAGTGATAAGGCAAGAGAAAAATAAGGATAAATAATATTGCAAACCAATTATTTTCTTCATTATTTGGAACTTTGGGTAAATAATTATATCTTTGCATTAAAATACTTGCTTTTATGCTTGAACTGTGTCGTTTTCTGGGAATAATTTCGCCATGTTTGGTGACGATCATAATCCTCCTCATTTTCATGTGAGATATGGAGAATTTGAAGCTATAATAACCATTCGTGACGGTGTCGTAAAAGGTGAGATGTCGTAAAGTTCTTGGAGATGTATTTACTTGGATGAAATTACATCAAGATGAGCTTGATATGAATTGGCAAAGACTGCAGGAAGGCAAATATATCATTAAAATAGAACCATTAAAACTGTAAGATTATGAATACGGATTTGATTAAAGTAGTGAATGTTGATTATATAAAAGACTATATCGTGGACCTGAAATATAGTAATGGTGAGAAGAAACGCGTTGATTTCTTTCCTTTGCTAAAGAGTGGAAAGAAACAACAACTATTAAATAAAAATAACTTTATACTGTTTGGATTAAATCATTGGATCTTAGAATGGTATAATGGTGTTGACTTTGCACCCGACTTCTTGTACCAGCAAGGTGTATCGGTTTCTTAATGATGAATACTTATAAAAACAAAGACAACAATGAGCGACAAAAACTGGGATTTGATCATTCAAAACAAAAGTAGTTTGTTTCGTTTGGATTTGCATGAAGTATGGCGTTATCGTGACCTATTGAGAATGTATGTAAAGCGTGATATTATCACATTCTACAAACAAACAATTCTTGGTCCGATGTGGTTTTTTATTCAGCCAATCATGACGACCATTATGTTCATGTTTGTATTTGGAGGAATTGCAGGCATTTCAACCGATGGCGTTCCACAGGCTGTGTTTTACCTGGCAGGACTTGTCTGTTGGAATTATTTTGCAGATTGTCTGACGAAGTGCTCTGATACCTTTAATGCCAATCAGCAGATATTTGGTAAGGTCTATTTTCCTCGTTTAATAGTTCCTTTCTCCATAGTTATTTCAAATATGGTGAAAATGGGTATTCAGTTGGTTTTGTTCCTTGTTGTATATGCCTATTATTTCATAGTTTTGGGTACGTTCGAAATAAACTGGACGATAGTGCTTTTTCCAGTTCTTCTATTGATGTTAGCATCTTTAGGATTAGGATTCGGTCTTGTAATATCCTCACTCACTACCAAATATCGTGATCTTCGTTTTCTCATTACTTTTGGTGTACAGCTTTGGATGTATGCCACACCAGTCATCTATCCATTGTCTGTGATGAAGCAGAACTATCCTGATAAGATTTGGGTCATTGTTGCTAATCCGTTGACTGCGATTATAGAAACCTTTAAATACGGTTTTACGGGGGTAGGAGTTTTTGAGTGGAACTACTTATTGTACAGTTTTGTTATGAGTATTGCTGTCCTGTTGTTAGGTATAATAGTCTTCAATCGTGTGCAGAAGAATTTTATGGATGTAATTTGATTTATTATGAGTAGAAAGGTAATAGAATTCGATAACGTCGGAAAACAATATGTTCTTGGCACTATAGGTACAGGTACGTTAAGTCAGGATCTGAATCGTTGGTGGGCTCGTATCCGCGGCAAGGAAGATCCGTTTCTGAAAATTGGTGAGGTTAATGATCGTACCAAGAAAGGAGAAAGCAATTTTGTTTGGGCATTGAAGGATATTAACTTTAGTGTTGATGAAGGTGATGTTGTTGGTATTATTGGCAAAAATGGCGCAGGTAAATCAACCTTGCTGAAGATTCTCTCCAGAGTAACCTCACCGACAGTTGGTACAATAAAGGTGAAAGGTCGCATTGCCTCTCTGCTGGAAGTTGGCACAGGATTTCATCCTGAGATGACCGGTCGTGAGAATATATATATGAATGGTACTATTATGGGTATGACCAAAACAGAGATTGACAGAAAACTTGATGAGATAGTTGATTTCGCTGGAGTGGAAAAATATCTTGATACTCCTGTTAAACGTTATTCTTCTGGTATGATGGTACGTTTGGGCTTTGCCATTGCTGCTCATTTGGAGCCAGAAATTCTTGTCGTAGATGAAGTTTTGGCTGTAGGTGATGCAGAGTTCCAAAAGAAAGCAATCGGCAAGATGCAAGACGTCAGCAAAGGAGAAGGCCGTACAGTTCTCTTTGTTAGTCATAATATGGCAGCAGTTAGAAGCTTGTGTAAGAAGGGCATTGTGATGAAAAATGGTAGTATAGATAGTATTGGGGATATAACATCGGCAATAGAGAGATATCTAAAAAATAATGATGATGCAGAAAATGTCAATATTATCGATAGCGTAAAATGCTTGAAATCTACTTTGCATATTGAAAGTGTTGAGATTAATGAAACGAGTAAAACGCATAGCATTATCAGAAATGGACAAGAAAAATTAAAAGTACGTATAACAGGGACATTGGATGAGGCTCTTGATTATGATTTGATGCTGATTTTAAAAAATGAAATAGGAATGCCTTATGCTACATATGCTCCAGGGCATTATAGGGGAGAAATCCAACATTTAGAAAAAGGTAAGTTTGTAATTGAAAGAATTATTAATCTTCCTATGATTTTGGCAAAAGGAATATTGAAAGTTGATTTATACCTACATCATCCAATGGTTGAATATCAGATGATGGCAGTAGATTGTTGCTCGCTTGAATCTGAAGGATTTCAGTCTGGCTATGGAAGGGCATTGGAACATCAACAAAATGGATTTATGGGATTGTGAGTATGAAAAAAAAAGGAACATTAGTATATAGCTTAACAACGCGTGGCTTATTTTCAGAATTATCTAATTTGGTTATGGCTTTTTACTATGCCAACCAAAAAGGTTTGAATTTTATTATAAATAGTCGTTATTGGAATGGTAAAATAAAAAAAGGATGGGAAGATTATTTCAATAATAACATAGAAACTACAAATAGTGTCTTTTCGGCACAGACTAAAGTGTATTCTAAGGAGAAGCCATGGGTTGGAAATATATACTACAATCCAAAAGTATTCTTTAATTATTATTTCCAGTTGCTCATGAATGGTTTATATTGTCTGTTCCACATTAAATGTATGTTAGCAAAAGATGCTTTTGAACAAATGAATTCATCGGATTTCCGCGATTCACTTCCTGAAGATTGGGTTTCTTCATATGCATCCTTATATAAACAAGTAGTTAGTTATAATGACAAAACAAAGAGTATTTTGGCGCAATACAAAGAGCAACTTAAACTTCCTGATGATTATATTGGAGTACACATAAGAAGAGGTGATAAAATAACTACGCAAGAAATGGATAATATTTCTTTGGATAAATATATATCCGAGATTATTGATCATAAAGATGTATCACAGAATGTATTTATTGCGACAGATGATATTTCTATATTAGATAGTCTAAGACCAAAGTTGGCGGAACGTGGAATGAAGTTGTATTATAACACTTTTTGTTCATCAAGTGGTTTTGAAGAATCTGCTTTTAATGACATGGATGAAAGAAGAAGGTATGACAATATTATGCTTACATTGTTAGATATGGATATCCTTATTCATTCGTGTTTCTTTATAGGAACCTACACTTCTAATTTGAGTAGAATTGTACCGCTGTTTCTTTCTTTTAGTCGATGTAAAAGTTTAGATATTGATTGGGATTTCTTTTATTGCCCAAATTATTGATAACTACATGATATGATGTTTCGAGAGTATAGCTCGCAATCGTCCAATATTGTTCTCTGATTTGTATTTATATACCAAATGATAACCCATGGCTTCTAGTGTCTTTATTTTTATTGTTTCGTCAGGCTGATTCTTTGATTCAATGAAAATAAAGTCAGCTTTTTGTTGTTTAATATCTACCAATTGTCGTTCCTGCATTTCGGTAGTTGCTCCTAATTGACTGGTCCAATAAACTGACCTTGGTAGTGCATTTGCAGCAATCCCATCGCCGCGGTCAATACAATAATAATATATAACCTTAGGATTCTTTATCTTTTTCAGAATACGATTTACTGTAATCATTTCTGTATATTGTGCTGACTTTTGGGTTATGAATGTCTTGTCAATATATCCATATTGAAAACAATTAGTAATAATGATAATAAACAAAGAAATGATAGTCGTAATGCTTGTTGATAGGTGTTGCTGCTTATTCAAAATATTGCGGCAAGAATGGATGGCACATATAATAAAAAAAATGGGAAATGATGTGCAGGCATTAAAATAATGTGCATCTGCATGATGTAATGATATGATCCAAAAACAACTTAGGATAAAAGGCAAAAAGAACATGTTTTTATGTTTGAATATGTATATGCCAAAGCAGCCAATCATACTAAAAATGAAATAATACACCCTTTCTGCATAGCCTATATGATAGAGTAGTTCGTGGAAAAAATTGCTATGATATTGTGATTGATTGATGGTCTTTAATGTATTGATAAAATATTCGTTTATAAAAGCATTGAAGGCGCCAGCAACAATGAGATAAATGGCAAATGGAAGAATGATAAGTGATGCTCCTGACAAACCGCATATGATAGGTTTAAATAAACCAATTCTGTTTTTTATGAGTATTATAATAACATATATATAGATAGATATTAGCATAGCGGAAATATTATACTTTATAAGCAGGGTTGCAGAGAATGAAATGCCAAAAACAAAAAATGCTCTACAAATATTTTTAATGTCAATTGGTTGTTGAGAGAAAACAATTCGACAGGCATAGTATAAAGAAGCTACTATAAATGGCTGACACCAATCTTCTGATTTTACCTCATAATGAAACCAAGGAAAGAAAATAGCGATTCCCATGACTATACATGAAATAAAGGCTAATGCCTTTTCTTTTAAAAAATAATCAGCAATCTTATACAAATATAAAAAACATATTGTGTAAGAAAGCCAGCTTAACCAAAAAACTCCAGTATAGTCGTAGTGACTAATGAGATATCCTATGCCATAGATAAGCCATAATAATGGTCCTTTAGAATCAGCAAAATCAACATATGGAGTCATGCCATTCATCCAGGCTTTTCCAGAAGAAAAAAATATAGCGCAGTCGTTTCTGCCAAATGTATAGTGCAATTGAGAATCTGGTGATACAAAAAAAAGTGTTATTAATAAAAATAAAGCCACCCCGATCTGGTAATAATAATGTGAGAAAAAGTATTTTAGATGATTCATTTTTTTATTTTTTTTATTAAATAAGTGGGTCTGTTTTTAGTCTCGTTAAATATTCTTCCTACATACTCTCCAAGTATTCCTATACAAATTAATTGTACAGCTCCTATAAAAAGCATTACGGTCATAATGGTTGGGTAGCCAGCAACAGGTTCGCCCCATATCAGAACTTTTGCAATAATCCATGCCATGTAACATAATGCCCAGATGGCGACTATGATTCCTATAAATGTAGCAATGCGTAAAGGGGCTGTAGTAAAGCTTGTAATGCCTTCAATGGCAAGATTAAATAATGATCCATAGTTCCATTTCGTTTGGCCTTCAATCCTATTACCTCTGTCGAAAAGAATTTCTTGTTTCTTGTAACCGATCCAACAAAATAGTCCTTTTGTGTATCTTTCGCTTTCGCGCATTTGTTTTAATGCTTCTATACATTTTCTATCTAAAAGTCTGAAGTCACCAACATTCTTTAATATGTCATAACGAGTTGATTTGTCAAGAATGTAGTAAAATAAACACGATAAGCCTCTTCGTAATATACTTTCTTTTCCTCTGGTTTTTCTTTTTGCATAGACATCGTCAATACCACTTTCCCATAGTTCCAACATTTTTTCTATTAGTTCTGGTGGGTCTTGTAAGTCTGCGTCCATGATTATCATGCAGTCTCCTGTTGCATAATCAAATCCTGCAAGCATAGCATTTTCTTTTCCGAAATTCCTTGATAAGTCTATATAGGAAATTTGCTTATCCTTACTATAAAGTTCTTCAAGTATTTCAATTGTATGATCGGAGCTACCATCATTAATGAACAATAACTCCCAATCGTAATTTTTTAACTTCGATGTGACAGATTTGATGACATTGTATAGTATTCCTATGCACTTTTCTTCATTGTAACATGGAATCATTATTGTGACTTTCTTCATAATTTATAGTTGGTCATTATTGATGTTTTTTAGGTGTAATGATATGATACGTATCTATATACAATGCAAATATACGCAATTATGTTGGAAAAACATAATTTGTTCTTAAAAAGTTATTGTTTCTTGTTTTTTACTTAATCGCAATTAAGATAAATGACGTGCCGTGTGCTGAGCCAGGTATGTTTATTGAATAACAATTTTGAGCTTTCTGTGTAAAATGCTTGTATGTTAATGTTTTTTTGTGTATATTTGCGGAGAAAATTGCATTCGTTCACTAAAAGTGGACGAGTTTGTACTTGAATTAATTAGGTTCACGTGAATCGCTTTGTTCTTTGTCTTTTTTGAATATAGCTAAAGAGGGGGCTTTTATATTTGTCAATGACATGGTATCTGAGAACACAAAAACAATCAAATGTACTAACTAAATAAAATTTAACTTGTTTGTTTCCTTTATCCGTTTGACATTAAAAATGCGACTTTAAATTGTCGCGTGATAAAAGTATCCGGAACCAACTATATTTCAAGAGATTCGAGGAAGTAAGATGACTTTAGTGAACTACAAAGGAGATGAAAAAAATGAAAAAAGACTTGTTTTTTGTTTTCATACCAATCGTGTTCTCATTTCTGGCTTGCCAGAATCGTAATGATGACAGTAAGGTTGTAGTTTGTGTGCCTGTCTATGGACAGAGCTTGGCGTTAGGTGAAGAAACGCAACGAATTACAAATCTCGATAGTTTGAATGAACTTTATGACTATCGAATAGTGGGTGAGAATCTGAAAAATGAATTTGGCTATTATGACTGCAGTCCTGTCAAAAGAAAGATCAAACGTGTTCTAAAACTATCCAAACGTGATTTTGAAGTGTCTGTTTATGGTATGGCAGAGGCTTTGGTGAACGAGTTGGGAAAAGACACCATGGTCTGTGTCTTTGCTGGTGGACAAGGAGCAACACCTATCAATGGTATAAGTAAAGGCACTGCTCCTTATGTGCGTTTTCTCAATGATATTAAGAATGCGAAAGAGAAAGCAGATGAGAAGGGAATGAAATTCTACGTTCCCGCAATATGTTGGATGCAAGGCGAGTCAGACATGTATGACTATACAAATGTTGATTACAAACAAAAGTTGAATCAGTTTAGTATCGATATCAATAAAGATATAAAGGCAATTACTCATCAAAAGCAAGATATCAAGATAGTATCTTATCAAACGAATATGTTAGCTTTGTGCAATGAGTTCTGTCAGAATGAATATAGTTTATATGAGACAAGCATACCACAAGCACAGATGGAGTTAGTTCGTGACAATTCTTTCTTTGTTGCTGGAACGCCTACTTATTTTTTGTCTTTTGCCCGGGAACGTATGCATATAAATGCAATAAGCCAAAAACGTGTTGGTTATTATAATGCGGAATCGGTTATAAGCATTATAAGAAATCAAAAACATCGTGGGTTGTATCCAAAGAAAATAATTGCTGAAGGAACAGAGGTAAAAGTTGTTTTAGATGTACCTTGTCCTCCATTAGTAATAGATACTATAGAAGTTAGCAAAGTAGATTATTATGGGTTTAATGTTGTTACAGCCTCTAATGAATCTATTATTAAAGATGTTGTGGTACATGGAGATACCATTTTGTTGAAATGTTCACAGTTAGTCAAGGGTGCTAAAGTAAGGTATGCTGTAAATGGTCAGAAAGGAAAAAGTGGTTATTTAAGAGGAGCTCGTGGAAATCTTCGTGATAGTCAAGGTCTTGTCAACGCTGCGATAGTCCCCAAAAAGATATACCCAATGCATAATTGGTGTTATCAATTTGACATACTTGTTGAATAGATGGTGTGTTTTTGGATGACATGACAAACCAAGTTACTGTGATTCTATATAACATGGTACGCTTTTGCGTTTTTCTTACTTAATTCTTGTGATATATCGTTTTTTTTCGTATTTTTGCAAAAAAGAAATAAAATGCTTTATTCAATCATTACAATCAACTTTAACAATTGTGATGGTTTGCGTCGCACTATTGAGAGCGTAGTAAACCAAACCAATGCTGACTATGAATATATCGTTATTGATGGTGGCTCAACCGATGGTAGTGTTGATGTTATCCAAAAATACTCTGACAGAATATCCTATTGGGTGTCAGAAAAGGATGATGGAATCTATAATGCTATGAATAAAGGTGTACGGCATGCACATGGTGACTATTGTTTATTTCTTAATTCTGGAGATTCATTTTATGACAAACATGTGTTGAATGAAAATTTACTTTCAGACAGTAAGTGTGATATTGTTGTGGGAAGATTAGTTTCTGACTCTGATGGGAGGGAGTTGTTTTCTCCACCGAGCTATGATATATCTATGTATTATTTTTATACTAGCACTTTACCTCATCAAGCGAGTTTTATCAAAACAAAACTGTTGAAACAATATCCTTATGATGAATCACTAAAAATTGTGTCTGATTGGAAATTCTTTGTTGACATGATTATTATACATCAGTGTTCTGTTCGATTTGTTGATATAAAGATAGCAAAGTTTGATATGAATGGTGTAAGTACATCAGATACCAAAAATACATGGGAAGAAAAATATTCAGTTCTTCAGAGAATGTTACCATACCGTGTTCTGATTGACTATAAACGTATGAAATCGTCGGAATGTTTGACACAAACACTGACTTCTCAATTGCGCAGAAGTTATACAATTGATAGGCTAATATACATGATTGCTCGTGTTTTACTTAAATTTAAATAAGATTATGTCTTATAGTCCTAAAATATCTATACTCATACCAATCTACAATGTTGAAAGATATCTTGGCAAATGCCTTGATAGCGTTTTTAAACAAAGTTATCAAAATATAGAATATGTATTTGTAGATGACTGTTCTTCTGATTCGAGTGTGGATGTGTTAATGCAAAAGATCAAGGAGTATGGAGTTGATGACAATCACTACGTATTGTTGAAACATCAAGACAATATGGGTATTGCATACACAAGAGCAAACTTGGTGTCTATGGCAACAGGCGATTATATCCTTTTTGTTGATAGTGATGATTGGATAGAGTCTAACATGATAGAATTGATGGTTTCTGCGTCTGATAATGGAACTATTGATTTGATAGCATGTGATTTCTTTTGGGAGTATAGCGATGGAACTACAAAAGTTCAACATGACAATTATGCTAATGATTGTTATGAGAATCTTTTAAAGTCCATTGATTACACTATCAGTCCTGTGCTATGGAGACTTTTGACCAAGAGAGAACTATATGATGGCTTAACGATAGCTCGAGAGATTAATGTTGGAGAAGATTATATAATTACGATAAAACTGTTCTTTTTATCTAAAAGCTTTAGGTATATTTCATTTCCGTTATATCATTATTTCCAACATTCAGACGTTCAAAGACTTACAGTTCAGAAATCTAGGTGTCTTAATGATCATATAAAAGCAGTTAATGAGGTTGAAAGGTTTTTAAAAGATAATGGTTATCTTACAAGTGACGTGGAAAATCTGTTGAATAGGCGTAAATTTAATATAAAAAGTAATTATTTGACTAAGCGCTATTTTGATATAGAAAAATTCGAAAATTGCTTTCCTGAGGCAAAGTATTCTTGGCGCGGAATGGGTTATTCATTCAGAGAGTGCGTAAAGTTTTGGTTGGCAGAAAATAAATTATATTACATTATTAAATTGCTATCTTGATATGATTAAGAATATTAAAGTTGTTGTATGGTGTTTGGCTTATAATCAAGCTCGTTTCATTCGTAATGCTCTTGATGGATTTGTCATGCAAAAAACTAATTTTTCCTTTGAAGTGATAGTTCATGATGATAAATCTACAGATGGTACTACGGATATCATATTGGAATATGCAAAGCGATACCCTGACATTATAATACCTGTCATTGAGGCGGAAAATCAATGGACGAAGGGGGGCTTGGTCCGTATTATTGATATCATGAATGATAAATACAGAAATGCTCCATATATAGCTTTTTGCGAAGGTGATGATTATTGGACATCTCCATATAAATTACAAAAACAAGTTGATTTCTTGGATAAAGAACCACAATATTCAATGTGTTTTCATAGTGCAGAAAAGAAATATGAATGTGATGGCGTTTCGTGGATAAATTGTGAGAATATAGAAGATAAGGACTATAATGCTACGGAAATCTTTGTTAATTGGACGATTCCAACTGCTTCTGTGGTATGTAGAAAGGAAGCCTTGGAATTTTATTCTTCACTTAAGGGAAAGAAAAATATACAAAACTATGATATATTTGTTTTTTTAAGCTGTGCCATGGTTGGACAGATACGTGGAATGCACGATAAGATGTCTGTGTATAGGATTCAGGAAACTGGGCTGACTTATAATAATGATGCGTTGGTTAAATGTACGATGAGAAATCCAGAACATTTTATCTGTTTAAGGAATAATTTCCCAATAGTCAAACGTAAATATGTTAATAAGACAATAGCTAAATGCCTATTCGAGAGAGCATGTTTAAGAAAAGAGCGCCTAAAGTCTTCTGAGGATCTAGTCTTATCATTATATTATGATCCATTACACTTTTTTGTTCGTTTGATAAAATATTTCTACCATAAATATTGAAATGTGGGCTTATTAGAAAACCAATCAGTTTGTTAGTATCTATCTATGCAAAAATATCGTTTAGTGTAGAAACTAAACGATATTTTTTGTTTCTATTTAACTTGTATAATATTTCTGTACAAGTTTTGATATTTTCTTAGATGATAATGTATGTCGTTTATCGTCTTTCTGATTATAGCGTGTAAGCCGTTTATGTTCTGTGATTTATGGAATCCTTCTTCAAGTGGCATTATCAAAGGTATGTGTTTGATACGAAGATGATGATGGACACAAAAGACATTAATAAGTCTTTCACTCATATATCCGTAGATGCGGCTTTGTACAGGGTCGTCAATTGGGGGAACACGCTTTTCAACTTCAAAGAGTATGTTAAACAACCATTTAGAATATTCATTAAAATACTTCCAATGGGTGATGAACATGTTATAACCAACAGAAACATTACTTCGATCCATTGTGTTTTCAAATGCAGGAAGGTATTCTGGGGTCTTTTCTCTGATTATAGAACGCAAGGTTTCCCAGTCTTTAGCGATATGATAATCATAGTATTGTTGAGTGTTACTGACTCGCCAATGACGAGCGATGGGTAATATGATATCATATTTTTTGAGAATACTTTCTAAATCAGGAAATGTATATTTGTTATTCAGAAAATCTTTTGTAGTGGTAAAATGTTTGTCAGAAGAGAATAACGGACAAAATTGTTGGAAGTCAAAATATCGGCGATAATGGTTTAGCCCCACAATATCTACGTTCTTTAGGTTTTTCCATGCCCAATAATGGCATGTCAGTTCACAGAAATGGGGATTCTTAGACGATATGTTCTCTCCCTCATCATCGGGCTGATAACCCTGAATTTTTTCGTGGAGTGCAGCTCCTGCTTGCACTGGAAGAAAATATTCATGTTGTGGGAGTTCTACTTTTTTATGAGAACAAATGAAGATAGTTATCTTTTTCATAAGCTTTATTTATGGTGTGAGGTGTGAATGAAATCATTACTTTTGATGTTTATCTTCGTCAGGTTTTGAAGCATACTGCCTGTAAGCCTGAAAAATGAGATGATTTTTCCGAAGATAGCTCTTGTGCGGAGATGGCGAGGAATGGCTATCAAGAGGGCTATAATCAACGCAATAAACAATGCCCACCAGCGAAGTCCCCATTGCCAACAGACACAGGTCATTATGACTGCAACAATAGGTATTGTTGCTAAAAGTATAGAACGGGGTATCAGTAGTTGTTGTAGGGTCTTGTCAATATAGTTGATGTTCCCTTTTATAAAAGCCTTGGGTAAATAAGGGAGCATGAACAAAAGACTTTGTATCTGACCTGTCATCCAACGAAGACGCTGACGACGGAAGTTGTCTTGATTAGATACCTTCTCATCATAAACGTGGATAGTTGCCTCATACTTGATGAAAATATTTTCTTGCATGAGCATGGCTTCTAATTCGCGGTCTTCTACTGCAGTTTGTAGTTTGGATACATGATTTTTGAACCATTCAAAACGGAAACACATGCCAGAACCGATTAATGCTGACGACATTCCTATTATGTTATGTGCTTTACGGAAAATGGTATTGTTGATTTCTTCACTTGTTCCTTCAAGTGCTGCTATGTCGTTGTCGCTATTCTTTGCGCAACGGTGACATTGAACGAAATCAAAACCTTGGCAACAAACAGCGTTAAGACGCTCAAGAAAATCAGGATGAACCACATTGTCGGCATCTAAAATGACCACATATTCGTATTCTTTCTTGGTCTCTGAAATAGCATATTGTAATGCTTTTGCTTTACTACTCTTATAAAATATGGGACGATGGAGTGTGATGGGGAGTGCAAGCAAGGCATCGTTGGTGCTCTTTGTCATGTGGTCAGAAATGACAGCAATATCATAATGTGTCTTCGGGTAGGTTTGTTCTAGAAAACTTTTGATGGATGATACTATAACTGCATCTTCATGATAGGCTGGGAATAATACCAAATAGGTGTGTTGCACCTCTGTTATGGTAGCTTTATTTTTTTTATGATGAAACAAGGATACGATGGCATAGAATAATACATAAATGACAGAAGGCGCTATGAAAATCCATAACGCAAGGTCAATGATATGTATGATAGTCCACATGGTGTACAGAGTTTATCGTTTTGTATGATGAAACTTTTTGTCGAGGTAATCTATAAAATCGGCTATCTTTGAAAGACCAGGAATGGACCTCATGAGTATCAAGGGTGATTTAAGAGAAGAGCGATTCCAATTCTCGTCAACAAGATAGTCTGGTGTTGCTAAAGCAAAGATAAATAGAACAAAGGCAAACAATGCCCACCATTTCAATGCCAATGACATATAGATGAATGGGAGAATAGCGCTCATCATTACAACAAGTCCCATCAACACCATACGAGGCATCAGCATCCATTGTATAATCTTGTCTGCCAAGTCGTATTGGCGAGTCAGTATTGCCCAAGGAAGATGATGGATGTTTTTGAGTAGTGTAACGAACTGGCTTTTTATCCATTGACCACGTTGACGGTTGAAGTCTTCTGCATGTTGTGGCTTTTCGTCATAGACATAAAGGTCTTCCACATATTCCACAAATACGTGTTGTTGTAGTAGAATAGACTCTAAATTCTTATCATCCCAACTGGCCTTAGATTGGAGAATTGTAGATTTGAACCATTCGTAATCAAACGCCATTCCTGACATACAAAGACTGGCAGATAATCCCAAACGATTGTGTCCTCTACGGAATATGGTGTTGTTGATTTCTTCAAAAATAGCAGCCATCTGTGATACTTGACTCTTGCTGTTTCTTGAGACACGATGTGCCTGAAGAGCTCTCGTGCCTGCATTCTCGTAGGCGGTATTGATCTTTTCCAGGAAATCAGACTCAATGATGTTGCCAGCTTCAAGAATTATAACGACATCGTAGAGCTTGAATTGGGGCAGATTTGAAATGGCCAATTGGAAATACTTTGCCTTATTGCTTTCTCGGAAATTGGGGGTGAGTAGTGTTATAGGTTGCTGTGCCAAATGGAAATTGGTCATCTCGTTGTTGTGATCTGATATGACAGTGATATCAAATAACCGTTGAGGATAACTCTGACCTAATGCAGAGGCTACTGTTTGCTCTACGTTACTATTGCGGTATGAAGGTATAAGAATGATGAAACGGTTCTGATGTTTCACTTTCTGGGTGTAATGACGCTTTGGCAACATTGCTGCCAAAGTGAAAATCGTCATATATATCACCGTAAATGATATTAGACAGAATAATGTGATGTCACAGAAGTATAAGAGTGTCCAGATGTCCATAATCTAAAGTTTTATATAGTCAACAATGCCATTGATTACGGATAGTGCATGACGCAACTTGCCATGAAGGAGCGATAGCAACATATCCTTGGGTGCTACAATGCCGATTAAATACAATTTTGAGCAGAGCCCCTTGAAACCAGAATAATTCCTTTTGACGAACAGCAAACGGTTGCGTGTAATGTAATACATGCGAAGTGGCGAGCTTTGTCCTGTGGCGCGACTTTCCTTATGAAAGACTGTAACGACAGGGTCATACCAAATCTCATAGCCAGCCCGACGTATCATTATACTCCAGTCTAATTCCTCATAATAAAGGAAGTAACATTCTGGCATCATTCCAACTTGGGCAATAACTTCACGCTTGACCATCATAGCAGCCCCATGGGCATAGGGTGTTGGATGGGCTGTATTATATTGTCCATGATCTTGCTCATCATAGCCGATAGCACTGTTGCGCATGGTGATAGATGACAGGGGAGTGTAGCCTGCAAATTGAATGGGTGCATCGTCCCAAAAGAAACGTATTTTTGGGCATATAGCTCCAATCTTAGAAGATGAGGCAAAACGATTGACCAAGGCTTGAAGATTCACTTTGACTTTGCCCTCACGAAAGAACACAGTATCGTTATTGACAAAAAAAAGAAATTGTCCTTTTGCTGCTCTGATACCGAGATTGTTTCCACCAGCGAACCCAAGATTCTTATTACTTCTAATTACCCTAACTTGAGGATAACGGTGCTCGATAATAGTGGCTTCATCATCACGGGAAGCATTATCTACCACTATCACCTCTAATGGAAAATCATCAAAGGGGATGGTGTCAATCAGCGAACAGGTGTCGTCGAGTCCGTTGTAATTGATAGTGATGATAGATAATAATGCTTCCAATGTCTTGATGTTTTATACGCGCGAAGCTTTCTTTTTCTCCAGTTTTAGTCGTTTTCGTTCAGCTTCTTTCTCTAATAATTTGTTTTCCCATTCAGTCCATTCCTTTTCCATATAGGGTAGAGCATAGACTAAACTGAGACCACCATAGTAAATTAAACAGTTGGGGAAATTCAATAGAATTTGGTTGGCATAACCTCCTAACTGCATTGATACAAAGGCGCAACATAATCCAGCACCAATACCTCGCATGGATGGGCTGTTTATCCTGAATAGGACTGTCCAACAAGCTCCACCTAACATGATGAGCATGGTCAATACGAAAGTTATGATACCTATCTTTCCTGTACGTACCCAAATATATACATATTCAGAGTCAGGGGGAATCTCTGTCAAGATACGGTATTTGTTATTGGCTGGTACCTGTTCACGTTCCATACCCAAGCCAATGCCCCAAGGGGCTTCTTTGATATATTTCTTGATAGATTCCTTGTTAACATCACGTACGTTCATGGAAGCATCGTTTTTATCAAATGCCGTGCGCATACGCCTGATGGAATCATTGCTGTTTCCAATATTGGTAAATGCCAAAATGAAAAATGCGAAGACAAATATGACCCCAACAAAAGCCGAGAGTTTGACCGATTTTGCCAAAACAGTATAGAACGCAATGCCTGCGCCAAAACACACAATAGCGGTACGGGTGCCCGACGGAAACATTGCCCATGTGCAGGCAATGCCTGTGATGAGGAAAAAATAACGGTATTTTTTTACTTTGCTGGTTAAGGCAAAAATCAAGAATGCTACTGCCGTAGAGGCAATACCAATTCCGAAACTTGCTGCGTCATTGTGTGTTGAGAAATAACGTATGAGTGTTCCCCATCTGATGACGTGTGTTCGATATCCACGTCCATATAACCATGATCGTTCGCCGTCAGTAAAACCTATGTTTTTCTGTTTCCATACCCAGAAAACAGAGAATAAGGATAGTGCTCCCCAAAATATCAAATAATATATGAGAATTTTGGGCTTGTCGATATAGATGATATAGACTAAGAATGCATAGAGAATTTGGAAAGCCATGAGGCGGGCACCGGTGTACCAAGCATAAACATTGATGCCAAGACCACAGGTGTCATTGAAGATTTCCAGGGTACAAAATCCACACCAAATCATCAAAGCATAGAGCATCCAGTTGCCTGTACGTTCAAAGCAAGGGGATTTACGAGCATCGATGATGGCTATGACCAACAAAACAATTTCCAATGCTTCGTTATAGAATGACATAGGTATGCCAGAGGGTATCCAGTTGTTCTTTGAAAACCATTGTATAAAATAGTTGATAAAGAACAACAGCCAAAATGTTGCTGTACGCCATCGGAATGCCACATAAATGGCAATTACAACCAATGGTAACAGACATATCAATGCGAACATGCCAATACCAACTGTAACCAATTGGTAGATGGCGGCCGAAAACAGGAGAAAGAGCAATAATGCTCTTCCTCCGTTTCCGTCCGTATAGGTTGCGAACTTATTCTGCATGTATTTACAGGGCTTTGTTGTTTTCAGTGGCTGTCAATCCTAACTGAGACATGCGATATACAAAGTTGTTGAACTTAGTATAAGGTGGCAATTGACCGACAAACTCTTCTACAGCATAGCGGCTTGCCTCTGTCAGATACATATAGAGTGTGTTCTTGTGATCTTCGTCCAGCATGGCCTCTACTTCTTTCAAGGCTTTCTGATCGACATCCTTCCAGGTGCGGTTGGCACGAGTTACCATGAGGTTGACAGTACCCATGTTTAGCAATGCTGGTGCAATGGAGTTGTCGTTGAGGTTCGGGTACTCAATGATGGCAATCTCATCGGGCAAGATATCAGGACACAAGTCTTTGATGCCGTTTGCCATAATGAATTTGCTGTCTTCTGCCAAGAAGTCTTCGTCGTAGGTAAGACGGCGAACTTGCAGACCGATGGATATCCAATAGTTTTCCAATTCCTGAGCGAGATAGCTCCTTCCATTACCTGAGTCGGTAGAGATGAGGTTTAACACATTCTGCTGACCTTCCTTGAAATGGGGAAGCAGTGCCTTGCTCAACTGGCGCAAGGACATATCGGCAATGGTCTTGTTGAAGCGGCGATAGCGCAGATTGCTTTCGCGTGGGAAACAACCCATGACGGGTACTTTGGTGATGCGTTCTGAACGCATACGGTCACGAAGTGTACGATCGAGCAATTCGATAACGAAGAAGTATAATGCTGTCAGCATGAACGTCAGAAGGAATGCACCCAACAGAATCATGATACGATTGGTAGGCTGTGCATTCAAAGGGAACATCGGTGGGTTGAGTACACGGAGTGTGGCGGTACTCATCTGCAAGTTCTTCTGACGCAGGCGTGCTGCATTCAAAGCTTTCAGCATTTCCATATAGTTTCCTTCCACAAATCCTATATGACGGGCTTTGCGGTCCAAGGTGGCACCAATAGGAGAATAGAACAGATATTGGCGATCGAGATTCTGTTGCATGATATCTGTTGCGGACATCTGTGCTTTCACTTTTTCCATTAACAACATCTGATCCAACCATTTGTCAATCATTGGCTGAGCCTTAACACCAGTCTCAGTGCTGTAACTACCTGCTTCAATGTCGTGGGTGAGTTTTCTGACACGTTGTGTGGTGGCTTGAAGTTCTTTCTGTGCTTTTGCCAGTTCTTCCTGTGCCTCATTATTGAGGTCACCACCTTCTCCGCTCATCAGTCGAAGGTTGGAGATACGTGACTGTAAACGTGAAATGTCCTTGATTTCGTTGGTGAAACTCTGGTTTGCGCGGATAACCTTGGCACGATCCCCTAATTGGCGCTCCAAATAGTCCATAATGGCTTTTGAAGTGGTATAGTCCATCAACTGTTCGTTGCGGAAATTTTGCTGTTGGGCTTCCAAACCACTCAACTGCTTGGTCTGTTCACCATAATTGATGATGCGTTTCGAAACGTTGTAGCGAATGAGATCATCTTCTGCGCCTGTCAGAATACGATAGAGGCGAGCAACCTCACGCTCAAAGAACTTGATGACATTGTTGGTTTCACCGAAACGAATCAACTGATATTGGCGAGCGAAGACTTCGTTCAAAATATCCAATGTGTTATAGGCGATACCTGCATCGTTGGCAGAATAACCTATATCGATAATATCACTACCATTTAGTTGGACAACTTTTAAACGTGAAGTGATTTGGTTTACACCGAAATATGGGTGATAGTTAAGTAAGCCAAAGATGTAGTTGTCTTGAGAGGGCTTAACGTATGCTTTCAGGTTAGCATAGGATGCCGATTCGCTATTGCGGTTAATCAATGCCTTGACTTCTGCAGGAACTTGGGCGTCAAGTTCACGGAAGTGTTCGGCTGAGATGTAGTTGTTGTCTTTATTTGGATTGCCATACATCATACAACGAGCAAACAGACGAAGGGAAACCTCATTGATAGTAGTCTCTGTAGTGATGATGAGCATCAAGTTGTTGATGTTGGTCTGGGGATTGCCACCTGCAACACCCACACCACCTTCAATATTGTAGCCGGTAATCATACCTGTATAAATGGTAGCATTAGTGTTGTAAACGCGGTCCATGTGGCGGGTAGAGAACCATGCTATGATAAGGGCTATCATGGGGAAGATAACCAAATACCAACGTATCTTATATAAAAATCTGACGATATATCTGAATAAATCCATATTAGTAAGGCGTTATGTTATTTCTTTTTGTTGTTTTTGGCAGCTTCGCGTTCTGCTTTCTTCTGTGCTTCGCGTTCAGCTTTCTCTAACTGGCGATAGCGTTTCTCTTCATTTTTTACTTCTTCTGCAATACGCTTGTCAACAGCTTTGTTCTCCTTTGCAATCTGTTTGTCAGATTTCTGGATGGTATCATCAAGTGTTACGTCTGTTGTGGCATTGGTGATGATTGGTGTGCGAGAGAGAATTTCCAAAGTGATGATGTCTGTCATCAGTTTGGTTTGAAGTGATTGGTATTGCTGAACTACGCTGAGCTCATGCATCTTGGTGTAGGCATAGCTTTCCATGCTCATATTGCCCTGATGGAAATCTTCCTGATTCAAAGAGCCGGCGCCTTGGTATGCTGCAGCACTTTCACTGGCGGTCTTTAGAGTAACCAAATTGTTGGTAATGGTCACATAAAGAATACCAATTTCCTTTTTTAAATCTTCAAATTCAATGTCTTTTTTTAATTTTGCCTGTTCAGCCTCAATGCGCTTGCGTTTAACAGATGCGCTGAGGTCAAGGATGTCTTCCAATGGAACGGCAACATTGACACCAACATTCCAATAACTCTGCTCGGTTCCCTGAAATTGGTAAAGTGTAGGGCTATAAGCCGAAGAACTGTTTCCCCACATATCGGCCTTACCATAACTATAGCTGGCATGACCTGTGACGTATGAAAAGATATGGCGCTTCTGTTTGGCAACTTCTGCCTGTGCCAACTCCTGCGCTTTTGCCAACGACAGAATCTGAGGATTCTGTTTGGCATTTTCATACAACACGGATAATGGTGGTAAATGGAAGGTGGAAAAGTTGAGCGTGTTGTTTTCGCTGGAATCGAAGAATCCAGCGCTAATGCCACTTTCGTCCAACTGAGCATGGGCGGCAGTACCTGCACCAGTTAGAACTAAGAGCAATAGTAGTCTCTTGATTTTTTTCATCTCAATTTAGTTAATCTAATTTTTAAACGTTTTCTTTCTGGATAAATGCAAAGAGTGTACGGAAGATAATCTTCATGTCGAGCATGAAGTTATAGGTCTGTCCATACGTGATGTCAAGTTGTTTGCGCTCTTCGGCAGACATATTGCCGCCTTTGCCGCGCTCTTCTACTTGCCAAAGACCGGTAAGGCCCGCGGGAGCCATGAAACGGTCAATGCTGGTGTCAACGGTTAGCTTTTCTGCCTCATATAGAGGAAGCGGACGATTGCCAACAATAGACATATCACCTCGAAGGATGTTAAACAACTGTGGAAGTTCGTCAATGCTGTATTTGCGGATGAAACGACCTACCTTAGTGATGCGTGGGTCATTTTCTATCTTAACAAATGCGTTATTATTCTCTTCTTCACGCTTCTTGTTGAATTCGCTTTCTGCTACAACGTAGTTGTCTCCAATGAGCATCACTTCTTCATCGCCAATCATCATGCCGGATTCCATACCCATGGTGAGCATTTCTTGCTCAGCCTCGTCACCCAAAGGTGCTGTAATATTCTTCTGCTTATCGGCCTCTTCTTTTTGATCAGTATCCTTTTCTGCATACTGGTTATGATCTTTGCTTAATTCCTTTAATCGACGCTCTGCATCTGCATACATGCTACGGAATTTAAGAAAGTTGAATACTGTGTAATTGGTACCTACTCGTTTCGATTTGAATAGAATCGGTCCTTTGCTTTCCAAACGAATGGCAATGGCAGTAAGGATGAATACAGGTGAAAGCAGGATGATAGCAATGCTAGAGAATATAATATCGAAAAGACGTTTCCAAAGTGGAATTTTGAATTTTAAAATTTTGTGTTTGGAGCTTTCGTCATCGAAAAGTATGTTCTCACGATCGGATATGAACTGAATTTTCTTGTTCAATGCCGTAACAGACGCATCACATTCTATGGTATCATTGATACCGCATTTCATATAAATATCACGCTCCTTTGGTGTCATAGCATTAGTAAGGAGAATGATATATACATTGTGGCACTTCTTGCGAAGGTAGGTGATGGCGGTGATGTCTTCGTTGCGGACACTACGTTCGTAAAACACAATAAAATGCTCATTGCGTACGTGAGGTGTACACAATTGAGCAGTATCCTTATAAGCATTGGTTATACGAACCATCTGCCCTGGGATGTATTTTAGTTTTTCCTGTGTTTTTGGATTGTTTCCTAAGTAAACAACACCTATCATATATTATATGTGATTTCTCAAAATTAGTTTGGTAAAATCTTCTTCACACGAATTTTAAGCTCCATGGGATTGAAAGGCTTAACAATATAGTCTTCTGCACCAATCTCCAATAGGCGAATTCGCTCACTTGTGGAATCTTCACTTGATAACATGATTACTGGGATGTGACGGAACAACTCGTTCTGCTTAATCCACTCCAAAAAATCGTCTCCTCGCATTCCTGGCATACGGATGTCGGAGATAATCAAGTCGGGAGTGTTACCGGCCTGAAGCCATTTTACGCCCTGTAGCCCGTCGGGAAGCCACTGAACATCATAGTCACTCATCAAGTAGATTGAGAGCACCTTTGCGATGGTCTCTTTGTCATCAAGGATTAATATTTTCTTTTTCATTTATGAACTGAACTTTATGTTTTGGTCGTGATTTTTGTTTGGCCATGGCAGGATAGAAGTTGACTTCATTCTGTTTATTAGGCTTCTTTTATGCGCAAAGGTAGGAAAAAAAATTAAAAGTAGCGGTATATTGAGCAAAAAAATGAGAAAAAAAGATGAAAAAAGACGATTTTCTAAAAAAAAATGAAGAACTTTGTAGGCAGAAACGAATTATAAATAAATTATTAACTATTGTATTATGTCAAATAGATACCTATTAGGTTTTGACGTGGGCAGTTCTTCTGTCAAAGCGTCGTTGGTAAATGCCGACACAGGCAAGTGTGTTGCTACTGCTTTTTATCCTGAAAAAGAAGCTCCTATTATGGCTGTAAAAGCAGGATGGGCAGAACAGGATCCTCAGATGTGGTGGGATAATGCCAAATTGAGTTTGAAGAAAATTATGGCTGATGCCCAGGTTAAGGGTGAAGATATCAAGGCTATTGGTATTTCCTATCAGATGCACGGCTTGGTATGTGTAGATAAGAATCTGCAGGCGCTGCGTCCTTCTATTATTTGGTGTGATTCACGTGCAGTACCTTATGGCGAGAAAGCATTCCGTGATTTGGGCGCAGAACAATGTCTTGGTCACTTGTTGAATTCACCAGGTAACTTTACTGCGGCTAAATTGGCATGGGTGAAAGAGAACGAGCCCGACATTTATGAGAAAATTTATAAGGTGATGTTGCCGGGTGATTATATTGCCATGCGTCTCTCAGGTGTTGCCAACACTACTGTAAGTGGATTGAGCGAAGGAATGCTTTGGGATTTCAAAAATAACAGAGTTGCTGATTTCTTGACCAAATATTATGGCTTTGATGAGTCGATAATCAGCGATATCGTTCCGACTTTCAGCATTCAGAGTGAAGTTTCGGCAGAAGCTGCTGCAGAGACAGGTTTGGAGGCAGGAACCCCGATAACCTACCGTGCAGGTGATCAACCCAACAATGCATTGTCGCTTAATGTGTTTAATCCTGGTGAAATTGCATCTACAGCCGGAACATCAGGTGTGGTTTATGGTGTGCTTGGAAATGTTAACTACGACAAGAAAAGTCGTGTGAATACATTTGCACACGTCAATCATACTGAAGAACAAACCCGTTTGGGCGTACTGCTGTGCATCAATGGTACAGGTATCCTAAATGCATGGGTTCATCGTAATATAACTCCTGAGGTTGGTTATGCAGAGATGAATGATCTCGCTGCTACTGTTCCTATCGGAAGTGAAGGAGTTACTGTTATTCCTTTTGGAAACGGTGCAGAACGCGTATTGGAGAACAAGGAAATTGGCTGTTCGTTCAATGGTGTTAATTTTAATAAGCATAATCGTGCACATCTTGTACGTGCTGCACAGGAAGGTATTGTGTTCTCGTTCTGCTATGGTATGGAAATCATGCAACAGATGGGTATGGATATCCACAAGATACATGCTGGTAAGGCTAACATGTTCTTGAGTCCATTGTTCCGTGATACCCTCGCAGGTGTTAGTGGGGCAACTATTGAATTATATGATACAGATGGATCGGTAGGCGCTGCCAAGGGTGCTGGTATCGGTGCCGGTATCTATAAAGACAATAATGAGGCTTTTGCTTCTTTGGATAAACTTCAGGTGATTGAACCGGATGAGGCACACCGCGCAGAGTATCTTGCTGCTTACGCCCGTTGGAAGGATATTCTGAAAAACAATATCTGATTATAGATATTGCTTCATATAGTTTCTCCTCTCTTGCTAATAACAAGAGAGGAGTTTTCTTTTTCTCAGAATCTAACTACTGTGTTGGGGGCTATTGGTAAATTTGTGCCTTGCTAGTTCCTTTTAATACAGATAACGCATTGAGAGCTAATGCTTCCATTTCGTTTTCTCCAGGAAAACAATAAACAGGTGCGAGGTAGCCGATTCTGCGACGAAGCTCGTTAGTAATGTAATCACTATGTGCCATGCCCCCTGTCAATAGAATAGCGTCAACGTTACCGCAAAGTACTGCACCTTCTGCTGCTATTTGTTTTGCCGTGTGGTAAATCATGGCATCTGTAATGAGTTGTGCTTGTTTGTCTCCATTCTTGATGCGTTCTTGTATCTCTTTCATGTCGTTGGTGCCAAGATGTGCGGTAAGTCCTGCTTTTCCTGCTATTCGCTTCAGTAATTGTTTTTCTGTATATTTTCCACTGAAACAGAGGCGGATGAGGTCTGCTGCCGGCAAGGAACCTGCACGCTCTGGCGAGAACGGACCTTCACCGTCGAGAGCATTGTTGGTGTCGATGGCTTTTCCGTGTTCATGTGCTGCTACGGATATGCCTCCTCCTAAGTGGCAGATGATGAGATTGAGGTCTTCGTATCTTTTACCGATTTCTCTTGCGTATCGTCTTGCAATGGCTCGTTGATTAAGAGCATGCCATATACAGATGCGAGGCATGAGCGGACTACCGCTGATACGTGCTAATGGAGAGAGTTCATCGACAACTCCTGGGTCAGCAATAAATGCGCGACAGTTTGGAATTGTGATGGCAATTTCATGGGTTATCAGACAACCAAGATTGCACGCGTGATTGTGCATGACGCATCCGTGTAGTGTGTCGTTGAGCATCTGCTCGTTGATTTCATAAACTCCACCTGCAATAGGCTTAACCAAGCCTCCACGTCCAATGACAGCATCGAATTTTACAGGAATATTGGCGCGGTGCAGTTCTTTGATGACAAGATTGCGTCGGAAATCCTGTTGTTCGGTAATAGCATCGTAGACAGCCAATTCATCGGCAGAGTGGGTGATGCTATGAAGGAGTATTGGCTTTTCGTCTTCATAGACAGCTATCTTTGTCGATGTTGAACCTGGGTTGATGACGAGAATTCGCATAGTTTTTGATAATTAGTTAATGACTTTCTGTACTTATCTCATTCCCTTGTTGTTTTCTTTTTGGCCTTTCTTTTAGAGTGCCGTTTTTGTGGAAAGGACTTGTTTTGAGTTAATCCGGTAGGCTTGATAGGGCGAAGAGTATGCTGTTGAATTTTGCTTCGGCACAGTCGCCACGTGAAGGTACCACGACTGGATGGGAAGCTCCACAAAGCATTCCTGCTGTTTTCGCGCCTGCAAATAGTGTCATGGATTTGTAGAAAACGTTACCTGCCTCTATGTCTGGCATGATGAGCACATCGGTTTCGCCCATCAATGGTGATTGCAGACCTTTAGCCTGTAAGGCTTTTAAAGAACATGCTGTTTTGATGTCGAGAGGACCATCTACGATACAATCACCATAGATACCATCTTTCGCCATCTGACAAATGTCTTTATAGCCGTCAACGAACGGAAAACGCTTACTTGGTTTCTCAGAACAATGAATAAGGGCAATACGTGGTTGACGGATGCCCATGGCATGACATACTTCTGAAGCGTATCTTACCTGTTCGATGCGTTGCTCGTGAGTGGGATATGGAATTACCGCAGCATCGCTAAAGAAGAGCATTTTGTGGTAGGTGGGTATCTCTGCCAATGTGAGGTGGGTCAGGATACGTCCTTCTGGAAGCAGTCCATGTTCCTTGTTAAGTACTGCACGTAGAAGCTGGTCTGTTCCGATGAGTCCTTTCATAAGGACATCGGCTTCTCCGTTTCTTACCATGGCCACAGCCTTGTTGGCTGCTTCTTCTGGTATGTCATCATTTACATAGATAATTTCTGCCAATCCAAGTTGTTCACATTGGTTGAGCGCAGACTTGGTGGCTTCGTCATAGACGCATACAGCAGCAATTTTACGGCATTTTCCATTCTGCTGCAGTTTGTTACGGAGTTCTTCAAAGGATTGAATCATAGGCTTTAGTTATTTTTTTTATTGTTAGGATTTCTATATCAGACTTTGCCGATACCATTCAAAGAGTTTTCTTACTCCATTTTCAATCTCTACGTGATGCGTCCATCCCAGTGAGTGTAGTTTGGAAACATCGATGAGCTTGCGCATGGTTCCGTCAGGTTTTGAGGTGTCGAAAACGATCTCACCATTGAATCCTATGGTTTCCCTTACCAATTCTGAGAGTTCTCTGATGGTGAGTTCTTTTCCTGTTCCTACGTTGATGTGACAGTTGCGGATTTCTCCAAGGGCAGGAATTGCACCACCACGTCCTTCAGAATTGTTTCGATCTACGAGACCATTAGTCTTTGCACCGTAGAAAACAGATGAATATTTTTCTATTCCAATGATGTCTTTGAAATCTACGTTTAGGAGGATGTAAACACTTGCGTCTGCCATGTCTTCACTCCATAGAAATTCGCGTAGTGGAGTGCCAGTTCCCCATAAAACAACCTTGTTGTCGTATATGCCGTAGAATTCTAATGCTTTTAGAATACGTTCGTGGCTATTATTTCCATCGACATTACCTTCTCCGATGATGGCTCGTAATTTGTCCGTGGGGTTAATGGGGCGTTTATTCATATCTGTCTCGATACTCTTCCAGTCTTGTTCGTGGATGAGTTTTGCCAGATAGATTTTCCGCATCATAGCAGGCATGACGTGACTGTTTTCAAGATGGAAGTTGTCGTTTGGTCCGTAGAGGTTGGTTGGCATCACGGCGATATAATTCGTGCCGTACTGTAGATTATAGCTCTCACACATCTTAAGACCTGCTATTTTGGCAATAGCATATTCCTCGTTGGTGTATTCGAGTGGTGAGGTGAGCAAGACATCTTCCTTCATGGGCTGTGGCGCGTTTTTAGGATAGATGCATGTTGAGCCAAGGAACAGCAGTTTTTTGACTTGGTGTGCATAGGCTTCGCTGATAATGTTGCATTGCATTTTCATGTTCTGCATGATAAAGTCTGCACGGTAGAGGGAATTGGCCATGATGCCACCTACGAAGGCTGCTGCAAGGACAACAGCATCAGGTTGTTCTTGATCGAAGAACTGTTTGACTGCTATTTGGTCAGTCAGATCAAGTTCTTTATGGCTTCGCCCAACGAGATTTGTATAACCCCGTTGCTTGAGATTATTCCAAATGGCTGAGCCTACGAGCCCGTGGTGTCCAGCTACATATATTTTGCTGTTCTTGTCCAACATTGTTGTCTTTGTTTTGACTTTTATCTTGTTTATTTTTACCCCGTTGTGGGTTGTTTTATTTGTAATTACTCTGGGAGCTGTGCTTTGAGGAAGAGTTTTTTGACGAAGGTCATGTCATGTCGAACCATGATTCTGACGAGTTCTTCAAAGGATGTCTTCTGTGGGTTCCATCCCAGTGTGTTTTTGGCTTTTGCTGGATTCCCGAGTAGTTGGTCAACTTCTGCAGGGCGGAAGTATTTAGGATCTACTTCTACAAGAATTTTTCCTGTTTTCTTGTCTATTCCTTTTTCGTCTATACCATCGCCACGCCATTCCAATTCAATACCAGCCTCCTTGAATGCGAGTGTCGCAAACTCACGTACAGTATGGTATTCGCCTGTTGCAATGACAAAATCATCGGGTTGGGGCTGTTGTAGTATAAGCCACATGCATTCGATGTAGTCTTTTGCGTATCCCCAGTCACGGAGTGAGTTGAGGTTTCCGAGATAGAGCTTGTCTTGATAGCCTTGTGCAATGCGTGCGGCAGCAAGTGTTATTTTTCTTGTGACGAATGTTTCACCTCTTCGTTCACTTTCATGATTGAAGAGAATACCGTTACAGCAATACATGCCGTAGGACTCCCGATAGTTTTTCATGATCCAATAGCCATAGAGTTTGGCTACAGAATAGGGTGAACGGGGATAGAATGGAGTTGTTTCGCTTTGCGGAACTTCTTGTACTTTTCCAAATAGTTCTGATGTTGAGGCTTGGTAGATGCGACAGCTTTTTTCCAGTCCGCAAATTCTTACTGCTTCGAGAAGTCTGAGTACTCCTGTTGCATCAACGTCTGCCGTATATTCTGGCACGTCAAATGACACCTTTACATGGCTTTGTGCTGCAAGGTTGTATATTTCCGTAGGTTTTGTTTCACCAATGATTCTGATGAGCGACGAAGAGTCTGTCATGTCCGCCCAATGGAGGTTGACAAGTCGTTTTTTCTTCATATCGCGTACCCATTCATCGAGATAGAGATGTTCAATTCTTCCTGTATTGAATGATGATGAACGTCTTAGGAGTCCATGTACTTCGTAACCTTTCTCGATGAGAAATTCAGCGAGGTACGAACCGTCTTGTCCGGTAATTCCTGTGATGAGGGCCACTTTCTTGTCTTCCATATCTATGTTATTGTGTTAGTCTTGTTTGGTTTAAGGATTATTTTTCTTTCGTGTGAAATAAAATCGCTAGATTTTTAGACTCGGTTAATCCATTTCAGAGAACTGCTTGATGCGTTGTTCTTCTGAGAGTTTGCAGATGAGCAGGGTGTCGTTGTTTTCTGCTACGATATAACCGTCGAGTCCCTGTACTACCACTTTTTTCTCTTGTGTGGTATGGATCATACAGTTGTGTGACTCTACGAGAGTGATATTATTTCCGATGCATGCATTACCATAGATGTCTTTTCTGGTCTGCATTTGCAGCGAACCCCATGTGCCGAGGTCGCTCCATCCGAAGTCTGCAGGACATACGAAAATCTCTTCTGCCTTCTCCATGATGGCATAATCGACGGATATGTTGTCACATTCTGGGAATGTGCGGTCTATTTCCTCCTGTTCTTTTTCTGTTCCGTATATCGGGAGTAGTGACTCGAAGAGTTTGGACATGACGGGTTGATATACGCGGAATGCATTGACGATGGTTGATACATTCCAAATGAATATACCTGCGTTCCAGAAGTAGTAGTTCTTCTTGATATATTGTTTGGCAGTCTCAAGGTCTGGCTTTTCCTTGAAGGAATCCACTCGGAAAATTTCTTTGTTTCGTAAAGAACTGCTTGACAGGTCGGCCTGTATGTATCCGTATCCTGTTTCTGGTCTTGAGGTTTTCATGCCCAGGGTAACGATGGCATCGCTATCAGCCGTAAAATCCAGACACTCGCTTACTACACGTCGGAATTCTACAGGGTCAGTTACGATATGGTCACTTGGTGTGACTACAATATTAGCTTTGGGGTCTTGAGCTTTAATTCGCCAACTGACGTATGCAATACATGGTGCGGTATTTCGCCGACATGGTTCGCAAAGTATATGGTTTGTTGGCATGTCTGGCAGTTGTTGCTGCACCATACGAACATATTTTCGATTTGTGACCACCCATATATTGTCATGGGGGACTACACTTTCGAAGCGGTCTCTTGTGAGTTGGAGCAATGAGCGTCCGACTCCCAATACATCGATGAACTGTTTTGGGGTTTCTTCGGTACTCATAGGCCAGAATCTGCTACCTACTCCTCCTGCCATGATAACGAGATGGTTGTTGTTTCTTGACATAAGCAATTTATACGTTGTTGAAAGTTTAAGAAAACGTGGCAAATATACGGAAAATATTCGGTATTAAGAAATATTTACGTCTATTTTATCTGCCTTTTTGCAAGAATCTTTGTTTTTTTACTTTTTTCTTGATTTTTTTAGCAACGAACGCACGATGAAATAGCCAATGGCAAGTATCATGATGGCAAGTATGCCAATTTTTATGTATTCGGCATATTCTGTGATTTTATCGTTTAGTTGCTCTTCAGGTACAACGCTGTGGAGGTACCATCCCAGGAGTGCGAGGATAGAATGCCATGCTGCTGCTCCTACTGTAGTATAGAGCAAGAATTTCCAGTAGTTCATCTTGGCGAGTCCTGCTGGGATGGAAATAAGGTGTCTGATGCCAGGTATGAGTCTTCCTGTGAGAGTTGCTACTACGCCGTGGTCGTCGAAGTAGCGTTCGCTTTTCTCTACTTTCTCTTGATTGAGTAGGCATAGTTTTCCCCATTTGCTGTTGGCGAAACGATAGATTACCGGTCTTCCTACGTAGTAAGCCACAAGATAGTTGATGGATGCTCCGAAGTCAGCTCCGATTGTAGCGAATAGTATGACAAGGAAAACATCAAGATTTCCTCCTGCAGCATGGTAGGCTGCTGGTGTAACTACGAATTCTGATGGTACGGGTACGACCGTGCTTTCGAGTAGCATGAGGAAGAATATGGTGCCATAGTTGAGGTTGGCAAGGAGTGATGTAATAAAGTTCACAGTTGTTTGCTTTTATGAATCTGTTTATATGCGAAATCGTAATAGTCCTTCGTGGCCATATTCTCGGGAAAGTATGCCCCGAGTATCATGCGCAGTTCGATGGGATTTCGTTCTGCTGCCAGACGGAGATAATAGAGAAAGTCTTCAGCTTGGTTAAGTCTGAGTGAGCATAGTGCGAGAAGTGAAAGTCCTTCTGTGCAATTTTCATCGATGACTGGCAATTTCTCTTTGAGTAGTTGGAGACACTCTTTATATCTTTGACAGTCTGTTAGGGAGATGGCAATTCTTATGAGTGTATGCATCTGGTCTGTTGACAGTTCGAGAGCTTTGTTGAAATATCTATCAGCTGCTTCGTACTGTTTCTCAGTTTGTAGGATATGTGCCCGAGCCACGTAGAGGTCTGTTTTGTTTTCTCCTTTTTCTTCTGCTTTATCCAAAAGTTTTTTTGCCTCTTCGTTATTCCCAAGTGCACCTTGGCAGAGTGCCATTTGATGATAGATAGCTCCTGCGTATTCTCTGGCATTCCCGCTTTCCTTGAGTGCTTTTTCCAACCATTCCAATGCTTCCTTAAACTCATTGGTGTTGATGAGGCAGGTGGCAAGTTGAATATATCCGCTACAATCATATTGTGCATGACTGAGGGCGGTCTTGAAGAATTTTACAGCCTCTTCCCAGTTGCCTTTCCCCATTAATGCAGATGCCTTGATGCCATGTGGAACGGGATCGTCAGGGTCAATGGCAATTGCATATTCGCTGCTATTGATGGCTTCATCGAATTTGTTTTGTGCGAGTTGTGCTTCAGCCAGTACTTTCCAGTATTTCTTGTCGAAAGGATATTTGTCGGCAAGTTCTGTGAATATGCTTTCACATTCTTCGAGTTTCCATGTACCGTAGAGTGCTCTTCCCAATAGTTCTTTATAGTCGTCGTCCTTGACGTCACAATATCTCATCATCCATGTATATCCTCTTTCGTATTCTCCATAGTCGAGATAGAGGTTTGCTACGTCTTTGATGAACCATCCGTTGTCATCATTGGTGAGTTCGTGGAATTTTGCTTCAAGGAGCTTTTCTGCCTCTTCTAGCTTGTATTGGTAAATGAGTAGTTCGGCTTTGATGTAGATATAGTCGGGATCGTCTTCGGCTTCAATCATACTGACGTAGTATTCTGCCTCTTTGAGGTTGTCGTTCTGGAGTGCATTTCTTGCCATGAAGACATTGGGCAGGGTGGCGTTTGGGAAGAGGTCTATAGCGTTTTGTGCCACTTCCATGGCTTTGTCCATTTGGTCTGTCAACCGATAGTAGTCTGCAATGTCTATGAGGTCGTCTGCATCAAAGAAGGGCGGCATCCCTTTGGATGCTGCCTCTTCGTATGCTTTGAGCATTTCTCTGAACTCTGGGTCGTTGAAGAATTTGTCGTCAGTCAATAGCATTTAAATTGCCTTGTTTCTTATTTGTTTTTCTTTGCCCAGTTGTCTTTTAATCCTACTGTACGGTTGAAGACAAGGTGTCCGGGCTTAGAATCTTCATCTGGTGTGAAATAGCCGATACGTTGGAACTGCAGGAAGTCTCCAGGTTGTTTCTCTTCAAGGAATTTCTCTACATAACAGTTGTTGAGCACGGTGAGAGATTCTGGGTTGAGAAGTTCGCGGAAGTCGCGTTCATCAGCACCAGGGTTTTCTACGGAGAACAGTCTGTCGTAGAGTCTTACTTCTGCTTTGATGCAGTGGCCGGCACTTACCCAATGGAGTGTACCTTTGACCTTTCTGTCTGCTCCCGCCATTCCGCTCTTGCTTTCTGGATCGTACTCTGCATAGATTTCTTCAATCTCTCCTGCTTCGTTTTTCTTGCATCCTGTGCAGGCGATGATGTATGCGTTTTTGAGTCTCACCTCTTTTCCTGGTGTCATACGGAAGAATTTCTTGGGTGCATCTTCCATGAAGTCTTCGCGCTCAATCCAAAGTTCGCGGCTGAAGGTGATGTTGTGTGTACCGTCTGCCTCGTTTTCTGGGTTGTTGATAGCTGTGAGTTCTTCTGTCTGTCCTTCAGGATAGTTGGTGATGATAAGCTTTACAGGGTTGAGCACGGCAGACACTCTGCATGCTTTTTTGTTAAGGTCTTCACGTACAGCTGCTTCAAGGAGAGCGTAGTCGTTGAGTGCGTCAAACTTAGTGTATCCGATGGAGTCGATGAAGTTTCTGATACTTTGTGCAGAGTATCCTCTTCTTCTCATTCCGCAAACGGTTGGCATTCGTGGATCATTCCATCCGCTGACGAGGTTTTCGTCAACGAGTGCTTTAAGTTTGCGTTTTGACATGACGGTATAAGTGAGGTTGAGTCTGTTGAACTCAATCTGTCTTGGGCGGTATTCTGTCTGCCCTTCTTTTTCTTGCAGGAAGTCCACGAATTTGTCGTAGAGTGGGCGGTGAGGCACGAATTCGAGGGTACAGATGGAGTGTGTAACCCCTTCAAAATAGTCGCTCTGTCCGTGTGCGAAGTCGTACATGGGGTATGCATGCCATTTTGTTCCTGTTCTGTGGTGAGGAATCTGAATGATTCTGTAGATGATGGGGTCGCGGAAGTGCATGTTTGGGCTTGCCATGTCGAGTTTGGCTCTGAGCACCATAGAACCCTCTACGGCTTCCGGCGTATTCATTTGTTTGAAGAGCTTGAGGTTCTCCTCAATGGGTCTGTCGCGGAACGGACTTGGCTGTCCAGGCTGTGTGGGCGTTCCTTTCTGTTCTGCAATTTGTTCAGATGTCTGTTCGTCCACGTATGCCATTCCTTTTTCTATGAGCCAAATGGCGAATTCCCACAGTTTATCGAAGTAGTCGGATGCATAATACACATTTCCCCAGTTAAATCCGAGCCACTTGATGTCGTTCATGATGTTTTCGACATACTCTGTGTTTTCTTTAGTGGGGTTGGTGTCATCGAATCGGAGGTTGCAAATTCCGTTGTATTTTTCTGCTACTCCGAAGTCCATGCAGATGGCCTTGGCGTGTCCGATGTGTATGTATCCGTTAGGTTCCGGTGGGAATCGTGTCTGTATGCGTTTGCCATTTTTGCCCTCTGCGAGGTCGTTTTCTACAATCTGTTCAACGAAGCTAATGCTTTTTTTCTCTTCGTTCTCTGTTGTTGTTTTCTCTTCAGTCATATTATGTGATACGTTTTTGTTTTCTTTTTGTTGGAGCAGTCTATGCTACATGTGTGATATAGTGATGTTTGTTAGCTTGACGGCTATAGTTTGCCCTTCGTTTGCAAAGATACAATAGAAATCTCTAAAATCTCAATAAAAGCGGTAAAAAATGTGGAATTAGGTCGAAAACATGTTATATATCATATAAAAATATTTGTGTTAGTTAAAAAAAAGAAGTACCTTTGCAGACGTTATCCTGAATACAATCTTTTTACCTTAAAAGGACTAATACCTGTTTCGTGATGTCTCTGCTGTGAAGTTGGGACATCGCTTTTTTTTGTATTGGCAAGATGACGTTATGTGGGTGAGTATATTGTTAATACAGGGTCATTTGAATATTTTTTTCTATTCCGAGATGTTGGGCCATTATAATGTGGCTGCGAAAGCGAGGTAAAACGAGAGTTCTGTTAAAAGAAATGTGGCTCCGCAGCAATCGCCCGTATATCCCTGCAATTTGCGGTTCATCAGCAGATAGAGCAGATAGAATACAATACACGGAACGGCAACCAGCACTTCTATCGATGAAAATGGAACGGCAAACCATTGGTTCATCATCCAGCCCCAACCTACTAAGGGCATTAGTCCGGTGAGAGCCAGTCGGAGACCAGCCTGGAGTCCGTATTTTACATAAACGGTTTTAGATTTAGCCTCTTCCTCTTTACGGGCATAGGGTAGAAACATGATGAGTTGACCGCTTACCATCTTACAAAATGGGTCGGCTGCAAGAATTGTCGAAGCAAGAAGAAGTGTTGAAGCGGAATCGGCATTATCCAAAGCGAAGGAAGGCGTGAGGGTGGTTATTTCATGATCTCCGATGGCGAGAAGTGTAGTGGCGAGTAGTGCAAAATAAAGAATCAGTCCCAAAACTCCGTATGTGCCTATATGTGAGTCTTTCATGATGGAAAGGATGCGTTCACGGTTGTAACCACCTCCGAAACCGTCAAGAAAGTCTGCAAGACCATCTTCGTGGAGCGCCCCTGTGGTGAGGATTCGTGCGATGATGGCTAATAATACCGCTACGGGCAAGGTGAACCATGCGCTTGTTATATAGAATGTTAGAGCCATGATTCCGCCTGTGAGCCATCCGGCCAAAGGCCAGTATTCCACAACGTGCTGATAACATGCTTTGGAGGGTGAACACAGTCGCCAGAAAGGCAGTCGGGTGAAGAAGATGAGTGCTGCCATAGGAGTCTCCCACCATTTTGTTTGGTCTATGCAAAGTCTCATGATTGTTGTTTTTTTCGGTGGTTAGAAATATTTGGTGATGTGTGCATTATCGAAATTATTCATCTCCTGCATCATCCGTACGCTACTCTCCAAAATGCCAAAGGAGCAAAGTGCTCCTGTGCCTTCTCCCAGTCTCAGGCCAAGATTCAATAGTGGCTGCACTCCCATACTGTCAAGCAGAAGTTTGTGGCCGCTTTCGTCACCACAATGGGCAAATACCATGTATTGTTTGGCTTGTGGGTAGAGTTTGCTTGCGGCCAAGGCACATGCAGACATGATGAATCCGTCTATTAATATAATAAGGTGTAATTCTGCCGCACGCAACATGGCTCCAATGGCTGCCACCATTTCGAATCCGCCGAAATAACGTATTACCTCCCATACATCCTCTTCCTGACCTCCATTGGCTTTGAATCTGTTTACTGCCTCGTTCAGTACCTCGTATTTATGATTGATGCCCGCTGTATTGAGTCCTGCGCCAGCTCCGATGCAGGTGTTGAGTGGCAGATGGGCAAACAGGCTCATCCATATGCTGCTTGGCGATGTGTTGGCGATGCCCATTTCTCCTATAGAAATCACCTGGCAACCTTCTTTCTGACAGCAATCCACCATGTCGCGGCCTATGCCGAGTGCTTGTTCCATTTCTTCCTGACTCATGGCCGCTTCATGCAAGAAATTGTTAGTGCCCCAAGCGATTTTGCGTGGAATGATACCTTCTATAGATGAAAGGTCGTAATCCACTCCGACGTCGATAATCTTCAAGTCGAAGCCGTATTGTCGGCAGAACATATTGACTCCGCCTCCGCCACGTGTGAAGTTTATCATCTGTTGCCAAGTCACTTCGCGTGGCGAGACGCTTACTCTTTCGCGCTCAATACCATGGTCTGCACCAAAAAGCAAGTGACAGGGATGATGCAGGGTGGGCGATAGTGTCTGTTCTATCAAGCATATCTGTAATGCAAGTTCTTCCAAGCGGCCCAATGAGCCTTTGGGTTTGTTGAGATTGTCGATTTTCGACTGAATGGTAGGACGAAGTGAATCGTCGAGAGGATAAATATTAAATGTTGTCATTTGATTTTTACTGAAATTCCACTAACCATCAGAATTACCTCGTCGGCCTTTGAAGCCACATATTGGTTGAACCATCCCAGTAGATCTGTAAATCTGCGTTGCACGGCATTGGCACTCACTCCACCCGATCCAATTTCGTTGGTTACGAAAATGAATGTGGCATTTTGACTCACCAAGCGGTCAAATTCCTGTTTCAGTTTGTCGAGCACTACGTCAACCTCCTCTGCTTCGCAGAAGAAATTAGTGGCCCAAAGCGTCAGGCAGTCCACCAAAACCACACGTCCTGAAAAATCGTGACGACTCAGTACGTGTTCCTCTTCTATATTAGTCCATTGTGGTCCACGACGCTCCTGATGGCGACGTACACGCTCGCGAAACTCATCGTCCCAAATATGGGCTGTGGCCAGATAAACAGGGTTTTCGCTGAGTGTTAACGCCAATTGCTCTGCTTTTTCACTTTTTCCAGACCGTTGGCCTCCGGTGATAAGGATTATTCTGCTCATAAAATGCAAAATTAAAATAAATTCTTCAATAAATTGTTCTTTTCGATGGAAAAATTTGTCTATTCGTAGAGTTTTCTTAGGAAATGTTTGGTAGTTATTTTTTTTTTTTGTTACTTTGCAGCTCGAAACTTAAGTAATTAAACGTTACAACATATTATATAATCATTAAAAACGATGAAAAAAGTATTTTTAATGCTTGCCGTAGCAGCTTTTTCTGCACAGGCAATCTCTGCTCAGACTGTAGAGGAAAGTGAGAATCAGGACAACTGGTATGTAGGCATCAAGGCTGGTGCGAGTGCAAAGGCCACAGGTGTTTCAGTATTCAACAACATTAACCCTTCTGCCGGAATTCGTGTAGGCCGCTGGTTTACTCCAGTATTCGGTCTCGCCGTTGAAAGCGACGCTTATGCCCGTACACGTGGATTCGGTAGCTACAGTACATTGGTTCGTGCGCTCAACACTTCAGTACTCGGTACTACAAACTTCAGCAATTGGTTTGGCGGATACAAAGGCGAGCCTCGCAACTTTGAGGTAATCGGTGTTTATGGACTCGGTTGGGGTCACGCTTTCGGTACTTCTAACGAGCGTGAAGGTCAGGACAACGATGTACTGACATCTAAGATTGGTCTTGATTTCGCTTTCAACCTTGGCGCAAACAAGGCTTGGCAGCTCTATATTGAACCAAACCTCGTGTATGGTCTCAATGCAGATGGTCAGGACATCAAGTACAACTTCGGTGCCGCAGCCTTCGGAGTTAACGTTGGTTTGAACTATAAGTTCGGTAACACCAATGGTACTCACAATTTCAAAATCGCACAGCTCCGTGACCAGGCCGAAATCGATGGCCTGAATGCCAAGATTAACGAGCTCCGTGCTGAAAATGCTAACAAGGACAACAAGATTGCTGCTGATGGCCGTACCATCGCTGACCTTCAGGCTCAGCTCGCTGCTGAAAAGAGCAAACAGCCTGAGGTGAAAGTCGTTAAGGAAAACAATACTCAGCTCCAGCCAATCGTCATCTTCGGTCAGGGCAAGAGCACCATCGACGCAGCTCAGTATGCAAGCATCGAAATGGTTGCTAAGTACATGCGTAATCACAAGAATTCTAAGATTATCGTTCGTGGCTACGCTTCACCAGAAGGAAGTGCAGAAATCAACGAGAAGATTTCTATCGCACGTGCTAACGCTGTGAAGAACGCTCTTGTTAAGCGTTACAAGATTACGGCCAGCCGCATCACTACTGAGGGTCTCGGTGCAACCGACAAACTCTCAGAGGAGGTTGACTTCAACCGCGTAGCTATGTTCTTCGATACTACTAAGTAATAAGAACTCAGCATTTAGCGACAAATAAACAGTCCGTCTTGTGGAGTATTTTCTGCAAGACGGATTTTTTTGATTATAACTTTGAGACATCTGTACTTCTGTCGCTTTCTGAATAGTGAAATGCCTAAAGTATTACCCTAGAACGTCCTTTCTTCTTCCCAACTATCTCCTATTATTGTCCCAAATCTGATGGGACATACTTGGGATTTACTTAGGACTTACTTATGACTCGGTTTTTAGGAATATTATGCCTTTCTATGAATGGGTCAATCCCGAATGCATCCCGAATGCATCCCGAATGAGCATATAGTGAAGGCCTCATTAAAAAAACGACTGAAATCTCGCATGCAAAACTTTGTTTGTTTAAAATGACGGACAACGTTATCATTTTTGAGAAATAATGTGTAACTTTGCATCCGAACTTAAAAACAATATACACTTATGACAACTATTCAAATCATCAAAACAACATTATTGGCTTTTGTTGCCCTCTTTGGAATGCAAACCATAAAGGCTGCAGAGCGATTTGTAAATTTCAATCAAGGAGACCTGCTCCTTAACCCACAAAAGCAAGTAACCATCACAACGGATGAAGCAGATTTTAAAGCCGTTGATATTGCCGTACATGCTTTGGCAGCAGACTTCGGGCGAGTAACAGGACAAGATGCCGTGCTTCAACATCAGGCAGATGCAAAGATTATAGTGGGAACTATAGGGCACTCTAAATTTATTGACCAACTCGCAAAGAAAAAACTTATCGATGCAACACAACTTAAAGGAAAACGCGAGAAGTTTATCATCACAACCATAGGAAAACAACTCGTTATTGCAGGAAGCGACAGAAGAGGTACTGTCTATGGAATCTATGAACTTTCTGCACAGATGGGTGTGTCGCCATGGTACTATTGGGCTGACGTGCCTACTGAAAGACATGAAGAGATTTATGTCAACCGAGGAATATATACTGACGGAGAACCGGCTGTTGCTTACCGAGGAATCTTCCTCAACGATGAAGCACCGTGTCTTTCTACATGGATTAAAAATTCATTTGGTACTAATTATGCAGACCACCATTTCTATGAGCGCGTCTTTGAACTTGTGCTCCGACTGAAAGGAAACATGATGTGGCCTGCCATGTGGATGTGGTCGTTCTATGCTGACGATCCTGCCAACGAGAAAACGGCCAACGATATGGGTATTGTCATGAGTACCTCACATCATGAACCAATGGCAAGAAACCATCAGGAATATGCACGTAAAAGAGCAGAGTGGGGACCATGGAACTATAATACCAATAAAACAAAGTTGCAGCAGTTCTTCCGTGAAGGCATCGAGCGCATGAAAGGAACCGAGCAGCTCGTAACCATAGGAATGAGAGGCGATGGCGACGAAGCCATGAGCGACGAAGCCGATACGCGACTCATGCAGCAGATTATTGCAGACCAGCGAAAGATTATTGCAGACGTAACAGGAAAGAAAGCAAGCGAAACGCCCCAAGTCTGGGCGCTCTATAAAGAGGTGCTTGACTATTATGACAAAGGAATGAAAGTTCCTGAAGACGTTATTCTTCTCCTTTGTGACGATAACTGGGGAAATGTGCGTAGAGTACCGAATGCACAAGAACGCAAGCATAAAGGAGGATGGGGACTCTATTACCACGTGGATTATGTGGGAGCACCGAGAAATTCTAAATGGCTCAACGTCACTCCTATGCAGAATATGTGGGAGCAACTCACTTTAGCCTACGAAAACGGAATACAGGCGATGTGGATTCTCAATGTTGGCGACCTTAAGCCAATGGAATTTCCCATCTCTATGTTTATGGATATGGCTTGGAATCCAAGAAAATACGATGTCAACAATATCACAGAGCATGCCCGCCAGTTCTGTCTTCAACAGTTTGGAGCAAAACAGGCAGACGAAGCAGCCCGTCTGCTCAATATCGTCTGCAAACTCAACGGACGATGCACGGCAGAAATGATGGATGCGAACACCTATAATATAAATACAGGTGAATGGAAACAAGTGGTCGATGAATACGCAACTCTTGAGCGCGATGCGCTCAGACAGTATCTCACACTCGACGAGAACCAGCGCGATGCTTATCAGCAAATCTTACTCTTCCCGATACAAGCCATGGGTAATATCCATCAAATGTATTATGCGCAAGCCATGAACCGTAAACTCTTCAAAGAGGGAAATCCTGATTGTAATCTTTGGGCAGATCGCGTAGAACAGGCGTTTAAGCGCGATTCTACACTTTGTGCTGATTATAACCTCAAAATGGCAGGTGGAAAATGGAATGGAATGATGATTCAGAAACATATCGGTTACACTTCATGGAACGATGACTTCCCGGCAGACAGGATGCCAGAAGTGAAACGCATTGAAAATCCTACAAACGGAGGATATGTGTTTACAGAGGCAAATGGAGTGGTAGCCATGGAAGCAGAACACTACTATGCCGCATCTGATGCATCAGAAGCAAAATGGACTATCATACCAGACATGGGACGCACAAGAAGCGGAGTTACCCTAATGCCTTATACCAAAGGTGTGGAAGGGGCAAGCCTGACCTATCGATTCCGTATGCCAAACGGAGTGAAGAGTCCACTCAAAATACACATCGTAGTGAAATCCACCCTCGACTATCTTAACAAAGGCGGACTTACTTATAGTGTGCAACTCGATCAAGGAGAGGTTCAAACAGTCAACTTCAACCACAATCTCAATGAGAAAAAGGAAAATATCTATTCCATCTATTACCCAACCGTGGCAAGAAGAGTAGTGGAAAGTATTGTTACACTCCCAGTAGTAGAAGGCGAATTCCATACCCTGACAATCAAACCTAACGATCCTGCCATCGTCTTCGAAAAAATCGTCGTTGACGCAGGAGGATACAAACCGTCGTACCTATTCATGAATGAAAGTACATGCAAAATTGATGCAAGTCAAAAATAAAACGGCTCTATGAAATTATGTCAAAAAAGTGCATAAATCATACAGAGATTAAATGTATCTTTGCACTCAGAAAACATACATAGGTACGAATCAAAGGTAAAGAGATTGTTAAGGAAACGAAAGCGAGCCGATGGAAACTACGGCTCGCTTTTTTCTGTAATTCACTATGAAACTTTCAATTTATAAGCAAAAACCGAAAAACCTCTAATGTTTCGTTGGTGATTAGGCGAAAAAAGTGTAACTTTGCAACTCAATATGGTGAGATGGTGGAGAAAATCCACATAAAAAGGAATAAACAAACAAACTAAATAGATATGAAACACCAATTACGCAGTGCAGTATGCACAGAAGGAAGAAGAATGGCTGGAGCCAGAGCTCTTTGGGTGGCTACAGGAATGAAACATGAGCAATTTGGAAAACCGATCATTGCCGTTGTCAATTCGTTCACCCAGTTTGTACCCGGACATACGCATCTGCACGAAATAGGACAAATCGTAAAGGAAGAAATAGAGAAAATGGGATGTTATGCTGCCGAATTCAATACAATTGCTATTGATGACGGAATTGCAATGGGACATGACGGTATGCTCTATTCTTTGCCCTCAAGAGATATTATTGCCGACTCGGTAGAGTATATGGTCAATGCACATAAAGCAGATGCAATGATCTGCATCTCAAATTGTGATAAAGTGACTCCAGGAATGCTCATGGCTTCCATGCGACTCAATATCCCTACAGTATTCTGTTCCGGTGGACCTATGGAAGCAGGAAGATGGAGAGGAGAAAATGCAGACCTTATTACTGCCATGATCAAAGGAGCTGATAATTCTATAAGCGATGAAGAACTGCAGCAAATAGAACAATGTGCATGTCCAGGATGCGGTAGCTGCTCTGGAATGTTTACTGCAAATTCCATGAACTCGCTGACAGAAGCCATAGGACTCTCATTGCCAGGAAATGGAACAATCCTCGCTACACATGAACGACGCATAGAACTCTTCAGAAAGGCAGCAAGACAGATTGTAAAGAACGCATTAGCCTATTACGAAGATGGTGACGAGAGCGTTCTGCCTAGAAATATCGCAACCAGAAAAGCGTTCCTCAATGCCATGACACTCGATATTGCTATGGGAGGATCTACCAATACAGTACTTCATCTGTTGGCTGTGGCACAGGAGGCTGGCGCAGATTTTACAATCAAGGATATTGATGCATTGAGTCGCAAAACTCCTTGCTTGTGTAAACTTGCTCCAAATACGCAAAAGTATAGCGTCCAGGAATGTAATAGAGCAGGAGGAATCCTCGGAATACTCAACGAACTCAATAAAGGTGGACTCATTGACGGAACAGCGGCGCGTGTGGATGGAATGACACTCGATGAAGCTATGAAGAAATATGATGTTGCCAATCAACCTGAAATCTATTTCTCAGCACCGGGACAACGTTTCAGTACAAAGATGGGTTCTCAAAACGAGCAATATCCGACTCTCGATGTTGATCGTGAGAATGGATGCATACGTGATATTGAACATGCCTATACCAAAGATGGAGGACTGGCTGTACTCTTCGGAAATATAGCTCAGGATGGATGCGTTGTGAAAACAGCAGGTGTCGATGAGGCTCTTTGGCATTTTGAAGGTCCCGCTGTGGTCTTTGACTCACAGGATGATGCCTGCGAGGGAATCCTCGGAGGAAAAGTCAAAAAAGGTGATTGTGTAGTCATCACACACGAGGGTCCGAAGGGTGGTCCTGGAATGCAGGAAATGCTCTATCCTACATCATACATTAAGAGCATGCACATGGGTAAAGAGTGTGCACTTATTACCGACGGACGATTCAGCGGAGGCACGTCAGGATTAAGCATCGGACACATTTCTCCTGAGGCCGCTGCAGGTGGAAATATTGGAAAGATAAAGGATGGAGACATCATAGAAATAGATATTCCAAACCGCAGAATCAACGTGAAACTTTCAGAAGAGGAGCTTGCTGCAAGACCACAACAGCCGTTGAAGAGAAATAGACAAGTGTCGAAAGCCCTTCGCGCCTATGCGCAGAGCGTTTCATCGGCAGATAAAGGTGGAGTGAGAATAATCGACTGAAAATAACGGCAAAGGAAGCCGCGACGATGATTAAATGAAAGAAATAGAGAATAGTATGGAAAAAATAAAAGGAAGTGAAGCGTTGATGCTCGCATTAAAGAATGAAGGGGTAACAACAATCTTTGGTTACCCTGGAGGTTCTATCATGCCTGTCTATGATGCACTCTACGACTATACAAGAGGTGAAAAAAAAGCCTTTGATCATATTCTTGTCAGACACGAACAAGGAGCTGCGCATGCTGCAGAAGGCTATGCAAGGGTTAGCGGAGAGGTTGGAGTATGCTTGGTCACAAGTGGACCAGGTGCAACAAACACGCTGACTGGTGTGGCTGATGCTATGCTCGACTCAACTCCTATTGTGGTTATTGCCGGACAGGTTCCTATCGGAGCGTTGGGTACCGATGCCTTCCAAGAGGTGGATCTTGTGGGATTGGCTCAGCCCATCTCGAAATGGAGCTATCAAATCAGACATGCGGAGGATATTGCATGGGCGGTAAGTCGCGCATTCTATATTGCAAGAAGCGGAAGACCTGGACCTGTCGTACTCGACTTTCCTAAAAACGCACAAACGGAAAACGTCGAGTTTGTACCTCAAAAAGTTGACTATGTTCGCTCGTATGTGGCTTATCCTAAACTCAACAAAGAGGCGGTGGCAGAAGCCGCTCGTATGATTAACGAAGCAAAACGTCCCCTTGCCTTGGTTGGACAAGGCGTAGAACTCGGACATGCTCAGCAAGAACTGCTGAATTTCTTGGAAAAAACCGATATTCCTGCAGGACGTACCATGCTTGGACTTAGTGCTTTGCCTTCCAATCATCCGCTTAATGTTGGTATGTTGGGAATGCATGGAAACTATGCTGTCAATCTGAAAGAACAGGAATGTGATGTTCTTATTGCCATCGGAATGCGATTCAGCGACCGTGTAACGGGTAATCTAAAAACATATGCCAAACAGGCAAAAATCATTCACCTCGATATTGACAAAAGTGAAATTGACAAGAATGTGAAAGCTGATGTGGCTATCATTGCCGACTGCAAAGAATCTCTTCCGGCATTGACGGCTCTTGTTAATAATGCCAATCATAAAGAATGGCGCGATTCTTTCCTGCCACTTCATGAGCAGGAACGCAAGCGAGTGATAGAACCCGCCATACATCCTGCAGAAGGCCCTCTTCTGATGGGTGAAGTCGTGAATGCTGTGGCAGAAAATACTCCAGATGATGCTGTCCTTGTAACCGATGTGGGTCAAAACCAGCTCTTTGCAACCCGCTATTTTAAATATCATCACAAAAGAAGTATCTGTACAAGTGGTGGACTTGGAACTATGGGGTATGGAATGCCTGCCGCTATAGGAGCAACTTTTGGAGCTCCTGGCCGTATGGTTTGTTGTTTTATGGGTGACGGAGGATTCCAAATGTGCATAGAAGAATTGGGTACGATTATGGAACAGCAAGCCCCAGTAAAGATGATTCTCATGAATAATCATTATCTTGGAAATGTACGCCAGTGGCAGGATATGTTCTGGCACAGAAGACAATCGTTTACCAAAATGATGAATCCGTGCTACGAACTCATCGCGCAAGGATACGGCATCCCTTATGAGGCAGTTACAGACCGTGCACGTTTGGCACAAGCTATAAAGAAAATGGCAGAAACTGACGGACCTTATATTCTGGAATGTGCTATTCTGGAAGATGATAATGTGTTACCGATGACACCTCCGGGACTTAGTGTCGATGATATGATGCTCGACGTTCAGGTTTAATAAAAACAAGTAAGCGAACGTTCTCCAAATGTAAACAGAATAAAAGGAAATAAGATGAACGATAAAACATTATATACATTGTTGGTCTATTCAGAGAATATTGCTGGTATTCTCAACCAGATAACTGCTGTGTTTACTCGAAGACAAGTTAATATCGAAAGTTTGAATGTATCGCCCTCAAGTATTGAAGGCGTTCACAAATATACTATTACAGCCTGGAGTGATGAAGACCAAATTACTAAGATTACTAAGCAAATTGAAAAGAAAATAGATGTGGTGAAGGCTAACTATTTTACAGACGATCAGCTGTTTATACGAGAAACCGCATTCTATAAACTTTCAACGGAAATGGTATTCGGAAATCCAGAAATCTGCCAGGTTATCCGACGTTCAGATGCTAGTATTACTGAGGTTAATCCTACCTATGTTATCGTGATGAAATTCGGTATTACTGAAGATATCCTTAAATTGTATCATACACTCAACGACTATGGATGTGTATTGCAATATACGAGAAGTGGACGTATTGCGGTGACCCGATCAACACAAGAACAGGTTAGTGAATTCCTTGATGAAAGAGAAAATAATCATGTTTAGAAACCGCATTTGCAGATAATAATGCAAATAACGAGAGGCAAAATACATAATTATTGGTAGATCATTAAAAGAGATATATTGATGGACAGTCAAGATAATAAGACTATAGGAAAGATTGGAAGATATCAGTTCCTTGCAGAACCTTTCCATTGTGATTATAGTGGCCGTTTGTTTATGGGACATCTTGGAAATCATTTACTTAATGCTGCAGACTTTCATTCTACCGACCGAGGGTTCGGTATGCGCTATCTGATGAAAGCAAAGCGAGCATGGGTATTGTCCCGATTAGCAATAGAAATGGAAGAAATGCCATTTCAATACACACCATTCACAGTTGAGACATGGGTGGAGGGTGCAATGCGCTATTTCACACAGCGAAACTTTGCCGTTAGCGGTAAAGATGAACAGGGAAATCAAAAAATATATGGCTATGGACGCTCTATATGGGCAATGATTGATGTTGATAACCGCCAACCTACTGATATACTTGCTGTCAACGACGGAGCTATCCAACAATGGATAGAAACAGAAAAGGAATGTCCGATAGATAAAGGAGGAAGGGTGAAAATGACCAATCAAGCACAATATGTGCGTACCATAGACACCTATTATAATGATGTAGATATCAACGGACACGTCAACTCTGTGAAATATATAGAACATGTTCTTGATTTATGGCCTATTGACTGGTATCGGACACACCGAATCAAACGCTTTGAAATAGCATATGTGGCTGAGGCACATGCAGGTGACAAACTTTCGTTCTATCGAGAGAATGGTGCGGATGAAAACGAATTCTGCATACGAATTTGCAAAGACGATGGCATAGAAGTATGTAGAAGTAAAGTTAAATTTGTAAAAGATTGAAAGAAAATTTGGTTGTTTGGTGATAATTTGTTATCTTTGCAGCCAGAAAAGAAATAGTTAATCCATTGGCGTCGCTTCGAGTAAGCGAGGTGTTGGACCAACAAGACGACTGCTCTCGTGAGGGCGGGCATGGTTCAAGTGGACATGTACAACACATTAAACAATTTGCATATATGGCAGAAATGAATTTTGGTGGCGTAGTAGAAACAGTTGTCACCAGCAAAGAATTCTCACTCGAGAAAGCACGTGAAGTTTTGAAAGATGAAGTAATCGCAGTTATTGGCTACGGTATTCAGGGACCTGGACAGGCTTGTAACCTGCGCGACAATGGTTTCAATGTCATTGTTGGACAGCGTCAGGGTAAAACTTATGACAAGGCCGTTGCTGATGGTTGGGTACCAGGCAAGACCCTTTTCTCTATTGAAGAGGCTGCTGAAAAGGGTACTATCCTTTGCATGTTGCTTTCAGATGCAGGTCAGATTCAGGTATGGCCTAATATTAAGAAATATCTGAAACCCGGTAAGACATTATATTATAGTCATGGTTTTGCAATCAACTGGAGCGACCGCACTGGTGTGGTTCCACCAAAAGATGTTGATGTAATCATGGTTGCACCTAAGGGATCTGGTACTTCTCTTCGTACCATGTTCTGTGAAGGTCGCGGTCTGAACTGTTCATATGCAGTATATCAGGATGCAAGTGGTAAGGCAAAAGAGAAGACCATCGCATTCGGTATTGGTATTGGAGCTGGTTATCTCTTTGAGACAACATTCCAACGTGAAGCTACTAGTGACTTGACTGGTGAGCGCGGTTCACTGATGGGTGCTATACAGGGACTTCTTCTTGCTCAGTATGAAGTATTGCGCGAGAACGGACATACTCCTTCAGAAGCATTCAATGAGACAGTTGAAGAACTTACCCAAAGCCTTGGCCCGTTGTTCGGTGAAAAGGGTATGGATTGGATGTATGCTAACTGCTCTACAACCGCACAGCGTGGTGCTCTCGATTGGGCTCCTCGTTTCCATGATGCAATAAAACCTGTTATGGAATGGCTCTACTATTCTGTTAAGACTGGTAATGAAGCACAGATTTCAATTGATGCTAACTCAAAGCCTGATTATCGTGCCGGCTTGGAGAAAGAGCTTGAAGCTATGCGCAATCAGGAAATGTGGCGTGCAGGTGTGACTGTTCGCAAACTCCGTCCTGAAAACCAGGAAGACTAAGAGATCATTCTTTTAGAATAGAAAGAATTTATTTGATATTGGACCGTTACCCTCGACCAAGGGTAACGGTTTTTTTCCATCTGAAGATGAGCGCATAAGATAAATGTCTTTTATTGGTATCTTAGTTAAGAAAAGCTCATCTATAGCATTATATCTCAAAATAATTCATTAACTTTGCATGCAGTTTTTAAATGATACTCTAACAAAAGCAATTTTTAAGATAATGAATACGCTCAATCGTCTCTTTGGATTTAATCCTGCAACAATGTCGCTGAAAAAAGAACTACTCGGTGGTATTACTACCTTCCTTACAATGGCTTATATTCTTGCCGTACAACCGTCTATACTCAGCAATGCAGGAATGGATGCAGGAGCTGTTTTCACAGCAACGGTGCTCTCCTCTTTGGTAGCTACCATCGTTATGGCTCTTTATGCTAAATTGCCTTTTGCACTGGCCCCTGCAATGGGACTGAATGCATTTTTTGTCTATACCATTGTCTTGAAGATGGGATATTCTTGGCAATTCGGACTTACGGCCGTTTTTATTGAAGGCGTAATTTTTATTCTTTTGACCATTGCAGGCCTACGTAACAAGATTGTTTATGCCATGCCAATACAACTTAGAAAGGCAATATCACCAGGTATCGGGTTGTTTATTGCTTTTATAGGTCTTCAACAGGCTGGCATTATTGTTCATAGTGACGCAACACTTGTTACACTTGGCGATCTTCATACAACGCCAGTTTTAGTCGCTCTTTTCGGTATTGTTATTAGTGCAGTTCTTATGGTGAGAAATGTTACTGGAGGATTGTTGATAGGCATTCTTGCAACAACAGCCATCGGAATTCCTTTGGGAGTAACAGATGTGCAACATGTTAAAACAATTGTAGATACTCCACCGAGTCTTGCCCCTGTATTCTGTAAAATGGATTGGCAGAATATCTTCACACCTGATATGGCGATTTGTGTGTTTACTCTCCTGTTTATGGATATGTTCGACACATTAGGTACACTTATCGGTGTAGGTAATAGAACAGGATTTGTAGAAAAAGACGGAACGATGCACGGCATGAACAGAGCTTTTTTTGCTGATGCTGTTGGAACAACGTTTGGTGCAATCGTTGGAACATCTACAGTCTCGACCTATGTAGAGAGTGCTGCAGGTGTGAACGTTGGTGGTCGTAGCGGACTTACTGCTATGACAACTGCCGTTTGTTTTATACTTGCGCTTTTCTTTGCCCCTTTGTTCCTCTTGATTCCCTCTCAGGCAACAGCACCGGCAATGATTATGGTTGGAGTCTTTATGATGGTTGGCGTCCGTGATATTGATTTTCATGATTATGCGAAAGCAATTCCTTGTTTTATCTGCATTATTATGATGTCTCTATGTTACAGTATTTCCGATGGTATTCTTCTTGGACTCATAACTTGGGTTATGGTACATGCATTTAGTGGTAAATACCGTGATTTGTCAATAGGTTCTGTTATCCTTGCCCTTCTGTTTATAATGAAGTATATGTTTTTATAAGCGATTTAGTTCAGGAAATGTTAGTAGAACATGACGAAAACTATAAAATAATGATGAATATGAAAAAATATATATGTGATCTTGTGGTGAAGAGTGTTGATCACATCAGTTCGAAACATGTGCTGATTAAATTGACACACGAAGAACCTTTACCTGAAATGTTTCCCGGACAATTTGTCGAAGTAAGTATGGAAGGTGTTGATGGCGTTTTGCTTCGCCGTCCAATCTCAATTAATTTTGTAGATAGAACGAATAATGAACTCTGGCTTATGGTGGCAATGGTCGGCAAGGGCACACGCTACTTAGGACAGGTACAAGTGGGGGATGTTGTCAATTGCGTATTGCCTCTGGGTAATAGTTTTACTATGCCCAATAAGTCCTCAGAACGCCTGCTTCTTGTAGGTGGAGGAGTGGGAGTGGCTCCATTGTTATATATGGGTGCAGAAATGAAACGCTTGGGAGTAGAACCGACATTTCTGCTTGGTGCACGTTCCAAGGGAGACTTGTTAGAATTAGATCTTTTCAGTCATTATGGCCGTGTTTGTATTACAACGGAAGATGGAACTGAAGGAGAAAAAGGGTATGTAACCAATCACTCGATTTTAAAGAAAGAAACATTTGATAGAATAGTTACCTGTGGTCCTAAACCCATGATGATGGCTGTGGCACGATATGCTTCTCAAGCAAATGTTGAGTGTGAAGCGTCATTGGAGAATATGATGGCGTGCGGTCTTGGAGCTTGTCTCTGTTGTGTAGAGAAAACAGTAAAGGGTAATCTTTGTGTCTGCAAAGATGGTCCTGTATTTAATGTAAAACAATTGTTATGGCAGATCTGAAAGTGAATATAGGCCATCTGGCACTTAAAAATCCAGTAATGACGGCCTCGGGAACATTTGGCTATGGATTAGAGTTTGCAGACTTTATTCCCCTTGACGGTTTAGGAGGATTCATCGTTAAAGGTACCACGTTGAAAGCACGTGAAGGTAATGATTATCCGCGTATGGCAGAAACTCCCAGTGGTATGCTCAATTGTGTAGGATTGCAAAATAAGGGTGTGGATTATTTCTGCCAGCACATCTATCCCCAACTTAAGGATATAAATACTAACGTCATTGTAAATGTTAGCGGTTCGTCACCAGACGATTATGCAGAATGTGCTTCGCGCATTGACGCTCTTGACAATATTCCAGCAATAGAACTCAATATTTCTTGTCCCAATGTCAAGGATGGAGGAATGGCTTTTGGCGTAACTTGCGCTGGGGCAGAGAGTGTGGTAAAAGCTGTACGTGAACGTTATCATAAAACGTTAATAGTGAAACTTTCGCCTAATGTTACAAATATAGCCGACATTGCTCGTGCTTGTGAAGCACAGGGCGCAGACAGTGTTTCGCTTATTAATACATTGATGGGAATGGCCATTGATATAGAAAAACGTCGTCCTGTACTCAGTATCGGTACTGGTGGCTTGAGCGGTCCTGCGGTTAAACCTGTTGCATTACGTATGGTGTGGCAAGTTGCTCGTGCGGTTAAAATTCCTGTTGTTGGACTTGGTGGTATAATGAATGCCCATGATGCTATTGAATTTCTTATGGCAGGTGCCACAGCTATTGAGATAGGAACAGCAAACTTTATAGATCCATCAGTTACCATAAAGGTACGTGATGGCATTGATCGTTGGCTTGATGATCATGGATGTCATTCTGTCCGTGAAATTATAGGTTGCCTCGATTGATACTTCTTTACTGGTAGATATTCTACATTGCCTCTTAAAGGCTTATTTGAACCGAATCGCTTTTTACGAGCTCTTCAAGAACAAGATAACGGAGAGCTCGTGAAAAGATTTCGGTAGGAATGTGTAGCGCTCGGAGTTCTACAAGCAGATGAGGCTTCTTATCGGAGAGAAATTGAAGTATTTGCTTTTGTGCAGCTTGAACATCATCGTCGCTAATAGTAACACACACATCACATTGACCACATGTTTTCTCTTGCTTTTCTCCAAAGTAAGAAAGCAACTGCTGTGAACGGCAATGAGTGTTATCCTGTAGATAATGGATCATTGCTTCTATGCGTTGGCTGAATTGTTTGCGACGGTTTTCATAAACTTCTGCAGGAAACAACAAATGTTTGCTGTCTTCTCGTCTCTGCAGGTAGCGGAGAAAAGGCAACTGGCTAGGAGGTATGTATTGTATGATGTGCTTGCGCGACAGTTGCAACAGAATGTCGTGTACTTCAGTTCGGTCAATATTGCTGATTGATGCCAGATGAGCTTCATTAATATAGGCATATTCAGAAAACATCCCAGAAAAGTTACGTAACATGACAACAATCAGACGATCCTCGTTGGGCGTATTGCCAGTCAGCCGGTATAGTTCGTCTCTTTCTACGACGAACATCACTCTAGAGGCATTCTCACGTTCTGCAGTGAATTCTAAATAGCCGGCTCTTTGCAGAATTTGTAGGGCAGAATGTACCTGAACAGGAAAATGGTTGAATTTATAGCAGAAATCTTGTAGGTTGAATTCATGGGAAACACCGTTACCGTCTCCTAATGCTATCTGAAAATAGAATGCTATATGGTCGTAAACTTTCCGGATATAATCCTTGTCAGGGAATGTGTCAGCTACACGTTTGCGGAGTTTGACGATATCTTGTTGCCCATAGAGTAGAATAGCTTGGGCAGGTTTCCCGTCGCGTCCTGCGCGTCCAGCTTCTTGAAAGTAAGCTTCAATAGAGTCTGGGCAGTCGTAGTGAAGCACCAGTCGGACATCTGCTTTATCAATGCCCATGCCGAAAGCATTCGTGGCAACAATAATTCTGGTGCGGTCTGCCTGCCAGTCGTTTTGTCGCTTGTCTTTTTCCTCTGTATCAAGTCCAGCATGGTAGTATGTCGCACTGAATCCTTCTTGGGTAAGTAGTTCTGCTATTTCTCGAGCATGTTTCCGGCTCCGGACATATACGATGGAAGAGGCTGTTGATGTGTGTAGAGCTTCTATAAGTTCATGTCGCTTGTCCATAGCTTCTCTGACGATATAGCTGAGATTCTTACGTTCAAATGACATTTGAAACACATTGAATGTGCCACCTTTGTCGTCAGGTCGCTGTAATTTGTCTTTGATATCTTCAACTACAGCTGGTGTCGCTGTTGCCGTAAGAGCCAGAATAGGCACATCAGGTAAAAGAACACGAATGCTTGAAATGTTGAGGTAGCTTGGACGAAAATCATATCCCCATTGGCTGATGCAATGTGCTTCATCTACAGTGATGAAGCTAATTTGCATATGTCTTAGTTTTGTGATAAACAGTTGGCTTGCCAGGCGTTCTGGTGAGATGTAAAGTAACCGAGTGCCTCCTAATATGCAATTGTCGAGAATGCGTAACACATCATCATGGCTCATGCTGGAATTGACGGCAGCCGCCAAGATGCCACGTCGTCTCAGATGATTGACTTGGTCTTTCATCAGTGCGATGAGTGGAGTGATAACTATACAGACTCCCTCACGACAGAGTGCTGGTACCTGAAATGTGATAGACTTACCTCCACCCGTAGGCATAAGGCCAAGCGTGTCATGACCTTCTCCAATGGATTGAATGATGTCTCGTTGGATTCCGCGGAAATCATCATATCCCCAATAACGTTTGAGAATCTGTTGGTATTTGTCCATCTTATGGTCTTTTCTGTTTGCCAGTCTGCAAGTTTTCTTATCACTTATAGGCAGTACGCTTTCTTTATTTAGGAGATTCCGGTGTCTCGCTGGGACGGATGTCGGTTATCTGCAATTGGATATCCCCGCGTTTATAGGCATTTTCTTCGATGGTATAAACAATGTCAAACGAGCGCTTAGACTTGATGTATCTGGCATCTGCGCTTTGTCCGAAGGCAATTCCATTCATGACAACTGCCGATTTCGAATCTACCAGTTCAAGTTTGATGTGTTCTTGATGGCGGCCCACAACTTTCGATGTTCCATAGTCATAGACGTTGCGTGTAAGAAAGAGAGGCTTCTCGTTGGCAGGTCCGTGAGGGGCAAGTTTTCGCAAATCGCCGTGTAGGCGTTTGGTGATGTCCTTAAAGTCGATTTCTTCGTCGATGTCAAGTGTTGGCAACGTTTGTTCTGGTAGAATATGTTGTTTGACGTATTCCTGGAAACGACGACGGAATTCAGGGATGTTCTCCTGTCTCAGGGTGAGTCCTACTGCGTAGGTGTGACCACCGAAGTTCTCAAGGATATCTCTGCAGTTTTTGATGGCATCATAGATGTCGAATCCTGCTACGGAACGTGCAGATCCTGTCGCGATGCCATCTATAATGGTGAGAACGACAGTTGGCCGATAGTATATTTCCGTCAAGCGTGAGGCAACGATGCCTACAACTCCTTTTTTCCATCCTTCATCGTACAGCACGATAGACGACATGTGTTGCTGACTTTCCAAGCGAGCCACGATTTCATTGGCCTCTATGGTCATCTGCTTGTCTATGTCCTTTCGCTGCTCGTTGTATTCGTTAATGCGATTAGCTTCTGTCAGTGCACGTTGGAGATCGCGTTCTACAAGCAGTTCCACAGCTTCCTTTCCGTTTTGCATTCTTCCACTTGCGTTGATGCGTGGACCGATTTTGAAAACAATGTCGCTCATGGTTAACTCTCGTCCGGTCAATCCACAAATATTGATAATGGCCTTGAGACCAATAGATGGGTTGATGTTGAGTTGTTTCAGTCCATGAAATGCCAGAATGCGATTCTCGCCGGTTACAGGCACGAGGTCTGCTGCAATGCTGACTGCGCATAAATCAAGTAGAGGAGTCAGTCTTGAGAATGGAATACCGTTATTTTTTGCGAATGCCTGCATCAGCTTGAAACCTACGCCGCATCCGCAAAGATGCTTGAACGGATAGGACGAGTCGGTGCGTTTAGGGTTGAGTATAGCCACTGCTGGAGGCAGAATCTCATCTGGCACATGGTGGTCGCAGATGATGAAATCTATGCCTTGTTGTTTGGCATAGGTAATCTCCTCAATGGCCTTGATGCCACAATCAAGTACAATGATGAGTTTAACTCCTGTTTCCTTGGCATAGTCTATTCCTTTGTAGCTTACTCCGTATCCTTCTTCTTCTCGGTTAGGGATGTAATAGTCGATGTTGGAATAAAACTGCATAAGAAATTTATAGACGAGTGCCACTGCTGTGCATCCGTCCACGTCATAGTCACCATACACCATGATGCGTTCCTTGCGTCCCATTGCATCGTTGAGCCTATCTACGGCCACATCCATATCGTTCATCAGAAAAGGATCGATGAGTTCGTTCATCATCGGTCTGAAGAAACGTTTTGCTGCCGATTCAGTTTTGATGCCTCTGCTGATAAGCAAATCTGCAACAATGGGACTCATGTTGATTTTCTCGGCCAGTTCTTTAATTGCTTGTTGCCGTTCTGGTGTAGGAGGTTCGTAATTCCATTGGTAGTGCATTTATATATTGTTCTTATTTTTTTCTTTATTTCAGATACTATCGGCTTTACAATAGCCAATATGCGGTGTAAAGTTACAAAGAAAAAATAAGAAATCGGAACATACCATGGAAAAAATCATGGTATGTTCCGATTTTACATATAATAAGGTCATTTATTAGATGCCGAGTTTTTTGCGGATATCCTTAGGAATAGCGTTTTTGTTAACGGTGTAATCCATCGTGTTTGCTGCGATAAAGGTTTTAGTCATATACCAAATTCCTTTATATTCGCCAGTTTCTCCCCATGAGTTCTTAACCATATAGTATTCGCGTCCGTTTTGGTCTTTGGCAATACCGAAGATGAGCATGCCGTGGTCATCGGTGAGCTCCCAGTTGTCGAAACGCTCTTGACGCATTTCCTGTGTTGCTTTAACTTCGGGTACGGTGCATCCGAGTGAGTCGATGAGATTGCGTTTTTTCTGGGCAGTCATCTTGAGCCAGCGTGCCATGTCGCTTCCCTGAAGGCTCTCAGTCTTCTTGGTGTCGATGGCATAAGCCAATCCATTGCGTGTGAATCCTTCTTCTGAAACGTCTCCGCCCCATGCTACAGTGTAGCCGTTCATAATGGCATTATCAATGATTTTCATCATTTCGTCCATAGGTACGTTGTAGCTCAGAGGATTGCGCCAGTTGTCCTGTACTTCAACAGCATAAGCGGTATAGAATGGATGGTGAGTGAAAGAAGTTATGCTAACGTAGTCGTTCCAGTCGAGACCGAGTGAAGCAGCAAAACTCTTTGGAGTGTATTTTTTGCCTTGGTAGGTGAATTCTTCCGGACATTTGCCAAGATATGCATCGAGAATGCCCTGCAGTCCAACTTTCCACTGGTTAGAGATTTTCTTAGCATTGCTTTTTGATACGGCAGCCACGTATGGTTCAAGCAGAGAGAAGAACTCGTTGAAGTTGTTGAGAGAGTCACCATAGAGTGAACCAGGGAAAGGCATGGCCTCTTCTGGACAGATTCCGTAGTTCTGGAGCACGTAATGCACATCATAAGCTGATCCGCCTTGTGCAAACTGGCAGTCTCCGTGCAGTCTTACAACCTGTATGGCACGGTCCATGTAGTCCTTGTTGGCCACAAAACTCTCACAGAGGTCATAGGTCTTACCTGTCTTTTTCAGAATTTCTGCCTCAAAGTACGAAAGAGTAGAATAGGCCCAGCACGTACCCGAACGGTTCTGGTCCTTGATAGATGTAATAGGATTCTCCTTGACAACGGTGAATACCGGTTTGTTTTTATTCTCAGTCTTTTTTTCCTGAGCCTGAGCACCAATGGCAAGAATTGCCATTATTGCGATAATGAATGTTTTCTTCATAATTAGTTCTCTTTTTTTATTTATTTGTTGCTTGTTAGTTTTTATTTGTTTCCTGCCATTATTTCTTCTATTTCTGCGGGATGGTATGGAATACGTTTGCTTCCCAAGAAACGGCATCCGTCATTGGTTATCAGTACATCATCTTCGATGCGTATTCCTCCAAAGTCCTTGTAAGTTTCAAGCATATCGAAATTGAGGAAGTCTTTGCAGTGTCCGTTAGCTTTCCATTCATCAATGAGATGTGGGATGAAATAGATTCCCGGTTCGTCTGTAACGACGAATCCTTCTTGCAACCGTCTTCCCATTCTTAGGCAGTTGGTGCCGAATTGTTCCAGATTGGGTCTTGTCTCATCGTCAAATCCGACATAGATTTGTCCGATGCTTTCCATGTCATGTACGTCCATACCCATCATGTGCCCAAGTCCGTGGGGGAGGAACATGGCGTGTGCTCCTGCTGCAATAGCTTCATCAATGTCTCCCTTCATCAAACCGATTTCTTTCAGGCTTTCAGCCATTTTACGGCATACGGCAAAGTGTACTTCCTTGTACTTAACTCCTGGTTTGGCTACTTCCAATACATAATCATGGCAAGCTTCTACGATGCTGTAGATTTCCAGTTGCCGCTGGGTGAATTTTCCGTTGACAGGCATTGTTCTTGTATGGTCAGAACAATAGTCATCCAGTTCACATCCTGCGTCACAGATGACAAGTCTTCCGTCTTGCAGTATTGCGTCTGATGGATTGCCATGCATGATTTCACCGTGTTGGGTATAGATGGTGGCAAAACTTGTGTCCTGGGCCATTGAACGGGCTATTCCGTCAACTTGTCCTCCAACGTAACGTTCTGTTGTTCCTGCTTTTGTCAGACGTTGCGCGGTGGTGTGCATTTCGTAGCCGATATTGCAGGCGCGGTCAATGGCAGCAATCTCTTGTTCTTCCTTGGTCGAACGCATTTTTACCACTGCATGAATCAATGGTAGAGATGCAGCATCCTTTTGTTGTGAGGGGTGGATGCCCAACAAGTCCATGATTTGTATTTTTGTATCGTGTCGATAGGGTGGCAGAAAGTGGATGGTGCGTTTCTTTGCTAATGCCTCGTGACAAACGTGTGAGAGTTCTTTCATCGGTCCTGTGATGCTGACGCCCACAGCATCTGCCAAAACCTTCACGCTATCTACGAATCCCATCCATACGATGTCTTCAATGTCAATATCGTCACCATAGAGCATTTCTGTGTCGTTGTCCACGTCAATTACTCCTACCAGTCCGTTGCGGTGTTGTCCAAAGTAATAGAGGAACGTAGAGTCCTGACGCATTGGTGCATGGCAGTTGGCAGGTGAGTTGTAGGGTGATTCATTGTTTCCGAAGAGTACAATGACTCCGTTGCCTACCAGCTTTTTCAATTCGGCTCTTCGCCTGATGTAAGTTTCTTTGTCAAACATAGTAGTAACTTATTAATATCTTGACCACAAAATTACTACAAATAAACCAAAAGGCAAAATATTTGCATCTTATTTTGCTGAAAATGATTACCTTTGCACTATAGTATTACATTTTACGTGGATTATGGCTCAAGAAAAAACTCAATCAACAATGCGCGTGCGCCTCAATATGAAGGAGCCGGGACGTTATAAGGTGATTTGTCATAACGATGATTTCACAACGATGGATTTTGTGGTAATGATGCTGATGGACGTGTTCTTTAAGTCTGCTGATGAGGCAGAACGACTCATGTTGGCCATTCATCGTACAGGTCAGGCTGTGGTGGGCGTCTATCCGCTTGATATTGCGCGTTCCAAGGTTGACAAAGCCATGCGTCTTGCCCGTGCCAATGGTTTTCCTCTGACCTTGAGTTATATTCCTGAATGATCAAACGATAATTAGCAATGAGAATAACAACCACGATGAATAGGGCCATCCAGCAAGCCTGTGAACTTGCTCATCGGTCTTCCCATGAATTTCTGATGCCTGAACATGTGCTGTTGGCTCTATGCCAAATAGCACCGTCTTTTGTTAATGTATTGAAGCAATCTTTAGATTGTCAGCCTGGTGATTTGGCTGAAGATGTTGAAAAATGGTTAGCTTCTCAAGAAAAAGCCCCAAAGCCAGTAGATTTGGAACTGTCGTCTTCTATGCGTCGGATTTTCACGATATGCAAAGGAGAAAATGCTGATCGTGTGTTGTGTGTGACTTCCTTTATTGAAGCCATGATGCGTGATGCTGAGTGTATGGGGACCTATCTGTTGACCAAACATCTCAAAGTCACGGAAGTGTTTCTTCTGTTATCTCTTCATGAATATTGCGATGCAAAGGATTCTTATGTTGCTGAAGAAGAACTTGACGATGACTTGGATGACTTAGAAGACGATGACTTGGATGATGATGACTTGGAGGACGATGATGAGATGATGGGAGGTCCTTCTGATTTTGCTTCGTCATCAGATTGGAAACAATGGACCACTGATATTACAGCAGAAGCCACTGATCATCTGCCCATTATCGGTCGCGAGGCAGAACTTGACCGTACCATAGAGGTGCTTTGCCGTATGGAGAAGAACAATCCGCTCCATATTGGTGAGCCTGGGGTGGGTAAGACCGCTCTGATTTATGGTTTGGCACAACGCATCGCCAAAGGTCATGTGCCTTATAGGTTGCAAAAGGCCCACATATATTCTATTGAAATGGGACAGTTGATGGCTGGTGCACAGTTTCGAGGCGAGTTTGAAAAGCGCCTCAAGGATGTTCTGGACGGTGCTACAGCCCAAGGTAACAGTGTGATCTATCTCGATGAGATTCATTTGATGATGGGTGGTGAACAAGCGCAATCTGATAGTATCAGTGCTTTTGATGTCATGAAACCCTATCTTGATCGAGGTAAACTCCGTTTTATAGGTTCAACAACCTATGAAGCCTTCAATCGTACCCTTGCCAAGTCGAAGGCCGTTACTCGTCGTTTCCAGCAGATTGACATTAAGGAACCGTCTGTAGAGGACACCCTTCGTATTGTAGAAGCATTGTTACCAACCTTTCAGAACTATCACAATGTAATCTACCGGAAGGATGCTTGGACGTATGCTGTTGAGAGTTCGGCTCGGTTGATAACAAATCGCCAGTTGCCCGACAAAGCCATTGACATTATTGATGAGGCAGGTGCTTATCTTGAAGTCCACCCGCGTAATCGTCTGCATAACTATGTGACAAAGAGCCTGGTTGATGAAATATTAAATAAGGTTTGCCGTATTGATGCCGATGCCTTGAAAGAGGCCGATAATAATTCGTTGAAAGACCTTGTCACACAGATGAAGAGTCAGATCTATGGTCAAGATAAGGCCATTGAGCGTCTGACAGATGCAGTGATGATGGCCAAGGCTGGTCTTACCGATTCTGACAAACCGATGGCCTCATTGCTCTTTGTGGGGCCCACTGGTGTTGGTAAGACAGAGGTTGCCCGTGTGCTTGCTCGTCAGTTGGGCGTGGAATTGGTGCGTTTCGATATGTCTGAATATGCGGAGAAGCATACCGTTGCCAAACTTATTGGTTCGCCTGCCGGTTATGTGGGGTATGATGATGGTGGTCTGCTTACTTCGGCCATTCGTAAGACGCCCAACTGTGTGCTTCTGCTTGATGAGATTGAGAAAGCCCATAGCGACATTTATAATATTCTACTTCAAGTAATGGACTATGCCCGCCTGACAGATAACCGAGGTCAGCAGGCGGATTTCCATCATGTTATCATTATTATGACTTCTAATGCAGGAGCGCAGTATGCTTCACAGGCCAGCGTTGGCTTCACGGGGCATGTATCCCGTGGTGAGGCTATGCGGCAACAGGTGAAGAGGGTGTTCAAGCCTGAATTCATCAACCGCCTGACCGATATTGTGACTTTTCGTGATATGGACAAGACAATGGCAACGCTTATCCTTCGTAAGAAACTTGCCCTCCTTTCTGACAAGCTTGGCCAGCGCCAGGTGAAACTAACTGTTTCTCAGCAGGCCTTCGACCGTCTGCTTACGCTTGGCTTTACACCGGAATACGGTGCTCGTGAGATGGATCGAGTGATTGGCAACAATATCAAACCGTTGTTGATGCGTGCCTTGTTGTTTGGTTCTCTCAGCAAGGGTGGAATAGCCACTGTGGACTGTAAGGATGGTGTTTTTGTTGTTAAATGATTAGGAGCAGTTATGATTTATCGACTTGACAACAATCTCTGGTTTCCTGATCCACACCGTGGTGATGATGACGGACTCTTTGCCATTGGTGGTGACCTCAGTGTTGATCGCCTGTTACTTGCTTATAGTAACGGCATCTTCCCTTGGTACAGTTTTCGTGATTATGACGAGATTCAATGGTGGTGTCCGATGGACCGTTATGTGATTTTACCTCATGAGATTCATATTAGTCACTCCATGCGTTCGCTGTTAAATAAAAATATTTACCATGTGACGTTTAATCAAGATTTTCAAGCTGTTATAGATAATTGTAGCGAACTGCGAATTGAAGAGAAAGGTGCATGGCTTGGTCCTCAGATGATAACTGCGTTTTCCGAATTGCATCGTCAGGGGTTTGCCGCCAGTGTGGAGGTGTGGGATGAGGATGAACAACTCGTTGGCGGACTGTATGGAGTTTGTCTTGGTCGTTGTTTTATGGGTGAGAGTATGTTCTCGTTGGCCCCATCTGCCTCCAAGGTGGCACTCATCGCTTTAGCACAACTGATGGAGAAGAATGGCGGACTGATGATCGATTGCCAGTTTGAAACTCCGCATCTCCGTTCCATGGGTGGTCGTCACATTTCTTACGATGATTATCTTGCCATGTTGCGTCAGGAGTAAGTATCCTTTGAAGGATCAGACCTCTGCCGCTTTTCCTTCTGGTTTCCCAAAGAAAAAACAAAAACGTGCGCCGTTGGTATAGTCGGGATCGAGGTACACATCACCTCCTAATTTATGGGCAATGGTGCGACAGATTTCCAGTCCGAGACCTGATCCAGGTTTAAATTGATCCAGTTTTCCGAAGCGTTCGAAGATGGTTTCTTGCTTGTCTTGCGGAATGCCCACACCTGTGTCAGTTACTGTGATGAAGGTTTGTCCTTTCTGGTTCTTCGAACAGTTTACCTGTATGCTGCCTGCTGTTGTGTTCTTGATAGCATTATTCAGCAGGTGTGTCACAACCTGTTTCACCCGCATTCCGTCAGTTTCAATCTTTTCGCTTTCTGCCAGTTGGGTGTTGAATGTTAACATCACCCCTTCTGCCACGTGACTGCGTGCTTCTTCTACGGCATCCCGACACACACCATTGATGTCTGCCGGTTCTATTATCAATTGATATTTTCCACTCTCTATGGAGGTCAGATCAAGGATATTATTGATTAGGTTGCTCAATTGCTCTGAGTTTTCTGTGATTCTATAGGTAAGGTCCGATTTCTCTTCATCGCTGATGTTGAAACTGGGGTCGGTAAGCACTTGCGAGAAACCTACGATGGCGTTGAGTGGTGTTCTTATTTCGTGGCTCATATTTTGTATGAAGAGTGTCTTTTGTTGGTCGGCATGTTGTGCTTCTTTATTGGCGATGTTGAGTTCGGCCAATGTATGGGTCAGATTTTTAGAGAGTTTGGACAGTCGTCGCTCCATTTTTTTGTTAGCTTTCAGATAGATGATCGTGCCAACAATGAGCAGCAGGGCAATAGCCGCCATGGCTACCATGATCAGTTTTTGCATGTTGTATTGTCGTTTCTGCAGTTCTACCAGTTTCTTCTGACTGTCGATGGAAACGCCCAGTTTGTTAGACTTGAGTTTTTGGTTCTGTAGTGCGAGCAGGTTACGACCGTTCTGCATCTCTGCCAATTTCTTGAGTCTGTCCGCATTGCTTATCTCAAGGTTGTTGCTGGCCAGTTGCAGTTGGGCCAGTTGCAGTTGTAGTTTTGCCATTTCGTTGGCAGCCTTTTGCTTGTCGATGTCAGCAATCTGCATGGCAAAGCTGTTTCTCATGCCTGCAAGGTCTGTGAGGATGTTGGTGTTGCCTCCGTTTTGTGTGAGTCTTACAATTTTGTTCATGACTTTTGCCGCCTTGTCATATTGTCCGTTGTATGAATAGTAGGCATATGAGCTGTATTTTCTGAGCAGTCCAGACAGTTTGTTCTTGTATTCCTGATATTTCACAGAATCCTGATTGGAAATGGCGTATAATGAGTTCAATAAAATAAGGTATTCTGTTGCGATAATAGGGACAGTATTCAATCTCTTGAAATATTCCTGATAGCTTTTCTTGAAGTTGGCGTAATCACCTGTCATGAAGTGGCCAATAGCTTTGTAGCCGTAGAGTCCAGCTTTTGTAGGTTCTGAATAACAGTAGCGGATGCCCTCATTTGCTGCGTTGACGACTTCTTGGAATCGTCCTAAACGTATGTTACCATCGCAGATGTGAGGATAGATTGTTGACCGCTCCTGTTTCTGCATGTGTTCCTGTGAGAATTGTAGTGCTGTTTCGTAGTAGAAAATGGCATGTGCATATTCCCCTCTTGCCATCAGCATATTTCCCAATGCCACATAGCCTGCTTGAATGCCGTATGGGTGTTTGTGTTTTGTGGCAAACTGGATGTCGTTCTGCATCAGTTCTTTCGCCTCGTCGAATCTGTCTTCAGACAGGAGGTAGTTTGCCATAGTTGTAGAAGTGTAGAAATAATACTGCAGATAGTTGTATTCCTGTGCTTTCTTTCTTACCTGCTGACTTGCTTTCCAAACGGCAGGGAAATTGTGCTGTTTTGTTATTTGGTATTTCAGAGGAACGAGAAGAGCAAGGATTTCTGCCTTGTGGTCTTTTAGCCTGATGGCTTTTCTCCTTAGTGAGTCAGCCTGTTCCAGACAGATATGGTTCTTTCTGTTGTAGTTGGCTCTGAGATATAGTGGGTACAGGCTGTCGTTGATCTTGAATGGATTGTTCTGTCCTTGTGTGGGCAAAGCCAAGCCAAGCAGCAGGATGATCAGCAGGGTGTATATTGTAGTTCTTTTTGTCTGTTTCATGCGTTGTAGGGAATATTGAAGTAGAAACGTGCACCATTGGTGTATTGGCGGTCGATGTTGATTTCACCATTAAGTTTTTTTGCAATGGTGCGACAGATGTCGAGACCGAGTCCGGAACCTTGTTTTTTGTCGTCGAGTTTCTTGTAACGTTTGAATATCTCATCCATCCGTTCGACAGGAATGCCGATTCCTGTGTCTGTGACAGTAAAAGAGATCATATCGGTATTTTCTATCTTTTTGCAAGACAGTATGATGCTGCCTTTTTCTGTGTTCTTTTCAGCATTTGTCAATAGATTGATGAGCACCTGTTGCACACGCTTGCGGTCTGTTACGGCTTCGAAATCTTCATTCAACTCTGTTTCGAATGTCAGCGTCACGCCTCCTGCCAATCTGTGTCTGACGGTTTCCATGGTTTCCCGACAGAGTTCGTTGACCTTTACAATTTCTTTGGTCATGACGAAGTTACCACTCTGCAGGTTAGTCAGGTCGAGAATGTCATTGACCAAGGTGGTGAGCAGTTCTGAGTTTGTTGTGATATATTGTGTCAGTTCCTGACTTTCTGCTTCTGACAGTTCGTTGCCCATGGTGACGAGTACGTTAGAGAATCCCACGATGGCATTGAGTGGTGTTCTTATCTCGTGACTCATGTTCTGTATGAAGCGTGTCTTAGTCAGTTCCGATTCACTGGCTCTGAGTTTGGCGGTATTCAGTAGCGAGATGCTCTCTCGCAGTTTTCTAATGCCCTGTTTCAACTGTCTTCCGTGTCTCCATCGTATGATAGCATAGAGTGTGAAGCTGATGGCGATGAGTACGACAAAGGTCAGACAAAGTGCCATTCCCTCTTTCTTGAGGCGGTATTGTTCTGCTTCCGCCTGTCGTGTTTTGTTTTCTTGTTCAAGCTTGTTTTGCAGTCTTTGCGATTCCAGTTGTTGGTTCTGGTAGTTTAGTTTGTTTCTGTCAGCCTGCAGTTGTGCGAGTTGTGCATTGTCCTGTGATTTGTTGAGTTCGAGGGTTGATTTGTTGAGTGAGAGTTGTGCGTTGGCCATGGCCAGTTGGGTGTTTTGATAGTCCATCTGCTGCACCTCTCTTTCATGTTGCTGTATGTTGGACATGTTTTTTACGATACGATCATCGTTTTGAACCAGTTCGCCGGCGTAATCTCCATAAACATCAATGAGCATCCATTGGTTTTTGACCGCTTTGGCGTAGTCCCCTTTGTATTTATAGTATGCCACAGCCAGTCTGTACCCTTCCAGTTCGCTTTCCTCTTTGAGTCTCTTGATGGTTTCCAACACCTCCTGGTCTTTTCCGTCGAGCATTTTCTTGAATGTTTCCACAGCTTCTTTCACGTCGCCGCGCAGATCACGGTCGTATGCTTCATGTTGTTTCAGATAGTTATATTCTTTCCTGAAATCATCATACCTTCCCAGCATGAAGAGTGCGTAACATTCCTGTAGTTTAATGTCAAACCGGTTGTAGTCCGACTTACATTCGGCCCATGCTTCCTTCACTTCCTGGAGTGTTTCTCTAAAGCTTTGAGTCTTTCTTAGACAATCGCAGATGTTTGCATAAATGTCTGTGAAATTGGAAGGTATATTGTGGTCTTTCGAGTATTTGATATACTCGCGGTAATTGTCGATAGCTCTCGCATATTCTCCTCGGTATTGTTGTATGGTTGCCAGTGAATAGTAGCTGTCTCGAATGCCTATGAGATGGTTGTTTTTCTCTGCGATTTTTCTTTGTTCCAGAGCTATCGTATAGGCTTCGAGGTATCTTTTTTCCCTGATATAATAGTTGGTGAGGTTGGCTGCTGCGAAATAGTAGTAGGTCCATTTTTCGTATGCAGTAGCCTTATCCATCAGTTTTTTTGCTTCGCGTTCCACAGCGGGCATATTGTCTTCCTGATAGTAGTTGTACAGCAAGAGGATGGTCATTGCCGTGATTTCGCCATTTCGGTCTCCTATGGCTTTAGCTCTTTCTATGATGGTATCTGCGAGAATTTTTCCTGCCAGCGTTTTTCGTTCTTTGTAGGCCTTTTCGTAGAGTTTGAAGAGACCGTCATCCATGCGGTATTGGTTGTTTTGTGCCGACAAAGCCACTGTGTATATGATGAAGAACACAGTGACAATGGCTCGCACAATATGTTGTTGTAATCCTTTCCCCATTGTTAAAAACAATCTTTTTATTTTGTTGTGTCGTTTGTTTGTTGTTGTATCCTCTAATATCGATGTGTTCTGTAATATTCTTAATATGTTGTCTTTGTATGTCTATAACCGTATGATATTCTTTGCCATAAACCATGGTCTTTTGCATGCAAAAGTACGAACAAAATGGGATAATGACAAATAATTATCTGATTTTTATCCTTTTTTGACAATGTATTTTTGGTAATAGGTGATGAGCAATGTGGTGAGAGGCAGGGCGATTACCATACCCAACATGCCCAACAGCGACCCCCAAATAGACAGTGAGAGTAGGATGATGGCTGAGTTGAGGCCCATGACCTTACCCATGATGCGTGGGGTGAGAATGGTGTCTTGAATGATCTGAACCACCGCAAACACGATGAGTGCCATGAGTAACACAATCCAGAAGTTTTCTCCTGAGTCTGCCGCTTTGACGATGGCAAGCAGTACCGTTGGTACGAAACCTACAATTTGCAGGTAGGGTACCATGTTGAGCAGGCCGATGAGCATGCCCAAACCTACCGCCATGGGGAAGTCGATGATGAGGAATCCGATGCTGAACAGCACACCTACGCAGAATGCCACGCAGGCCTGTCCGCGGAAATATTTGTTCATACCGTCCTCTACGTCGTGTACCAGTTGCACGGCAAAGGCTCTGTAGCGTTGTGGCAACAGGTCGGGCCATCCTGTGGTCAGTCTCTCATAGTCGATGAGGATAAACAGGGTGTATAGGAATACCATAGTGACCGAGAGCAGACTGCTTACCGCCCCGATACTTTGGGTGATGATGGCCCATATCTTGGGCATGGCCTCTCTCATGGCTTGCATGAATCCCTCTTGCGTGACCATGGCTTTGACCTCATCGCCGGTAAGGTGACGGTGCAGGTATTCCTGTATCTGACTTGGTATGTTGTTGAAGGTGGCATTGGTCTCTATATAATGGAGCACCAGATCCTTCACTCTTATTCCTTCTTCCACCATGGGTGGTATGATGAGCCAGAAAGCGAGTGACACAATGCCTCCTGCCACAAGAAAGGCACAAAGGATGCCGAGAATGCGGAAGTGCAGCCTGCATTTGTACTGAAAGAATTTGACCAGCGGAAAGAGCAGGTAGGCAATGAGCCATGCCAGGAAGAAAGGCAGCAGCACTCCGCTGAGGCGGCGCAGCAGGAGGATGATACCTGCCAGTACGGCTACGAAGAGTACGCCACGGATAAAGGTGTCGAAGGTGATTTCTTTGCGTTCCATTTGTTATGCTTGTTTCGTGAATGACGGAATGACGGTATTGCTTCGTTTCAGTCGCAGACTGTTGAGCACTACGCTGACGCTCGAACAGGCCATCAGGGCAGATGCCCACATCGGGGTGATCTGCCAGTGTGCGCCAAAGGCGTAAGGCAGTCCGGCTGCCAGTGGGATGCACACCATATTATATATAAATGCCCAGAAGAGGTTCTGACGGATCATTGCCACCGTGCGTCTTGACAATCGGATAGCATCAGGGATGCGCCTGAGGTCGTCGCCCATGAGTGTGACTTGCGCCACGTCCATCGCCACATCGGTGCCGCGTCCCATGGCAATGCTCACATCGGCACGTGCCAATGCCTGCGAGTCGTTGATGCCGTCTCCCACCATGGCCACGTGTCTGCCTTCTTGTTGCAGGGCCTTTACCGCATCGTCTTTGTCTTGTGGTAATACCTGCCATTTGTAGTGGCTGATACCTGCCTCCTGTGCCCAGTGTCTGACGCGTTCTTCTTTGTCGCCACTCATCATGTAGAGGGTGATGCCCATTTTATGTAACTCCTCCACGGCTTCACGGGCAAAGGGCTTGAGTTGTTCGCCTTGACCATCGGGTGAGGGGAGAGTCATGGTTCCTGTTTTATCTACTACCATGCTGTCCACGTTGCGCAACAGTTCCAATGCGGTGGCATCCTTGATCAGTATGCCGGCTTCTGCCGCCTTGCCTATTCCCACCATGAGGGCGGTTGGCGTGGCAAGTCCCATGGCGCATGGACACGCTATGACCAGTACGGATACGGCAGAAATGACAGCCTGCGGCAGACAGTTGCTGCCTCCGATAAGATACCAGAGCAGGAAGGTTGCTACGGCAACGAGTCCCACGGCAGGCACGAATACCGCAGCCACGTGATCCACAACACGCTGTACGGGCGCTTTGGAACCTTGTGCTTCTTCCACCATGCGAATCATCTGCGACAGAACGGTCTGTTGACCCACCTCTTCTGCCTTGAAGCGGAACGTGCCTTCTTTCACGATGGTACCTGCCAGCACCTTGTCGCCGGGGGCTTTTTCCACAGCCACAGCTTCACCTGTAATCATGCTCTCGTCGATGCTGGTGCGGCAGTCTGGGATAATGGTGCCATCTACGGGTACTTTTTCGCCAGGTCTCACTTCTATCGTGTCACCCTGTTGCAGGGCTGCCAGCATCACATCGCTTACCGTGTCATCTACAACGAGGTGGGCGGTCTTTGGAGTGAGTCCCATCAGGGCGCGGATTGCTGAGGCTGTGTTGTGCTTGGCACGCTCTTCCAGGAGTCTGCCTGTCAGCACAAAACTGATAATCATGACCGATGCATCGTAATAGGTGTGCCACGCCATGCCTCGTGCTCCCCAGAAGCTATCGCCCCAAAAGGTGTTGAAGCTGCTGAAGACAAACGAAATACCGGTGGAGAGTGCCACAAGGGTGTCCATATTGGCGGAACGGTGCAGGAGTTGTCGAGCCGCATTACAGTAGAAACTCCGTCCGCAGTAACACAGATTGAGCAGCGCGATGACGAGCATCACTTGGTTTTCCGTATTGCGGTTTCCCATCGGAATATAACCCATTGCCACCAACATGACCATGAGGGCAAAGCCCCACGAGAGCAGGGCCTGTCGCAGGATTCGCTGCCATGATCTTCGCTCAATGGCTTCTACGTTGCGGTCTTGTTCCACAACAAGGTCGTAGCCCACTTGCGCCAGCGATGCCTGTAGTTGTTCTGGTGACGTGCGGTGTTCGTCATATTCCACCAATACTGTACGTGCAGGCAGGTTGACAGCAGCGTCTGTCACCCCTTCTGTGGTTTTGAGTTTTTTTTCCACACTTGCTGCACATCCTGCACACATCATTCCCAATACGGCAAATGTCTTCTTCATGCTTGCAAAGGTAGAATATTTTCGTGAGACAGCCAACGGATTTCTTCTAATTGTAATCTATCATACCTAAATTCATCTATATAAATCAAGAGGCAAGGGTGGGGCACAGCGTTTTTTGTCTCGCAGTTGTTGAGGATCATTTTGCATAATTGTCTCTCTCTCCTTTGAAAAACAGGTGTAAAAAGGCTAAGAAATGGCAGGAAAACCAAGGAAAATGCACCTTTTTTGAAAAAAAATCCCAAAAAGTTTGGTCGAGTGAAAAAAACATAGTACCTTTGCACTCGCAATTCGGAAATGAGGCACCCGAGAGGTTCCGTAGCTCAACTGAATAGAGCATCTGACTACGGATCAGAAGGTTGTGGGTTTGAATCCCGCCGGAATCACAAAGAGAATCAGCAATGGTTCTCTTTTTTTTGTTTCTGTTTTGTTTCTGTGCGGTTTATGTCTTGAAGACGTCGTACATATCTCTATTCAGTCAGATGTTATGATTTCAATACGGAAGATGCAATGAATCAGCTACTTGTCCGTGCGCATCTGGACAGGAATCAAACCTATAAATAAAAACTGGCAAAATTCAAAGGCAAAAAAGTTTGGTAGTCTGAAAAAAATATAGTACCTTTGCACCCGCAATTGAGAAATGAGGCGCCACGAGAGGTTCCGTAGCTCAACTGAATAGAGCATCTGACTACGGATCAGAAGGTTGTGGGTTTGAATCCCGCCGGAATCACAAAGAGAATCAGCAATGGTTCTCTTTTTTTTCTCTGTACGCTCAGCATGGGCATTGCCTAACGCCTGAAAGAAGTGGATCTCGGATGAATCACGGGCAACGGACTTTGTTCTAAGTAACACGACGGGATTGCAGAACTTATCCGTGTGTTGATTCACGATGCTATCAAGCTCCGTTCCTATCATCGCTGACGTTCCCACCACCATCGCATCCTCTAAAGAAGATGAGCACACAAATGTAGCATGATTGCTGATTTCGGTAATGTTCGGCGGCCGGAGGGAAAGCCAATTAAGAGTTATTCTCGATTTTACACTTGCTTTTCTCGTTTCAATCCAGGAAAATAACAATAAACGAGTAACGCTGATACTAAAGACGAGAAGAATTGCAGATAAGTAAACTCATGCAACAGACAATCAATCTCTATTAAAAAACAACTCAAGGTGAAGCGTTGATAGGTTTCTGATCACAAGACTTCATTATTTCTAATCACATAAAAGGGCTGGACTCTCACAGGAGACTCCTGCCCTTTGCTGTGATAGGTAGTGAAAATGCTACTTTCTGTAAATGTTTGTGTCATTTTTGATGCATTTTGTCTGTAAATCTGTTTGGACTGTTGTAGATTGGTGTCCCATTCTTACTGGTTAGCTGTATTTTATTTCTGTATGTATTTGATATGCAGTTTGTTATGTTGCTTTTAGATGTGTGTCTGACGGTCTTGGCTGTATGTTATGACACGGGTAAAAATGACCTGGCTGTGTTTTGGTTCAGGGGGGTGATAGTATGTGGTAGGGTGTAAAGGGCTTTGCCAGATATTAATAGGTTCGCGCGCGAGCAGTTTCAGATTTTATGTTGTTAAAAAGAGGCTATTACAGCCATTTGTTTTGTCTTGAGTTTAGGGTGTACTGCCTGATGGGTTGATTTGCAGCACGCGCCATGTAAATGGCCAAAAACGGGTATAATAGTTGGTGATTGTGGTCTGTAGTTTGTTTTGTTTGCTTCTCGTCCCCGTTTCGATTTGTTCTCGTCGTCTTCTCGTTGTCATTTCGCTGTTTTTTCGCTGTTTTCTCGTTCGGTATTCGTTATGTCCTCGATCGGCTAACGAATAACGAACGAAAGCACAACGAGAGACGAACGAGGGACGAACGAGAAGTCAACGAGAAGCGAACGATAATTGCTTGGTTGACGAGTGAATTTTGTGGTCAAATGTATAAAACAATTACCTTGCACGCTATTTTGTTGTGTTGAGATATGTGAATGATGTAATGTCGCACGGAAATTTTTCTTATCCACGGAACACACAGAGGACACGGAAACGATTCTAGTTGAAGATTATTCTAAAGATTTTGTTTTAGATTTACCTATAGGTTATTTTTGTCACGACTCGGCAAAGAATAAATTTTTGGATTTATTCTCTGCTCTCGCTGCTCCAAAAATTCGAACCGTAGGCGATCCATAATAAAATTCTTTCCAGAAGCGGGGTACTCGAGCGCATTTTGGTCAGAGATTTTAGTTAAAGATTCACTGCTGTCCAAAGAAAAATCTTGGACATGATTTAAATTGATAGTATTCAATGAGTTATACGAATTTGATTTTTTCGAGATTTGGAAACACGGGGACTGGTTCCTGTTCCACTTGCCAACTGTTAAATCCGTGAAAACATTGCTGTGTATGTGCGATTAGCTTTCCAAAAACTGTAATATTGTTATATTGTCACGCCTGAATCGCAAAAAATTCGTTTTTGGAAACTGTTAACTGTTATCTGTTATTTGTAACGCTTAGGAATGATGACATAGACCCCCTGACAAGTTCTTTTGTCGGCAATAGTGGTTCAAATGGTGTTAAACCGACTGATGAGTTTCTTGCGATAGAGCCGCGCCACCTTGACATTATTAATATGGTCGAAGGGTGGATAGAGGCGACAGACATTGTCGCACACTTCCATCAAACAGTTGATATTGATGACAAAGCGCTGGCTCACC
>SAMEA3663023__coassemble_605_pt1 | contig 72516 bp, 56 predicted proteins | sample SAMEA3663023__metabat2_low_PE_009 | metagenome-assembled genome bin SAMEA3663023 (sample SAMEA3663023) | pig gut metagenome | biome: pig gut; feature: pig-associated habitat; material: faeces | place: France | collected 2012
GTTTCTTTCTTGTTTTGGAAATCATCCTCGGCTTGAAATACAAATATACAACATGAAACCCCCAGAATGCAAGAGATTTGGCACTTTTTATATCGCCTATTAATTATATTTAACTAAAACCAGTATTGATTTAACTTAAATTATAATACTTTATGCTGATTTAGCTGGATGAGTTTGGGTTGCTTCGCAAGAAATCTTTGGAGGAAATCTTTGATAAAAAATGGCCTATGGCCAGAAATATTACGGATTTACAGAACCACGAACTACGGATCTACTACACCGGAGCACCAACGCAAAAAATCCGTGTCATTAGATTTCCGACATTAAAAGGGGCCGCACATGGAGGTTCTGATAAAATAAAAGCGGCACTTTCTTGATGATGGAAAAGTGCCGCGGTGTTTGTTAATATCGCAAAGTCTTATTGATGCTGGCTGCGCAATAAGTCGTTGACGGTCTTTACAGGATTAAAAGTGCCAAGAGGAACTTCCACAAAGATAGTATTCCAATTGCTCATGGCACCATTCCAAAGGCCTGGGAGCTCAAGTGCCTGAAGCGGTTTTCCGTCTTTGGATTTCTGTGAGATGAATCCTGTGGTAGGATCTACAAAGTCGGGCAGATTGAAAGGCTTGTCCTGATAGTCTTTCACGGCGCAGACCAAATCGACTGGATTGAAATGTGTTCCCTTGGTAAACATTTCCATATAAGCGGTATTTGATTTGTCTATCTGTGAACTTTCCAGAATTTGCAGCGATACGGTTCCGTCTTGGTTGTAGGTGAGGAAAGGACCACCTCCCGGTTCGCCTACATTTTTCACGACGCCACACACGCGCATGGGACGGTTGAGCTTCTTTTTGAGGTACATTACCAGTTCTGCATCTTCCAGTTCCTTGATGTTGTTTTTGCGGCAGCAAAGATCTTGTTGGACGAAACGGATGATTTCTTCAATCTGCTGGTGGTTGTAACAACCGGTTTCAAGCAGCTGTAGATAGTCGAAAGCGCGTTTCTGGAGCGTTACCAATACTCCTGCAATGATTTGTTTCCATTCCACTGTTTCGTCTTTCAGTCGGTCTGGAACTACATTATCTATGTTTTTGACGAATATGACATCGGCGCTGATCTCGTTCAGATTCTCGATAAGTGCGCCATGGCCTCCGGGACGGAACAACAGAGATCCGTCTTGGTTGCGGAACGGGGTACCGTCAGGATTGGCAGCAATGGTGTCGGTAGAAGGTTTTTGCTCTGAGAAACTGATGTCATAGCGGATTCCATATTTCTTTGCAAAAGAATCGGCTTTCATGGCTACGCGCTGTTTGAAGTAGTCCATGTGCTCATGGCTCACCGTGAAATGTACGTGAGCCTCGTTGTTAGAGGCAGCGTAGAGGGCACCTTCCACAAGATGCTCTTCCATTGGTGTGCGTGCTCCTTCCGGATAGTTGTGGAACAGCAGCATACCTTTTGGCAGTTGTCCGTAGTTGAGGCCTTCCGGTTTGAGCATATTTTCTACTACAGCTTTGTATTGTCCATCGGCTATGAGTTGGCTGATGCCTTTTCCATTGTTCTTGCGGCAGGCAGCATCAAGTTCGTTGTAGAAGGCGAAGTGGCTGATGTTGTCGAAGAATTTTTTCTCAAAGTCTGTTGTGGGGATATCATAGGCGGCATCGACAAAGGCAAACATGTCTTTGAACATACGGCTTGCGGCTCCAGAGGCAGGTACGAATTTGACTACTCTGTGGCCTGCTTTCTTGTAGCTTTCCCATGCCTCTATATATTTCTTCCGGTCAGCATCGCTGGGTGCCATGATACCATGCTGAATGCTAGCAGCAGCTTCAAGCTTCAGAAAAGGGAACCCTTTTTTGAATAGTTCAAGTTGTTTCTCTACTTGTGCTTCGTTGATTCCTTTTTGGGAAATCTGTTTTAGATCTTCTTGTGAATATTCCATAATATATAGGATTGTTAGTATTGAATTTGTTTTGATGCAAAGATAGGAATTATATTGCACACCACCAAAAAAGAATGATAAAAATATTTGGCTGTTTCAGTAAAATCTACTAATTTCGCATTTCATTTATAAAAACTTAATAGAACGGAAATATGATAGAAACAGGAATGAAACATACCAGTGAGCTGGTTGTTGACGAAAATGTAACAGCGAAGAAGATAGGTTCTGGAGATATGGAGGTATTGGCGACTCCAGCCATGATGGCGCTTATGGAAAATGCCGCCATGCTGGCTGTTGCTGATGCGTTGCCGGAGGGCTGTACTACAGTAGGCGGTCATATTGAATCTTCGCATCTTCGGCCGACAAAAATCGGCGAAACCGTAACGGCTACGGCAGAGGTGACCAAAATAGATGGTCGGAAAATAGAATATACTGTGAAAGCATTCTGCGGCGAACAATTGCTTGGTGAGGGCACTCATCTTCGCTTTGTTGTGGACCGGGAGAAATTCCTCTCAAAGCTGTAAGTCCATACGTCAAGAAAAAAAGAGAATCTCTATTCAAATTCAGAGATTCTCTTTTTGTTTATTGCATTATTTACCTAAGTTTATCTTTCTTCAAAATATCAGAAAGGTGGTGATGATAGCCTGATGATGTTATTCTTGCATGAGAAATGATTTGAAATCTACGAAATCTTTCGTCATGGGAATGCTCTTCTTTTCGCCTTTCATAAATGCAGCAAGACGTTCTGGAATGGTGATGTCGGTATGGAGGATGGCATCGACCTTCTCTTTGAACTTAGCAGGATGTGCTGTTTCCAAGAATACGCCAACCTCTCCAGGTTGCAATCCTTCCTTGAGTGCACGGTAACCACAGGCTCCGTGCGGATCCAACGTGTAACCATTATCCCGATAGCATTGTGTCATCGTCTCTTTGATTTGTTCGTCGGAATAGGTGGCACCGCTGATGTCTTGGCAGATATCCTGATGACTTCCCTTATAAAGGTCATAGATGCGTGCGAAGTTTGAGGGATCGCCCACATCCATCGCATTGGCCAAGGTCTGTACGCTGGCTTTTGGTTCGTATTTGCCAGTACAGAGATATTTATAGAAGATATCGTTGGCATTGTTGGCTGCGATAAAACGGCTGATGGGGAGACCCATCTTTTTGCCGAAGAGGGCAGAGCAGATATTGCCGAAGTTGCCACTGGGAACACAAGCCACCAGTTTATCAGCAAGTCCTCGCTCCTTCATGCGTGCATAGGCATTGAAATAGTAGAACGACTGTGGCAGAAAGCGCGCAACATTGATAGAGTTTGCCGATGTGAGGCGCATGTGCGCGTTGAGTTCCTGATCCATAAAAGCTGCTTTCACCAATGCCTGACAGTCGTCAAAGACTCCATCAACTTCAATGGCTGTGATGTTCTGTCCCAAGGTCGTAAACTGTGACTCTTGTATTTTGCTGACCTTGCCTTTTGGATAAAGAACATAGACATGAATACCTTCAACACCGAGGAATCCGTTGGCAACGGCACTACCCGTGTCTCCACTGGTTGCCACGAGAACATTCACGCGGCCTTTCTTTTCTTTGCTGATGAAATACTGTAACAGACGAGCCATGAAACGTGCACCTACATCTTTGAATGCAAGAGTGGGACCATGGAAGAGTTCGAGCGAGTAGATGGTCGGTTCAACCTCTACCACAGGACAGTCAAAGGCTAAAGTATCATACACAATCTTCTTCAGCGCATCCGCCTCCACATCCTCACCGAAGAAGGCATCGGCAACAGTATAGGCGATTTCCTGAAATGAAAGTGTCTCGATATGGTCGAAAAACGACTGTGGTAATGCCTTGATCTTTTCAGGCATGTATAGACCTTTATCTTCTGCCAGACCTTTTACTACAGCCTTATGCAAGTCTGCGTTTGGCGCTTTTCCGTTTGTACTGTAATATTTCATTATATTTTCATCAGTTGGTTCATAAATTCATTGAGTTTCAACATCCCATAACTGCCGCTTACGCAACTCACCTCATCATAATGTTCTACTGCGTCAGCCTCGATGCCAGGATGCCAGATCAGGAAGGGGACAGGTTCATCGACATGGATGCGCATTTCCACGGGAGTAGGGTGGTCGGGGAGGATAGCGATGCATACGGGTTCGTTCATTTGACATACGGCTTCATAAACGGGTTTGATAAGCCGTTTGTCAAGATAGTCAATGGCCCGCAGTTTCAGTTCGAGGTCGCCATCATGACCAGCTTCGTCAGTAGCCTCTACATGAACAAATACGAAGTCATCGTGTTGCAAGGCTTCAATAGCAGCCTGTGCCTTACCTTCGTAGTTGGTATTTGCCAAACCAGTAGCACCTTCTACGTTGACGATTTCCAGTCCGGCATAATGTCCTATGCCTCTGATCAGGTCAACGGCAGAAATCACGGTACCGCTCTTAACCTGTGGGTAGAGTTGTGTGAGTGGCTGCATGGAAGGTCGGTATCCACCGCCCCATGGCCAAATACTATTGGCCTGTCGTTCACCTTTTGCCGCCCTGTTGCGATTGAAAGGATGTGCGGACAGAATCTGCTGGGATTCTATGATGAGTCTGTTGATGAGTTCTGCCGTTTCCTCTGCAGTCATTCTTCCTGGTTCAACAGGTGCGTTGTCTTCTGCCTTCACCAATAGTTTCTCCCATGGTTCATTGGGATGGTCGTGTGGGGGAGCACAGACAACATGTTTTGAACCACCACGAATGACGAGCAGGTGACGGTATTGAATGCCAGTGATAAAGCGCACACGGTCATCTCCCAGGTATTTGTTGAGCTCTTGTATCAACACATCTGCATCAGCCGTTTCAAGGTTTCCGCCATTGTGTGTGATGATATTCCCATCCGCCAGCGAGATGATGTTGCACCGTAGCGCCAAGTCATCGGGATGCAGTTCATATCCGATAGAAGCAGCCTCAAGCGGGCCACGTCCTTCATATACCTTGTTGAGGTCGTATCCGAGAATGGACGTATTAGCCACTTCGCTACCCGGAGCAAATCCACTTGGGATGGTTTGCAGTCTTCCTGTCCGTCCCATTTTAGCCAAGCGGTTCATGTATTCAGGGCGTGCATATTCCAAGAGTGTTTTTCCACCAAGTCTTTCAACGGGGTGGTCAGCCATTCCGTCGCCCAATATGATGATATGTTTCAATGTGATTATATATTAGCAATTGACATGATGTTAGCAAACACACCTGCTGCAGTTACACCTGCACCAGCTCCATAGCCCTGTATGAGCATGGGGTATTCTTTGTATCGTTCTGTCGTCAGCAGGACGATGTTGTTTGATCCTTCAAGACCATAGAAAGGATGATGTTCGCTGACGGCCTCCAACGACACCTTTGTCTTGCCCATCTCCATGCTCGCCACAAAGCGCCAGCGTTTCTTCTCTTTTTCCAATATTTCACGGCGGCGCTCAAAGTCAGCATCAAGTGACGGTAGGCGCTTCCAGAAATCCTCCAGACTACCCTCGAAGAAATCATCTGGCATGAACAACTGTTTCACGACGTCGCTTTGTTCTACTCTATATCCTGCTTCGCGAGTAAGGATGACCAACTTACGGATAACATCCTTACCGCACAGGTCGATACGTGGGTCCGGTTCTGAATAGCCTTCCTCTTTGGCAAGTCTGACTGTTTCAGAGAAAGGTACGTCGGTTGCTATTGTATTGAAGATATAGTTAAGCGTACCAGATAATACCGCTTCGATTTTAAGGATCTTGTCGCCTGAATTTCTCAAGTCGTTGATGGTACCAATGATAGGCAGTCCTGCGCCCACATTGGTTTCGAAGAGAAATTTCACGCCACGGCGCAGTGCAGTTTCTTTGAGTTTCGCATATTTCTCATACTCCGCAGAGGCAGCAATTTTGTTGGCTGTTACGACTGAAATATTGTGCTCCAGAAACGTCTGGTACAGTTCTGCCACTTCGCTGCTGGCTGTGCAGTCAACGAATACGGAATTGAAGATATTCATGCCCACCACTTCCTTGCACATTTTTGAAATGTTGCTGGGCTCCGACGCTTTCAGCTGCTCTTTGTAGTTGTTCAGGTCAAGGCCTTCTCGGTTGAAGATGGCATTGTGTGAACTGGCGATACCCACTACGTTAAGTTTCAGTTGGCGTGTATCGGCGAGTTCCTGATATTGTGATGCAATCTGTTGCAGGAGGTTACCTCCGACGGTTCCCACACCACACACAAACAAGTTGAGTACTTTGTATTCCGACAAGAAGAACGAGTCGTGCAGTACGTTGAGGGATTTACGCAGATATTTTGAGTGGACAACAAACGAGATGTTTGTTTCGGATGCACCCTGTGCACAGGCGATGACGGATATTCCGCTTCGTCCCAATGTACCGAAGAGTTTACCGGCAATACCAGGTGTATGTTTCATGTTTTCGCCCACGATAGCGATTGTAGCCAATCCGCTTTCAGCGTGCATGGGGAACATAGCTCCTGTTTTGATTTCTTTAGCAAATTCCTCGTTGAGTGTTTCAACGGCTTTGTCAGCATCCTCATCGCGCACACCTATTGACGTAGAGTTCTCAGACGATGCCTGCGACACCATGAATACCGAGATACCATTGTTTGCCAATGCTGTGAAGATGCGTCTGTTGACACCAATCACGCCGACCATTGACAGGCCGGTAACGGTGATGAGTGTTGTTCCTTTGATGCTTGAAATACCCTTGATGGGTTTGCGGTCGTTTTCAATCTTGTCTTTGATGATCGTTCCGGGATCAGAGGGGTTGAATGTGTTTTTGACCTTGATAGGAATGTTTTTGACGCAAACCGGATATATGGTAGGAGGATATACGACTTTAGCTCCGAAGTTGCACAATTCCATCGCCTCGATGTAGGACAATTCGTTGATGGTATAAGCCGACTTGATGACGCGTGGGTCGGCTGTCATGAATCCGTTGACGTCAGTCCATATTTCCAACACGTCAGCATCGAGTGCTGCTGCGATAATAGAAGCGGTATAGTCGCTTCCGCCTCGTCCCAGATTGGTTGTCTCGTTGGTGTCTCTGTCTCTGCTGATGAAACCGGGCACCACAGGAACTGTCGTATTGAAGTCGATAGTAGCGAAAGTATCTTTCACCAGTTGGTTGGTGAGTTTGGTGTCGAGTGTATGTTTACCCTGTTTGTTGATGGTCTTGATGAAGTCGCGTGAATTCATTCGCTTACCGTTTTTGATAAGCGTCCCTACGATATGCGAGCTCAGGCGTTCTCCATAACTGACTATTGTGGCTTGCGTTTTTGCGCTGAGGTCATGTATGAGGAATACGCCATAGTAGATGGATCGCAACTGATCGAAGAGGTCGTTGAGTGTGCCGAGCAGCGCTTTTTTCGCCGTTTCGTCTTTGATGATGTTTTCCACCATGTGATGATGGCGTTTGACGATGTTTTCAAACTCCTCTTTATATTGTTCGTCACCGGTTAGTGCCTGTTGTGAAATGGCAATCAGTTTGTCTGTGATGCCTCCTAAAGCGCTGACCACGACAATGACGGGTTGGGTCTCTGACTCAACGATACTTTTCAAACTGAGAATACTCTCTATAGAACCGACGGAAGTGCCGCCAAACTTTAATACTTTCATACAGTATGCAAAAGTACGAAAAATCTCACAAATGCAAGCAAAAAAAAAGGAAAATCGTGAGATTTATTACCGATAGTGCAATAATTTGAGCCATTTTGTCGTTTAATAGGGTAGTATGAAGATTACCAGAAGAAACAGTGGCATTTCGCCATTCCGCCATATTTTAATGGTCACCGGCCTTTTTGGTGGCGTTCAGGCGGTTAATGTTGTCGCTTCACTTATCCGCAATAAGTGTGCGGCCTTGTTTCTTGGCCCTGACGGTGTAGGTGCTCTTTCGTTGCTCAATACGTTGGTCAATATGTTGGTCCAGCTTTGTGGCATGGGTGTGTCGTTGAGTGGCGTCCGTCGTTTGTCGTTAGCTTTTGACGAAGGGAATGTGCAACGCATTCGGAGCGTATGGTCTGTACGGTTGTTGACGATATCCGGCGGATCGTTAGGGTTGGTTGTCTGCGGTCTGATGGGGCATTGGCTGTTGTCGCCAGCAGTCTTGTTGATGATCGTCTGTTCAGGTGAGTTGGCAATCCTCAAAGCCGCCCGTCGCCTTCGTTGGTTGGCCTTGTCGCAGATCGTCTCCGTATTGTCGAGTCTCTTGCTGACCGTACCTATATATATATATTATGGAGCGTCATCCATCGTAGCGGTAGTGGTTTTAACAGCATTAGCAGCCCTGTTGCCCGTACTTTTTTGTTCGTTGCGCGTATGTCCGTTGCAGTTTCCAAAAGGCAATACCCTGTTTCCATTGTCAGAAATGCGCTCCATGTTTCGTTTAGGAATGGCCTTTACCTTGGCAGCTGTAATAGGTGCAGCATCAGAATATGGTATTCGTGTGTGGCTTCAAGGCGAAGCATCTTCGCAGGTGGTAGGATGGTTTAGTTCAGCCCAATTGCTTACAGCAGGTTATATGGCCATTTTGTTTTCCGCTTTAGAACAGGATTACATGCCTCGTCTGTCAGCAACCTCTGACCATCGTGCGGCTTCAGGAATTGTGCGCCGTCAGTTGTTGGTGTTGACCGGTTTGACTATTCCGTTAGTCTTGATCGTTATGGTGTTGTTGCCGTGGTTAGTACCATTGTTGCTTTCTTCATCGTTTCTGCCTATTGTTCCTTTAGCCCGTTGGTGGGCAGGCGCGATGATACTTAAGTCGGCAACACTTCCTGTTGCTTATCTCACCTTAGCGCGAGGCCGTTCGCTTGACTATCTTCTTTTGGAGACGGTCTATTATGTGTTTTTTGTGATTTCAGTTATTGTCGGATGGCATTATTCCGGCCTTTCGGGTGTGGGCGTCGGAATCTTTCTCGCACATGTTTTCGACTTATTGCTCATCCATATTTATGCCAGAAATCAGTTTGACTTCCGGCTTTAGAAGCGGAAGTCAAGCTGAAGATCTACAAAGTTGTAGTTGTGTTTGTCAGGATTGGCAATCGTTCTGTCGTTGACGCGGGCATATTCCATGTTGACCTGCAGGTTTTTGCAGAAAACATAGTTGATACCCATTTCGTACATGGTTTTTGACGAACTCCATGATTTATCCTGTCGGTACATATTGTATCGTGCTTTGGCATAGAGTTTCTTGGGAATAACAGGTGCAATACCGAATGCGTAGAGACCGTCGGCTTTATCGCCAATGTTTTTGCCAGGAGCCGCTGCACCCTGACTGTGGATGTATTCTGACCGGAAAGTCCAGTCGTTCTTGCTGTATTCAGCCGATAGCGCATAACGGTTTTTTGTGCCTACGCCCGCTCTGCTTCCAGTCCATCCGAAAGCACCTATGCGAAGCCCTTCAACCGGCATCAGCCAAAGTCCTCCGATAATATCTTTTCTGTTGTCAGCATCTTTTGTGTTGATACCTTCGCCATTATATACTCCCACCTGATAGTGTAACAGATAGCGTCCGGCTTTGTTTTTTAGCAAATCACCCTGCAGTTGGACGCCGATGTCACGTCCTCCTGCCGATTTCTCTCCCGTCCGGTCTCCGTAGCCCACGAGGTTGTTGATGACGAGTGCGTAGGAGTAGAAACCTTGGTCGATGGGGTTTGTAGGACTTTCAAAGGTGAAAGCACGTTTGAATTGTCCTGCTTTGACTCGTATTTCTCTGTATTTCTGCCATTCCGCATAGAGGTCAACAAGAAAGGCAGACGATCCGCTTCCTTGGAATTGTGCACGCCATGCCACGTCGCCGATTTTTCCATCAAGCATGAGCCTTAGCAGTCTGATGTTGAAGGTGTTTGAAGCATTTTTTTCTGTGATGATGTTTCCCTCTTCATCTGTTGTTGTGCGGTAGGGGTCTTGAGCCTGATACTGCAACATTCCATATCCGCTGAGTTTGATGTCTTTGACCCATTGTGGAAGTTCTACGGAAACGGTTTTCTTTTCCTGTTTGTTTTCCTGTGCTTTGATGCCGAGTACGAACAACGAGGCTGTGAGAAGCAAAACGATTTTTCTCATATTCTTAATTATGATCTTCTGGTTAGTAATACAACATTTTCTACGTGAGGAGTGTGTGGAAACATATCTACGGGTTGCACCTCGTTGACCGTATAGGCCACGTCGAGCAATTGTAGGTCGCGTGCTTGAGTGGCAGGATTGCAACTCACATATACGATACGTTGTGGCGCAGCATTCAGAATGGTGTTTACAACATCAGGGTGCATTCCTGCTCTTGGTGGGTCTGTCACGATAACATCGGGTCTGCCGTGTTGTTGGATAAACTCATCGGTCAGAATATCTTTCATGTCCCCTGCATAGAACAGGGTATTGCCAATGCCGTTGATGCAGGAATTGACCTTGGCGTCTTCAATGGCTTCTGGCACATATTCGATACCGATGACTTTGCTGGCTTTAGCAGCAACAAAGTTGGCAATGGTTCCCGTACCGGTGTAAAGGTCGTAGATCAGGGGCGCTTCGTTGGGTGTCTGTCCGTTAACAGGCATGAAAGCGAACTCTCTGACAACGGAGTAAAGGTGGTAGGCCTGTTCGGTATTGGTTTGGTAGAACGATTTCGGTCCCACCTTAAACCGCAGGTCTTCCATGGTTTCGAAGATGTGGTCGTTGCCTTTGAACACGATAACATCCTGATCACCTATGGTGTCATTACATTTCTGGTTGTTAACATAGAGTAATGCTGTGATTTGCGGGAATTTATCTGCCACGTGTTGCAGAAGTTCTGCAGCCCGTTGTTCATCACCTTCTTCATCATAGTGGAACTGAATGATGACCATCCATTCGCCCGTATTGGAGTTGCGTACGATGACATCTCTCAAGAGTCCGGTTTGTGCTCTGAGGTCAAAGAAAGACATCTCGTGGTTTAGTGCATAATCGAAAATCTCGTTTCTGATTTCGTTTTGCAGATGGTCCATCAGCCAGCATTTCTCAATGGGCAGTATTTTGTCGAAGGCACCTGTAATATGGAATCCTATGGCGTTGCGCTGGAATTGCAGTCCGCTACTGATTTCTTCGTTGGTCAGATAACGTTTGTTACAACATCCGAAATCGAGTTTGTTGCGGTATTCCTGTGTTTTTACCGAACCGAGGATAGGACGGAAGTCGGGTAGGGTGATTTTGCCAATGCGAGTCAGTTGGTCTTTCACCTGTTGTTGCTTCATTTTCAGTTGTTCCTCGTAGGGGAGCTGCTGCCATTTACATCCTCCGCAGGTGCCGAAGTGTTGGCAGAATGGTTTTGTTCGGAGGGGACTTTCCTCATGGAAGCGTATGATTTCAGCCTCCATAAAACTATGTTTCTTTCTTCTGACCTGTAAATCCACTACATCGCCGGGAACAGACCAAGGCACGAAGACAACCATATCGTTGACCCTTGCAACACATTTTCCTTCTGCTGCAAAGTCTGTGATGGTGATGTTTTCGAGTATGGGTAATGCCTTTTTCTTTCTTGTCATATTGTTGTATATCTTGTCTGTTATTGTCTGATATGACGTACAAAGTTAATGCAAAAATTAGAAATATCCAAAAATGTGAATAAAATATGATGTTTTGAGAGAAAATTGGCTCTGCTCTCGGCTTCGGGATGCCATGACCTTTGGTCTTGTCTTCTTTGTCTCGGCAAAGCCATAAAGTGGACCTTATGGCTCTGCTCTCGGCTTCGGGATGCCATCGGGAAATGTTCGGGATACGTTTCCGCCATGAGTCCGTTATAAGTCCGTAGTAATTCCCATAACCAAGCAGACCCTGTTGCGTGTTATTGTGGAGGTGCATGGGAACAGAATGAGGCTTTTAAGGTTCGACCTTTTGCAGAATAAGCCGATAGCTTGAAAATATCAGCGCCTTTGTTGGGAATTATAATATATTTTTCTTATCTTTGCAGTTCAAACAATATGAAAGAGCAAATTAGACATATAATCGGTTTTTTCCGTTACGGACTATGGCAATTGAACGAAGACGATACGACTCCGTTCAAGTGGATTATGATAGAGATCCTTAAGAAACTCGTCCTCGCCATTCGCTTCTTTACAGCCAAACGCGTGGTGAATAAGGCGGCGGCGCTGACTTATTCGTCTCTGTTGGCTATTGTGCCTATCCTGGCAGTGGTCTTTGCCATTGCCCGTGGTTTTGGATATAATAAATATATTGAGGTGTGGTTTCGTGATGCTTTGCAGTCCCAGCCACAGGCAGCCGAGGTTATCATAGGCTTTGTAAACAGCTATTTGGTACATACGAAAAGCGGCATTTTCCTTGGTATTGGCCTGCTGTTCATGCTCTATACCGTTTTGATGCTGGTGAGTAATGTGGAACAGGCATTTAATGAGATTTGGCAGGTGAAGAAACCACGCACCATTTTCCGTACCTTTACGGATTATCTTGCCATGTTCTTCTGTTTTCCCATCCTTATTGTCCTGACCTCTGGATTGTCAATCTTTATGGCGACTATGGTCAACGAGATGGATGATTTCATGTTGTTGACTCCTGTGGTAAGGTTTCTGATAGACATGGTGCCGTATGTATTGATGTCGGGCCTCTTTATCGCCTTTTATATCTTTATGCCCAATACGCATGTAAAACCAATGTGTGCCGTCGTGCCAGGTATTCTTGCAGGTATTGCGATGCAGGGCGTGCAGATCTTCTATATTCATGCTCAAATGTTTCTGTCGAGTTATAATGCCATCTATGGTTCTTTTGCAGCCTTACCTTTGTTTATGCTCTGGTTGCAGATTTCCTGGACCATCTGTCTTTTTGGCGTAGAACTCTGTTATACGAATCAGAATCTCGATTATTATGATTATGATGCCAATACAGGCGAAATAAGTTATCGTTACCGAGTCATGATGTGTGCTCTGTTGATGAGTTGTGTGGCGCAACGCTTCAAACAAGGAGGTCGGCCTTTGACCGCTCTCGACTTGCGTAAGCGCACCCGTTTGCCCATACGTATTGTCAACGATTTGCTTTATAAGTTGATTGATGCCAAATTGCTGCTGGAGGTATCTGCCGACGAAAAGGGTGAGACATCTTCCTTTATTCCAGCCCATGACTTGCGTAGCATGACGGTAGGCACTATGGTTGACCATTTGGAGTGTGTAGGCACTTGGAAGATAGAACTTGATGTCAGCGCACTCTTCACGGAACAATGGTGTAAAACTTTGGAAATTCATACGGAGTACCTGCATCAATTGCGCAATATTCCGTTGGAAGACCTGGCAAAAGTTCAGTAGAGTGGGCGAGTCTGAAAGCAGAAACTTTCGATGTACTTGTCTGCTAAAGAAAAGAAAGGTAATTAATAACGTAATTTTTTAAAATTTTATAAACAACAGGTTTTTGCTTCAATAAAAACGATATAAGTATCTGAATAATAATATAGTATGTTTTTAAAGACTGGCGATTCACTCGCTTGTCGTGAAGAATGGATTTGATGTAAAATCTTAAAAATTGCACAAAGTTGTTAAATATTTATGAAAAAAGTTGTGCTGTCTGAAAAAAATATGCTAATTTTGTAGCTAAATAATAACCGCTATTACATTTACAGTTATGGCTAAGTATAATATCACAGAAAAAAAAGAACACGAGGCGAAGTATCGGAGCCTAGTTAATCCTGAAATGATGGACACTCTGAAAGAAAAAATCCTTCGCATTATTGTAATTCAGGAAAAGTACAAGGACAAAGAGTATTCTGCCAAACAACTGGCAATGGACCTTGGAACAAACACACGTTATGTGTCAGCAGTCATCAACGTGAAGTTCCATACCAATTACTCTTGCTTTGTTAACAAGTACAGAATCGATGAGGCCATGTCACTCATGGTTGACCGACGTTATCAGAAGCTCACCATGGAGCAAATCAGCGACATGGTAGGATTCTCTAACCGTCAGTCATTCTATGCCTCTTTCTATCGCATCATGAATATGTCGCCAAGAGAGTATCGTGTGAAGTTCCTTGAACAACACCCCTCTCAGAAAGTGGAGAATCAGAAGAAAGACAGATCATCGAAATGATCCAATACGAAGACGAACACTTCGCAGACATACAGCTGTTGCGCTACCGACTGAATGGTTTTGAGCAACTCAGCAAGCGTCAACAGCTGTATGTCTATTATCTTTCGCAAGCTACACTCTACGGACGCGATATTACATTCGACCAGTTTGGACGATATAATCTTCGCATACGCAAAATGCTGGAAGCTGTCTATACCTCCGATAGGATAGATCGCGATAATGATAATTTCCGGGCTTTGGAAGTTTATCTCAAGCGGGTGTGGTTTTCAAGCGGAATTTATCACCACTACGGCACAGAAAAAATGATTCCGGAATTTGACGAATGTTATTTGCGTCAAGTTTTGGAACAGATAGATTTAACCTCTTTGCCGTTATGTGAAGGGGAAACGGTCGGACAGTTGTGCGATGAATTGTTTCCCGTGATTTTTAATCCTGAAATTCTGCCCAAACGAGTCAATCAGGCTGACGGTGCAGACCTTGTCACAACCTCAGCATGCAACTACTACCAAGGTTTGACGCAGACGGAAGTGGAAGACTTCTATCATGCGCAGAAACGCGATTATAAAGGTCAGCAACCTCCTTCTTTTGGACTTAATTCCACTCTTGTGAAAACTCCACAAGGAATAGAGGAGCAGACATGGTGTGCTGACGGGAAATACGGTAAGGCTATCAAACAGATCGTCTATTGGCTTGAAAAAGCCAAGGATGTGGCAGAAACCCCACAGCAGGAAGAGGTGACAACAGCCCTTATACAGTATTATAAGAGTGGTAATCTGCAAGATTTCAACGACTACTGTATCAAGTGGGTGAAATGTCACGAAGGCGACATCGACTATGTCAACGGATTTATTGAGGTCTATGGCGATCCGCTCGGCCTGAAAGGTTCATGGGAAGGTATTGTGGAATATACAGACAAGGAAGCCACACGTCGCACCAAACTCATAAGCGACAATGCACAATGGTTTGAAGATCACTCGCCCGTGGATCCGCAATTCCGCAAGCCGAAGGTGAAAGGCGTCATGGCAAAGGCTATCTGTGCTGCCATGCTTGGCGGCGATGAATATCCCTCAACCGCCATTGGCATCAACCTACCTAATGCCGACTGGATTAGAGCACAATACGGCAGCAAGAGTGTTACCATTACCAATATTACTGATGCTTACAATAAAGCATCGCTGGGCAATGGATTCAAAGAGGAATTTGTTGTTGACAAAGCAACTCTTGACCTCATCAAAAAGTATGGAGACCGTTGCGACGAACTGCATACAGACCTTCATGAATGTCTCGGACACGGGAGTGGACAACTCTTACCCCATACAGATCCCGATGCACTCAAGGCTTACGGCAGTACTATAGAAGAAGCACGCGCCGACTTGTTCGGACTTTATTATATAGCCGACAAGAAATTGATAGAGCTCGGGCTTCTTCCCGATGATGAGGCTTATAAAGCCCAGTATTACAGTTATGTGCTCAACGGACTGCTTACGCAACTCATCCGTATCCAGCCCGGACAGCAGATAGAAGAGGCTCACATGCGCAACAGGGCACTCATAGCCAGGTGGTGTTATGAGAAAGGCGATGCAATCAGTCTTGAGAAGTGCAACGGAAAAACATACGTACGTATTACCGATTACCCACAGCTTCGCCAACTTTTCGCACAACTGCTTGCAGAAGTACAACGCATCAAGAGCGAGGGCGATTATGAGTCAGCCAGACTATTGGTGGAGCAATATGGTGTGAAAGTCGAACCTGCGCTTCATCGTGAAATACTCGAACGTTACCAGCAACTGGGGTTGGCCCCTTATAAAGGATTCATCAATCCCATACTCAACCCTGTGTTGGGGGCTGACGGGGAGATAGATCATATTGAGGTTGACTATAGTGAAGGGTATGCCCAACAGATGCTACGATACAGTAGTGACTACGGTACGCTGATATGAGTTCATCAAAATAAAGACAAGTGGAAAAACAACAAGTAATAGATAAAGTTCGCGAAATCAAACAGTCGTTCCGATTGATTATGGACGGACAGACTTCCCAGTCGATGCGCGACAAAGGCTCTGACTATAAACTCAATTGGGGAGCGTCAATCCTTATGCTGAAAGAAAAGGCCGCAGAAATAGGACAGGATTACGACCTCGCCATTGAATTGTGGAAAGCTGACGTGAGGGAATGTAAAATCTTAGCTACCATGCTGATGCCTCCCGATGAAATATGTGCTGAAGTGGTGGATATCTGGATGGAACAGACCCATACCCAGGAAATTGCTGAACAAGCCACATTCAACCTCTATCAGCATCTGCCATTTGCTGCACAGAAAGCCTACCAGTGGATTGCCTCTCCACAACCACTCTACCAGTTGTGTGGCTTCCATGTGCTCACCCGCCTTTTTATGAAGGGACAAGAACCTAACGAAAGAGGTATTAACGAGTTTATAGACCAAGCACTTGTAGCCCTGCAAGGTGACAATCTGGCGGTTAAGAAGGCTGCCCTTCAGACGATGACGCGTTTTGCCGACCTTGGACTTGTCTATGAAAGATTGGCCAAAAGTGCATTAAAACAAATAGAAATAGACATTTTTTAAACGTTATAGGCATAATCTCGATAAAATGTCGTAACTTTGTGCGGTTTTAAACTGCAACTGTCATGAAAGAGAACGTGAAAGAAACGGTAACGCAGATCTTAGACAATTATCTGGCACAGAACAACAGGCGTAAGACTCCTGAGCGATATGCTATTCTGGAAACTGTCTATGCTATGAACGGATATTTCACACTCGATGAACTTGGAAAACGACTCGCAGAAGAACGTAGATTCCCAGTTAGTAGGGCAACACTCTACAATACTATCAAGCTATTTCTCAAACTGCGACTTATAATAGAACATCATTTCCAAAAACAGGTAACTTATAGTGCCGCATACAACAAAGATGGACAGTTCTTTCAGATTTGCACCCTGTGTGGAAAAGTGACTGATGTGAAGGCGACAGCGCTCGTGAAGGCAGTCGAATCCATGCGGCTGCGACGGTTCAAAAAAGACAGTTACACATTATATATCTATGGTGTGTGTAGCAGTTGTCAGGCCAAACTAACGATGGAGAAGAAAAAACAAGAAAATAAAGAATCAAAATAATCCGAAACAATGAATCAAGGTAAAGTTGACGTCCTGCTTGGTTTGCAGTGGGGCGATGAAGGTAAAGGTAAGGTGGTCGATGTATTGACCCCACAGTACGATGTAGTGGCACGTTTCCAAGGTGGTCCTAATGCTGGTCACACGCTGGAGTTCGAAGGTCAGAAGTATGTGCTACGCAGCATCCCCTCCGGTATCTTCCAGGGTGGAAAGGTGAATATCATCGGCAATGGCGTAGTGCTCGCTCCAGACTTGTTCATGGAAGAAGCCAAGGCGCTTGAAGCCAGTGGTCATGAACTGAAAAACCGTCTTCATATTTCTAAGAAGGCTCACCTCATCATGCCCACACACCGTGTTCTTGATGCCGCTTATGAGGCTGCAAAGGGTAAGAATAAGGTAGGAACCACAGGAAAGGGAATTGGACCGACCTATACTGATAAAGTATCACGTAACGGTCTCCGTGTAGGCGACATCCTTGAAAACTTTGAAGAGAAATATGCTGCTTGCAAGGCACGCCACGAAGCCATCCTCCGTTCTTTGAACTTCGAGTACGACATTACTGAAGTGGAAAAGAAATGGCTGGAAGGTATAGATTATCTTCGCCAGTTCCATATCGTCGATTCTGAACATGAAATCAACAACCTGCTGAAGAGCGGCAAGAGCGTACTTTGTGAAGGCGCTCAAGGCACTATGCTTGATGTGGATTTCGGCTCATACCCCTTTGTGACTTCTTCTAACACCATTTGTGCTGGAGCATGCACCGGACTCGGTATCGGTCCTAACAAAATAGGAGATGTATTTGGAATCATGAAAGCATACTGCACACGTGTCGGAGCAGGACCATTCCCCACAGAACTCTTTGATGAAACAGGTAAGCGCATCCGTGACCTCGGTCACGAATATGGTGCTGTGACCGGTCGTGAACGCCGCTGTGGATGGATTGACCTTGTTGCCTTGAAATATGCTATCATGGTCAATGGTGTTACTAAACTTATCATGATGAAGAGTGATGTACTCGACGGATTTGACACCATCAAGGCTTGCGTTGCCTATAAGCAGAATGGACAGCAGATTGACTATTTCCCCTATAATATTGAGGAAAATATTGAACCGGTCTATGAGGAACTTCCAGGATGGAAAACCGACATGACTCAGTTTACCAGCGAAGAGCAGTTCCCACAAGCATTCAACGATTATATCAAATTCCTGGAAGCTCAACTTGAGACTCCCATTCAGATTATCTCAATCGGTCCAGACCGAGCACAAACCATCGTAAGAAAATAAATGGCACAGAAACCAAATATTCCAAAGGGAACGCGCGACTTCTCTCCCATAGAGATGGCTAAGCGCAATTATATCTTCAACACCATCCGTGAGGTCTATGCACTTTATGGATTCCAGCAGATTGAAACCCCTGCCATGGAAACGCTGCAAACACTCATGGGGAAATATGGCGAAGAGGGCGACAAACTGCTTTTCAAAGTGCTGAATAGTGGTGACTGCCTGTCAAAGGTAAGCGATGAAGAACTCGCAGAGCGTAATGCACTCCACTTGGCATCGAAAATGTGTGAAAAGGGATTGAGGTACGATCTTACCGTGCCTTTCGCACGTTACGTTGTGATGCATCGCGACGAACTTCAACTTCCTTTCAAGCGCTATCAGATTCAACCCGTTTGGCGCGCAGACCGTCCCCAGAAGGGCCGTTATCGTGAGTTCTATCAATGTGATGCTGACGTGGTGGGTTCCGACTCTTTGCTCAACGAGGTGGAACTGATGCAGATCGTAGATACGGTATTCAGCCGTTTCGGTATCCGTGTTCAGATTAAGATCAACAACCGTAAGATTCTCACGGGAATTGCTGAAGTAATCGGTGCTGCCGATAAGATTGTTGACATTACCGTTGCCATCGACAAACTCGACAAGATCGGTATTGACAATGTGAATGAGGAACTCCGTCAAGACGGACTCAGCGACGCACAGATAGAAAAGTTGCAACCTATTATCTCCTTGACAGGAAGTAATGATGAGAAGCTCAATACCATCGCTGGTGTTCTGGCTGAGAGCGAAACAGGATTGAAAGGTGTAGAGGAAACTCGCTATATTCTTGAAACGCTCAAAACAATCGGACTGAACAACGAAATCCAGCTCGATCTGACACTTGCCCGTGGCCTGAACTATTATACCGGTGCCATCTTCGAAGTCAAAGCTCTCGATGTGCAGATTGGTAGTATTACAGGTGGTGGACGCTACGATAACCTTACTGGCATCTTCGGAATGCCAGGACTTAGCGGTGTCGGCATATCGTTTGGAGCAGACCGCATCTATGATGTCCTCAACACACTCGATCTCTATCCAAAAGATTCCATTAACGCTACACAACTCCTCTTCATCAATTTCGGTGAAAAGGAAACAGCCTATTGTCTGCCCCTAGTCACTAAGGCTCGTCAGGCAGGTATTCGTACCGAAATGTTTCCTGATGCTGCCAAGATGAAGAAGCAGATGAACTATGCCAATGCCAAGCAGATTCCGTTTGTTGTCCTTGCAGGAGAAAACGAGATGAACGAAGGTAAGGTGACGTTGAAGAACATGATAACAGGCGAACAGCAGATGGTTTCTTGTGATGAACTGGTGACTATCGTTAAGGCTTGAACGTCAATCCGATAAAAAAGTTGAATGATGAAAAAGATTGGACGTTGGTTGATGCTTGCCGTCATGTTTTGCGTGGTATGTGCCTTCCAAGCCGACCATGTGACCACCATATTTATCATAGGTGATTCAACGGCTGCACAGAAAGACCTTTCTACAGGGTCACCGGAAAGAGGGTGGGGAATGGCTCTGCAATGTTATTTTGATTCTACCTTTGTACGAGTTGATAACCATGCTGTTAACGGACGTTCTTCTAAGAGCTTTATCAACGAGAAACGCTGGGATAAAGTATTGTCGCTCCTCAAACCAGGAGACTACGTCATTATCCAATTTGGTCACAACGACGAGAAACCTAAGGCCGACCGTCATACAGACCCAGGCTCTACTTTCGATTACAACTTGGCAAAGTTTGTAAGAGAAACGCGTGAAAAAGGGGGAATCCCCATTCTGATGAATGCAGTAGTACGACGCAATTGGCTTCCTGCCGATCAGGCTCAGACAGCAAAACCTGTTGGACAGAAAATCGACGATGAGAATCTGCGCAATACGGTGGCTACAGGAAAGGTTACCTCCGCAGCGAAAGCTAAACGCAAGAAGAAGGAAACTGCCGTCGAACTCCCTCACGTACTTGTAGATACTCATGGTCTCTATATCGTTGCACCACGTGATGTTGCGCAGCGTATGAATGTCCATTTCGTAGATGCTAACCGCATTACCCACCTGCTTGAAGATTCGTTGGGTGAGGAAGGTTCTAAGAAACTGCACATGATTTACGCGCCAGGTGAACATCCAGCCATCCCTCAAGGTAGGCAGGACAACACCCATTACAATATCTATGGTGCCCACATGGTAGCCCAGCGACTGGCAGATGCACTCTGCAAAGAGATTCCCCTCTTGTCGCGTTACCGTACGTCTGGCGATGTATGTAATTTGGAAAAAACGAAACACTAAAAAATAAAATCCTGCATATTCTTGCGGGATTTAATTTTTATGTGTATCTTTGCCATTGAATCAAATAAAAAACTAAACGAATACTAATATGAAGAAAAAGTTTATTTGTGCCGTTTGTGGATATATCTACGAAGGCGACGCTGCCCCTGAAAAGTGCCCCATCTGTAAGGCTCCTGCATCTAAGTTTACCGAACTGAAAGACGATGCAGAAATGACTTATGCCACAGTTCATAAGATTGGAGATGGAAAACCCGAAGGTGTGAGCGAAGAGATGATTCAAGACCTGCGCAACCATTTCAATGGTGAGTGTGGAGAAGTGGGAATGTATCTTGCCATGTCTCGTCAGGCAGACCGTGAAGGCTATCCCGAAATTGCTGAGGCTTTCAAGCGTTATGCTTTCGAAGAGGCTGAGCATGCTGCTAAGTTTGCAGAGCTCCTTGGAGAGTGTGTTTGGGATACCAAGACCAATCTGGAGAAGCGTGCAGCTGCAGAGGCTGGAGCTTGTGAGGACAAGTTCCGTATTGCCAAGAATGCTAAGGTAGCTGGTTTTGACGCTATCCACGATACCGTACACGAAATGGCTAAAGATGAGGCTCGCCATGGTGCAGGCTTCGCAGGACTGCTGAAGAGATATTTTGGCAAATAAGATTTCCATCTGACTTGCCAAAAGTTTGGAAGATTCCATGGCAACAAATTATTTTTAGCTGTGGATAACAATAAACATAATGAATATCCGTTTTGTCTAATGATGAAACGGATATTTATTTTCTGTATAACCCTTGCTATGATGGTTGCTGCTTGCTCCGATGAAGAGAAGTATTCGACTACCAATACTGATGTGTTGACATTTTCCGTTGACACTCTGAAGATGGACACGGTGTTCAGTACTATTCCTTCATCTACCTATTCTTTTTGGATCTATAACCGTTGTGACGCCTCTCTTCTTATAAATCGTGTCGCCCTTGAAAAGGGCACACAGGGATTTCGCGTCAATGTTGATGGCGAATATCTTGACGGGGAGCTAAATGGGGTAGAAGTCCGCAAGGGTGACTCCCTTTGTGTATTTGTAGAACTTACCGCACCCAAGTGTGGACAAACAGATGTGCAACCCATTGGCGACTGTCTGGTGTTCAACCTTTCCCATGGAAAGCAACAGAAGGTTCCTTTGCGGGCTCATCAGTGGGATGCTGACATTCACGACCAGTGGGATGTTAACGGAAATGTTACGCTGGATAGTCCGTGTCCTATCATTATACGGAAAGGATTGCATATTGCAACGGGAGCCAAGCTGACGCTTCGGTCTGCGCAACTTTTCTTTCATGATGGTGCTGGCATTGACGTGGAAGGCAGTCTTCAAGCTTCAGAATGCCTGTTTCGTGGTGACCGCCTCGATGCCATGTTTGATGATTTGCCCTACGACCGTGTTAGCGGACAATGGAAAGGTATTGTCTTGGCACCCAATGCCAAAGGTGAATGGACCGACTGTGTGATTCGTAATGCCACCGATGCGCTCCAGTTAGGTTCGAATGCGGAAGCCACACTCTTGCGCACATCTGTTCACAACAGCAGTGCATCAGGTATCTTTTCAGAAGGAGCACATCTCGCCTTGACTCATTGCCGGCTGACCAATGCTGGCGGATGCTGTTTAGAGGCAAAGGGTGGGAGTGTGACAGCTGACCATTGTACTTTTGCACAGTTCTATCCCTTCTCGGCTGATCGTGGTGAGGCCTTCCGAACCATCAAAGCTTCTGTAGCCTGCACCCATTCGCTGATGACAGGATACGATGATTTAGTATTTAGTGCAGAAGGTTCCGATCTTCATTTCTCCCATTGCATGATTCGTAGTGATCAACCTTTGATGGGCGATACCTTTACTGATATAGTATGGGAGGCGACGGATGACGAAAAAGGCGGAAAGTCACATTTCCGCCTTGTGGATGAAACTATTCAAAGTTATGATTTCTCGTTGTTGCCCACTTCGCCAGCCTATCAACTCGGCATTGGTGACATTCGTGAGAAAACAACAAGTTCAGAACCTTAATACCATTTTTCTCGTGTCGTGCGGCATCATGGTGTTTAGTATTCAGTAAATGATAACGGCATTAATGCTTTGATGCTGTCAAACACATAGATGTGTTTTTTACCATAAAGCAAAATTCTGACTGGGCGTTTGAAGCGAGTCTCCGTCTCGATGATGGCTTGCCGGCAAGTGCCACATGGACTGATTGGTTCTTCCAATAGTTCGTGGTTTTCTTTTCTTGCAGCAATGGCAAGTGTGGTGACGGCTTGATCGGGGAAGGCTGCCCCCGCAGCAAACAGCGCCGATCGTTCTGCACAGATGGTGACAGAGAAGGCGGCATTTTCTTGATTGCATCCTCTCACCGTCATGCCGTTCTCCAACCGTAGCGCAGCACCAACTGAGAAATGCGAATATGGTGAGTATGAATGCTCTGTCTGTTCTATCGCCATCTTGACGAGTTGCTGGTCCTCTTCAGGCAATTCGTCAATTTGAGCGAGTTGAATGTCAATATTCAAGGTTATCTTTTTCATAATGTATAGGATTTTGTTGCAAATATAATATTTTTTCTTTATTTTTGCAACAGAATTAGGAAAAATAACACACATGAGACGAATAAGCATTGGAGTGGCTCTCTTGTTGCTGTTGCCGTTTACGTCTGTGGCACAGATCAAGTGGAACACACGCTATCAAGAATATTTCGACCGCTACAAGGATCTCGCCATCGAACAGATGAAGAAACATCGCATTCCCGCCAGTATCACGCTGGCACAAGGAGTGTTGGAGTCGGGTGCAGGTTATAGTGAATTGGCTCGTAAGGGTAATAACCATTTTGGCATTAAGTGTCACGGTTGGACTGGTCGTACCACTTATCACGATGATGATGAGCGCAATGAATGTTTCCGTGCTTATGACAATGTTTATGACAGTTATGAGGACCATTCTGTCTTTTTGGTGAGTAGTCGCCGTTACAGTTCCTTGTTCCGACTCAACCTGAAAGACTACAAGGGTTGGGCCCATGGCTTAAAGTCGTGTGGCTATGCCACCAATCCGCGTTACGCCGCTCAACTGATAGATATCATCCAGTTATACAAACTCTATCAGTACGACGAAGCACGCAAATACAACCGTTATAATGAGTATCAAACCCATCAGCCTACTTCATTGATGCATACTATTCATTCCTTTAATAAAAACTATTATGTTGTTGCTAAAAAAGGAGATACGTTTGCGTTGATTGGTAAGGAAGTTGGTGTTTCTGCGCGTAAGTTAGCATCTTTCAACGAACTTTATGTTGGTGCAGAATTAGAGGAAGGCACTTATGTGTGGTTGCAAAAGAAGCGTCGTAACGCACCGAAAGAATATAAAAACCGGGCGCACTATGTACGTCCGGGTGAGTCGATGTATTCCATTTCCCAGAAGTATGGAATCCGTCTGAAGTATCTCTATAAACTCAACCATCTTCCTGCCGATTACCAGTTGGAAGTGGGCGACCGCCTTTACCTGCGTTAGGCAGGTGGATGCGGCTTACGCCAGTAGTTGGTTGAGAAAGTCGTTTAGGTCTTTGTCCAGCCCTTCCATGAGTTCCTTGTCGATAATGACGGTGTCGTCATCTACCAGGTAGAGTTCTGCAATATTCTCTCGTTCTTCGTCTTCCAGTACGAAAGAGTAGGGCTTGAGTATAGACATTTGGTTGACCATTTCTCGTTTGCTGGCAATGGTCTTGCGCAATGCTGCCGTCACCTCATCGTAGAAATTATCGTCCTTGTTATCTATCCATTGTTCCACTACACAACGAGTGATTTCGTTGTCGTCATCATCAAATGCCAACAGCTCGCCCGTCTCTTGATTGACGCGTAAGTGGATGTCTGTCAGTACGGTGGGTTCTTCAACTGGTGGAAATTTATCCGCCACTTTTCTGATTGCCCTTTCAATCTGTTGTAGGGTTTGCTCGTTTGCTTTCATAGTCATATTTATGTTATATGGTACAAAAGTAAGAAAAAGTACCGATAATTGCAAACGATTACGAAGAAAAATAAAAATATTTCTTCTGACGTGTTATATATTTCGCATTTTTATAGTATCTTTGCATTGTAAAGTCGAGATTGCAATTCAATGGAAAAAAGAATCCGTCACGAAGGTGTTGTGGAAAGTGTTGGTCCACATGCTGTAAAGGTGCGTATCATGCAGACTTCTGCATGTGCAGCTTGTCAGGCAGCCTCTTTCTGCCATGCCTCTGAATCTAAGGAGAAAATGGTAGATGTGTTTACCTCTTCTGCATCGTCCTTTGAAAAGGGTGATAGTGTAGTGGTGTGGGCCACTGCTGCTGTAGCATCGCGTGCGTTGTTATGGGCTTTTGCCATACCGTTTGTATTGATGGTGACTGTGCTGATTGTGTTGATGGAGACTGTTGGTCATGAGGGTATTGCAGCTGTAGCATCTTTGCTGTCGCTGTTGCCTTATTATGGTGTACTCTATCTGTTGCGCCATCGTATGCGCCGGCAGTTGACTTTCGGAATAGAAAAGCATTAAACTAAAACAAATAAAAAAGCTATTATGAATTTTATGATGATTGCAGTGGCAGTATTGGGCGCTATCGGTTTGGTGGCGGCCTTGGTATTGTATGTCTGCTCGAAGAAATTCGCTGTCTATGAGGATCCTCGTATCTCGCAGGTTGCAGCATTGTTGCCCGGTGCTAACTGTGGTGGTTGCGGCTTTGCCGGATGTAGTGCCTTGGCCGATGCTCTGGTCAAAGGTGCTGATGCAGGAAGTCTCGACGGCATCAGCTGTCCCGTTGGTGGACAGGAAGTGATGGGCAAGGTGGCAGACCTTTTGGGAATGGCCATTGCCAATGGCGACCCTATGGTGGCAGTAGTTCGCTGTGGCGGTACTTGCGAGTTACGCCAGAAGGTTGTGTCCTATGACGGCCTTCGCAGTTGCGCGGCAATGAATGCCTGTGGAGCCGGTGAGACCGGTTGCGGCTTCGGCTGTCTCGGTTGTGGCGACTGTGTGTCTGCTTGCCAGTTTGACGCGATCCACATGAATCCCGAAACAGGTCTTCCAGAAGTGGATGAAGACCGCTGTACAGCTTGTGGAGCCTGTGCCAAGGCTTGTCCGCGCCACGTCATTGAGTTGCGCAAGAAAGGTGTCAAGGGCCGTCGCGTCTATGTGGAGTGTGTCAACAAAGACAAGGGTGCCGTTGCCATGAAGGCCTGTAAGGCTGCCTGCATAGGCTGTGGCAAGTGTGCCAAGGAGTGTCCGTTTGGCGCCATTACTGTAGAGAACAACGTATCGTATATTGATTATACCAAGTGTCGTCTGTGCCGCAAGTGCGTGGCAGTGTGTCCTACACACGCCATCAAGGCTGTTAATTTCCCTGCCCCTAAACCTAAGGCAGAGGTGCAGACTGAAGCTACTCTTTCGGCAGTGAAACCTGTCGCACAGCCAAAGGCCAGTACGACAACCAAACAAGAGGAGGAACAAGCATGAAAATCAGAACATTCAGTATAGGAGGAATACATCCAGAGGAAAACAAACTCAGCAACGATGCGACAACTCAGGTAGCAGCATTACCGGTTCAAGCTATTTTCCCACTCTCGCAACATATTGGTGCTCCTGCCAAACCTGTTGTTGCCAAAGGCGACAAGGTGAAGGTCGGCACGATGATTGCTGAAGCAGGCGGTTTCGTCTCAGCACCTATTTATTCATCGGTAAGCGGTACCGTGTTGAAAATTGACACTGCCGTAGATGCTACTGGTTACCGTAAACCTGCCATCATCATCAATGTAGATGGTGACGAGTGGGAGGAGAGTATCGACCGCTCTAACAAACTCGAAACCGTAGAGGAACATCCCGAACTCACCCCAGAAGAGATTGTCAATCGCATCAAGGTGGCTGGCGTCACTGGAATGGGTGGTGCAGGATTCCCTACCTTTATTAAGCTTTGTCCGCCTCCCACAGCCAAGGCTGAGTGTGTCATTATCAACGCAGTGGAGTGTGAACCATACATCACCGCAGATTATCGTCTTATGCTTGAGAAATCAGACGAGATTCTCGTTGGTCTCGAACTGCTCATGAAGGCTGCCAAGGTTACCCGTGGTTATATTGGTATTGAGACCAACAAGCCTCAGGCCATTGAACTCCTTGCTGATAAGTGTGCCAAGAAGTTTGGCGGTTCTGCCTATGAGGTAGAAGTAGTACCCTTGAAGCAGCGCTACCCACAGGGTGGTGAGAAACAGCTCGTTGATGCTGTTATCAACCGTCAGGTGCCCGCACCTCCTGCCATACCCGTCAATGTTGGCGCCATTGTGCAGAATGTAGGAACAGCCTTTGCTGTCTATGAGGCAGTGATGAAACACAAACCTCTGTTTGAACGCTACACAACCGTGACTGGTAAGAAGTTGCGTCAGCCAGGCAACTATCTGGTGCGTATGGGAACGCCTATGAAAGATCTCATTGCCGTGTGCGGTGGAATGCCAGCAGAAGATTCTAAAGTGCTCGCAGGCGGTCCTATGATGGGTAAAGCTCTGACCTCCACAGATGTTCCTGTGTGCAAGGGTACTAACTCGGTGACCATCCTCTCTGGTGAGGATGCTGTACGTAAAGAACCACAGCCCTGTATCCGATGCGCCAAGTGTGTGAGTGCTTGTCCGATGGGCCTCGAACCCTATCTGCTTGCCAAACTTTCTGCTGTGAGCAATTGGGAACGTTGCGAGTCCGAAGACATTGTCAGCTGCATTGAGTGTGGATCGTGCCAGTTTACCTGTCCCGCCCATCGTCCGCTGCTCGACAATATCCGCTTGGGTAAGCAGACCGTCATGGGAATCATCCGCAGCCGTCAGGCCAAGAAATAATCAAAAGACACATTATTTAAAATATAAATATCGAAAATACAATGGGAAAACTCATCGTTTCATTATCGCCCCATGCTCATGGAACTGACACCGTCGAGCGCAACATGTATGGCGTCATCATCGCCCTGTTGCCTGCTTTGGTGGCTTCGTTTTGGTTCTTCGGCATAGGATCGGTCATCGTGACTGCAACAAGTGTTGCAGCATGTGTGCTCTTCGAGTGGGCCATAAACAAATACATGCTCCGTAATGAGCGCACCACCGTATGCGACGGTTCTGCCGTGCTCACCGGATTGCTCCTTGCCTTTAACCTTCCGTCCAACCTTCCGTTGTGGATCATCATTATCGGTGCCCTTTTCGCCATCGGTTTTGCCAAAATGCCATTCGGAGGACTGGGTAACAATCTGTTCAATCCTGCACTCGTAGGACGTGCAGCCCTGTTGGTAGCTTTCCCTGCGCAGATGACCACATGGCCTAAGGTAGGACAGACCTTTGCCTATCTCGATGCAGAGACCGGCGCCACACCGCTGTCTATCATGAAACAGGCTATCAAGAGTGGTGATGCTTCTGTGCTCGACCATCTGCCAGACTCCTTGTCGCTCTTCCTCGGCAATCATCCTGACGGAGCAGGTGCCATGGGTGAAATCTGTGCCCTTGCCCTGCTGCTCGGACTGGCTTATATGCTGTGGAAGAAAATCATCACTTGGCACATTCCCGTGAGCATTATCGTCACGGTATTTGTTCTTGCCGGATTGATGCACGTGGTTAATCCTGTCTATGCCGATCCCGTTTCAGTAGTACTCAGTGGCGGTCTGATGCTTGGTGCCATCTTCATGGCTACCGACTATGTGACTTCGCCGATGACTCATCGCGGACAACTCATCTACGGTGTGGCAATCGGTGCACTAACCGTCATCATCCGTAACTGGGGCGCCTATCCTGAAGGTATGTCGTTTGCCATTCTTATCATGAATGCCTTCACACCCCTCATCAACAATTATGTTAAACCTAAACGTTTCGGGGAGGTAGCCAAATGAAGAAATTAGAATCATCATTGCTCAATATGACCCTCGTGCTCACAGCCGTTACGGTCATCATGGGAGGCATTCTCGCTGCTGTCAACGACATCACGAGTAAACCCATAGCACAACAGAAAGAGAAAGCCCTCGCTGACGGTATCAAGGCGGTCATGGGAATAGACAATTTTGTCGTTGCTGAAACCGATACCTTGTCTCAGACTGATAGCAAGGGAAAGGAACAGCTATTTGTCATTTACACTATTGAAAACAACGGCCAACCCTATGGCGCTGCCGTAGAGAGTACTACAGGTGGCTTCGGTGGCGACCTCAAGGTACTGGTAGGCTTTGACGAGGCTGGCACTATCTTGGGCTATACACTCTTGGAACACGCTGAAACCCCAGGACTGGGCGCCAAGGCCGACAAGTGGTTCCAGAAGGGCGAAAAGGGTAACATCATTGGTAAGAACCCTATCACCCCGCTCACCGTATCGAAGGATGGTGGTGATGTGGATGCGATTACAGCTTCTACCATCACAAGTCGTGCCTTCCTCAAGGCTGTCAACAATGCCTATTCCGCTTATATGCAGAACAGTAAGAACATCCAGAATGGAGCCTCTGCCGATGCGCAGACCGGAGCCACTCAACAAACCAATGAAAAGTAATACGTTATGAGTTATCTGAGTATAATAAAAAATGGAATCGTGAAGGAAAACCCAACCTTCGTCTTGATGTTGGGTATGTGTCCTACACTCGCCACGACCACTTCCGCTATCAACGGTATGTCAATGGGACTGGCAACCATGGTGGTGCTCATCTGCACCAATTTTGTGATCAGTTGCATCAAGAAAGTCACCCCCGACATGGTGCGCATCCCTGTTTTCATTGTAGTGATTGCAGCGTTTGTTACCATTCTCCAGATGATTATCAAGGCCTATCTGCCTGAAATCGACGCCTCTCTCGGACTCTTCATTCCCTTGATTGTCGTCAACTGTATCATCCTCGGTAGAGCGGAAGCCTTTGCTGCAAAGAACTCGCCCGTAGCGTCGCTTTTTGATGGTATCGGCATCGGACTGGGCTTCACCATCGGTCTGACACTGCTTGGCGTTTGCCGTGAACTGTTAGGCTCTGGTTCCGTATTTGGTCTGCAACTCTTGCCCGAGACATACAATATCCTACTTTTCGTATTGCCTCCAGGAGCCTTCATCACTCTCGGTTTCCTTGTGGCTATTGTAAACAAACTAAAGAAGGCATAATGTTATGGAATATATATTGATATTTATCTCCGCCATTTTTGTGAACAACATCGTGTTGTCACAGTTTCTCGGCATCTGTCCGTTTCTTGGCGTTTCAAAGAAAGTAGATACCTCGCTCGGCATGTCTGCCGCAGTAGCCTTTGTGCTGACTCTCGCCACCATCGTTACTTGGCTTGTACAGCATTATGTGCTCGACGTCTTCGGTTTGGCTTATCTTCAGACCATAGCCTTCATCCTCGTCATTGCCGCTCTGGTGCAGATGGTGGAGATTATTCTCAAGAAGGTGTCGCCAGCGCTCTATCAGGCATTAGGTATTTTCCTGCCTCTTATCACCACCAACTGTGCAGTACTTGGTGTGGCAATCCTCGTCATTCAGAAAGACTTCTCATTGCTCCAGTCGGTAGTCTATGCGTTCTCTACAGCCCTCGGTTTTGGCTTGGCATTGACCGTGTTTGCCGGAATGCGCGAGCAGATGGAACTCTCATCCATCCCCAAGGGTATGCGTGGCATGGCTATCGTCATGTTGTCAGCAGGTCTGTTGAGTCTTGCCTTCATGGGCTTCTCTGGAGTTGACGGCGGCTTGCGACTGTTGTTCGGTCTCGACTGATTTATCAGATTTTCATTATACTGGGAGGTGTGTCAAAGTCATTGTCACGCCTCCATTTTTTTCGCACCTTTTCATTCCTACATCGTTGGCCTTTCTCCTTTTCAGTTCCCATGTTCCTCCCATTTTGTCCCATCGTCGCCCGCCTGATTCTGGGATTTAATGCGGATTCACTGGTGACTTACTGAGGAGTTGCCCACGTCTGTGTGCGGACGGAATGTTCAGTGCGATGAGTGATTCTCTCTTGAATCGCAGTGCAAAGATAGTGCAAACCGAGTGGAATGTAAAAGAGAAACTCGTTTTTCTTTTCATTTCCGAGGTGCCGCCTATCTTGGACGCCAGTGCAAAGGTACAAAGAAAAGCAATAGGTTCACCCATTTGTCGCCAACTTGTGATAGAAATGTCCTACAGTATTACAGTTTTTGAAAAGCTAATTTTATTGTTCTAATTAGGCAAATTTTCCCAAAGATATTCATGGTTTTGTTCTTATAAAACTAAGGTAAGGGAGTCCTGCGAAATGTAATGTAATGAAAAGAGAAATATAAAATGGTAAATATATTATACATGCAAAAGTATATTTGTGAGGCGTGTGTGATTAAAAAAACGAAGGACGAAATCCATATCAATTTCATCCTTCGTTTCTCACCATGCCCCAAACTCTAACGAGTTTAACTTCGTTCCTTACGTTCGGAAGTTTCGGGTTTTAGTTAGGTTGTGTAATCATTTCATGAATACGAGATAGACTGCGGCTATGAGACAGAGGAAAGCCAGACAATGGTTCCAGTGGAGCTCTTGTCCTTGAAACATCACATTGGCAATCACAGCGAAGACAATCAGCGAGATACACTCTTGGATGACCTTCAACTGTACCAGCGAGAATGGCCCACCGTTACCCTCGAAACCAATGCGGTTGGCAGGTACCTGACAGCAATACTCGAAGAAGGCTATGACCCAAGAAAAAGCAATGACCCCGATGAGAGGCCAATTGCTACTTGTTCCAGTCTGCTGTAATCGCAGATGTCCATACCATGCGAAGGTCATGAAGATGTTGCTTAAAAGCAACAGACATACGGTATATATTCCGTTCATTCGATTACTGCTTTTTCAGATATTCGTCCATGTGGGCTGCTGCACGACGTCCGTCACCCATGGCGAGGATGACTGTTGCGCCACCGCGCACGATGTCACCACCTGCGAAGATTTCCTCACGGGCAGACTGCATACCTTCATTGACAACGATCGTGTTCTTACGACCGAGTTCCAGTCCGGCAATGGATTTGGGAACCAATGGATTGGGAGATACACCTACTGCTACAATGACCTGATCGACATCAAGGGTGACAGTCTTTCCTTCTACAGCAACAGGAGAGCGGCGTCCTGAAGCATCTGGTTCGCCCAACTCCATCACTTGAAGAACGGCAGCCTTGACGGCTCCCTTGTCATCGGTCAGATACTCAATAGGATTGTGGAGGGTCAGGAAGTTGATACCTTCCTCCTTGGCGTGCTTCACCTCTTCCAGACGGGCAGGCATTTCCTGTTCGCTGCGGCGATAGACGAGGGTTACGTTTCCTCCCAGTCGTTTAGCGGTTCGGCAAGAGTCCATGGCGGTGTTTCCTCCACCTACCACCAATACATTCTTACCGAAGTTGATGGGAGTGTCGGTATTGGGGTTTGCAGCATCCATGAGGTTGACACGAGTCAGGTATTCGTTGCTCGACATGATGTTGATAGCGTTTTCTCCAGGAATGCCCATGAAGTTAGGCAGTCCAGCGCCCGATCCCACGAAGATTCCCTTGAAGCCCTCTGCTTCAAGTTGTTCTACGCTGATTGTCTTTCCCACGATGACGTCGGTCTGGAAATTGACGCCCATCTTCGAGAGGTTTTCTATCTCTACATCAACGATGCGGTTGGGGAGTCGGAATTCGGGAATACCATATTTGAGTACACCGCCAATCTCGTGTAGCGCCTCAAAGACATGGACCTCATAGCCTTTCTTAACCATATCGCCAGCAAAGGAGAGTCCGGCAGGACCTGATCCTACTACGGCAATCTTTATGCCGTTGGCGGGAGCAATTTCAGGAAGACTGCTATTGCCGCTCTCGCGCTCATAATCGGCCGCGAAGCGCTCCAGATAGCCGATGGCTACTGCAGGTTCGTTCATCTTCAGGTGGATACATTTGCTCTCACACTGTTTCTCCTGTGGACATACACGTCCGCAGACAGCAGGTAGGGCAGAGGTGTTTTTCAGCACCTTTGCAGCTGCTAGGAACTGTCCGCGCTCTATATTTTTAATGAACGAAGGGATGTTGATGTTTACAGGACAGCCTTCCACACAGGTGGGTTTTGCGCAGTCCAGACAGCGTTTGGCCTCGGTCATCGCCATGGTCTTGGTGAGGCCGATGTTGACCTCTTCGGTACGTGTTGTTGCACGATAGACAGGGTCGAGTTCTGGCATCTTCACGCGCTCAATCTGAGTACGCTCTTTGGGTTTCATGCTCTTGCGGAGTTCATCTCGCCATGGTGCATTGCGGTCGATAAGCACTTCCATGGGTTCGTCGGTAGGCTCTACGTCCATCTCCACGTCGGTGTTTTTCTTCTGCTTGTCGCATTTCTTGCATGCGTTGAGGTGTTCTTCAAAGTGTTGCAGCTCTTCCTGCTCAGCCTCTTTGAAAGTACCCATGCGCTTGAACATCTCATCCCAATCAACGAGTGCACCGTCAAATTCAGGTCCGTCGATGCAGACGAACTTGGTTTTACCACCGATGCTCAGGCGACAGGCACCACACATACCTGTACCATCCACCATGATGGTATTGAGTGACACCTCGCAAGGAATATTGTGCTTCTGTGCGGTGAGGTTTGAGAATTTCATCATGATAGGAGGTCCGATGGCAAACACCTTATCGATGTGTTCCTGTTCTACGAATTTCTCAATACCAATGGTCACCACGCCTTTCTCTCCATAGCTTCCATCGTCGGTCATGATGATCACTTCGTCGCTGCTTTCACGCACTTTGTCTTCCAGGATGATGAGGTCTTTAGAGCGGCCTGCCATGACTGACAATACGCGGTTTCCGGCAGCTTTGAGTGCCTGGATGATGGGCAGCATAGGAGCCACACCGAGTCCACCTCCAGCACAGACGACGGTGCCGTAGTTTTCGATGCGTGTGGGGTTGCCCAGTGGTCCTACCACGTCGGTAATATAGTCACCCTCATTGAGCATGCAAAGCTTTTTCGATGATAGACCTACTTGCTGTACGACGAGTGTGATGGTGCCTTTGGCAATGTCGGCACCGGCAATGGTCAACGGCATGCGCTCACCATTCTCACCGATACGCACGATGACAAAGTTGCCAGCCTTACGGCTTTTGGCAATCAGGGGAGCTTCTATCTCGAAGAGAAATACCTTCTCAGAGAATTGCTCTTTCCTTACGATTTTGTTCATGATGTTGGCTTGTATTGTTTTTGTTTAGTATGAGGCTTCTGTTTAGTCGATGATGTCGAAACCAGTGTATGGTACGAGTGCCTTTGGAATGACAATGCCCTTCTCAGTCTGATTGTTTTCGAGAATGGCAGCCACGATACGTGGGAGTGCGAGAGCCGAACCGTTGAGAGTGTGGCAGAGCTCGATCTTCTTGTTGTCGGCACGACGATAGCGGCATTTCAGACGGTTGGCCTGATAGGTATCGAAATTGGAAACTGACGATACTTCGAGCCAGCGCCCCTGTGCTTCAGAATAAACCTCGAAATCATAGCAGATGGAAGAGGTGAATGACTGGTCGCCTCCGCAGAGCAAGAGGATGCGGTAGGGGAGTTCGAGTTTTTTGAGCAGTCCCTCTACGTGATCGAGCATTTCCTTATGACTCTGTTTTGAGTGTTCGGGCTTGTCGATGCGTACGAGTTCAATTTTTGAGAACTCATGCAGTCTGTTCAGTCCACGCACGTCTTTACCATATGATCCAGCCTCGCGACGGAAGCACTCAGTGTAGGCACAGTTTTTGATAGGAAGTTGCGACTCGTCGAGAATGACATCACGGTAGATATTGGTCACGGGCACTTCGGCAGTAGGGATGAGATAGAAATCATCTACCTCGCAGTGGTACATCTGTCCCTCTTTGTCGGGCAGCTGTCCAGTTCCGTATCCAGAAGCAGCGTTGACCACGGTAGGTGGCATGACTTCGGTGTAGCCGCTCTTGCGTGCCTCGTCAAGGAAGAAGTTGATGAGGGCGCGCTGCAGGCGTGCACCTTTACCAATATAAACGGGAAATCCGGCACCGGTAATCTTCACACCGAGGTCAAAGTCGATGAGGTTGTATTTCTTGGCAAGTTCCCAGTGGGGCACTTTTGCTTCATCGTTTTTGGGGTTGGCAGTCCATGTTCCCACGGTATCTGTTCCGTCGCATTCCTTCTGATTGCTCTTTACCACATGGTTGTCTTCTGCGGCTTTTCCTTCGGGCACTTCATCGTAAGGGATGTTTGGTATCTGACAGAGCAGTTTTACCAGGGTTTCCTGTGCTTCACCCATCTGCTGTTCCAGTTGTTTAGAGGACTCTTTCATGGCAGCCACTTCTTTCTTGATAGCTTCCGCCTCTTCGCGTTTTCCTTCCTTCATCAGTTTGCCAATCTGTCCAGCCTGCTGTTTCTGTTCGCTTAGATTTTTGTCCAACTGCTGCTGGGTTTCACGGCGTTTCTTGTCCACGGCCAATACTTCTTCGATGGCCTCGCGTGCACCTTTGAACTGTTTCTTCTCCAGTCCGCTGATGACGTGTTCTGTTTCCTCGTTGATGAGTTTAAGTGTAAGCATAATTATGTGTGTTTATGAATTTTTTTCTTTTTTTTGCTATGCAAAGGTAACAAAAAGTTGCGAATTGGCGAAATGATTCCACCTATTTATTTACGCATTATTTACGCGTTGCATGATGATGGAAGCCCATTTGTCGCGGTTTTTCGCACCTGTCAATGTAAGCCCGAGTTCCTTTCCACGTGCTTCAAGCAACGGAATATCTTCGGTATAGAATCCGCTTAGAATGAGTTTAGCATCTTGCTTCATGATTTGACAAAAGCGAGGCATGTCGTTGAGTAGGATGTTGCGGTTGATATTGGCAAGTACCAAATCGTAGTCGGCAGTTTTGGAGTCGAGTAGGGAGGCATCGCCACAGTAAACAGACAATTGACTGTCAACATGGTTGATAACGGCATTGTGGCAAGTGTTGTCGCTACTCCATTCATCTATGTCGTAGGCAGTTACATGGTTTGCTTTGAGTTTTAGCGCAACAATGCCGAGAATGCCCGTTCCGCATCCCGCATCCATGACGCGTAAGTCTTTCATGGGCATATCGAGCATCCATTCGCAAATCATCTGGGTAGTCTCGTGGGTGCCCGTGCCGAATGCCAGTCGTGCATCTATTTCCACACTGATGTCGGCAGGTTGGGATGGCAGGTGTCGCCCATCGTGAATCGCCAGTCTGTTGTTGCCTACGATGATAGGTTCGAAGCCTTCCTGTTCCCATTGCTCGTTCCAGTCTTTGTCTTCTGCCTTGTTTATTGTGTAAATTATATTGGTTCCCATTATAGGGAAGTTGTTTACTATATCTTCGAGTGCTTGTCTATCGAGTAATGGTTGCTGTACGTAGCCCCGTATGCCGTGTTGCGTTTCTTCGAAGGATTCAAATCCTGCGTCGGCAGTAAGTGCTGCCAAAATGTCGCAAGCGTCTTGCGAGAGAGGCGATAATTGGAAATCTACTTCAAAATACTTCATCTTATTGCTTTATTTTTGTGCAAAATTACAAAAAATAGGGAAAAACCTACCCCTTCTTAGGGAAAATCCCTAAATTTGCATGATATTTGATAATAATTTTGCAATGTGAAATTATAAAAATGCAATGAGATATGAAGAAGATTATCTTAATGACAACGATTTTGGTGAGTCTCCCGATGCTCTCTATGGCACAGGATGACGATATGTATTTCGTTCCCACCAAGGAATCGAAAGCCAAAGAACTCAAATCCTACGGAATGCCCGCAGACACCTATTATTCTGGTAGTAAGAAATCATCGCGCGAGTACAATCGTCGTGCATGGTCTTCTGTTGCTCCCATTGATTCGGCAGGCAATGATATTATCAATTTCTCAGCCACAGAGGGTGTCTATCCTGATTCCGCATATTCAGAAGCCGACGACTACGCTTGTACGCGTAAGATGAGTCGTTTTGACGGTTATACGCCCAGTGAAACCTATTGGGAAGGTTACCGCGACGGAAGATGGACAGGTGTGCGTCCGGGATGGTACGATGCTTGGTACGGTTCGTGGTACAGTCCTTGGCGTTCGTCATGGTATGACCCATGGTATGATCCCTGGTACTATAGTTCTTATTGGGGATGGTATTCACCTTATTATTATTCCACTTGGTACAGTCCTTGGCATTACGGCTATTACTGGGATCGTCCCTATTGGGGTTGGGGAGGAGGAGTCTATATCTCAGGTCCTGTGCATGCCGGCAGATCGTGGAGTCGCTCAGGCTATTCACATCATAAATACGCAGGCAACACCGACAGTAATGCCAACCGCCGTGGAGGTAGTCTGGCAGGCTATCGTGGTCAGCGTAATAGTAACATAGACTACGGCACCCGCGGTCAGCGTAACAATGTGCGCGATTTGGGCGGTTATCGTTCACGCTCTTACAACAGTAACAGCAACAGTTCCTACAGCCGTCCGTCTTACAGCAATGGCGGTTCGTCGTTTGGCGGAAGCAGCCGTTCTGGTGGTGGACGCTCAGTAGGAGGCGGTCATAACTATGGCGGACGCCGCTGATGCGTCATCGCTATTTGGTGAGAGATACAAATATTTTATCAACGAAAACAAAATACGACTATGAATATAAAAGCAATTACCGCTGTCATGCTGGCTTCTGCCGCAGCAGTTCAGATGCAGGCACAATCTGAGGTGCCAGCCGTTGGCGACTCGTATGATGCCGCAGCATTATCTACAGAAGACCTGAATGGTACAGCCCGTTATGTGGGTATGGGTGGAGCCATGGATGCGCTTGGCGCAGATATTTCCACAATCGGCACCAATCCTGCCGGTATCGGATTGTTTCGCAAGGGACAGGTGAGCACTTCGTTTGGCTTTGTCAATTTGCAGGATGCCGCCTCGTTTGCCAATGCCAACAAGACCAATGTGTCGTTTGACCAGATTGGTGTGGTGCTCAGCACCAGAACCGGTGTGAGCAGTTTCCTCAATTTTGGTTTCAACTATCACAAAAGCCGCAATTTCAATCAGATACTCACCGCTGCAGCCAAGTTGAATGGTTCGTCGCAGAGTTTGCAGACCACGCTCAAGGACATGAACGGACTGCTCAATAAGAATTCGTTGGCTTATTCGCAGCTTGACGATATTTATCTGGGTAATCTGCTGCTCCAAGAAGATCCTGATACGCATGAAAAATATGTTGTGGGTTATGGAGGCGATATGTACGACTTCAACCGTGCCACCTCAGGCTACATAGGCAACTACGACATCAATATCAGTGGTAATATCAAAAACCGCCTCTATCTTGGTCTTACCATAGGTATTAGCGATGTGCACTATAAGGACTACAGCGAGTATTACGAGACTTTACAGCCAAACCAAGATCATATAGATGGTGTGCTCATCAGCGATCAGCACAATATCTCGGGAACAGGTTTCAATATCAAGGCAGGTGCCATCTTCCGTCCCATTGAAGAGTCTCCCTTCCGCATCGGTCTCTCTGTAGCTACTCCCACCTTCTATAAGCTCACCACAGAGAACTACACCACTATTGGTTCCAATGTTGATAAGTCGGCAGCCAGTGAGGATTTCCGTTTCAATACGCCATGGAAGTTTGGCATAAGCCTCGGTCACACCATTGGTAATCAGATTGCCCTTGGAGCCGTTTATGAATATGCAGACTACGGTTCGTGTGACATGCGCACCATCGACGATGCCTATTACGACTACTACGATGGCTATCATGAGAATAGCAGTAGTGAGTTTTATATGAACCAGTTGACCAAGAAGAACCTCAAAGGTGTGAGCACTATCAAACTCGGAGGCGAGTTCCGTCCTGATAAGAGTTTCGCCATTCGTTTGGGTTATAACCACGTGACTCCGATGTTTAACAAAGGTGCTGTGCGCGACCAGACCATCGACTCTCCGGGTGTCTATTATGCTTCGACCACCGACTATACGAACTGGGGTGCTACCGACCGTATCACGGCAGGTGTAGGTTTCACCTTCGACAAGTTCCGTTTAGACTTGGCTTACCAGTATAGTCAGCGCAACGGCGATTTCTATCCCTTCATGAGTTATTATTCAGCCGATTATATTGATGCCGACAATGTGCGTCAGACCGAGGTCAATGAGTGTTCACCTGTTAGTGTGAGCGACAAGCGCCATCAGGTACTCTGCACCCTCTCATACAGTTTCTGACCAATCTTTATATTCTACATAAATTTGAGAGTTGCTCCCATCGAAAGTTAAGTTCGATGGAGAGCACTGAAAAACCTCTCAAATTCTTTTATGTCTAAAAATAATGCTCATGTGTAGGGCGCTTTGCTCGCATATGTGCATTATTTTTTGTACCTTTATAGCATATTTAGAGAGATATGCTGGCCACAACAAGAAACATTTCAGTTTACCGATTATTCCGGTCTATATGGCAAGGTCGTTCCACAGAAGCACTTGCTTCGCCAAATTAATGACCTTGTAGACTTTTCATTTGTTTACAAAGAACTTGTTTCAAGCATCTGCACAGCTACCTCCACAGGGTTTGTCGGGAGCGTCACTATTTCTCTTCATTTCTTCAAGCAGGAATTTGGGCGTGAATCCCTTTTTGCTCTTCGCCACTTCTTCTGGTGTACCGGCAGAAAGTACCTCACCGCCTTTTCGTCCGCCCTCCGGCCCCATGTCGATGATGTAGTCCGCTTGGCTGATGACGTCGAGGTTGTGCTCTATGACGATAACGGTATTTCCACGATCTACCAGTTTCTGTAAAACATCCATAAGGATTCTGATGTCTTCAAAATGAAGTCCCGTGGTTGGCTCGTCAAGGATATAAAGGGTTTTGCCCGTATCTTTTTTCGACAGTTCTGTGGCAAGTTTTATGCGCTGGCTTTCACCTCCAGAGAGCGTTGTCGAAGGTTGTCCGAGTTTGATGTATCCCAATCCCACATCCTGTATGGTTTTGATCTTCCTCAAGATATCGGGCACATTTTCAAAGAATTCGACGGCCTGGTTGATGGTCATGTCTAAGACATCGGCAATAGATTTTCCCTTGAACCTCACTTCCAGCGTCTCCCTGTTGTATCGCTTGCCATGGCAGGTTTCACACGGTACTTGTATGTCGGGCAGAAAGTTCATTTCTATCGTTTTGTATCCGTTTCCACCACAGGTTTCACATCTTCCGCCTTTGACATTAAACGAGAAGCGTCCTGGCTTATAACCTCGAATCTGTGCTTCTGGCAGATTCACGAAGAGTGATCGTATGTCAGCAAAGACCCCCGTATATGTGGCTGGGTTTGATCGTGGCGTGCGTCCTATGGGACTCTGATCCACATTGACCACCTTGTCGATATGCTCCAGTCCTTCAATACTGTCGTAAGGCATGGGTTTTTGCAACGAACGGTAGAAATGCTGGGAGAGGATGGGGTAGAGCGTTTCGTTGATCATCGTTGATTTTCCCGAACCGCTGACTCCTGTGACGAGAATCAGGCATCCTAAAGGAAACGAAACATCGATGTTCTTGAGGTTGTTGCCTCGGCATCCTCGCAACGTCAGCAGCTGGCCGTTGCCTTTTCTGTGGCGTCCTTTTTGCAACTGTTGCTCGCCTTTGAGGTATTGGGCGGTGATGGTATTGGTGTGCATCATCTCCTCAACGGTTCCCTGGAAGACCACCTCTCCGCCTTTTCTTCCTGCTTTCGGCCCAATATCCACAATATAGTCGGCATTGAGCATCATGTCGCGATCGTGCTCCACTACGATGACCGTATTGCCGAGGTCGCGTAGCTCTTTCAGCGAACGGATGAGTCTGTCGTTGTCGCGCTGGTGCAGTCCGATGCTTGGCTCGTCAAGGATATAGAGCACATTGACCAACTGTGAACCGATTTGCGTGGCAAGACGTATGCGCTGGCTTTCACCTCCCGACAGCGTTGCTGCCTGTCTGTTGAGCGACAGGTAGTCAAGACCTACTTCAAGGAGGAAATCTATTCGTGTGCGAATTTCCTTGAGTATTTCTGTGGCAATCTGCCGTTGTTGGTCGTCCATGTGGTTTTCCACCTCGTTGAGCCATTCGCGCAGTTCTACCAAGTCCATATTGGCAAGCTGCGAAATGTTTTTATCCCAGATGCGATAGGAGAGTGCTTCCTGATTGAGCTTTTGTCCTTTACATTCCGGACATACACATTCGGCAAGAAACTGGTCCGCCCATTTCTGTCCGTTGCTGCTCTCGCCATTTTCCATCACATCATGCAGATATTTCACTACACCGTCGAAATCTACGAAGTAGTCACTTGACGTATGAACCAGTTCTTTGTTGATGCGCACCGTTTCCAACGAACCGTAGAGTATTTCGTTGAGCGCATCATCGGGGATGTCCTCAATTTTTGTTTTTAGCGTACAGTCGTATTTCTTGAGGATGGCATCGATTTGCCAGAATATCATTTGGTTTTTGTATTTTCCTAATGGCACGATGGCTCCCTCGTAAATGCTCATATTGCGTTTAGGAATCACTTTACCGAGATCTATTTCATTGATGTATCCCAGCCCTTTACAGCGAGGGCACGCACCTTGCGGTGAGTTAAACGAGAAGGTGTTGGGGGCGGGGTCGCTATAGGAGATTCCCGTTGTTGGACACATCAGCCGGCGTGAGAAATATTTGACTGCTCCCGTGTCGTGATTCATGACCATCAGCAGACCGTCTCCTTGTTTCATGGCGATGCGGATGCTCTTCTTGAGTCGTTCGTCATCGTTGCCTTTGACAGCCAACCGGTCGATGACCACTTCGATATCGTGGTTTTTATAGCGGTCCACCTTCATGCCCCGTGTGATTTCTTTCACTTCGCCATCCACTCTGATATGGAGATAGCCCTTTCGCCGCATACTTTCAAAGAGTTCGCGGTAGTGACCCTTTCTGCCTCTTACCACAGGAGCCATGATGAGGATTTTGCAGCCGCTATAGTCTGCTGCCACCATGTCGATGACCTTCTCTTCTGTGTATTTCACCATCTCCTCGCCAGTTGCGTAACTGTAGGCTTTGCCTGCTCTGGCGAAGAGCAGACGCAGGTAGTCGTAGATTTCAGTCGTTGTACCTACGGTAGAACGGGGATTCTTGTTGGTAGTCTTTTGTTCAATGCTGATAACGGGCGACAGACCTGTTATCTTATCCACGTCAGGTCGCTCCATGCCTCCCAGGAAGTTACGGGCATAGGCAGAGAAGGTTTCAATATAGCGGCGTTGTCCTTCGGCAAAGATGGTGTCGAAGGCCAATGACGATTTACCCGATCCGCTCAGTCCGGTGATCACGGTTAGGGAGTGGCGTGGAATCTCCACGTCTATGTTTTTTAAGTTATGGACGCGAGCGCCCCATACGTTGATTTTTTCGTCGTTGTTCATCTCATTTCAGTTGATTCGTTGAATTGTCGCAGCAAGGTCACGGCTTTCTTGATGTCGTAGTCGCGACCGTCGCCGCCTTTGGCCACCACACGCACAAAATAGACTCCGTCTTTCGCGGGATGTCCTCCGCTGCTACCGTCCCATCCTCCTGCTATCTCGCTCCATTCGTAGAGGCGTTGCCCTTTCCGATTGAAAATGGTGGCACGAAACGAAACGATGTTTTCATAGTTCGACTTCGCCTGATAGATGTCGTTGATGCCATCACCGTTTGGCGAGAAGGCATTGGGCATTTCCAAGCGGCTCTCCGTTGTTTCGCTGTTGTCCGTTTGTGCACAGACGGGCAGTGAGAGAAGGAGAAAAAGTGACGTTGTCAGTGCTATTTTGAGTGTCATATACTAATATTTTTGCAAATTTACGGAAAAATGTAGATTTACCGCATCTTTTTTTGTAATTTTGTAGGCGAAAGACTAAAATATGATGGAAATGAAGAACGGAATATTACGTCAACTCCTCTTTCTTGGCCTCTTTGCCTTCATGGCAGAGACAGCCTGTGCGCAGCTTAATTCTTACCGCGAGCTCCATAAAGTGAAGCGTAAGGAAACCATTTTTGGTATTGCCAAAGACAATGGGCTCACCATTGAGGAACTCATCAAGGCAAACCCGGAGATGAATACGCCAGGCTATGAATTGAAGAAAGGCGAATATATCAAAATCCCCTGGCCGTCTAATCATCCCTCGGCAGGAAATTCAGCAGGGGCAACATCAGAAATCAAAATGCCCGCTAAGCCGCAAGTACAGGACTGTGACATGACGCAGCGTGAAATACGCATCGGCATCATGTTACCCTTGCACGATATTAACGGTGACGGCAAGCGCATGACAGAATATTATAGAGGTGTACTCATGGCTTGCGATAGTTTGAGAGCCAACGGTATCTCTACCGATGTGAGAGCATGGAATGTGGCTGAAGATTCAGACATCAACAAGTTCTTGCAGGATCCCCATGCTGCCGACCGCGATTTGATTATCGGTCCGCTCTATTCTAAAATGGTGAAGCCCATGAGTGATTTCGTGAAGAAGAATGATATCCGCCTGTTGATACCGTTCTCTATCAATGCGCCGGAACTCACTACCAACAGAAATATCTATCAGGTGTTTCAGTCGCAGGATTTGCAGAATGATTCCTATATCACTCATTTCCTGCAACGCTTCTCCGACTGCCATACCGTCATCATTGATTGCAATGATACCACCAGTAAGAAAGGTAATTTCACCTTCCCCCTTCGTCGTCGTCTCGAAGCCAAGCACATGACCTATAATGTGACCAATCTGAAATCGGGCGAAGAAATGTTTCGTAAATCGTTCAGCATGACCAAGCGTAATGTTGTTGTTCTGAACACGGGGCGTTCTCCACAGCTCGGTGTGGCTCTGGCACGCCTCAGCGGACTCAAGACCATATACCCGGAAATGCAGATCACGCTCTTTGGCTATACCGAATGGATGCTCTACACCCGTCATCAACTCGATAATTTCTACCGTTTCGACACCTATATCCCGGCAACGTTCTATATGAATCCCCTGTCGTCGAAGACCGATAGAATCAATCTCAAATACCGGTGGAATTTCCATGCCGATATGATGAACGCCCTTCCTCGGTTTGCCATTACGGGTTTCGACCACGCCTATTTCTTCATCAAGGGACTCCATCTCTATGGTAAGAAGTTTACCGGAGCATCGGGCATGGTAGGCTACACGCCTATTCAGACACCACTTCATTTCGAGCGTCTTGGAAACGGCGGACTGCAAAACAAGAGTACACTCTTTGTACACTTCACCACAGGACGTAAAACTGAAATCATCAAGTTCTAACACCATAGGAAGGACATGAAAAAACAGAAACTGACAATAAGCGCCACGCAGAAGTGCCGATACATACTCATACTCACAGGACTGGTCATCGCCACAAGACTGTCAGCACAGGTAGGCGACTATCGTAACGAGTTTGCCATCGGTGTAAACGGTGGCATGATGATGAGTAGCGTAGGCTTCTCACCTCGCGTTCCGCAGAAACAGCTCGCTGGTTTAAGCGGCGGTATCACCCTGCGTTACACGTGCGAGAAATATTTCAAAAGCATCTGTGCCGTTGTAGCAGAAATCAACTACGTACAAACAGGATGGAAAGAAGATATCCTCGATGTCAACGACAACCCCTGCTTCTATGCTGACGATCCCGACCATCCGCTCTACTATGAGCGCAAGATGAACTATGTGCAGATTCCTGTCATGGCACGACTGGGGTGGGGACGTGAGCGCAACGGACTGCAAGGCTTTTTCCAGTTAGGTCCGCAGGTGGGTTTCTTCCTCAACGAGAAGACCAATACCAATCTTGTGAAAGGATACGAACCGACAGAACAGCGTGCTTCCTACATCACAGCACAAGACACGATGGCGGTGGAGAATAAGTTCGACTATGGTATCGCCGTAGGAGCCGGAATGGAATATTCACACCCCAAACTGGGACACTTCCTGCTCGAAGGCCGCTATTACTATGGACTCGGCAATATCTTTGGGAATACCAAGAGTGATTATTTCGGTAAATCCAATTTCGGACAGATCGTCGTCAAGTTAACCTATCTTTTCGACGTGTTTAAAACCAACAACTCTAAAATCAAATAAATATTTCTATGTTTAAAAACCATCCAAAAGGTCTGCTACTTGCAGCACTCAGCAACATGGGTGAGCGCTTCGGCTATTACATTATGAATGCCGTGCTCGTGCTCTTCCTCTGCTCTAAATTCGGCTTGTCTGACGAAACAAGCGGTGTGATTTACTCTTTCTTCTATGCCGGCATCTATGTGCTAAGCCTTGTGGGCGGTATCATTGCTGACCGTACACAAAACTACAAAGGCACCATCATGACTGGTCTTGTGGTGATGGCTCTGGGCTACGTCATCCTGTCTGTGCCAGTTATGGCAACCAGCAATAATGTGTCGTGGCTGCTGCCCCTGACCTGTTTGGCACTGTTCTTCATTGCCTTCGGTAACGGTCTGTTTAAAGGCAACCTTCAGGCAATCGTCGGTCAGATGTACGATAATTTTGAAGCGGAAGCTGCCAAAAAAGGCGAAGAAGCACTCCGCATCGCCAAAGGTCAGCGTGACTCTGGTTTCCAGATCTTCTATGTGTTCATCAACATTGGAGGACTCGTTGCACCTTTCGTAGCTCCCATGCTTCGCTCATGGTGGTTGCAGGTCAACAACCTCAGTTATGATGCTTCGCTGCCTGCCCTCTGCCACCAGTATATCAACGATGGTGCAGCGCTTTCGGCAGATGCCCTCAACAATCTGGGTGAGTTGGTGACCAAGGTGGGAGGACAGACAGGCGGAGACCTGACAGCGTTCTGCTCTCACTATCTGAACATCTTCAACACCGGTATCCACTATTCCTTCATTGCATCGGTAGTGGCCATGCTGATTTCGCTGGTCATCTTCATCTCTTCTCGTAACATCTTCCCCACACCAGGTAAGAAAGAAGCTGTTAAGGCAGAGGAATATACCGAAGAGGAAAAGCGTGAAATGGCAACAGAAATCAAGCAGCGCATGTTCGCCCTCTTTGCTGTGTTGGGTATCGCCGTATTCTTCTGGTTCTCATTCCACCAGAATGGTATGTCACTCAGTCTCTTCGCACGCGACTTTGTGGTTACCGACACCATAGCTCCTGAGATTTGGCAGGCAGTAAACCCATTCTTCGTTATTGCCCTCACACCGGTCATCATGTGGATTTTCGGAAGTCTGACACGTGCCGGACGCGCCATCTCTACCCCACGTAAGATAGCCTACGGTATGGGTATTGCCGGATTGGCTTATCTCTTCCTTGCCATCTATTCTATGATGCAGGGTTATCCCTCAGCCGAGGAATTCAAGATGATGGGCGATACCGCTAAGGCTACCATGAAGGCAGGACCTTGGGTTCTCATCGTCGTATATTTCTTCCTCACCGTAGCAGAACTGTTCATCTCACCACTGGGACTTTCGTTTGTTTCAAAGGTAGCCCCCAAACACCTGCAGGGTCTCTGTCAGGGCTTGTGGCTCGGTGCCACAGCCGTAGGCAACCTCCTCTTGTGGATTGGCCCGTTGATGTACAATAAGTGGCCCATATGGATGTGCTGGTCCGTATTCCTCGTGGTCTGCCTCATTTCCATGGGTGTCATGTTCGGCATGGTCAAATGGCTTGAACGCGTTACAAAATAAACATTTTATCATCACGGCGCATCCTCATCAAGGGGTGCGCCTTTTTTTCTTTTCACGCCTATGTCTATAGGAGTCCTTGTCGTTACCGTGTGGCTCACACTGGTAGAACTCAATTGCGAAAATCTCTTCGATTACGAACACGACCCAGGGAAAAACGATACCGAGTGGGTAGAAGGTGGCATACGTCGTTGGTCGCCTCAGCGCTATTGGCTGAAACAGCGCCATATTGCCCAGGAGATCATGTCGTGCAGTAACGATACCGCATCATGGGGACTCCCTAATCTCATCGCGTTGACAGAAGTGGAAAACGACCGCGTGCTCCATGACCTCACCCGTCGGTCATTACTTCGCAATGCAGGATATCATTACCTCATGACAGAGTCCGCCGACAGTCGTGGAATTGACGTGGCACTCTTATACCAGCCATTAGTCTTCCGGCCCCTCTGTTACGATTGTCTGACAGTAGAACCCATGGAAGGCATGCGTCCCACGCGCGACATCCTCTACGTCAAGGGGAAATACATCTCTGGCGACACCCTCCATATCTTTGTTGTCCATGCCCCCAGCAAGCTGAGTGGTGCTCGCTCGTCACAGTTATGGCGACAAAGCGTATTGCAACGCATCACTACCGAGGCAACCCGCATCCAAGTGCAGTCGCCAACAGCCAAAATCATCATCACAGGCGACTTCAACGATGTTGCAGACAGTCCTGTGCTCACAGCATTAGAAGCACACGGCTACCATAATATCAGCAAGGGAGTTAAGGGCAGACATGGCGTAGCGAAAGCCTCCTACCGTTATCTTGGCCATTGGCAAGGCATCGACCACATCTTCGTCAGCCCCTCGTTATTGCCCCATCTGGAATACTGTCATATCAATGACGCCCCCTTCCTTCTTGAACCAGACAAGAAGTATGGCGATGACAAACCGTTTCGCACCTACAACGGATATCGTTTCCAAAATGGTTTCAGCGACCACCTCCCCCTTGTCGTCCGTTTCCAATTCCAACGCCATTAATGTCGTATTCCACCCGAATTTTATCACACACATTTGCACCATATCAAAATTATTTATTAATTTTGCAACATCTATTCATTAACACGAGCAGAATATGAAAAACAAATGGTTTATTTTAGTTTGTGCACTGTTGGCGATAGAAACCAGCGCCACAGCACAACTGCTGCGCACCAATGTTGCGCAGGGAGAGATTGAGGGTGTCAGCCGCAACGGCCACGCCCTGTATATGAACATTCCATACGCAGAGGCACCTATAGGCAACCTGCGCTGGAAGGCTCCCGTGCCGAAAAAACCGTGGACAGGAGTGTACAAGGCCGACAAGTGGGGCAACCGCCCCCCACAGCCAACCGACCCCAACCAGAACGGCAACGAGATTCCAATGAGTGAGGACTGCCTGTACCTGAGCGTTGAGACACCCGCAAAGTCATCTGATGAGCGCCTGCCCGTGTTTGTGATGATTCACGGCGGTGGTTTCCTCACCGGATCGTACAGCGGCACGCAGGAGAGCTTTGTCCGTGAGGGCATCGTTTATGTCAGCATTGAGTACCGCCTTGGAGCACTCGGCTTCATGAGTCATCCGGAACTCAGCAAGGAGGCTGGTGGCCTCTCCGGTAACTACGGAATACTCGACCAGATAGAAGCCCTGCGATGGGTGCACAACAACATTGCGGCCTTTGGCGGCGACCCTGAGAAGGTGACCATTGCCGGCGAGTCTGCAGGAGGTATCTCCGTGAGCATCCTCTGTGCTTCGCCGTTAACCAAGGGACTGTTCCGCGCCGCCATCTGCGAGAGCGGAAGTTCGTTCTGGCCCGTCGGTGAGAAGCGCGACGGAAATGTCGCCGTGTGTACGGTGCGTAGTGCCGAGCAGGCCGGTATCGGTTTCCAAAAGCGCCTCGGCAAGAAGAACCTCAAGCAAATGCGCAAGGTGCCGTTCCAGCAGCTCGTTGACAACTCCCAGACGGAAACATTCTGGCCTGTGGTTGACGGCCATGCCATCATAGACGACCAGTACAAGCTCTACGAGGCCGGACAATACAACGACGTTGACATCCTCATCGGCACCAACTCCGACGAAGGCTCCTTGTTCGCGTTCCCCATGCCCGTCGAAGCCTATCAGAAACGGGTCAAGGACATCTATGGCGACTGGGCCGACCGTCTGCTGGAGATATACCCCGCCACCAACGAACAGGAGGCCTGTTTCGCGCTGTCAGACATCTTCCGCGACGGTAGCTTTGCCTGGGGCACCTACGCCTGGGCCAACCTCCAGACCAAGACCGGTAAGGGACGTGTATATATGTACTACTTCGACCAAGACTCCGAAAACACCATTCTCCGCAGCAAAAGAGGCGGTGCCAGCCATGTTGCTGAGATGCCTTTCATCTACGGATTCAGCTTTAAGGGCGGTCGCATGACCGATACCGAGCGTCACATGCAGCAAATCATGTCGCGCTATTGGATTAACTTCACCAAGACAGGCAATCCCAACGGTGACTCGCTGCCCTATTGGACTACCTACAAACAGGACAAACCCACGGTGATGATCATCCATGAGGGATTCCACCTCGACCGCCTGCCCAACCAGCGCCAGATGGATTTCTTTGAAGCATTTTTCAAGAGTCGCAGAAAATAGAATATGATAATATACAAAGAACCTATCAAAAAGCAAAATGATGAAACATGGGGGCAGATTCCTGTCCCCATGTTCTTTTTTTGCGAAGCAACTAAAATCCACGGATCACACGGACGACACAGATTCTAGTTAAAGATTTTTGTTTAATATTCTAGTTAAGACCTCAACTGAGAATGCGCGCGAACACCTCGCTTCTGGGGAGAATTTTATAATGGATCGCATCGGAGATGCTCGAATTTTTGGAGCAGCGAGAGCAGAGAATAAATCCAAAAATTTATTCTTTGCCGAGTCGCGACAAAAATAACCTATGGTAAATCTAAACAAGAATCTTGAACAAAATCTTTAACTAAGATGAAGTCTGAAGTCTGAGGTCTGAGGTCTGAAGTCTGAAGTCTGAGGTTTGTCATCCTACGATAATCTTAAAAATAATCTATAACCTATAACCTTTAACCTTTCACCTTTAACCTTTAAACTTTAACCTTTAAACTATAACCTATAACCTTTAAACTATAACCTATAACCTTTAAACTAAACACTCCGTGTGGTCCGTGGATAATAAAAGAATACACTACTGTCTGCGGCGGAATTCGGAGCAAGTGATGGCTGTGGCAATGGCGACATTCAGACTCTCTGCGCGCTCGCTACCCTGATGGAAATTGGGGATGAGGATGCGACGGGTGATGCGTTGGCGTATCGCTTCGGAGATTCCGTTTCCTTCATTTCCCATCACGATAATGCCTTCACTGGTAAGGGATTGGTCATAGATGTTGTTGCCATCGAGCAATGTGCCATAGACTGGGAATGTTTCAGGAAGGCTGTCGAGAAATTGTGGGAGGTCAGTATAGACGATGGGTAAATGGGCGATGCTTCCCATGGTGGCTTGTACTACCTTGGGATTGTAAATGTCTGCGGTGTCGGGGGAACAATAGATGCAGTCGATGCCAAACCAATCGGCTATACGGATGATGGTTCCTACGTTGCCTGGGTCCTGGACACCATCAAGTGCCAGCGAGAGATGACCTTCTGGGGCTATGGGGGCGGTGTTTGTGGGGATTTCAAGTACGGCCAACACCTCTTGCGGATGTTGCAAGAAACTGATGCGCTGGAGTTCTTCGTTGGTAACGAGTTGTGTGTCGGCTGTCATCATCGTAGTGGCGAAAATCTGACGTGCCTTGAAACCGGCACGCAGGAGGTCGCCTACCACTTTTGGACCTTCTGCAACGAAAAGTCCTTCACGACGGCGGTTCTTCTTGAGTTCGAGACTGTGAACCCATTTTATTTGGTTTTTGCTAATCATTGGTGCAAAGTTACGATGATGTGGGCGAAAAACCAAAACAAAACTGGATTTTCTCCCACATGACATGGATTATCTTGTTGGACATTCGCCTCATCCTATGATATCTTACCACAGAGTTTGGTATAGGGACAATTGGAACAGCTTTTCCCATCGGGAGATGGCGTGAAGTCAACCTCAGGATTGAAGATCTCGTCGATCACAGTCTTTAGGTGACTATTGAAATCTTCCAGATAGGGAAGTATGTCGCTGATGGGTTCCTTACCAAAACAGAGGGTCGGGTCGTAATCGTCGGAAGCGGCATGCTGGATGAAGAGTAGGGCAGGGCTTACCGGCAACTGGTGGGGATTGACGGATCTGTCGGTCGCCACGATATTGCCATAGAGCAGCGTCTGGAGATAATAGCCACGATGCGAGTCGTTGTCGGCAAAGATATCATCCACGTCTTTTGCCATCTTCATCTGGCTTCCTCCCGTCTTGTAGTCCACCACACGGATGCGCTCTTTGGCAGTATCGCAATCAACAGCATCGAGGCGGTCTATCGTACCGCCAATCGTAGTAGTAAACTGTCGGTCGCCCATCTTCACTTGCCAGTCGCACATCACCTGTCCTTCGAGTTTATAGACCTCAAAAGGAGCCTGTCGGTAGTCTAACTTCAGCAGTTGGCGCAAGTAATGGATAATCACCTCCCGATTGATGAGTTGCAGTCCGTTGAGCGCAGCACCGGCAGGTAATTGTTTGCGAAAAGCCGTGTCAACAGCCTGGGCGACGGCCGTCTTTGACTTCAGCAGCTGGCTAATCTGCGCCTTTTCAATCCGGCATCCATGTTGCGTCATCTGTTCATAAAGGTGTTGGGCAGCATCATGGAAGATAATACCGAAAAGGCGGTCGTCAATCTGCAGTTCATCATCATCGAGTTCGTAGAGGTTGGACACATACTGATAGAAGAACTGCAACGGGCAGGAACGGTAGCTGTTGATGGCTTTCGGAGTGAGCAGCGGCCTGTTGGTATTCGGGCGTTTGACAAATCTACGGTAGAGGATCTGCATGATTTCCGGTGTCTTGCTAATCGCCTGCGGTTGCATAATGGTCGGTTCCTGTTGTGCTTTGAGATAGTGATGCTGAATGGTCTGTGGAGCTTCAACCATGAGTTGGAGCATGAAACGACTCATCTCATGGGCATTGCCATCGTCAGTACCGTTGTTATACACCAAGGTGATATCGGTGGCACGCTGCAGAAGTCTGTGGAAGTAGTAAGCATAGATAGCCGTCTTGTGTTCGACGGTGGTCAGTCCGTACACCTTTCTGAGGCTGTGGGGAATGAATGAGCTGTCGTTGACGCCTTTAGGCATATTGCCTTCGTTGCACGACAGGAGTATGATGTGGTCGAAATCGAGGTTGCGCGATTCGAGTATTCCCATGACCTGTATGCCTTCTGCCGGTTCTCCATGAAATGGAATGGATGTGGACTGTATCAACTGTCGGAGCAAGCGTTGCAGGGTGACGCTATCAATATTCAGGTCACCATCAGCAGCCAATCCCTTCATACGGTTTACTAACGTATAGGCGCGGAATATGGATTCCGATCGTAATGCCATGGCATTAGGGTCGGCGTCAGTGGTCTGACTCATGTCAGTGGCAATGGTGCGGATGATGGTGCATAGCCAATCGAGGATGGCATGGATATGGGAGTCGCTCTGCTGTTGGCAACTATCGAGCAGTTCGTCGGTAATCCATTTGTTGTAAGGATGTTGACGGATTGTCTTATAGTAAAACTTTGGCTTGTTTGAGGTTTGCCATGCCACCAATAGAGTGAGGAGTGAAGCGATGGGCGTTTGCGCCAAGGGGTAGCCCGTGGTGATATTGACCTTTCCGATATTGTCGGGAATGGAATGGATCACCATGGGCAGGAGGTTCTCGTTGCAGAGGAGGATCGCCGTGCGTTTCCCACCATTTTTCCGCTGTTCATCAGCGAGCCAATCGGCAATATAATGTGCTTGAATATTTTCTGTTGGCGCAGAAACAAAACGGATCTGTTTGTCGTTTGCAAACTGTCGATAGATCTCTTCCCGTGAGTGATCGAGTTCGTTGGGAAAGGTGGAGAGGTATTGAGAGATAAAGAATCCAGCCTCATGTCCTTTCATATAATAGTCATCGAAATCCCAATAGAATTTAGCCTTACCTTGCTGTTGCAGATGTCGGAAGAGCGCCTGCTCCACCTTGTTGAGGAGATTGAAGCCCACGAAAATATAGGTATCGTAGTTCAGGGTGATGGATCTTTTCTCCACCACATCCCGATACAACATACCCTCGTATGCCAGTTGTTGGTCAGCCAGTCTCTGCCGGAAGCGATGATAGATATCGGCGAAGTGTTGCCAGAGTTTCAGAAACCGCTGTTTAAGTTCTGAATGATCGTCATCGTTGAAATTGCTGAAAAAGCGCTTAATGACCGCACGTTGTTCATCGGTCAGATAACTGATGTCATCGAGTTCGTGAAGGTCACGGATATTGGCAAAGACATGATCGGCGTCAGCCCTGTTTTTGTCGATATCATCGAAATCGGCAAGGAGGAGTTGTCCCCAGCCGTAGAAGTGGTCTAATGTTTCATCAATTCCCGTCACCTCAACAAACGTCTTATGGACATCGCTCACCAGTTTGATGGGATCGGCAACGCTCCATTTCGATTGCGACCGGAAGAGTTCGCTAATGGTGAGGTAGGCCGGACTCCAGATGGGTCGGTCAGCCAATCGGGCGAGGTGCTCGTTGATGAACAACGAGGCACGCTTGTTGGGGAAAACAATAGCCGTCCGTGAGAGGTCTGTACCTTGTTTACTGATAATATCTTCTGCTACAAATTCAAGAAATGTCTTCATACCGTTTCAATTTTATTAGTATAAACATACCAGAGGAAACCCTCTACCTGTGAATGTCCCATATTCCGGATCAGTTCCATGTATTCCTTTACCTGGGTTTGGTGTTCAGGTTTGGGGCGTCCAAACTTGAAATCGACCACGACAAAACGTTCGCCGTCGCTCATCACGCGGTCAGGCCGCCGTTCCACGACATGGCCGTTGTCATCGGTAGAAAGAATGGTACATTCATTATAAAGCGTCCAAGATGGCGAGAACCATGCCTTGACGCGACTGTCCTGTAAACGCTTGCGCAGCATGTCTTTGAGGCGTGCCGTAGTAATCTCCTGGTCGTAGATGATACCTTCCTGTTCCAGTTCCAACAGGGCACTCTCTATATCGTCAATGGTACGAATGGTAGAGAACACATGGTGGAGCACATTACCCATCTTGATGTATGATTGGGCAGTAAGCGTCTCTTCATCGTTTTCATCAGCCACAAACTCCATGCTTTTGTTGCTCTGGCGGAACTGTGTGTTCTGTTGGAACGTCTTCATAGAAACCTCAAGAGGCGTTGGAATCTGCAGGAACACGTTGTCGCTACGCTTCTGCGTCTTCTGCGTGTGTGTTGCAGGCGTGCCGTAGGTAAAGACAACGTTCGCCTCCTCATCTTCTATGCCCTCGATGGTACTTCCGGCAAGATGATCGGCAACCTGCGGCAACACCTTCATGATTTGGGAAGAACGCGTCTTGGCCGATTGGCGCTTTCCAATGACGAAAAGACTCTTGGAAGCTCTGGTAAAAGCGACATAGAGGATATTGAGGTTATCGACTGTCAGCTGAAGGTGTTCCTCTTCATAATCGGAAGCATAGATGCTTTCACGCATTCTCTTGCTGTAGTCAATCAAGGCAACTGGAAGTTGGTTGAAGGGTTCCACCTGTGGGTGACACCACAGCGTATCGTCCATTTCCATTTTCCAACTGCAGTAGGGGATGATGACATGGTCGTACTCCAGTCCTTTACTCTTATGGATGGTGAGGATGCGTATTCCCTCCACCTGGTCGCTCTGGATGGTCTTTTTATGTGCGTCCTGATTCCAATAGTCTATGAAGGCTTCAATACCCGTACTGTTGTCCATGGCGAAATCGCTAAGGATGTCGAAAAACTTACAGACGTATGCACTTTGGCTTGTTACACGATGTAACGAGAAGATATCGTAGATTCGTTCTGCCAGTTCTAACAATGGCAACTGAACCAGATCCTCCATCCCGTTGACAAAGGGTTCGGGCAACATCTCATCGAGGTCTTTGGTGGCAAGGAGGCAGTCTCTTTGCGTCCAGCTCACATCGTCGAGAATGAGTTGATGGTAATTCTTCACCAGTTGTGCTTTGACGAGTTTGTCGTTGGGGTGGGCCAACAGCCACAAGGCATCAACAATCAGATTGACAGGTGCAGCATAGTCCAGTCTGAATGCCTCATCGCTCACCACGTTGACATCAGGCAACTCACCCGTGATATAATTGGCAATACCACCAATCACCGTATTGGTGCGCGTGAGGATGGCGATGTCCGACTGCCGTACCCCCTCATCAAGCAGTTGACTGATACGGGACGTCAGGAGTTCCAGCGTATGCTGGCTATAGTCCTCGGTAGGCAGGAGCTGTATTTCCACATACCCTTGATCCGGCTTGGCGTCGGGTACTTGTTGGCAAACATCATGGTAGGCATGTTCGAGTGACGCTGCACCATTGATATCCTCCTCCGTCAAGTCGGCGTATTCCTGCTTTGCCAAGGTGGTGAAGAAAGTATTGTTGAAATCGATGATATTGCGTTGCGACCGATAATTGGTTTGCAGCGATTCCACTTGCATCATGTTGCTAGGAAACTGCCGTTCGATATCGTTGAGCAGCCGCCAGTCGCCAGATCGCCAACGGTAGATGCTCTGTTTCACATCGCCCACAATCAGGTCGCGCGACTCCCCATGGCTCATACATTCCTGTAGGAGAATTTTGAAATTCTCCCATTGTATGGTCGAGGTGTCTTGAAATTCATCGATCATGACATGTCGCAGTTGTGCACCAATCTTCTCAAAGACGAAAGGCGTATCGGACTCGCCGATCAGTTCATGGAGCAGATGTTGCGTATCGCTCAGGAGAAAGGTGTTAGACTCTTCGTTGATCTGTTTGACGGTCTGCTCAATACTATGCAATAGGCGCAGGTTGTTGAGGTGGCTCAACGTCAGTCGTGATGAGTTGATGATTTTCCATTTACTCTCACGGTTCTCTATGACGAAACGGAGAAGAGGAATCAGCTTGGACTCGGCAAGGGCGATAATCTCTTGGCGTCGCGGGTGTTTCTTAGAAGCCCAGTTGTCGGCACTCTCCAAGCATGCCAAGGCACGTTTGCCGATGATGTCCTCCTCGTATTTACCATTACCGATGCTGACAAACAAACCAGCTACGCCCGATTTTCCATAGGGGAGATCAGCCATGGTGAGGTTGTTGTCTTCAAGGGTTTCGAAAAACGATTCACTGGTTTGCCTGAAACATTTTTCAGCATCTTGCGCAACGTCGCGCAACTGTTTGACGTATGATTCTATAAACCCATCGCGCTGCATCACTTCTTCAAGGATTTCACGGTGCGTCTTGTAGTCATCGTGGAAGATGGTACATCCGAAATACTTGATATCATGGAGTAGTGTATTGTTGCGCGTGTCGCTATTGGTCCATCCTTTGTCGTCTTTGATATTTTCCATGATATAGCCCAAGAGCCATTGCAGCATAGGGTCGCTGCTCTTGAGGTTTTCCAACATCATATCTACCGCGAGCGATTCCACCTGAACACCATTGATTCCCACCTGCAGATTGGCAGTAAGGTTCAGTTCGCGTGCAAGGTTGCGCAACACACTTTGGAAAAAGGCATCAATGGTCTGTACGCGAAACTGATGATAGTTATGGATGAGCAGATGCAAGGCAATGCCAGCACGTTGTCTGACGACAGCAGCATCAAGACCAGTTTCTGCCTCCACCTTTGCAGCATAGCTTTGCGAGTCGGGCAGTTCATTCCAAATGCCATAGAGTTGGCTGAGAATACGTTGTTTCATCTCTTCCGTAGCCTTATTGGTAAAGGTCACGGCAAGAATCTGATGATAGTTCTGCGGATTAGCCACCAGCAGTTTGATGTATTCGGTGGCAAGTGTAAAGGTCTTACCACTTCCGGCACTCGCCTTATAGACGGTCAGCGGACGAATAGGGGATGTTGGATTTGTTACCATTTTCTGAAAAGTTCAAAGGTGAATTTACAACCAATTTCCTGATATTGCGTCTTGAGGAAACTGGCAAAGAGTCCGATGGACACGAAACGCGTGGTGAAGCCGTAGCCGATCTCGGTATAGGGCCGTGTGTGTTCTATCGACAAGGTGCTGAGGTAGATACGCTCGGTTTCTATGTAACGGCCTATCCATGGCATCCAAGACAGCATCAGTAACGGCGATTCATAGGACACATGACCACGAAGATAATAATCCGAGGCATTATACCAGTTACGTGACAACAACTGAAACTGTCCAGTCCAATCGTCATCCCAACCGTTGGGCAAATTCTCATCTCTGAAATTGGCATAATCCACGAAATAACTTGTCTTCTGGTTGGTATAGAAGCCTCCTCCAAATCTTACATTAAGAAGGCGCATGCAGTCCATTCGCTTCTGGTAGGTCGCATCAAACTCCCACCGTTCGTATTCCAGGTTAGACCGTAGTACATTACGGATGCTGCGCTCGTAATTGGCTGTGAGGATGGGACCTTTTTTCCAGGGCGTGAACTGTAACGTCAGCAAAGGAGAGAAACTTCGATACGTCACAGGATGTCCAGCCTCTTGCATCATTTTCTTGTTGACCGCAGTACGTTGGTGGTAAATCAAACCGGCCGTCACCTCAAACCAGTCTGTTATACCTATATTATTGACCATCTTGAGGTTGTTGTCGTTGAAATATTGCAGCTCGCCCAGCTGTTCGTCAGTAGCCGCCTGCGATCTGTTGTTGATCTTATCAATAACGCTGGAGTTGATGATTCTATTACCGTTAGCCCATATCACCTCTGCATATCCATCTCTTTTCGGATTGTACGTCATGCGGAGTGGGGCAGTAAAGTAGAACTGCTTGATTTTGAAATTATAACCCAGGCGTGGTGTGAAAGTGAGGTATCGATGAGCATTCCAAGCGTATTGCATGCTGATTTTCATTTTATACGCCAAACCCCGACTCTGACTATAGCTCAAATACAACGGGTTGAAGAGAGGCGACGCCTTGATACTTGCACCTCCAGCATTCAGGCTCATGCTGCTGATGAGTTGATCGCCAATCACATCAACAGCCCATTCCTTCCATTTGCTGCGCTTGATATTATCTTGACCTATACTGTCTGTTTTCGACCTCATCGAATGGTAATGGGCGTAGATCTCATTCTCCAGTTTACCAAGCGGTGTGGTGCGCAAGGTGTCCATCATCTTTCTGTCAGCCTGAATGTGGATGGTGTCAGCTACCTCCTTTGGAGCATTGTAGGTTGCTATGAAGCGAGCATCAATACTATTGCCAATAAATCCCAGATGTGCCTCGGTAGAGCACCATTGAGGTAAGCGTAATTCCCGTTCGTCGGTGTTGGGAATCACCTGCACGCGGAAAGCAATCATATCGTATTCGCCTTTGAAAGAGGCTAGATGGATCCGTCCTGTTCGTTGATCTACAATGGCATTACCTGTAACCAATTGTGTATTGTTCAGACGGGGGCGGAAGTCGATACGAAACATGTTATTAGAAACATGATGTGTTGTAAAGCGGTAGAAATGTCTGTTGCTGCGATGAAATGGCGACAAAAGACGCTGGTCGTAGATGGTCTTGCCATAAAGGTCGGGGGTGAGATATTCCAAGGTGGTGGGCATCACGCTCCGATTGCGAGGGATAGTACCACTCACCACCTGTCGCTTCATCTTGAAATGGCCGTCCTTGTCAATATTCAGTTTGCCATACACTTCTCCGATGTACCTCCGTTCTCCCTTCGCTACAACATACATGCTTGGCACAAGAAACAGAATAGGGTTGCGGCGTCTGGCATCTATCACATACCGCATATATGAGTTTGAAGTGGAATCGGAATAAAACACGGGTAATTTTCGCCCATACTCCCATACACGCTGAATTAATAACGAGTCTGTTGGCTGACTCGCATAAACAAAGATGCTGGACATGAAAATCATCATGCCCAGCATCATTATTCTGGCGGATGGGTGTTTCATGCCTCAAAATTACGGAAAAATTCCAAGGCATCCAAACTTTATCCCAAATATTTCATCAATATCTTAGCGTTGCCCGATTCGCGCAACTTGGTGATGCTCTTTTCGCGAATCTGACGGACACGCTCGCGAGTGAGTCCCAACTGGTCGCCGATTTCCTCAAGACCCTTTTCGTGGCAACCAATTCCGAAGCATTGGCTGATAATGGTAATCTCACGATCTTTCAGCACTTTCTTCAATACGGCATTGAGCTCCTGAGCCATTGACTCGTGATCTACATGACGGTCGGTACGTGAATCATCACCACCTGCCATAACGTCAAGCATACAGTTGTCTTCACCCTCTTGGAATGGGGCGTCAATACTAACATGGTGACCATCAGCCATCAAACTCTGACCAATCTTCTCTTCGTCGAGATTGGTAGCGTCGCTCAATTCAGCAACAGAAGGATGGCGCTGATGTTCCTGTTCGAATTTGTTGATCTCGTGGGTAATCTTGTTCAGACTTCCAACCTGGTTCAGAGGCAAACGCACGATACGGCTTTGCTCTGCAATAGCCTGAAGAATAGACTGGCGAATCCACCATACTGCATAGGAAATGAATTTAAAGCCGCGTGTCTCATCAAATTTCTGAGCAGCCTTAATCAATCCAATGTTTCCTTCGTCAATCAAATCAGTCAAGGTCAGACCTTGGTGCTGGTATTGTTTGGCCACGGAAACCACGAAACGCAGATTGGCTGTGACAAGTTTGTCTTTTGCACGCTCACCCTCAGGACCACCTTTGCGGATCTTTTGTGCAAGTTCGATTTCTTCGTCAACACTAATCAGCGGGGCACGTCCGATTTCTACAAGATACTTATCAAGTGCTTCACTCGAACGATTCGTGATACTTTTCTGAATTTTAAGCTGTCTCATCCTTTTTAAATCTTCTTCTTTTTAACTTAACCTCTTGAAAATCAATAAAGTACATAAAATGTACTCAAAAATCTCTGCAAATTTACTAAAAAAATCAATACGCTGCACGTTTTTAACAACTTTTTTATATTAAAAAATATTAAAGTATGATCTTCGACCAGTATGCACTTGGAGGATACAAGAAATCTTACCATATCGTCTGTGTGCGCCGTAGATATTGATTGACCTGTTAGCGACAAGAAACTATTATTGTTTCTTCTCCTTTTTTTCCTTTTTTGCCTTTGTCGCCTTTTTCTTTCTGATGCCGAACAAATCGCGCAGGTTACTAAAATCTTTCTTGATGATCAGACCGAGTCCCTGGGTGTTAAGACTTGATTTTGTGAAATAGCGGTCATTGGTCTGATTATACACTTTCAAGGCAAGGTTTCCGTTGGGCACCAACAGATAGCGCACATCAAAGTCACCAATAAATGTTGTGTTGGCGGTATTGGCTTTGTCACGGTAACCAAATTGTCCGTTGAGGAGTAATCGGTTGTTGAACATCCTACCGCTGACAATACCCTCGTATTCCGCATTGTTCCATCCTTCGTCGCCCGTGGAAATATTAGCGCCAAAACTCCAATCGTTACTTTTGATGACTGATTTAAGCAAGGTGTTGATTTGACTGCTCAGCGTACCCGACAACAAACCTTGCATGGCCAGCGACGTTTGGTTTTGTTGTGTTTCCCCCGCTTCCGCATTATTCGCACCCTGTGGGTAGAATCGACCGAAGCCAAGGAGGTAGAGTACCTGTTGGTTCATTTCTTCTTGTCCGTTAATAATCGATCGAACCATCTGTTTTTCGTCTGTATTGACATTCGGCATGTCAAGATCGAAATCCACTATGGGGTTTGACGGTTGTCCCGTGATATTCATCAGGCAGTTGACTTTAACCGTATTCGAGAAACTCTTGCCGACGTTGAGGTCGCTCAACGATACGCCATTTACTGCATGCAAGGCCTGTAGGTTCAGCGTAGCTTCATAAGGGTCACCTGCAAAGACGATAGTACCTCCGGGTTGGAAGGTAAAGTCTTTCTTGATAATTTCCTGTATGGTCACACCGTAGGTTCCATGTTCAACATGGTATGTTCCAAACATCTGAAAACCGCCTTTGTTAAACCATGTGGCACGCAGGATGCCGTTTCCGTTGAGCGTGATATAATCGTTTGTCTGGTTATCCATCAGCAAGCGTAGTGTAGCATTCGGCGTACAGTTGATAAGGAAGTTGATGCGCATATCAGAACGGTCCTCCAACGGATTGTCTGTCGTGACTTCCTGGGATGTTTGGTTGAGTTTTGTGTCATTATCTCGATGTGTCACCCAACTGATAAACTCCTGATTGCCGATGGCATCGGGTTGCGCTACATTATAGGTAAAAGACGAACCCTTTTCCGGCGTGATATTCAGGTCGATGGTCGTTTCATTGGGACGTCCGTGAATACCCACGCGACCAGTACCATAGACTGTACCATAGAACGTGTCGTCTCTGAAGTCGTTGAAATCATAAGCCAAGAGATGGTTGGCATCGACATAGAGGTCGTAGGTGAGGTTGGTGAGGTGCTTGTGGTGTATGCCACCCGTCATCAGTCCTCTTTGGTTGTTTTTGTCATAGATGTAGCATGAAGCAAAGGAAATTTCGTCAGGGACAAGATTAATCGTATCGTTTTTAAGATAATACGTACATCCTGTCGGTTTCACATGTGCTTCACCATTGACAACCAGTTGACCTTCTATGTTAATAGTACTCAGCGGTCCAAACAGTCGTACGGCGCCCAGAGCCGATCCGTCGATGTGAGAGATGAAGCTCTTAGTGAACGAATGCATAAATTCTATTCTGGTGTTCTCCGCCCTGATGCCGAGGTCTATAAAACTCTTCACAGGAGAAACATAACCTTCAATATAGGTTTTAGAGTCGCGACCATTTGAGATCTGTCCGTCATCGGCAATGGCATGAATATCGATTTGCTGGTCTTGTTCGTTCCATACTACATTGGCATTTAGCGTACCCATGCGACCATGTTCAAACTCAAAACCGTCAACGGCCAGTTGTGCCGATGCTTTAGGTTTTTTGCTGAAGATGGCATGAGCCAAAACCTGTCCTGTAGCATGACCATTGAAATCTACGGCATGGAAATTCACCAGTTCGAGGATGTATTCTATGTCAATGTCGTTGAGGTTCACCACAATACCGTCATCCTCTGAGGGTGAAGCTGTTCCGTCGATGACGAGGTGTTGGCTATCGTGTTTGATCGTGAAATTCTTAATGCTAACATGCTTAGGAGCATAGTATATCGAGCTCGGTTCAACATTCCACCATGTATTATGTATGTTGATGCGCGATGGATTGATCTGAACATTGGCCGCATGCTGCCCGTTTTCCGTCTTATGGAAGATTGTTGTGGCATTAAGCGTTCCTTCCATATTTTTTTCAACCTTATGATTGTTCCAATGGAGGGAGGTGTTCAACTGATTATGGTGTGCATCGGCTTGGAGTTTAAGATCGATGCGGTCGTCATTATCCATCATCTTTGCCACACCCAACTGACAGACTAAAGTATCGCCAGGCGTATGGATATTGGCATAGGCGTCACGGTAGCAATTGCCGTTAAAGTAAAATTCAGCAGCGCTTCCTTTCAGGTTGATAGTGTGCGTGTTATCATTCACAAAACCATCTATCGTGACAGGTTTGCGGATAGCCATAGGCACCTTCAGCAAGCGTTGCAACCAGTCGCCTCTTGTGATGTGCAGATGAACCGAGAAATCATTATTGGCAGCTGATTGCCGTTTATTCTTATACGCTGTTGTATTGCCATTTGACTGACTGTAATCAAACTTGCTTCCCTGACCATTTGTGGGCAAGCCGGGAAGGGTAGGCAGTTGGTTGGCGAGGAAATCGGTAAAGCTCTTTGTCAGGGTCTTATAGTCAAACTTTCCCATGATTTCAGCCTGTGCGAAGTCACTACGGAGGCGCATGAAATGGGTGTCGCCTTCATATCCTGTCATGATATGCAACTGATCAAACTCATAACTGTCTGTTGACGACAACATCGAGAAATTGTCAATTTTCACCGAACCCGTTGAATTGTCTATCCTACTGCCTCTGATATCAGATGATATATCGGCAAAGAATCTGGCGTCACCCCATTTGTCGGAGAGGTTGATGGCTTTAGGAGAGAAGTTGAGTATCGATGCTTTGATCTGAATGTTTCGTTCGTTATGGTTCATCTGACACAGTCCAGAGATGTCCAGTCCGATATTAGGATCGTCGATAGAGAGGTTTCCGCCAACTTCTTTGCTGTCGTAACGTGCGTCAATCTTGATATTGCGAAATGGGTATTCGTTATAGATAAACTGCCCTATATTTCCCTTGGCTTGTACCAGAAAATGTTGACGGTCCAGCGAACCATTCACGGCAATATCTGCTGATACTTGTCCGAAATGAGCATCGTTGAGCAGCTGTTGCAGATTGATGCTCTCTGTTTTGATGTCTGCCTGGAAGGATTGGTCAGCTTCTTTGTCGAAATTCAGTTTCAGACTTCCCACATCCGTACGGATTTGTTGTTGTACTTTGATGACATCCAACGCTGTACCTGTTGCAAGACCATGCATTTGTATATCCCCCATTCTTACCAGAGGGGCGGGTGGGGTAAAGCGTGTGCCTTTCAGGTTTTCTGATATAAAACCAATGGTTTGAGCCGACAACGATAGATTGTTGACATGCGCAAGCCATTGGGTTTTTTCTTTTATATTCTTCACCCATCCGTTGCAATCGATGTCAATATCTCCCGATGTGGATTCTACCAAGAGCTGTTCAATGTCTAAGTCATCCTTCTCGCCTTTGAATTTCGACCTAAACGAGATGGTGCCTGTGAACTGCTTGAGGGAAGGTACAAAAGCACTCAGGTCACTTAGCGCGATATGTGATGGTTTTATTTCACCATGATACCTTAACGATTCCAAGTCTATCTTTTTGTCTTTTATACGGTAGTCGGCTTCCATTTCTCCCAAAGCCAACTGGGTGTCAGGCAGTTTTAAGTCAAGACTTTTGAGCTTGCAACGGTTACGTCCACATTCCAATTGAAATGCCAGTCGCTTAACATCCAGTCCGCCCTGTTCTTTCATGGAAATGTTTTTGGCAATGACATTCAGCGAGTCGTTTGTGAGCGTTTTAATTAGAATATGTGAACTGAGGTCCGTCACTTTGATATGATTCACATCAAACTGCCCGTATCTTCTTGCTATCCAGTTTTTATCGTAGCTGACGGAAGTACGTCGCATGATGAGCGAGCCCAACCTTAAATCGAGTTTGCTATCACTTTTCGATTCTTTGGAAGCAAGTGAGTCGAGCACAAACTGGAAATTGGGTTTGTCTTCAGGTCTGTTTTGGTAGAGACTGATTTTTCCTCCGAAAATCTGTGCGGTTGAAATATCAATCTTTCCCGATGTAATGAGGGAGATGAGGTTGATTCTCACGCTCATACGATTGGCGACTAATAGCTGTTTTCCCGACTGGTCATCCATAGAGATTTTATCGACAACGAGTCTGTTAAGCCATCCGGGATTGACACTACCGATCTTGACATTTGTTCCCAACTTATCGCCTATGGCAACAGCAATTCTCTCCCCAGTATATTGTTGTATGCTGGGGATGGAGAACGTAAGGATTGTCAGCAGATAGACAGCAATGACCGCCCATATCGTGATTTTAAGGATATATTTCAGTATCTTCACTGGCAATATGTTCTTACTACTGGTCAAAAACTGACAAATAGAGATTGCAAAATGTTTTCATTTAACATGTTTGAGCCACAAAATTACATTAAAAAGTTGTGAATATTAAATATTTTGCGAATTATTTATGCTTATTAGACCTATTTTTACTAATTTTGCAGTCATTATTAAAGCAACTATTCTCAAAAAGATAAACAAATGACAGATGTAATCAAGTTACGAAAAGGCTTGGACATTCACCTTCAAGGAAAAGCGGAAGGAAAAGTCATCCAGTTGAAATCCAACGGTCAGTATGGTATTGTCCCTGAAGATTTCGTGGGTGTCGTTCCTAAAGTGGTAGTACGCGAAGGCGATCATGTCAAGGCTGGGGATGCTTTGTTTGTAAACAAGCAGTATCCTGAAGTTAAATTCGCCTCTCCCGTTAGCGGTACTGTACGCGAAGTGGTGCGTGGTGAACGTAGAAAAGTGCTTTGCATCCGCGTGGAGGCAGACAAAGAGCAAGTATCGGTTGATTTCGGCATCAAGGATCCGTCGAAGATGGACGGAAAGGCTGTGGTAGAGGCTTTGCTTGAAGCAGGTCTCTTTGGTTATATCGACCAGTTGCCTTATGCTGTTTCAACCAATCCTACCGTTATGCCTAAGGCTATCTTCATTTCTACGCTTCGCGACAAACCCCTGTCGTGTGACTTTGAAGTAGAAGTGAAGGGGGAAGAGGAGGAGTTTCAGTTGGGACTTACAGCCCTTTCACGTATTGCCACTACACATGTGGGTTGCGGTAAGAACGCTTCGTTTATCGACAAATACAAAGATATCGAGACTCATGTCTTCGACGGTCCTTGTCCTGCCGGTAATGTGGGTGTGCAGGTCAACCACATCGATCCAGTCAACAAGGGTGAGGTGGTATGGACTGTAGATCCTACCGTCGTACTTTTCATCGGTCGTCTGTTGAAGACCGGCCGTGTTGATTTACATCGTTTGGTTGCCCTTTGTGGTAGCGAGGTAAAGAATCCTGCCTATGTTCGTATGAATGTGGGTGAAGAACTTTCCACACTCCTTTCCAACAGTTACGATTCCGACCATCATGTGCGCATTATCAATGGTAATGTGCTAACTGGATGTCCCACCACAAAAGAGGGATTCCTTGGTGCGCATAGTAGTGAGATTACCGTCATTCCAGAAGGTGATAATGCCGACGAGCTGGCAGGTTGGATCATGCCTCGTTTCGGACAGTTCAGTACCAGTCGCAGCTATTTCTCATGGCTCTGTCCTAAAAAGAAATATGCTCTCGACGCACGTGTAAAGGGTGGTGAGCGTCACATGATTATGAGTGGTGAATACGATCGCGTGCTTCCTATGGATATCTACGGGGAATTTCTGATTAAGGCGATTATTGCTGGCGATATAGACCGTCAAGAGCAATTGGGCATTTATGAGGTAAGTCCTGAAGATTTTGCATTGGCTGAGTTTGTTGATTCTTCCAAGCTCGAACTGCAACGTATTGTTCGTGAAGGCTTAAATATTTTACGTAAAGAAAACGCATAACAATATCATTATGAGTTCATTAAGAAATTATCTCAATAAAGTTAAGCCTCATTTCGAACCCGATGGAAAGCTCCATGCCTTCCGTAGCGTGTTCGATGGATTTGAGACTTTCCTCTATGTGCCAAACACCACAGCACGTACGGGTGTGAACATCCATGATGCCATCGATTCTAAGCGCATCATGAGTATGGTGGTCATCGCCTTGTTGCCAGCTTTACTGTTTGGTATGTATAATGTGGGTTATCAAAACTATCTCGCCGCAGGAACCTTGGCAACAGCCAGTTTCCTTGAAGTCTTTGTATATGGTGCCCTTGTGGTCCTTCCAAAGATTCTGGTGAGCTATATCGTCGGACTCGGTATAGAATTTGCCTGGGCACAATGGAAAGGTGAAGAAATCCAAGAAGGCTATCTCGTTAGCGGTATCCTCATCCCATTAATCATCCCTGTAGGCTGTCCCTTGTGGATGTTGGCGTTGGCATGTGCCTTTGCTGTTATCTTCTGCAAAGAGATTTTCGGAGGAACGGGTATGAACCTGTTCAACCCTGCTATTTCTGCCCGTATGTTCCTGTTCTTTGCTTATCCGTCAAAGATGACAGGTGATCAGGTGTGGATTGCACGCGACAGTATCTTCGGACTGGGTAACACTCTGCCTGACACCTTTACTGCAGCAACTCCGCTCGGTCAGATTGGCCAGGGGGTAACTCCAGATGCTTCACTCCTTGATATGGCATTAGGTTTCATTCCCGGTAGTATCGGCGAAACATCTGTTGTCGCCATCGCTATTGGTGCGGTAATCCTACTGTGGGCTGGTATCGCTTCATGGAGAACCATGGTGAGTGTGTTTGTAGGAGGTGGCCTGATGGCATTACTCTTCCAGTCGCTCGGCATGACCCAGATGATGTGGTACGAACAGTTCCTGTTGGGTGGTTTCGCCTTTGGTGCTGTCTTCATGGCCACCGACCCTGTCACCTCATGTCGTACTGAAGGAGGTAAATACATCTACGGTTTCCTGATAGGAGCCATGGCTGTCATCATCCGTGTGATGAATGCCGGTTATCCGGAAGGTATGATGCTCGCCATCTTCTTCGGTAATATGATTGCTCCCACCATCGACCATTTCATCGTGGAGCGCAATGTCAGCAAGCGCATGAAACGTGCTAAGTAAAATCATTAAAGAGAAAACAAATGAGCAAATTAAATACAAACTCAAACACGTACATTATTATATATAGTACTGTGCTTGTTGTCATTGTGGCTTTTGTGCTGGCCTTTGTATTCAAGGCACTCAAACCCATGCAGGATGCTAATGTTGAGCTCGATGTGAAGAAACAGATTCTATATTCGCTCAACATCCGTAACCTTGATGGTGCAGAGGCAGAAGCCCGCTACAATGAGGTAGTGAAGGATGAGAAAGAAGACAACGGTCAGATATTCTACCAATGTGAAGTTGATGGCGAACCCATCCTCGTGGTCAGCATGAAAGGCATGGGACTGTGGGGCGGCATCAGTGGATATATTGCCCTTCACGGACAACCCACTACCGTTTATGGCGTTTATTTCAATCACGAAAGTGAAACAGCTGGTCTGGGAGCCGAAATCAAAGACTCTAAGGCTTGGCAGGAGAAATTCATCGGCAAGCGTGTCTTTGCCGACGAGAAATGCCATGACGTAGCCCTCTCTATCGTGAAGAAGGTAGAAGACAGTTCCTGTCAGGTTGACGTGGTGACTGGTGCTACCTTGACCTCTGATGGTGTTGACGCCATGTTGAAAAAAGATTTGTTGGATGCTTGCAAGCGTGCAGACAAGCTCTTCGGAAAGCAGTCTGTCACTCTTCCAAGTGATTCTGTTGAAGTAAAAGAGTAACAGCCATGTCATTATTCAGTAAACAAAACAAAGAGGTATTGACAAACCCCATCAGCCTTGACAACCCTATTCTCGGTCAGGTGCTTGGTATCTGTTCGGCTTTGGCCGTCACCTCACAACTCAAACCGGCCATTGTGATGGGTTTGGCCGTGACGGTAATTACCGCGTTTGCCAATGTGATTATTTCTATCATTCGCAACACCATTCCTACACGTATCCGTATCGTCGTGCAACTGGTAGTGGTGGCTGCCCTCGTGACTATCGTGTCACAGGTGCTTAAAGCATTTGCCTATGATGTTAGTGTAGAACTTAGCGTCTATGTCGGTCTGATTATCACCAACTGTATCCTCATGGGTCGCCTTGAGGCATTTGCCATGATGAACAAGCCCTGGCCTTCATTCCTTGACGGTGTGGGCAACGGATTGGGTTATGCCCTCATCCTTGTCATCGTGGGTGGTGTGCGTGAACTTCTTGGACGTGGTACTTTACTGGGTTTTCAGATCGTTCCACAGGCACTTTACGATGCTGGTTATGTCAACAACGGAATGATGACCATGCCTGCCATGGCTCTTATCCTTGTGGGCTGTGTTATCTGGATTCATCGTGCTTACTTTATAAAGGAGAAATAAGATATGGAACATGCAATAAGTTTATTCTTCCGGTCGATATTTGTAGATAATATGATATTCGCCTTCTTCCTCGGCATGTGTTCGTACCTTGCCGTGTCGAAGACTGTCAAAACATCTCTTGGTCTCGGACTTGCTGTTACCTTTGTACTTGTAGTTACCGTACCTGTCAACTATCTGTTGCAGACCTGCGTACTTGGTCCCAACTGTCTTGCCGAAGGTGTTGACCTGAGCTATCTGTCCTTCATCCTCTTCATTGCCGTCATTGCCGGTATTGTGCAGTTGGTAGAAATGGCTGTAGAACGCTTCAGTCCATCACTCTATTCTGCGCTGGGTATTTTCCTTCCGCTGATTGCGGTCAATTGTGCCATCATGGGTGCTTCGCTCTTCATGCAACAGCGTATTCTGCTCGATGCCACCAATTCACAAGCCATCACCAGCGTAGGTGATGCTGTGGTCTATGGACTTGGTTCTGGTATCGGTTGGACCTTGGCAATTGTTGCCTTGGGTGCTATCCGCGAGAAGATGCAATACAGCGACGTGCCTCGTCCCCTTCAGGGTCTCGGTATCGTCTTCATTACCGTAGGCCTGATGGCTATGGCGATGATGTGTTTCAGTGGACTCAATATTTAACTTTAGCAGACAAGTAACATTATGACAGAATTTATAGCATACAGTATAGGGGTGTTCCTCTTGGTAATCCTCCTGCTGGTAATTATTCTGCTTGTGGCCAAGAAATTCTTGAGTCCAAGCGGTAATGTCAACATTACTATTAATGGCGACCGTACCATTAACGTGCCACAAGGCAACAACCTGATGGCTACGCTCAACGAGAATGGTATCTTCCTGCCTTCTGCCTGTGGCGGTAAAGCCTCTTGCGGACAATGTAAGGTACAGGTGCTGGAAGGTGGTGGTGAGATTCTCGATAGCGAGAAACCTCATTTCACCCGAAAGGAAATCAAAAACCATTGGCGTCTGGGATGTCAATGTAAGGTGAAGGGTGACCTTAACATCCATGTTGACGAGAGCATCCTTGGTGTGAAGGAATATGAGTGCACCGTGATTTCAAATAAGAACGTTGCTACGTTTATCAAGGAATTTAAAGTGCAACTGCCTAAGGGTGCCCATATGGACTTCCTTCCAGGTTCTTACGCTCAAATCAAGATTCCTGCATTCGACTGCATCGACTACGACAAGGATTTCGACAAGGCGCTTATTGGTGATGAATATCTGCCGGCTTGGCAGAAGTTTGGTCTCTTCCCCTTGAAGTGTAAGAACCCCGAACCCACCATCCGTGCCTATTCTATGGCGAACTATCCTGCAGAAGGTGATGTCTTCATGTTGACCGTACGTATTGCAACTCCTCCATTCAAACCAGATCGCAGTGGATTTATGGATGTGAATCCAGGTATTGCTTCGTCTTACATCTTCTCTCTTAAACCAGGCGACAAGGTTATTATGAGTGGTCCTTTCGGCGATTTCCATCCACATTTCGACAGCAAGAAGGAAATGATATGGGTTGGCGGTGGTGCAGGTATGGCTCCGTTGCGTGCACAGATCATGCACATGACCAAAACATTGCACACTACCGATCGCGAGATGCATTATTTCTATGGCGCACGTGCACTCAACGAGGTGTTCTACCTCGACGATTTCCATGGACTGGAAAAGGAATTCCCCAACTTCCATTTCCATCTGGCTCTCGACCGCCCAGACCCAGCAGCCGATGCTGCTGGCGTGAAATACACCGCAGGATTCGTTCATCAGGTCATGTACAATACCTACCTGAAGGACCACGAGGCACCAGAGGATATTGAATACTACATGTGTGGTCCTGGTCCCATGTCGAAAGCCGTAGTGGCTATGCTCGATTCTCTGGGTGTAGAGTCTGAGAGCATCATGTACGATAACTTTGGTGGATAATGCAACAGACTGTTGCAGACATCTACTGTATAATCATCAATATCCGCAATGAGTATTCTCCATTGCGGATATTTTTTAGAATATGAAAGTTAATATTTCGATGAGGTATTATTTGAGTTGAACACCTGGTCTCAGTCTTGAAATATGATATTATGTATGAATGACTGCTTTGAACCCGAAGACATCCCGAAGGCATCCCGAAAGTTTGAAAACTTGATATAATGTTCCCATGCTGTAAGAAAGGTGGTTATATGAATCAACTCATGCATCATTCTGCACCATTCATCATCCACCTATTTCAATATAAAAGTTAGGGTAGGGTAACAGGTTGCAGTTTAATAGTTTTTTCACCACAATTACTTTCGTTTTGTTTGTCTTGTGTCGTATTTATCTTTGTTTTATTAGATTTTTAGATAAAAAAGTGATGGTTTATTTGGAGAATTAAACAAAAATGCGTAACTTTGCGGTCAAAATAGAAAACGATATGAATAGTATGAATCTACTTAGCGGTATTATTATTATCCGACTGCGCCAAACGGTTGGAAGTGGTAAGACGTGTATGTAGTTGAAATATGAAAATACAAAGGTGCCTTTCTCGCTTCCAACAGTGTGAAAGGCACTTTTTATTAAGAATTGAAAGAAATTAAACAACAAGAAAGAATATGAGTGACAGATTATTTATCTTCGACACAACCCTCCGCGATGGCGAGCAGGTTCCAGGATGTCAGTTGAACACCGTTGAAAAAATACAGGTGGCAAAAGCTCTTGAACAACTTGGAGTTGATGTGATTGAAGCAGGATTCCCCGTTAGCAGTCCAGGCGACTTCAATAGTGTGATTGAAATATCGAAAGCCGTGACATGGCCTACCATCTGTGCCCTAACACGTGCTGTGCAGAAAGATATTGATGTAGCTGCAGATGCATTGAAATATGCGAAACACAAGCGTATCCATACTGGTATTGGTACATCGGACTCGCACATTAAATACAAATTTAATTCCACACGAGAAGAAATTATCGAACGTGGTGTGGCTGCTGTGAAATATGCAAAGAAATATGTAGAAGACGTAGAGTTCTACTGTGAAGATGCAGGACGCACCGAAAATGAATATCTGGCTCGCGTGGTAGAAGCTGTCATTAAAGCAGGTGCTACCGTGGTCAATATCCCAGACACGACGGGTTACTGTCTGCCTCAGGAGTATTTCGAGAAAATTAAGTACCTGAAAGAACATGTTGACGGTATTGACCGTGCTATTATCTCTACACATTGCCACAACGACTTAGGCATGGCAACAGCCAACACGCTTAGCGGTGTGTTGGGTGGTGCTCGACAGGTAGAGGTGACCATCAATGGAATTGGTGAACGAGCCGGAAATACTTCGCTCGAAGAAATTGCCATGATTTTGAAATGTCATAAAGGTCTGGATATCGAAACCAATATCAATACCACAAAGATCTATCCCACCAGTCGCATGGTATCGAGCTTGATGAACATGCCCGTACAACCCAACAAGGCCATTGTGGGTCGTAATGCTTTTGCTCATTCTAGCGGAATCCATCAGGATGGTGTGCTAAAAAACGTGCAGACCTATGAAATCATCAATCCCAAGGATGTGGGTATCGACGACAATGCTATCGTGCTGACCGCACGAAGTGGACGCGCAGCGTTGAAGCATCGTCTGAACGTGAATGGTGTGGAGGTTGATGAGCAGAAACTCGATAAAATTTATGAAAAGTTCCTGATTCTGGCCGATCAGAAGAAGGAGGTCAACGATGCCGATGTGCTCATGTTGGCTGGTGCCGATACCGCAGAGGCCCATGCTGTGAAACTCGATTTCTTGCAGGTAACCACAGGAAAGGGCGTCAAGAGTGTTGCCTCTATTGGACTTGACATCAGCAATCAGAAATTTGAAGCTGCTGCATCAGGCAACGGTCCTGTTGACGCTGCTATCAAGGCGCTGAAGAAAATCATTATGAAACAGATGACCTTGAAGGAGTTTACCATCCAGGCCATCTCAAAGGGATCCGATGATGTGGGCAAGGTTCACATGCAGGTGGAATATGAAGGAAGTATTTATTATGGATTCGGTGCCAACACTGATATCGTAACCGCTTCGGTTGAAGCATATATTGACTGTATAAATAAATTCAGAAAATGAACACACTGTTTGATAAGATTTGGGACAAGCATGCCGTCCAAATAGTCACCGACGGCCCTACACAGTTGTACATAGACCGCTTGTATTGCCACGAGGTGACTTCTCCTCAGGCATTTGAAGACATGCGCAAGCGCGGACTGAAGTGCTTTAGGCCATCACAGATTGTCTGTATGCCAGACCACAATATCCCAACGCATGACCAGGACAAGCCCATCGAAGACCCGATTGGCAGAAAGCAGGTAGACACATTGGACAAAAACTGCGAAGATTTCGGCCTGAGAGAGTTT